>Ga0210395_10001961_pt1 | contig 16069 bp, 13 predicted proteins | sample IncBWH4OmetaG_FD_150861 | JGI IMG/M metagenome (GOLD analysis project Ga0210395, IMG submission 150861) | Forest soil microbial communities from Barre Woods Harvard Forest LTER site, Petersham, Massachusetts, United States - Inc-BW-H-4-O ... | reverse complement strand
CGGGCTTAAACCCGTGCTGATCGAGCCGATCGGCTATCTCGATCTCTATCTGACCTTTTCCGGCTTTCGCATTCTGCCGACGGTGGCGCGGGTCAAGCCGGATTTTTCGCTCACGCTCAATCCGTGGGAGGTGAAAGAAACGTTCGAAGTGCCGCTCGAATTTTTGATGACGCCCGGCAATCACCAGCGCAAGACCCGCGACTGGAAAGGCATTCCGCGGGATTATTACGCGATTCCCTTCGGCGACCGCTACATTTGGGGCATCACCGCGGGTATCTTGCGCAATCTGTATGACCGGATTTACCGCGCATGATCAGGCCAATCTTCAGCGAGATCGGGCTGTTCCTCACTCCGTTCGTGATCTACGCGGCGTTCCTGGTGGCGACGCGCGCCGGCGTGCTGGACCCGGTGTCGTGGACGCTGCGGCGGATTGCCGGCCTCGTCATCGTCTCTCTCATTCTCGTGGTCGGCAGTTTCCTCTTGCTGGCGCAGTTCTCCGGCGCGCCGCCGGGCTCGACCTACGTGCCTGCCCATGTCGACGGCGGCAAGTTCGTGCCGGGGACGACACGATGACGGACGGCGCCCGTCTCGACAACGCCGCCTGGCTCGAGAACGGCGAGCTCACGCGCCTGCTCGCGCTGCTCGATCGCGACGGCGAGGAAGCCCGTGTCGTCGGCGGCGCGGTGCGCAATGCGCTGATGCAGCTTCCGGTCGGCGAGATCGACGTCGCGACCACGGCGGTGCCGCAAGAGATCATGCGCCGTGTCGAAGCGGCGGGTTTCAAGGCGAAACCGACCGGTATCGAGCATGGCACGGTGACGGCCATCATCGACGGCCGGCCGTTCGAGGTGACGACGCTGCGCCAGGACGTCGAAACCTTCGGCCGCAAGGCCAAGGTGGCGTTCGGCCGCAACTGGAAAGCGGACGCCGAGCGGCGCGATTTTACCATCAATGCGTTATCGGTGTCGGCTGACGGCCAGATGTACGACTATGTCGGCGGGCTTGCCGACATTGCCGCGCGCCGGGTGCGCTTCATCGGCGATCCCAGCGCGCGCATTGCCGAAGATTATCTGCGCATCCTGCGGTTCTTCCGCTTTCACGCCTGGTACGGCAATAGCGCGCCCGACGCCGCCGGATTGCACGCCTGTATCGCCGCGCGCTCGGGCCTCGATACTTTGTCGCGTGAGCGGGTGCGGATGGAAATGCTGAAGTTGTTGCTGGCGCCGCACGCCGCGCCGACGCTTGCGGTGATGGCGGAGGCCGGCATCCTTGGCACCGTGCTCGGCGGCGTGCCGCTGCTTGCGAGCTTCGAGAACACGGCCAAGGCGGAAGCGGCGGTCGGCGTTGATCCGGACGCAACGCGGCGGCTAGGCGCGCTCGGCGTCGCCGTGATGGAGGACGCGGAGCGGCTGTCGCAGCGGCTGCGGCTGTCCAACGCGGAATTCGAACGGTTGATGGCGTTGGAATATTGGTGGCGCGTGCGGCCCGCGGCCGGCGAGCACGCTGCGCGCGTGTTGCTCTATCAGCTCGGGCCAATCTCGTTCACCGACCGCGTGCTGGCCGCCTGGTCGCGTTCGGATGCGGGTGCGGCCGATGCGGCGTGGCATCATCTCGCAACTCTGCCGCAGCGCTGGACCGCGCCGCGCTTTCCACTCAAGGCGGCGGATTTCTTGAACCGCGGCGTGCCGAAGGGTCCGGAAATGGGCGCGGCGCTACGCGCCGCCGAGCAAGCCTGGATCGACGCGGATTTTCCCGAAGACCGCGCCGCGATCGATGCGATTGCCAATCAGGCCGTTCGTACTGCGCGGTTGTGAAAGGCCGGTGGCATCGGCAAACATTAGGCTCTTCTAAGACAGCGCAGCCCACAACATTGCGAGTCCGGAGCAGAACAGCAGGCCATCGACAATATGTTGGAAAATGGCGATCGGCATGCGCCGCACCACCGCCTTTCCGGCGAAAGCGCCAGCCATGACTGACGCGCCAATGATCAGGCCTTTGACGATGGAACTGAACGGAAGCGCTCCAAGCTGCCGGAACGTGGCGACTTTGCTGACCATGAGCGCCAGAGAACTTGCCGCTTCCGTCGACAGAAACGCGCCCTTGAGCAAGCCGTAGGAGGTGAAGGCTGGTACGCTGAGCGGCCCGGTGGAGATGACGATGCCGGTAATAAAACCGATGACTGCTCCGGCAAGCGAAAGTTGCCATAACCGCAGCTGGAAATCCATTTTTGTCAGCCAGCGCCGGCCGGGGATCATCGCCAGAAAGAATAGTCCGAGCGCCATATCCACGACGCGGGATGGCAAGACCAGAAGCGTGCGCGCTCCCAGCGCGGCCGCGGGAACGCCGGTGATCGAATAAGCGGCAAAGGCTCTCCAGTTGACTTCCCGCCACCACGCCAAAACCTTGCCCATGTTGGACATCAGCGCGGCGATCGCCATGATCGGCACCGCTTGCTTGGGGCCGAACTGAAACACCAGGATCGGCAACAGCATGATCGATGCGCCAGTGCCGACGATGCCGCTCAACGTGCCGGCAATGAGCCCGACCGTCAGGACAAAAATGTAAATCGTCATCGGGCCCCTTCGCCGAAGAAGCTATGGTGCGCCAGTGGTCGGGGGAGCTGTAGCACTGTTGGCGAAGCGGTCGCTACGCCGGCGGGCAGCTTTTAGCTTGCTGAGGCGGTCACAACGCTCGGGCGCGCAGTGCGCGCAGCCGTCGTCGACTGCCGGCGGCGACCTCCTGCAAGCGCGGCCGGACGCGGGCAATCATGCGGCGCGGGCGCATGCGCTCAACCTGCATTTCGTTACCACGCCAGACAAAATCGCTGCCGCCGAGCGCCTTGAAAAAGATCACGGGCAAAAGACAATCGCGCATCAACCCGTAAAACGGATAGAGGAATGGCAGGTGCCATTCGGCCGCCGCCGCGAGCAGCATTTCGCTGCCATACCAGATCGTGCCGAACACGCCCGCGCCCAGCGCCGGTGATAGCCCGGCCGCGTTCGCCACGATGGTTGCTGCGATCATCGGCAGCACGCCGCCGGAGAGGAGTTCGGGCAGAAAATAGAAGAAAAAACTGGCGCGCCGCAGCCGCGCCCAGCGCACCTGCCGATTCCAGACTTCGGCGGCGCCGCGCCGGCCAAGCGGTTGCGCCACTGGCCGGTCGAGCAGTCGCACTTTGAGACCGGCGCCGCGCACGATCTTGGTGGCAGCGGCGTCTTCCGCGACTTCATTGCCGAGCGCCGCGATGCCGCCGGCGCGTTCGAGATCGGCGCGGCGCCACAGCATGGTTTTGCCTTGCGCGAAACCACGGCCAAAGCTGTCGATGACATATTGCCAGCGCGCCTGATAGGTGTTGAGAAACGCGCATTCGAGCTCGGCCCAGACCCCTTGCGGGCGGCAACCGACCGGCGGCGAAGCGACAAGCCCGGTATCGGCGCGCCAGCTGGCAAACAATTGCCGTATGTAATCGCGTGGCATCAGCACGTTGCTGTCGGCGAGCACGATCCAATCATGGCGCGCCGCGCGCCAGCCCTTGACCACATTGTTGAGTTTTGGATTGCCGCTCACACGGTCGTCCCCGATCAGGAGTTTCGCATTCGCGCAACGGTACTCGGCGATCAAATCCTCGACGAGCGGCACGACGGGATCGTTTGCGGCGGCGACGCAGAACAGGATTTCGTAGTGCGGATAATCGAGCTCGAATGTCGAACGCAGCGTATCCGCGGCGTAATTGTCCAGTCCGCACAGCGGGCGCACCAGGCTGACCGAAGGTAAATGCTGCATGGACGGCGCCGCGTCGACCGAATTCCGCCGCAGGCGGAGCGCCGCGATCACGATGCTCGCGAGATGGGCGACGGTGGCGATGATGCAGAAGGTCGCAAGGGCGAGAATCGGCGCTGTCATTGCGCCGACTTTTAGCTTGGAGCCGTGACAGCGTCGTGACTCGAAGCTCCGGGTACCAGGAGAAGCTTACGTTAATTTTTGCTGTCGCCCGTTGTCATCGTCCTGCAATGCAAAAAACTTAAAGAGTGCGGCAGGTTGAACCGACGCGAGACAATGATTCGTGACGTTTGAGCCCGGCACAATTGGGTTCCGTACGCTCTTTATCTCCGACGTTCATCTCGGCGCGCGCGGCTGCCAGGCCGACCGCCTCCTCGACTTTCTCCGCTATCACGACGCCGATACGATCTATCTGGTTGGCGACATCGTCGATGGCTGGCAGCTCAAGTCCGGCTGGTACTGGCCGCAGCATCACAACGACGTAGTGCAAAAACTCTTGCGCAAGGCGCGCAAAGGCGCGCGCGTCATCTACGTGCCCGGCAATCACGACGAGTTTTTACGCGATTACTACGGCACCCATTTTGGCGGCATCGAGGTGGTCGAGACCGCGATCCACGACGCCGCCGACGGCCGCCGCTATCTGGTCGTGCACGGCGACGCATTCGACATGGTGGTCAAGCATGCGCGCTGGCTGGCGCTGCTCGGCGATACGGCTTACGACTTCGCCATCCTGGTCAACCGCTATTTCAACGCCGTGCGCCGCCGCCTCGGCTTTCGCTACTGGTCGCTGTCGCAATGGGCCAAGCACAAGGTCAAGAACGCGGTCAATTATATCGGCGCCTTCGAGCAGACGCTGTCGGCGGAAGCGCATCGCCACAAGGTCGACGGCGTGATCTGCGGCCATATCCATCACGCGGTGATGCACGATGATTTCGGCATCCGCTACATGAATTGCGGCGATTGGGTGGAAAGCTGCACCGCGCTGGTCGAGCACGAGGACGGCCGGTTCGAGATCATCAATTGGTCCGATCACGAAGGCGCAGCGCGGCCGCTGCCGGATTCGGGCGTCGTGCCGTTCGACGACGACGCCGAGATCGCGGCGTAGCCAACAAAACTATCAGTGTCCAAAAATCAGCCGCGTCGGATGCTGATCGATATTTTTGATCGCCTTGTTCAGCTCGGCCAAGGTGTGGCGGCCGTCGACGGCAAAAGCCTGGAATTCCTTGAGGCCGGAATTGGAAAATTGCGAAAGTCCGGCCGAGATATCGTTGGTGTTCTTGTCAAGGTCATCGGCGAGGCGCCGGATCGAATCGGCGGCGCGGCCGATCTGGCCGTTGCCGTCGGTGCCGCCGGCGAGGTTTTGCAGGCCCTCCATCACCTTGTCGAGGCGCGCCGAGTTGTCGGCCAGCGTCGAGGTCACGGTCTCGATATTGCGCAGCGACAGATGCAGCGCGCTTTCGTTCTCGGCGACCATGCCGTCGATGCGGGCGAGCACGTCGCGCGCCTGTTGCGTCACGTCGGCGGTCGCGCCGGCGTCGGCATAAAGGGTCGGCGGCGTGCCGGCGTCGGCGGTGAGCGGCGCCGCGTCAACCGAGCCGCCGGCGAGCGACACCTCGGCAAGTCCGGTGAGGCCTTGGAACTGCAGTCCCACTTTGGTGTCGGCGCGCACCGGCACGGTGCGGCCGAGCGTGATCACCGCCACGACCTTGTGCGGGTCGGCGGCATCGAGCGCGAGGTCGGCGACCTCGCCGACGCGGATGCCGTTGAACAGCACTGCGGCGCCGGTGCGCAGTCCCGACACCGAACCGTCGAACACCACGCGATACGTTGCCTGCGCGGTGCTGCGGCCGGTGTTCTGGAACCAGAAGATGAAGCCGAAAGCGCCGACGATGACGGCCAGCGTGAAGGCGCCGGTCGCGATGTAGTTGGCCTTGGTCTCCATGAAACCCTCTGCACTCTCTTTAATGGTGGACGAGCCGGCCGCGTTTGCCGCGGAAATACGATTTCAGCCACGGATGCTCGGATGCGAGCATCGTTTCGATCGGGCCGGTAGCGATGATGCGGCCTTCGGACAGCACCGCGATGCGGTCGCAGACCGTGTGCAGGCTGTCGAGATCGTGGGTCACCATGAACACGCTCAGTCCCAGCGTGCGCTGCAAGGTGCGGATCAGTGTGTCGAATTCGGCGGCGCCGATCGGATCGAGGCCCGAGGTCGGCTCGTCGAGGAAAACAATGTCGGGATCGAGCGCCAGCGCTCGCGCCAGCGCGACACGCTTGACCATGCCGCCGGACAGCTCGGACGGATATTTGCCGCGCACACCGGCATCGAGGCCGACCATTTCCAGTTTCGCCAGCGCGATCTCCTCGATCAGGCGCGGCGACAGGTTGAGATATTCGCGGATCGGAAACTGAACGTTCTGCAGCGCCGTGAGCGAGGAGAACAAGGCGCCCTGCTGGAACAGCACGCCCCAGCGCCGCTCGATCGCGCGCCGCTCATCGTCGTTGACCGCGGCAAGATCGGCGCCGAACACTTTGATGCTGCCGTGGCGCTTCGGCAACAACCCAATGATGGCGCGCATCAGCACCGACTTGCCGGCGCCCGAGCCGCCGACAAAGCCGAGGATCTCGCCTTCGAACACGTCGAGCGACGCGCGGTCGAGCACGGTGGCGTCGCCGAAGCCGACGGTGAGATCGCGCACGCTGATCACGGCGGTGTTGCTCGTCATGCTCACATCCCGATCGCGGCGAAGAACATGGCAAAAAAGCCGTCGAGCACGATGACGAGGAAGATCGACTTGACCACCGACGATGTGGTTTTGAGCCCGAGCGAGGCGGCGCTGCCGTCGACTTCAAAACCTTCGACGCAGGCAACGAGCCCAATTACCAGCGCCATGAACGGCGCCTTGATCATGCCGACGGCGAAGGTCGGCAGCCAAATCGCCTCGCGCAATCGGGCCAGGAAAATATCCGGCGTCATGCCGCCGTAGAGCCAGCACACCAGCCCCGCGCCGTAGAGCGCCGCCATCGAGCCGATGAATGTCAGGAGCGGCAGGGCGATGACGAGCGCGACGATGCGCGGCAGCACCAGCACTTCGACCGGGTCAAAACCCATGGTGCGCAGCGCGTCGATCTCCTCGCGCATTTTCATCGAGCCAAGCTCGGCGGTGTAGGCGCTGCCGGAACGGCCGGCGACCATCACGCAGACGATGAGCACGCCGACTTCGCGCAGCACCAAAATGCCGACCATGTCGACGACATAGACTTCGGCGCCAAAGGTGCGGAAGTGAAAAATACCCTGTTGCGCGATGATGGCGCCGATCAGGAAGGTGCTCAGCGCCACGATCGGCACCGCACGCCAGCCGACGCGCTCGAGATGATTCACCAGCGAGGTGAGCCGCAGCCGCGCCGGATGCGCGATCGTGCCGAGCACCACCATTGTCAGCGCACCAAGGAGATGCGCGAGCAGCACCAGCGACGCGCCGATCTCGGCCACCGCCCGGCCGATGGCATCGAGCATAGCCAGAATGCTGTTTGCTGCGGCGGCATCTTTGCCGGCGGTCCGGTTCACCAGCCGCACCTCGTCCATCAGGCCGCGATCGCTGTCGGAGAGACCGATGATGCGGGTCGAGGCGCCGCGCGCCGTAAAGGCGCGGTTGAGGCGCTCAATGAGCCAGGCGCCGAACGTGTCGAGCCGATCGAGCCTGGCAAGATCGATGTCGATGTTGCGCGCCGTTTGGTAACGCCCGGCGGCGTCGTCGACGATTTTCTCAAGCTCCGCGGCGCGCTCGGCGATCCAGGCGCCGGTTGCGACCAGACCCACGCCTTTGCCGTCGAACGTCGCGACGAGCGACGCGGAAGTCCCTTGAGCGCCTAGCCCAGCTGCGGTCATACTCGCTCCCTGCATGGAGCTCTCCGTACGGATCGAGCGTTGGCCGTTGGCCGGCGCCTTCACCATCAGCCGCGGCACCAAGACCGAAGCCGTCGTGGTGGTGGCCCAATTGAACAATGGGACCCACCGCGGCCGCGGTGAATCCGTCCCCTACGCACGCTACGGCGAAACCCCGGACGGCATTGTGACGGCGATCGAAGCCATGCGTCCGGCGCTAAGGCGCGGGCTCACCCGTGCCGACCTGCAAAGCGCGATGCCCGCAGGCGCCGCCCGTAATGCACTCGATTGTGCTTACTGGGACGTTAACGCCAAGGCCGCCGCGCGCCCGGTGCATGAATTGGCCGGCCTTGTGGCGCCCGAGCCACGGATTACGGCCTATACGATTTCGCTCGCCGCGCCCGCGGTCATGGCCGAAGCCGCGGAGCGCGCCGCAGGCCGGCCCTTGCTCAAGGTCAAGCTCGGCTCAGGCGACGACGACGGGAGGCGGATAGCGGCGGTCCGTCGCGCCGCGCCGGGGGCGGAGCTCATCGTCGATGCCAACGAGGGTTGGACCGCCGACAATCTCGCGCAAAATCTTGCCGCCTGCGCCGATGCCGGCGTGACCTTGATCGAGCAGCCACTGCCTGAAGGAAAAGACGCGGCGCTCGCGCACATCAAGCGCGCGATCCCGGTCTGCGCCGACGAGAGCGTGCACGATCGCGCCTCGCTCGACGCGCTCACCGGCAAATACGACGCCGTCAACATCAAGCTCGACAAGACCGGCGGCTTGACCGAGGCCCTGGCGCTCGTCGCGGCAGCGGAACAGCGCGGCTTCACCATCATGGTCGGCTGCATGGTGGCAACCTCGCTGGCGATGGCGCCGGCCATGCTGGTCGCGCAACGGGCGCGTGTCGTCGATCTCGACGGCCCGCTGCTGCTCGCCAAGGATCGTGCTGACGGTCTGCGCTACGACGGTAGCCTCGCTTATCCCGCGGGTGCGGCGCTTTGGGGCTAAAGGCGTACGGCCGGTTGGTGTAAGTTCGGTCGGACGGCCGCAGAGCCACTTAAAAAATTCCGGGAGGATTGTCATGGCGACCAGGCGCAGCGTTCTTTCAGCCATTGCCGGCGCCGCGATTGGATTGCCGACGATTGGGCGCGTCGCCGCGCAGCAAAAGTATCCAGACCGGCCGATCAAGATGATCGTGCCGTTTCCGCCGGGCGGTCCGATCGACACCATGGCGCGGATGACGGCGCAGGAATTGACCAGCCGCGTCGGTCAGGTGGTGGTCGAGAATCGTCCCGGCGGCGGCTCGACCATCGGCACCAAGGACGTCGCCGCCGCGGCCCCCGACGGCTACACGCTGATGTTCGGCTCCTCGGGCTCGCTTGCGGTAGCGCCGGCGCTTTATTCGAGCCTCGGCCTCGACCCGCGCAAGGCGTTCGACCCGATCGCGACGGTGGCGCTGTTGCCGCATGTTTTCGTCGTCAATAACGACGTGCCGGCAAAATCGATCGGCGAATTCGTCGCTTATGCCAAGGCCAATCCCGGCAAGATCAATTATGGCGCGGGGCTCGGCACGCCGCCGCATCTGCTCTCGACCTTGTTCAAGACTGAAGCGAAGATCGACGTGGTCTTTGTGCCTTATAACGGCTCCGCGCAATCGGTGAACGATCTGCTCGGTGGCCAGACCCAATTCACCATCGACGGACTAGTGACGCTCTATCCGCTGATCGCGGCCGGCAAGCTGCGGCCGCTCGCCATCGCGCGCGGCGAACGCTGGCCGGCGCTGCCCGACGTGCCGACGTTGGTCGAAAGCGGCTATCCGGATTTCGTCATCGACGCCTGGACCGGCCTGGTGGCGCCGGCCGGCACGCCGCGGCCGATCGTCGATCAGCTCAACGCAGCGGTGAATGACGGCCTGAAGTCGCAAACGGCGCAGCAAAATCTGGCGAAATTCTCCGCCATTGCCAAGACCGGTACGCCTGAGGATTTCAAGAATTTCCTCGCCGATCAGACCCAGAAATGGGGCTCGATCGTGAAACTCGCCGGTGCCAAGATCGATTGAGCCCCACGCGCCGTTGCCGAGGCTGTGGGTATCTCAAGGGCGTTCCTTGACGGCCGGATTGCGCCGTTTGTGGTTGTGCTGTTGAGTCGGTCTCGCTTGGTAGAACCATGTCCAACGACCCATTGGCGCTGATATTGGCCGGGCTGCCGGACGAGGCAGACTATGATGCCGTCTACGCCGCGCTCATGGCGACGGAACACGGCCGCCGCTTCCTGACGGAATACGCCGATCGCCATCGTCACGCCGACACGACCGCGATCGTGAGTGCCATCGCGCGCATCGAGGCGACGCTGCGCGGCGACGGTCCGCCGCGCGCCGACGCCGCCGGCGATCTCATGGAGATTGCCGCGACAATCGATCGTATCGAAGCCGCGCTCGCCGCCGGCACGATGCCGACCTCCGACGTCTCCGCCGCTGTCGAGCGTCTCCAGGATATCGCGTTCATGCTGCACGAACGTCCCGTCGAAGCCACGTTGTGCGACGGGCTCGACGCCGCCATTCGCGAAATTTCCGCAGCCAACATGCGCTCGGAATCGACGGCGGTGGGCATCCGCGAAGCGGCCGAACTGGTGCGCGCCCTCACCAGTCGCGTGCGTGAGATGATGGCACTCTCGAGCGCCATGCATGGCGCCCATCAGGCCACCGGAGAAAATGTTGCTGCGACGTCCGGCGTCGGGTTTTTCGAGCTGGCGACAGACGATGGCGAGACTTTCGCGGCAGCGGTCGCGGAACTTGCGGCGTCATTGCCGGCGTTTACCGACGCGCCAAGCGCGCCTGTCGAGGCGGCGCTGGAGCCGGCATCGGCACCGGAACCGATGACGGAGCCAGAAAGCGGGGAGGGCGCGCCAGCGCCGGCAGCCGAGATCGCGCCGAGCGATAATGTCGTGTCGCCCGCAGCCGAGGCGCAACAGACAGCGACCGAAACCGGGAATCCTGACAACGACCCCGCGCCGCCGCAAATTGCATCGACCGACGTGTCGCTGAGCGAGGCAATCTTGAACCAGGCTTCAGACGATTTCTTTTCAAGCCCGAGTTTTTCCAGCGAAGCGCCGGCGCACGAAGCGACGGGAAGTGAGCAAGTATTGAGCGAGGAGCCACCGGGCGAAGCCGTGCTGCCGGTGCAGAATTTTTCGGCCGAGCCCGTGCCAAGTTCTCAACCAAGTCCGCAAGAAGATCCCGCCGACCTGTTCGAGCCGGCGCCGGTTCCAACTTCGCCCGTCGAAACGGCAGTCGCGGTCGCCGCGGATGCTCCCATGCCGGCGGAGCCGCCAGCGGAACCGGCGCGCGCCGTTCCACCGCCGCCAGCGCGGGCAATTCCGCGTCCGCCGGGCAGCGATCCGCTCGCCGCAGTGCGCGACTTGAGCGAGGAAGAGCTGATCGCGCTGTTCAGCTAGCCCGCGCGCAGTTAGAAAAATGCGTCGTGTCGGAATTGTTAACGTTTTATTAACCAAATCACGTCCTCAATATGATGATTCGGTGAACGGCACGGAAGTTGCTTTCCTTAAACGAGGTGAGGCGGATCAACAACGACGCTGCATGTGCTTGCTCTCTTGAGGTCTGTGGGGACTTTCTCGTTAGCGGTCCGCTCAAAATGATCTTTTGGAGGCCACGATGCACACACTTACTGGTCGGATTCTGGCTGCAGTAGCGTTGTGCGTGCTTGTGTTCGTTCCGAAGAACCTGGCCGCACATGACGACGGTCGCTACGCCAATGCGCCACTGAAAGCCTGGTTCGACAAGCTCGCCAGCGGCAAGGGGCTTTGTTGCTCGTTTGCCGACGGCGTCAGCGTCGAGGACGTCGATTGGGACACCCAGGGCTCAAGCTATCGGGTGCGGATCAACGGACAATGGGTCGTCGTGCCCGATGCGGCGGTCGTGACTGAGCCCAACAAGTTCGGGCCGGCGGTGGTATGGCCGTATCAGGACAACGCTGGTGTGACCCAGATCCGCTGCTTCATACCGGGCTCGGGCGCGTAGGCTTGCTCAAACAACAAGCAGGGGCCCGATTCTGATTTGCGCAGAATCGGCTCTGGCTTCCGCGTCTGAGAATCAACGGCTACGCGACCAGCCGTGAGAACAGGTCCGGGTCCACGTTGCCGCCGGATAGAACGGCGACGGCGACCTTGTTGCGCACATCGATCTTGCCGGTCATGAGCGCCGCAAGCGCCACTGCGCCGCCCGGTTCGACCACGAGCTTCAATTCGGCGAAGGCAAACGCAACGGCGGCGGCGACTTCCTGGTCGCTCGCCACGACGCCGGCGTCGACCAGCGCGCGATTGATGGCGAATGTCAGCTTGCCGGGCGTGCGCGCCATCAGCGCGTCGCAAATGGTGCCGGTCAAAGCGGCATTCTGCTCGCGCTGGCCGCTGCGGAACGAGCGTGCATGGTCGTCAAAATCCTGCGGCTCGGCGGTGTAGACCGCGGCCGCCGGCACGCGCGCCTTGACCGCCAGCGCAATTCCCGCGGTCAACCCGCCGCCGGACGCGGTGACCACGACGACATCGGGAACGAGGCCGAGCGCGCCCAAATCTTCGACGATCTCGCGGCCGGCGGTGCCCTGGCCGGCGATGATCAAGGCGTCGTCGTAGGGCGGCACCAGAACGGCGCCGCGGCGTGCCGCAATGTCCGCGGCCATGGCTTCACGATCGTCGCGCGCGCGATCGTAGAGCACGACCTCGGCGCCGAGCGCCGCCGTGCGCTCGCGTTTCGCCCGCGGCGCGTCATACGGCATGACGATCACACACGGCATGCCGAGAAGCCGTGCCGCCGCGGCGACGCCTTGGGCGTGATTGCCGGAGGAGAACGCCACGACGCCGCCCGAGCGCTGCTCGGGCGGGATCGCCGCGAGCTTGTTATAGGCGCCGCGGAATTTGAACGAGCCGGTACGCTGCAGCGTCTCGGCTTTGAGAAAAACCCGCCCGCCGGTCAGGGCGTCGAGCGCGGCCGAGGTCAAAAGCGGGGTGTGCAGGGCCACGCCGGCAAGCCGGCGGGCCGCGTCATCGACGTCGGCCGCGGTAGGCAGGGATACGGTCGCGTCCATGGACCAACGGTAACGCCGCGATTGCGTCGCGAGCAAGGGCGTCGGCGAAATTCCGGCCGCGCGGGGTGGCCTGCGCACAGCTATGCGCAGGCTGCCCGTTACTGATCGAACCGCCCGGCGGCGTGCGCCAGCATGGTGTAGACCTTGCCGGTGTCCGACGTCAGGTAGTTGCGCACCATGGCGGGACCGCGGTCGCCGCGCGAGGCGTCGTCCAAGAGCCGTTCGAACTCGTGGATATAGTGCTCGACGGTCTGCCGAAACTCCGGATCGGTGCGATATTTGTTGCGGATCTCGTCAAACGCCTTCTGGCCTTGCAGCGTGTAGAGGCGGCGCGTGAAGATGCCGCGTTCGCCGCGCCGGTAGCGCTCCCACAATTCGGCGGCCGCTTCGTGGTCGATCATGCGCGCGATGTCGACCGAGAGCGTGTCGAGCGAGTCGACCGCATCGCGGGTGGTGCGTTCCTCGCTCCGCACCGGCTCGCGTGCCGGGGGAGGGCTCGCGGCCGGCGGTTCGTCGTCGCGGGACGCGCGCGTGAGCAGGTCGGAAAGCCAGCCGCCGTTGTTGCGGCCGTTATTGCCCGCGTTGCTCGGCGCCGGGCTTTGCGGACGCGGTTCGGGCCGTTCAGCTCGCTCGGGCCGTTCAGCCCGGTCCGGCCGGCGCGCCGGTGCGCCGGTGATGTCGCGCAGCCCGGCTTGAGGTGGCTGCGGCGGCGCCGGCGGCGGGCTGATGTCGGGCCGGATCGGCCGCACTTGGGCGCGGCCGCCGCCGGTGGCGTAGGCGGCTTCCGCCTCGCGCCGCACCGGTTCGGCGGCATCGAGCGCGCGGCCGTGGCGGGCGACGATGCGGTTGAGCTCGGCCAAGGCTTCGATCTGATCGACGATGACGCGGCGCATCTGCGACGCGCTCTCGGCGGTCTCCTGCGGCAGTTCGAGGACACCGCGACGCAATTCGGCCCGCGTGGTCTCGAGCTCCTGCTGCATTTCCGCGGCCATCTGCTTCATGCCCTGCATGATGGTGGTGAAGCGTTCGGCGGACTGGCTGAACATGGCCTGCGCTTCGGTGGAGGTCTCTTCGTAAATCGCGTTGAAGGTCTCGCTGGTGCGCTTGCGCTCTTCCTCGGCTTGGCTGCGCACCAGGTCGTATTGCTGCTCGATGGTGCGCACGCTGTCGTTGCTGGTCTCGGCGATGAGGCTGGCGATCTCGCGCGTGCGCGTCGTCGCGGCGTCGAGCGATTCGTCGAGCAGGCCCGAGAAACGTTGCAGCCGTTGCTCGAAGTCGTCGGACCGCGCGTCCAGCGTCGTAACCAGCGTCTCGATGCTGGCCTGCCGGCTGCCGACCGATTCCTCGGAGCGGCGGTTGCTTATTTCCAGAAGCTGGACCGCTTCGGCAAGCGAGCGCCCCTGGGTGGCGAACTGCGTCGACAGCTCGCCGAGATCGCGCAGCACCTTCGCCGTGACGGTGTTGAAGGTGCCGAGATGCTGTTCCACCTTGGACGTCGTCGCGCCGCTCTTGTTGCTCAGCTCGTTCATGGCGGCGACGAATTCGGACACCCGCGACGCCATGGTGTGCTCGATCGAGTTCATGTTCTCGTGCGCGCCGCTCAAGACTTCCTGCAGCAGGATATTGGCTTCGCGCAGGCGCTCGAAGAGCGCGGTGGAATCGGAGCGCAACATGCCGTGGGTTTCCAGCATGTCGGCGACCGTCGCGGCCGCCGTCTGCTTCGATTCTTCGACCGCGGCACGGGTGGCGCTGTGCAGATCGGCGAGCGTGCGCGCGATCGAGGTCTTGGCGCCTTCGGTGACGCCTTCGGCGCCCTCCTGCAGTTGGCCGAGCGTGCGCGTCATTGCCGAGGTGGCATTCTGGCTCGCTTCGTTGATGAGGCGGGCGATCTCCTCGCTGTTGTCCATCATGGTCTGCGTGAAGACGAAGCTCTTGGCCTCGATCGACTTCACCGCATGATCGGTGACGCGGCTGACTTCGCCGGCGAATTCCTGGCCTTTGCCGGTCAGCGCCGCGATCAGTCCGTTCGACTTCTCGTCGAGCAGGTGGGTCATTTCGCCGAGCCGCTGGGCGGCCGCGCTGTTGAACTCGTCGGCCTTGCCGACGATGTTGCGCGACACCTCGGCGCTCGTTCCGACCAGCTTGCGCTCGGCTTCGCTGGCGCTGCGGCCGATCGACTCGGTCGTTGCGGCGGCGCTTTGGGCGAGGAGGTCTGTCGCGGCCGCGGTCGTCTTACTGATGGTCTCGGTGGCGGTCGCGGCGGTCCTGCCGATGGCTTCGTCGGCTGCCGTGGTCGTCTTGCTGATGGTCTCGGTGGCAGTCGCGGCAGTCCTGCCAATGGCTTCGTCGGCTGTCGCGGTGCTCTTGGCGATTGCGGTACTGGCTGCTGCGGCGCTTCTGCTGAGCGCGTCGCTGGCGGCTGCAGCGCTCCTGCTGAGCGCGTCACTGGCTGCAGTCGTGCTGCTGGTGATCGCCGCACCCACTGCCGCGGTGCTCTTGGTGATGGCGTCGCTCGCCGTGACAGTGGTCTTGCCGAGTGTTTCGTTGGCCGCTGCCGCGCTCTTGCCGATCGTGTCGCTCAGCGTGACGGCGCTGCGGTTCAAGCTTTCCACCGCAGTGAGGCTTGCCGCCGTGCTCTTGCCGAGCGCGTCGGTGGTATGGGTGGAGAGCTGGACCAGGGCGCGTTCGGCGTTGCCGGTGTTGACCTTGATGGCTTCGGACAGCTCCTTGACGCGGGTGCTGAGCAGGTCGCCGGCGGCGCGGCTGCGCACTTCCAGCTGTTGGGTGACGGCCTCGGCGCGGCCGATGAGCAGATGCTCGAGCTGACCGATGCGGCCGTCGAGCGTATTGGCGACTTCGACGGCGCGGGAGCCCAAAGTCTTGTCGATATTGGCAATGCGCGTGCCGACCGCGTCGGACAGGTTGGCCGCGCGGGTATCGATCAGCGTGGTGACGTCGGTGATGCGCCGGTCGAGCGCGGTGACCACCTCCTTGCCGCCCTCGGCAAGGGTCTTGGCGATGTCCATGACGCGTCCGGACAGTGCATCGGTCAGTGTCTGGGTGCGGCCGTCGAGCGCTTCCTGGAAACGCACCAGCCGCTGGTCGAGCGCCGTGGTGACCTCGTTGGCTTTGGTGGTAACGCGGTTATCGAAGCTCTCGACGTAACCGCGCATCGATTCGGAGACGTCTTGGGTGCGCGCGCCGAGCCGTTCGACGAGCTCGGAGCCGTAGGTCTTCACGGTGCGGTCGAACTCGGCGAGGTGCCGGGTGATGAGGTTGCCCAGCGTGGCGGAGTCGCGCGAGATCTTCTCGCCG
>Ga0210395_10001960_pt1 | contig 16073 bp, 12 predicted proteins | sample IncBWH4OmetaG_FD_150861 | JGI IMG/M metagenome (GOLD analysis project Ga0210395, IMG submission 150861) | Forest soil microbial communities from Barre Woods Harvard Forest LTER site, Petersham, Massachusetts, United States - Inc-BW-H-4-O ... | reverse complement strand
AGCCGTTCCAAAAGGATGTGCGAGCCCTCGTCGTGCAATGAGCGGCGCGCCATGTCGAGCGCCTCGATGCGGTCCGGCGTCGCGCCGCGGATCGCCGCGTAGTAGCTGTCGCAGACCGTGAAATAGTCCTTCACGATGCGGCTGAACGGCGCCAGCGACAGCAGATGGGCGATCACCGGCGCGCCCTCGGCCAGCCGGATATCAAATACCAGGCGGTTGCCGTCGATCCGCAGGTTCAGCGCATACGGCCCGCCGTCGTGGCCCGCCGGGCGAAACGCGTTCTCCTCGATGAGATCGTAGATCGCGACCGCGCGCTCATGCTCGACATCGGGACTTGAGCGGCCGATCGAGGACTCGTCGAGCGTCACGGCCACCAGGCGACCGGTCTCTGATTGGTCGCGGTCCGGCCGCCCCATCAGCGATTGAGCCTGATGGCCACGGAGCGGGCGTGCGCCTCGAGCCCCTCGGCGTGGCCGAGGGTGATTGCCGCGTCGGCCAGCGCGCGCAGCTGCTCCGGGCCGCATTTGAGGATCGACGTCCGCTTCATGAAATCGAGCACGCCGAGTCCGGACGAGAAACGCGCCGACCGTGCTGTCGGCAACACGTGATTGGAACCGGCGACGTAATCGCCGATCGCCTCCGGCGTATGCGCGCCGATGAAGATGGCGCCAGCGTTGCGGATACGACCGGCGATCTGTTCGGCATCGGCAGTCGCGATTTCAAGATGCTCGGGCGCGACCGCATCGATCAGCGGCAGCGCTTCGTCGAGATTGCGGACGACAATGACCGCGCCGAAGTCGCGCCACGCGGCGGCGGCGATCCGCTCGCGCGGCAATCGCGCCAGTTGGCGCGCGACCGCGCCCTCGACGGCTTCGGCCAATTTCGCGTCGTCGGTCATGAAGATTGGCTGCGCGCTCGAGTCATGCTCGGCCTGCGCCAACAGATCGGCGGCGATCCACTCGGCATTGCCGGTGCCGTCCGCCAGGATCAGCACTTCGGACGGCCCGGCGATCATGTCGATGCCGACCTTGCCGAACACGATGCGCTTGGCCGCCGCAACATAGGCGTTGCCGGGGCCGACAATCTTGGCGACCGAAGCGATGGTCGCAGTGCCGTAGGCAAGCGCCGCAATCGCCTGCGCGCCGCCGACGCGATAGATTTCGTCGACGCCGGCGATCTTGGCCGCCGCCAACACAAGCGGCGGGACAACGCCGCCGGGCGCCGGCACCACCATGACAAGCCGCGGCACGCCCGCGACCTTGGCCGGCACGGCGTTCATCAGCACCGACGACGGATAAGCGGCGCTGCCGCCCGGCACGTAGAGCCCGACCGCTTCGATCGCCGTCCAACGTGCGCCAAGTTCGACGCCGAGCGCATCGGTGAAGCGATCGTCTTGCGGCACTTGCCGGCGGTGAAACGCCTCGATGCGCTCGCGTGCGAACGAAAGCGCGTCGATGGTGTGCCGCTCGCAGGCGCCGGCCGCCGCAGCGATTTCTGCTGCGCCTACCCGCGAGCCGGCGCGGTCGAGATCGAAGCGGTCAAATTGCCGCGTGTAATCGTGCAGCGCCGCGTCGCCGCGCGCCGCCACGTCGGCGACGATGGCGCGCACCGCCGCGTCGACGTCAGCCGCGACTTCGCGTTTGGTATCGAGAAAGGCGCGGAATTTTTCGGCGAAATCGGCGGCGCGTGTGTCGAGACGGATAGCCATGTATTGCCTTGTACGCGATGCCTCGTCAGCAAGCTGTGCACGTGTCGCGGCGACGCGTATCAGGTCTCTTTTATTATAACAATTCTAATCTTAAGGCGCCTCGGGCTTTCTGATTGACAAAAGGAGCTTCGTTCACCAATTCCTCGTATGTTCTATCTCCTCGTCTACGCGAAAGCGGCGACAAAAGCTTTGCCGGTCATGACAAGAAACACGCGTGCAACGCTCATGGTTCTTGCGTCTGTCTTCGTCGTGAGTGCCGACGTTGCGCGTGCGGATGAGCCGGTGCCGGTTTCGATCGCCATCAAGGACCATCAGTTCGAGCCCGCCGAAGTGCATGCGCCGCCCGGCAAGCCGATTGCGATCACGATCAAGAACCTCGATTCGATCGCGGCGGAATTTGAAAGCGACGCTTTGCATGTCGAGAAGGTGGTCCCGCCGGGTCGCGAGGCGGTGGTGCGGGTGCGGCCGCTCGAGCCCGGCCGCTATAATTTTTTCGACGACTTCCACCGCGCCACGCAAGGCTTTTTGGTCGTGCCATGAATGCGCGTGCCATGAACTATCGCGCCGTGATCATGGTGTTGTGAGGTACCCGTGCTGCCCTCGTTGGTGATCGTCTTCCGTGAAGTGTTCGAGGCCGGCCTGATCATCGGCATCGTCATGGCCGTCACATCCGGCGTCGCCGGCCGCAGCCGCTGGGTGGCGGGGGGCGTTATCGCCGGCGTGCTCGGGGCTTGCGTGGTCGCACTCTTCACCAGCGGCATATCGCAGCTGTTCCACGGCAGCGGCCAGGAATTGTTCAATGCCTGCATCCTCGGTTTCGCCGTGCTGATGCTCGGTTGGCACAATGTCTGGATGGCGCGGCATGGCCGCGAGCTTGCCGCCGAGATGCGCGCCGCCGGCCAGGCCGTGGTCGAAGGATCGAAGTCGCTCGCCGCGCTGGCCGCCGTGGTCATGATCGCGGTGCTGCGCGAGGGCTCGGAAGTCGTCCTGTTTCTCTACGGCGTCGCCGCGGCGGAAGGCGGAGCGTCGAGCGGCATGCTGGTTGGCGGCGTGATCGGGCTCGCACTCGGCGCCGCGGTCTGCCTCTTGACCTATCTCGGCCTCGTGACCATTCCGACGCGCTATCTGTTCGCCGTCACCAGCACGTTGATTGCGCTATTGGCCGCGGGCATGGCGTCGCAAGCAATCGCCTTCCTCGAGCAGGCCGACATCCTCACTACGCTCGATCAAACGGTCTGGGACACGTCGTGGATCTTGCGCGACGGCAGCTTCCTCGGGCGTGCGTTGCACACCCTGATCGGCTATGTCGATCAGCCGACCGCCATGCAGCTCATCGTCTACATGGCGACACTCGGCATCATCGCGCTACTGATGAAGGTGTTGGCCGTCCCACCGGCACAACAGCCGAGGACGGCATAAGGCTTTCCGTTACGCCCTCTTGGTATTAGCGAAGTGATCCGGACACGCCATCGCCGTGAAAACTTCGCCGAGATCGACCAGTTCGGCCTCAAGACATTCGACCTCGAGACGAATCGCGCCGCCGCCTGAGAAAGTCATGGTTACGGTGCCGCCGGGCGCGTCGCGCTCGGCGAATTCGACCGCGAGGAGATTGAGAAGCGCGTCCTTGCCGGTCTGATCGAGACCGCGGCACTTGCAGGAGATGACCCTTTCGAACCGCAGCGCCGTCCGGCAACGCCGGTGGTCCGGTGCCTTGTTCTTCAACGCGTCGACCGCATTTATCCAGTCGAAGCGCTTGAGCGCCATCACAAAGCGATGTTCGCGCGGTTGCCAGAAAATGTCGGCGACCTTGACGAGGGCGTCCTGCACATGAGCGGACACGACCTCGATGTCATCCTTGTCCAGGGCGACGAGTTTGAGTTCCTCCATGATCAACGTTCCCGGTCCCAACGCATCCATGCTTCGAAGCTAAGAACGGCGCGGCTGGGCCGCAAGGCCTGTTGCCGGAAGCGCGAACCCGATGCTCGCGCGGTCAAAAGCGAGACGGCGCGAGCTTATCTTGCCGGTCGTTATTTGCACGTCGGATGCCCGTTCACTTCGGCAAGCGTTTTGCCGGGCGGACAAGCGGGCTTGGCCGCGGCTGGCGCTGGCGCAGCAGGATGCGGCGGCGGTGGCGGCGGTGGCGCCGCGGGCTTGACCGCCGCCGGGGCAGGAGGCGGCGGCGGCGGTGGTGGAGGGGGCGCCGCGGGCTTGATTGTTGCCGCCGCCGGCGGATGCGGTGGCGGAGGCGGCGGTGGCGGAGGCGCGGGCTTGATGGTCGCCGGCGCTGCGACCGAGGGCGGAGGAGGCGGCGGAGGCGCGGGCTTAATGGTCGCCGGCGCTACGCCCGACGGAGAAGGCGGCGGAGGGGCAGGCTTGATGGTCGCGGGCGCAGCACCCGGTGCAGGTGGTGGCTGCGGCAGCGGCGCGGGCTTGATCGCAGCCGTCGATGGCGGCGCAGGAGGTGGCGCGCCTCCGGGGCGACCGGGACCGGCGTGCTGCACGGCGCCCGGCAGTGCGACCGGCGTGTGGCCGGGAACCGCGCCAGGCGGCGCCGGCCGGACCGCCACTGTCCGCGGCGGTTTGACGAACGCCGGCACTACCGCAGCACCGGGCGTTGGCAGAGAGAAGCGCTCATGCGGCGGCGGTGGCGGCGGCAGCGCAGCGAATTCGCGCGGCCGCGGCGGCAGGAAGCGGACCGGCGGACGCGGCGGCGGTTCATAGCCCGGCCCCCAAAACATCACGACCGGCCGGTCAACAAAAACCATTTCGTTCGGCGGCGGCGGTGGCACGCCGAAATCGACAAGAGCGAAATCCGCTGGCCCTTCGAACGGCGCGCCCAGCATGCCGAGCCGGCGACGCGCGTCCCAGGCATGCGGCCCTCCCGGGTAGCGGCGCAAATACGACCAATAAGCCGGCGGCGTGTTGTTGAATACGCAGCGCCGCCAGATGATCTGTTCGCGGCGCACGGCGAGCATGGCGGCGACGCGCGGCGAAAACGGGCTCGAGGGATAGAGCACCAAGAATTGCTCATAGCCTTCCATGGTGTCGAGCGTGAGGGCCGCCGCATAGGCATCCTCGACGCTCGAATAACCGCGCATCGGTTGGTCCCGCAAATCGGCGACCGGCACCACGTCCGGCGGTGGCGGCGCGTCGGCGGCGCGTTCGGTGAAGAAGAACGGCGCATCGATCCGCGATGCATACCACGGCACCTCCGCGCCATTGGTGACCTCGCTCACGCGCAAGCGCACGCGCGTCAACACGTCGTCGAGCGCAAGTCCGCCGGCGGCGACCATCTCGGTCAGCGCAGTGGCGTAGGCGCCGTACGGACCTGGCTCATCGGGTCCCACCGTGCCCGGCGCCGCGTTGAAGGCGATCGTCATGCCGGCGTCCGGATCGACGAGCGCCAAACCACTTGCCAATGGTTCGCCGCCCTGCGCGAATGCGTTTTGCCGCGCGGCGTCAACAATGACGAGTTTCACGCGGCCCGGCAGCGCCGCCAGCGGCTGGGCAAAATCCGACACCCGCACCGCCTGCAGCGGCACGTCGACGTCACGCGCCAGATCGGCGTCGACCGGCACGAAATAATTGTCGCCGGCGAACTGGACGCCATAGCCGGCGAGATAAACGACGACAATGGCGTCGGGTCCCGCGGCTGCCACCTGACCGATAAATTCGCGAAACGATTCTCGCAGCGTGGCCTGATCGAGATTGCGCGCCCCGGTAACGGTGAAGCCGGCAGCCGTCAGCGCCTCGGCCACCAGGCCGGCATCGTTGGCCGGCGTCGCAAGCTTCGCGGATTTGTATTCATCGTTGCCGATCACCAGCGCAAAACGCATCTCGGCGGCAAGAGCGGCGCGCTGGCTGAGCGTCAGGGCAAGAACCGCGACCGCCAGCCAGGATAATGTCATCAGCCGTGATACGGTCATATGTGGAAATTTGCTCATCGTTCTCCCCGGATCGGCGCGCGAATGATGCTCTTGCCGGACGCGATACAACCGACCAATGGGTCCTAATCATGTCGAACGTCGCCGAATTATTGCCGGCCGCGGCAAAGCACTGAACCTCTCGGCTTCCGCGCGGCACAAAAAAGGAACTGCGCGGTACAACAATAGCGGGTTGAACTGTGCAAGTTGGATTTGCGTAAAGCGTCGCAGGTTGCTAAGAACGATCTAACAAAACTGCTTTTTAACTTGCGCTGCGCTAACTGCAGGCGCGTCTGCGGACAACGCTACGATCCTCATGACGTCAACTCTATCTGTTCTGTTTTCTTCCACCCCCGTTATGGGACAGCAGTTGCCTTTCTTGAAAGGGAGGATTTATGGCTAAGAAGTCAAAGAAGCGGCGCGCTTGGACGGCGACCGAAGTTCGTGAACTAAAGGCATTGGCGAAAAAGAAGACCGCAGCAGCGAGAATTGCCAAAAAGTTGAAGAGGACCGAGGGCGCGACGCGGCAGAAGGCGTTCAGCATCGGCCTCTCGCTCGATTCCCGTTCCTGATTCCACCTCAGCAACGAAGTATTAGTGGATCGTCAGACGCCGGCCCGCGTTGCGGGCCGGGGCGCGATGGCGTGCGGGCTTTTGTTTGGAGCAGCCCGCCCCGGGATAGCTAATGAGTTAAGCGGCCCGTCCGGGGGCGGTTAGATCGAGCCGCCGTCAATCCGATAAGATTCCAAGAAGACTAGGAATGCTGTCCGAATCGAGGCGATCTGTATGGTCCGGGTTTCGCGTCCAGCCCGGCTTGCCACGCTCTAGCCGCAGAAGCCGGGAACTTTCTTGCGCCTAAACCGGTTAGGCGGGCCCGGCGTCAGTAATTCTTAGGCTAAATCGTGTTATCACGCCGCGGACGGTGGTAGGCGCCTCTCTATGAACCAGTTTCCCCGCCCCTTGCGGCAACAGCCGGCGAGTTCCGAACTCGCCGTCGCGCTGCGCGCCTGCCGCCAAGCCTTCCTCGCCATCGGCCTGTTCAGCGGCATGAGCAACATTTTGATGCTCACCGGGTCGCTGTTCATGCTGGAGGTTTACGACCGGGTGCTGCCCAGCCGGAGCGTGCCGACCCTGGTGGCGTTATTGATCCTGACCGCCGGCCTTTACGGCGCCCAGGGCTTTATCGACGCCATCCGCAGCCGCATCCTGGTGCGCATCGGCGACAGCCTGGACGAAGCGATGAGCATGCGCGTTTATGACGCGATCGTCAGGCTGCCGCTCAAGATCGGCGCCAAGGGTGACGGCTCGCAACCGATGCGCGATCTTGACGCGGTACGGGGCTTTCTGTCCGGCGCCGGCCCGTCGGCTTTCTTCGATCTGCCGTGGCTGCCGATTTATCTGGGCGTCTGCTTCTTGTTCCACACGTATATCGGACTGACCGCGCTGGCCGGCGCCGTTATTCTCGTCATCCTCACAATCGTGACCGAGGTACAGACGCGGCCGCCCACCCGCAGCGCCACGCAATTCGCCGTGGCGCGCAACGCACTGTTGGAGGCGAGCCGCCGCAACGCCGAGGCGATCACCGCGATGGGCATGGTCGGCCGCATCGCCCGCCGCTGGGGCGACCTCAATCGTAATTACGTGGCAGCGACCGGGCAGGCCAGCGACGTGGTCGGCGGCCTCGGCGCCGCGTCAAAGGTTTTGCGGCTGTTGCTGCAGTCCTCGATCCTGGCGGTCGGCGCCTGGCTCGTGATCCATCAGGAATCTACGCCCGGCATCATCATTGCCGGCTCGATTTTGGGCGCCCGCGCGCTCGCCCCGGTCGATCTTGCCATCGCCAATTGGCGCGGATTCATCGGCGCGCGCCAAAGTTGGGAACGGCTGTCCCGATTGCTCGGGCACCTGCCGCCGCGCACGGAGCCGATGCCACTGCAGCCGCCGGTGAAGACGCTGGTCGTGCAAAACGCCGCGGTCTGTCCGCCCGGCGAGCAAAAGATCGTATCCCAGGACATCAACTTCACGCTCACGAGCGGCAAAGCGCTCGGCGTGATCGGCCCGACGGCCTCGGGGAAGTCCTCGCTCGCACGCATGCTGGTCGGCGTATGGGCGCCGGCGCGCGGCACGGTGCGGCTCGACGGCGCCACGTTCGATCAATGGTCGCAAGAAGCGCTCGGCCGCCACATCGGCTATTTGCCGCAGGATGTCGAATTGTTTCCCGGCAATGTCGCGCAGAACATCGCGCGCTTCGAAGATCCGCCCAACCCCGAGGCAGTGCTCGCCGCCGCGCAGGCAGCCGGTGTCCACGAACTTATTGTCAATCTGCCGGACGGCTACGAGACCAAAGTCGGCGACCACGGCAGCGCGCTATCCGCCGGGCAGGCCCAGCGCATCGCGCTGGCGCGCGCACTTTATCGCGATCCGTTCCTGGTGGTGCTCGACGAGCCCAATTCCAACCTTGATGCCGAAGGCGACGAAGCGCTGACCCGCGCCATTTTGGGCTTGCGTGCCCGCGGGGCTATCGTCATCGTCGTCGCCCATCGGCCGAGCGCCATCGCCGGCGTCGACTATATTCTGGTCATGGCCAAAGGCCGCCAGCAGCAGTTTGGACCGAAGGAAGAAGTGCTCAACCGCGTGATCCAGCCGCAAGGCGCGCCAGCCCGCGCGCTGAAAGTCGTGCCCGGTGAGGGAGGCGGGGCATGAGCGCCAAGCCTACGCCGGACATTCGCGCATCGATCCGCCGGCATATCGTCATCGGCGTCGCGGTCGTGGCATTCCTCGCGCTCGGCGTCGGCGGCTGGGCCTCGACCGCGGAAATCTCCGGCGCGCTCATCGCCCAGGGCTCGCTGGTGGTCGATTCCAACGTCAAGAAAGTGCAGCACCCGAGCGGCGGCGTGGTTGGCGAGGTACGGGCCCACGACGGCGATCACGTCAAGGCCGGCGACATACTCATCCGTCTCGACGAGACCGTTACGCGCGCCAATCTGGCCATCATCACCAAGGGTCTCAATGAGCTTTATGCGCGCAAAGCCCGGCTTGGCGCCGAGCGCGACGGCGCCGACGCCATCGCGGTGCCGAAGGAGCTCGCCGGTCGGGACGGCGATCCGGATGCGCAGGAAGCCCTCGCCAGCGAGCGCAAGCTGTTCGAATTGCGCCGCAAGGCGCGGTTTGGGCAAAAGAACCAGCTGCAGGAGCGCATCAAGCAATTGCAGGAGCAAATCACCGGTCTGACCGCGCAGCAGGACGCCAAGTCCAAGGAAATGACCATTATCAATCAGGAGCTCCAAGGCGTCCGCGATCTGTGGGCAAGGAACCTAGTTCAGATCAGCCGGCTCACCTCGCTCGAGCGCGAGGAAGCGCGGCTGCAGGGCGAGCACGGCCAACTCATTGCCAGCGCCGCGGAGGCCAAGGGCAAGATCGTCGAGACCGAGCTGCAGATCCTGCAGGTCGATCAGGAATTCACCAGCGACGTCGCCAAGGAGCTGCGCGAGACCGACAGCAAGATCGGCGAATATGTCGAACGGAAAGTGACCGCGGAGGATCAACTCAAGCGCACCGAGCTCCGCGCACCGCAAGACGGCATCGTGTTCCAGTCGACGGCGAATACGGTCGGCGGCGTGATCACAGCGGGCGATCCGGTCATGCTGATTGTGCCCGAGGCTGACAACCTTCTGGTCGAGGCGAAAGTCGAACCCAGGGACATCGATCAGGTCCAGTTTGGCCAGCCGGTCGTGCTCCGCTTCTCGGCGTTCAACATGCGCACAACCCCCGAGCTCAACGGCACGGTAGCCCGGGTCGGGGCCGATACCTCGACCGACCAGCGTACCGGGCAGAGTTATTACGTCGTCCGCATCTCGATGTCCGCCGACGAGCTCGCCAAGCTTGGCGAAGTCAAGCTGACGCCGGGCATGCCGGTCGAAGCCTTCATCCAGACCGGCGAGCGCACGATGCTGTCCTATCTCGTCAAGCCGCTGCGCGACCAGCTCAAGCGGGCGTTCCGGGAAAAGTGACAACGTCGCTGCGGGTCCCCCGACGCGGGCTACATTCCTGACAAATTGCTATAGTTATCCAGGCGCGGCCGTTACGCGGCGCTGGAGATCGGCAGCATGAAGCGCATCGCTCGCTGGGCGAAGCAATTCGGTGGGGCGCGAGCGGTTTGCTTGTTGCTCTTGTTCGCGCTGGTGACATTGCGTGCGGTCGATCCGCGGCCAATTGAGGAATTGCGCCTGCGGACGTTCGATCTGTTTCAGGTATTACACCCGCGTGAACAAACCGCGCGGCCGGTCGTCATCGTCGATATCGACGAGGCCAGCCTCAAGGAAATCGGGCAATGGCCATGGCCGCGCACCATCGTGGGCGATCTCGTCACTCGCCTGCGCGCGGACGGCGCCCTGGTTATCGGTTTCGACGTCATCTTCGCGGAACCGGATCGCATGTCGCCAGCCGTGGCGGCGAAGAGTTTTCGCGGCCTCGATACGGAAAGCCGTGACAAACTGGCCGCTCTACCGAGCAACGATACGCTGTTCGCCGAGGCGATCAAAAAAGCCGGCGGCGTGATCGTTGGCCAGACCGCCGCGGCCCACGCCGCGCCGCTCGTCGATGGCAAAGCTGCGCCGCAAGCCGGCTTTGCCGTTCTCGGGCCGGATCCGCGGTGGCGGCTGGTGACGTTTCCGGGACTGCTTCGCAACATTCCGGAGATCGAGCAAGCGGCCTCAGGTCGCGGGCTGTTCTCAATCGATCCGGAGAGCGACGGCATCGTCCGTCGCGTTCCGGTCGTGATGGAGGCGCAAGGCGAACTGGCACCGTCGCTGACCATGGAAATGCTCAGGGTCGTCAGCCGCGCCAGCGCCATTTTGATTCGCACCGATAAGGCCGGCGTGCGCGCCGTCGCCATACCGGGTCTCGAGGTGCCGACCGATGGCCGCGGCCAGTTCTGGGTTTATTTCAACAAGCGTGACCCCGCACGTTTCGTATCGGCCGCCGATGTGCTCAACGGACGGGTAGCGGCCGACCGCTTTCGCGGCCGCCTGGTTTTGATCGGCACTTCGGCGACCGGCTTGCTGGACACCAAAACGACGCCTGTCGCGCCGGACATGCCCGGCGTGGAAGTTCACGCACAGATTCTGGAAAACGTGCTCACCAAGTCGCTGCTTGCAGCGCCCGGCTACGCCCTCGGCGGCGAGATCATCGCCGCCATCATCCTCGGCCTCGCCATCATCATCGTTGCGCCGATGCTGCCGGCGGGCATCGTCGCCGCGCTGGGCGGCGTGCTGATCGCGGGCCTGATCGCGATATCGTGGTATTTCTTTGTCGCCCACCACCTGCTGATCGATTTCACCTATCCGTTGATCTCCTGCTGGCTGATTTATCTGGTCCTCACATTCGTCAACTATTTCCGCGAACAGCAGCAACGGCAGCAGATTCGCCACGCTTTCGGGTTTTACGTGTCGCCGGCGCTGGTCGAGCAGCTGGCGCGCTCGCCGGAGAAGCTGGTGCTTGGCGGCGAGGAGCGCCGCATGACCATCCTGTTTTCCGACGTGCGCGGCTTCACCACCATCTCGGAGCACTACAAGGATGATCCGCAGGGCCTGACGCGCCTGATGAACCGATTCCTGACGCCGCTGACCGACGCCATCCTCGAGCGCAAGGGAACGATCGACAAATATATCGGCGACGCCATCATGGCGTTCTGGAACGCGCCGGTCGACGACGACGAGCATGAAGCCGGTGCCTGCGATGCGGCGCTGGAAATGTTGGCACGCGCCGAGGCGCTCAATGTCGATCTCAAGCGGGAGGCGCAGGCCAATGGCGGCGTCTACATGCCGCTGCGCATCGGCATCGGGCTCAACAGCGGCCCGTGCGTGGTCGGCAATATGGGCTCCGACTTCAAATTCAACTATTCGGTGCTGGGCGATACCGTCAATCTCGCCTCGCGGCTGGAATCACGAACCAAGGATTATCGGCTGTCGCTGGTGATCGGCTCGCGCACCGCCGAGCGGGCGAAGGCCAAGTTCGCGACCATGGAGATCGACCTCATCCAGGTGAAGGGCAAGAAGCAGCCGGAGGTGGTGTTCACGGTGCTCGGGCGAGCGGAGGTCGCCGAAGATCCGCGCTGCGGCGAATTGTGCGAGCTCAACGCGCAGATGCTGGCGGCCTATCGCAAGCAGCAATGGGACGAGGCGCTCCGCCTGATCGATCGCTGCCGCAAAGTCGCCAACGGCTTCGGTGTTGACGGCCTCTACGACATGTACGCCGAGCGCATCGAGGTTTATCGGGCCTCACCGCCGCCGCCGGATTGGACCGGCGTCTACGAGGCTGAATCGAAGTAGCTCGTCATGCGCGAGCGAAGCGGGGCCATCAACTGCGGCGGCGCCAAGGCTACGGGCGGCGGTCGACGAAACGGGGAGCCTTCAGGCTGCGTTCGAATTCCGCCGCCAGACTGCCGCGCTCGAGCACCTGCACCGCAGGCGAAATCTCGAAGGTGTTTTTTACCGCTTCGGCGACCGCCGCGCAGGCTGCATCCGGCTCGCACGCGCTCTTGATTTCAATGAGCACGCGCAGGCTTTCGCGATCGGTTCTCGCTTCCGTTTCCAGGACGGCCTGAAAGTCGAGGACATCGGCGTTGCGGAACATCATATCCTCGAACTCGGCGTGATTGACGTTGACGCCGCGGACTTTGAAAAATCCGGTGGTCCGGTTGGCGTGTTTGATCACCGGGAAAAGCTCGGCGAAGCGGCCGGTGCCGGCTGAGCGCGCGGCAAAGCTGACCAGATCGCCGGAATTCCAGCGCAGGAACGGCGTGGCGTGGTTGGTCCAAAGCGGTGTGACGCAAAGCGTACCGATTTCGCCTTCCGGCACCGCGCGGCCGCTCTGCGGATCAACCACTTCGATGAAATACATGTCGGTCCAGATATGGATACCGTCGTGTGCGGAATTCTCCGCGCCCATCAGCCCCGCCTCGCTCATGCCGAACACGTCGAACACCTCAGCGCCCCAGAGGCGCGACAGTTTTTCACGCTTGGCGGCGGACAGCGTCTCGGCTGAGCAGACAAGCTTGCGCACCGAGCCGGCTGCGAGATTGATGCCTTTGGCTTCCGCGAGATTGGCGAGGTGAAGCGCGAAGCTGCTCATGCCGATCAATACCGTCGGGCGCAGCGTCTCGATGAGCTCGAGCTGCGCGGCCGACGGATAGGAATTGCCGGCGCCGACCCAGACCATGCCGACGCCGAACATCTTCGCGCTTCGCGCCCAAACCTGACCCGCCGGGTGGACGCCGAGCGGAAACGAGATGTGGCAAAGATCGCCGCGGCCGATGCCGATGCATGGGAACGAACGCCCCCACGACAATTCCCCGTACCGCAGATCGTCAGCGGTGCGTGGATAAAACACCGGCTGGCCGGTCGAGCCGCCCGAGCGCCAATATTCCGCGATCTGATCGCGCGGGACGGCGCAGAACGCTTCGAGCAGCTCGGCGTGAGAGAATTTCCGCAGCGTGTCCTTGTCGAGGATCGGAATCTTTTGCCACTCGGCGGGATCGTCGAGCGCGTTGGCATCGACGGCGCCGAGCTTGTCGCGATACCAAGGCACGGTTTTGGCCAGCGCGAACGCCTGCTTTTTTCGCTCGCTTTGAATCTGAGCGATGTGAGCCCGTGAGTCGGGCAGTGGAAGCGGAAGGCTCATTGCTCGAGGCTTCCTGGTTCGGTAGCGCGGGCGGTCTTGAGATAGCGGCTGACCAGCTCCGCCTTCATCACCTTGCGAGTCGGCGTCACCGGCATGTCCGGCACGATGGTCAACTGCTCCGGCCAGGTGAATTTGGCGAACTTGCGCTCGGTCAGGAATGCCCTCAGCTCATCGAAGCTCAGCGAGGCCCCGTTCTTCAGCACCACAAAGCATGAGGCCCGCTCGCCAAGGATATCGTCGGGGATCGGCGCGATCGCCACTTGCTCAATGGCCGGGTGGCCGGCGATTGCGATCTCCATGTCGATCGGATTGAATTTCACGCCGCCGCGGTTGATCAGTTCCTTGGTGCGGCCGCGAAGGAGCACATTGCCGGCGTCGTCCATGCTGGCGAGATCGCCGGTGCGGAACCAGCCGTCGGCGGTGAATGCGGCGCGACTGGCGTCCGGATTTCGCAGATAGCCGGAGAACAGCGAACAGCCGCGCACATGAAGTTCGCCGATCTCGCCGGGCAGCAGCACGCGATCCTCGGCGTCGGCAACGCGCAGCTCGGTTCCCGGCGTGGCGCGGCCAATGGTTTCGAAACGCACGGCGCGCGCGTCGGAAGGCCGGCTGCAGGCGCCGAACTGAAGCTCGGTCATGCCCCAAGCCTGCACGACCCGACCGTTCGGCAACAGCTCCTCGAAGGCGCCCGACAGCGCCGCCAGCACCGTTGATCCGGACAGCACGACAAAGCGCAGGGCGGAAAAATCCACATCCGCGAACAGCCTTTGTTGCAGGCATGGAGCGATATGCGCGGGTCCGGCAATTAGCACCGTCGGCTTGGTCCGCTTGAGCGTTTCCACAAATCCCGCCGGTGAAAAAACGTCGAGCAGGCACGCCGTGGCGCCGACGGCGAAGCCAAGCTCCAGTGCGTAGAGACGATAGAGGTGGGTGTAAGGCGCGAGGCAAAGTATCCGATCGTCCGGCCGCAAGCCGAACTCCGCAGCACACAGGCGCGCATTGCTCAGAAAATGATTGAAGGTGACCGAAACCGCCTTGGGCGAGGACGTCGTGCCCGACGTGTACAGCAGCAGAAACGGATCGCTGGCGCTTGGCTGTGCAGGAAGTGGTTTGCCGCGGCCGCGCTCCAACAGCGTGGCAAAATTAACGGCGCCCGGCACATCGCCACCAACGGAGATGACGAGCTCCAGAGCCGGACTACGCTCGCGCAGCGCGGCGACGTCTGCGGCGGGCGAACGATCCTTCGTCTGCGCCAACGCGATGGCGGCTTTAGCGCCGCCGTGGCGGATGAAATGCTCCAACTCGCGAACGCCGTAAGGTGTGTGCACGGTCTGCATCACCGCGCCAACGGCATTGACACCGAGCCACGCGATCAGGAATTCGGGCAGGTTCGGCAGATGTACGATGACCACGTCGCCGCGCCCGATGCCGGCGTCGGCGAGGCCGGCGGCGAAGCTCGCAACGTCGGCGCCGAACGCCGCGTAGCTGAGCGATCGATCGGCGGCGAGGATCGCGGGTCGCTCAGGCGCCCCGGCGGCGCAACGATCGAGCCAGTCGCCGAGCGTTTCGTCCCGCCACCAGCCTTGGGCCCGAAAGTACGCAGGATCGAAGACGGTCATCGACGCCCCTCAGCACTGCCTCAGTGGCCGGCCAGCACCCGCGACACGTGGTCGTACAAGCCGGTCAGTAGCGACATCGCGGTCGTCGCAGCCTTCAGCTGTTTTTCGATGTCGGTGATATTGGTGCTTGGCGCGATCAGCCGCTCGCGCCGCGTCCCCACCAATCCTTCGGTGAGTTCCCGCCCCGCAGCGGTCGGGCGATAGCGGGTATCGCGGTTGGTGCTGCCCGGGACTTTTTCGATCAGGCCGGCGGCGGTCAGCTTGCGCAGGCTATATTGGATGTTGGGAATGTCGTCGCGGTTGCTGAAACGGCTGAGATCGCTGACGCTGCGCGGCTTCGACGTGAACATCAATTGCTGCAGGATGACGTTCTCCTCGCCCGTCAAATTGTGCTGCCGGCCCGTCGGGCCGAGCGTTGCCCCGGCAAAGCGGTAGAACGCCTCGGAGGCACAGATCAGCGCCTGCTCGAATTCAAAAAATGCTTTCTCGCGCTCGGTGCGGCCGAGTGGCGGAGCGTCACGGCCCTCGTCGGCGACATCGGGCGTCTGTTTCTTGGCTGCTGTCTTCATTGGGTCTCCGGTGGGCGATCTTGACTCATCGAATGTGCAATGTAAAGTGATTGATACTTTTTCGAGGTCCACATGCTTGAATTGTGGGAGCTTGGCGGCCGCGGCAATTGCCGTTTCAGCACGTTTTCGTGGCGCACCAGGTTGGCGTTGCACCACAAGGGCTTGGAGTTCGCGGTCCATCCCGTGTCGGTCAGCGACAAGGCCGCGATCAGCTTCAGCGGCCAGGACAAGGTGCCGATCCTCAAGCATGGCGACCGCGTCATCTCCGACTCGTGGGCGATCACGCTGTACCTTGAACAGGCGTTTCCCGATCGCCCGACTCTGTTCGGCGGCGCCGTCGGGGAGACCCTAACCCACGTTTTCAACGTATGGACCGATCGCGAGCTGATTCCGGCGTTGATTCCTTATTTCATGCGCGACGTGCTCGATTGCGTGAACGACGCCGATGCCGTGCACCTTCGGAGCCAGATCGAGAATGCGCTGAAGCAATCGCTCGAACAGCTCGCGGCTGGACGCGACGAGGCCCTGTCGGCATTCCGTCGCAAGCTGCAACCGATTCGCAAAGCGCTGGAAAAGAA
>Ga0210395_10001958_pt1 | contig 16080 bp, 15 predicted proteins | sample IncBWH4OmetaG_FD_150861 | JGI IMG/M metagenome (GOLD analysis project Ga0210395, IMG submission 150861) | Forest soil microbial communities from Barre Woods Harvard Forest LTER site, Petersham, Massachusetts, United States - Inc-BW-H-4-O ... | reverse complement strand
GCAGATGCGTGACCAGGGATTAAAGACCATCCTGATGTCGGGCGACGCGCTCGCCTCGCGCGAATTCGCCTCGATCACCGGCCCGGCCGGCGAAGGCGTGCTGATCACCTTCCCGCCCGATCCGCGCAAGCGCCCGAACGCCGCCGCGGTGGTGAAAAAGTTCAAGGACAAGGGCGTCGATCCGGAAGGCTACGTGCTCTACACCTACGCCGCCTTCCAGGTCTGGGCGCAGGCCGTTGCCAAGGCCGGCACCACCGATCCGCAAAAGGTCGCCGCGACGATGCGCGCGAGCGCCTGGGACACGGTGCTCGGCCCGATCTCATTCGACAAGAAAGGTGACATCACCGCCGGCGGCTGGGCGGTCTATCGCTGGGACAAGGACGGCAATTACGAGGAGATCTATACGTCCGGCCCGAGTTGACGACTTTTCCCGAGCACGGCGCGGCACGAAGTATTGCGCCGTAGAATCCGGATCGTTCCGGACGCGGCGTCGTTGCGGGTTCGGAGTTCTTAAAGGTCCCGGATCAGCGGCGCAGCGCTACACGCTGCACCGCGTCCGAGACACGTGTATCGACGATCACCCAATCTTCCCCAGCATCGGAAACGTGTCGAGCAACCAAAAGCTCGCGTGGGTGATCGAGCCGGTCAGGAAAGCGACGCCGGTCAGCACCAAAAGCCCGCCCATCGCTTTTTCCACCAAGCCGAGATGGGCGCGAAACCGCGCTAGGAAGGCGGCGAACGGCTCGACCGCGAGCGCCGCGATGATGAATGGAATGCCGAGGCCGAGCGAATAGACGGCGAGCATGCCCGCGCCCTTCGCGACTGTCTCTTCTGACGCGGCCACCGCCAGGATGGCCGCAAGGATCGGCCCGATGCACGGCGTCCAGCCGAACGCGAACGCGAGGCCCATCAGATATGCGCCCGACAAGCCGGCCGGCTTTGGCACCTCCAGTCGCTTTTCGCGCATCAACAGCGCAATCGGCGTCAGTCCTAAGAAATGCAGACCCATAATAATGATGACGACGCCGGCGAGAATAGCGAACTCGCCCGAATACGCGCGCAGCACAGCGCCGATGGCGCTGGCGCTGGCGCCGAGCGCGACGAACACCGTCGAGAAACCGAGCACGAAGAGAAGCGCTGCCGTCAGCGTTTCGCGTTTAACCCGCGGCTCGGGCTCGGCGTCGGCGAAGCGCTCCAGCGACGTGCCGGTCAGATAGACCAGATATGGCGGCACCAGCGGCAGCACGCAGGGCGACAGAAAACTCAGCATGCCTGCGGCGAGCGCGGCGGCGATGGTCACATGCATCGATGCACTCGGCTCTTAGAGCGTAATCGCTTGCGCTCTAACGTTTTCGGTGGAGCATGATCTTTTCGGAACGGTTTCCACCCTCGGATCAAGTCCGAGGGCAGGCTTTTTCCGATCATGCTCTAGGCGCCCTCAATGCCCGGACGATCCCGGCCTTGCAAGCGCGGCGGCGCGCGCCCGCGAGGTTGTGATCATTTGTCATTTCGGGGCGGCCGCAAAGGCCGAACCCGCAATCCATAACCACTGAGTTCGAGAAAAACTCCTAACGTCTCTTGTTATGGTCGCGACTTTGGTGGTTATGGATTCCGGATTCGCGTTTTCAGCGCGCCCCGAAATGACGGAACGTAAATTTGCGCAATCTCATCACCGACGTGCCGGGAGTGAAGGTCGGTCACGCCGAAGACCTCCACCTCGGGTCCGGCTCGACGGCAGTCATCTTCGATGCGCCGGCGGTCGCCTCCTTCGACGTGCGCGGCGGCGGACCGGGCACGCGCGAGACCGCCTTGCTCGATCCGGCGCAAACGGTCGAAGGCATCGACGCCATTACGCTCTCGGGTGGCTCGGCATTCGGCCTCGATGCCGCCTCCGGCGTGCAAGCATGGCTCAGGGAGAAGGGCCGCGGCTTTGCTGTGCGCACGGCGCGCGTGCCGATCGTTCCGGCCGCGGTGCTGTTCGATCTGCTCAGCGGCGGCGACAAGGAATGGGGCCGCTTTCCGCCCTATCGTGAGCTTGGCTACACGGCGGCTGCGGCAGCCAGCGTCGATTTTGCGCTCGGCAGCGTCGGCGCCGGCACCGGCGCGACCACGGTCAATTGCAAAGGCGGAATCGGATCGGCGTCCGCTCAGACTCCCGAAGGCCACCTAGTCGGGGCGCTCGCGGCGGTCAATGCCGTAGGCAGCGTCACGATCGGCGGCGGCCCGTGGTTCTGGGCGGCGCCGTTCGAGCGCGGCGGCGAATTCGGCGGGCGCGGCTGGCCGGCCGCCTTTCCCGACAAGGCGCTCGATGTGGTCGCCAAAGGCGGCGCCCACGAAAGCACCACGCTCGTGGTGGTGGCAACCGATGCGGCTTTGACCAAGGCGCAAGCCAAGAGGCTCGCGGTCATGGCGCAATCAGGCTTTTCCCGCGCGATCTACCCGGTGCACACCCCGCTCGACGGCGACGTAGTGTTTGCGGCCTCGACCGGCCACAAACCGCTCGCCGACTCGCTTCTAGGCTTGGCAACGCTTGGCACAATTGCCGCCAATGTGGTGGCGCGAGCGATCGCCCGAGGGGTGTTCGCGGCGACAGCGCTGCCGCTCCCCGGCGCGCTGCCGAGCTGGAAGGATCAATTCCTTCGGTAACATAGCATTGAATTATTCGGCATTTGCACTTCGTTAAGCGTGCCGCGGAAACCACGATCTGCTATGTTGCCCGGCGCGCACGGCACCGCAATTGACTCTTGGCCGATTGCGCCTCACTTGTGCCGCTTGACTGGACCAAAGTCGACAATCGGCGAATCTGCCCGGGGGCATTAGAGGCTTACGATGCGAATCGTCCTCATTATCGTTGCCGCACTGGTGATCCTGGGCCTCGCGGCCTTTGGCGTCGTCTCGGCGCAGAAAATGGCGGCCGTTCAGACCGCACCGGCCACGCCGACGACGCGCGCTGCGGCCGCGCCGCCGCATGCGCCGGTCAGCCAGCCGGTCAGCCAAATTGCCCAGGCCACGACTGCCGTGGCGCCATCGGCCGCGCCGGCCACCGCCGACCCGACTGCCCCGCAGACCCGCGTGGCCCAGACGACGCCGTCTCCGGCACCCGCCGCGCCGAGCGCGCCGGCGGCGAATTCATCCGGGCAAGGCAGCGGACAAACTGGCAATACGCCGGCAGCCAACACGCAAGCCAAGCCTACGCCAGCCGCCACCAATATTCCGCCATGCGACAAACCCGGCGGCATGGGGCTCGTGCGCATCGTCGAGATCGACACTACCGGCGGTCCGGGCTTCGGCTTCGAGCACTTCAAGCAATACGACTTCCTGCGCGACAAAGAGATCATTCTGACGTTCGACGACGGCCCGTGGCCGGGAAACACGCCCGCCGTTCTCAAGGCGCTGGCCGACGAATGCCTGAAGGCCACGTTCTTTGAAATCGGCGAGCACGCGACCTGGCATCCGGAAATCACCAAGCAGGTGATCGACGCCGGCATGACGGTCGGCACCCACACCTGGTCGCACAAGGATCTGGCGCGCAATCCGTACGCCAAGGATCTCGAGAAGGCCGAGCAGGAAATCGAGATGGGCAACAGCGCCGTGCATATGGCCGCCGCCGGCGCGCCGATCGCACCGTTCTTCCGCTTTCCCGACCTGCAACATCCGCCGCAACTCCTCGACTATCTTGCTCAGCGCAACATCGGCATCTTCTCGACCGATATCGACTCGCGTGACTTCAAGCTGCACAAGCCCGATCTGCTGATCAAGTCGGTGATGAGTCTTCTGGAGAAGCGCGGCAAGGGCATGCTGCTGATGCACGACTTCAAGAAAAATACTGCCGAAACGCTGCCGGAGCTGCTGCACCAGCTGAAAGCCGCCGGCTACAAGGTGGTCCACATGGTGCCGAAGGGACAACTGACGACGCTGGCCAAGTACGACGAAATGGTCTCGCATCAAGACAAGCTGTCGTCGAACAACTCGCGGCCCGAAAACAGCGTCATCCGCACCATCGGCGAGTAGCGTCCGTCATCCCGGGGCGCCGCGGAGCGGCGAGCCCGGAATCCATAATCACAGACATCGCAGATTTACGGTGATCGCTGTCCTGAAGCGACAGTGGTTATGGATTCCGGGCTCGCGCCTTTGGCGCGCCCCGGAATGACGAGTCACTGCGTAAACCGCTCGGCGCCATACGGCTTCGGATCGCAGAACGGCGTGGCGCCGGTCATCATCTCGGCGATCAGCCGGCCGGTTGCCGGGCCGAGCGTCAAGCCCCAATGACCATGCCCGAACGCAAGCCACAAGCCGCGCTGGCTTGGCGCCCGGCCGATCACCGGCCGCGAGTCGGCAAAGCACGGCCGCGCCCCCATCCACGATTTCGGCTCGACCGGGGCCCCAAGCGGAAACAATTCCCGCGCCGCCGGCAGAAGCCGATCGAACTGCACCGGCGTCGGCGCTGCGTCGCGGGCGGCGAACTCGACGCCCGTGGTGATACGGATGCCCTGCTCCATGGGCGCCAACAGGTAGCCGTTCTCGGCATCCAGCACCGGCCGGCCGAGCGCGGCATTACCGTGGGCGCGGAAATGCCGGTGGTAGCCGCGCTTGACCGCAAGCGGCAAAGCGATGCCGAGCGGCGCAAGCACGTCCGACGTCCACGGACCGAGCGCGACCACGACGTCGCCGGCGTCGAGCGGTCCAGCGGCGGTCTCGACGCGCCAATAGCGGTCGGCGCGATGCAGCGAGCGCGCGTCGCCGGTCGACGTCAAACCGCCGAGCGCGGCAAACCGCATCGCATAGGCACGCGTCAGCGCCAGCGGATTATCGACGCTCACCGCGCCGGTCCAATGCACGGCGTGGCGGAATGCGCCATTAAGCGAAGGCTCGAGCGCAAGCGCCGCCTCGCGATCGAGCGGGACATTGGCGATGCCGAAACGCGCGGCAATATCGAGCTCAGTTGCCTGTGAAGCGAACCCGCGGTCGCTGCGATAAAGCTTGAGCCAGCCGCGATGATGCAGATGCCGATCGGCGCCCGCCTCGGCAGCCAGCGCTTCGTGCTCGGCGATGGCACGCGCGAACAACGGGCGCATCGCTTGCGCAGTCTCGATCAGCCGGGCCGGCTGCGACGCGGCACGAAACGACAAAAGCCACGGCGCGATCTGCGGCAGGAACGCCAGGTGATAATTCGCCGCCGGCGAGCGTTTGAGCGCGATGCGGAGAAGCTCGGCAAAGCTCGACGGGAACGCGGCCGGAAACACCGTGTTGCCTTCGATGATTCCGGCATTGCCATAGGAGGTGCCCTCGCCCGGCGCGCCGCGGTCGATGAGCGCGACCGCGAGGCCACGCTTGGCGAGATGGAGTGCGATCGATGTGCCGACGATGCCGGCACCGAGCACAATGACGTCGGTATGCGCCACGGTTTCTCCGCTGCGGATACCGGCTATCGTATGCTCACGCCGGCGCGCGGCGGCAAGGCCCGTTGCCGGGCATCAAGGTCGAGCTAGGCCGTCGCCAGGCTCTGGGTGGTCGTCGGGTTGAGCAACTGTGCTTGGATTTGGATCAGCTGCTCGAGCAGGTTGTTGCTGGCGACGCCGGTCCCGCTAGTCGAACTGCCGGCGCTGCTCGACGCGCTCGCGCTGTCGGCGGCCGGCGGCGTCGTGATCGAGACGCTTGAGCCGTCGGCATAAGTAATCGTGGTCGTCGTCGAGCCGTTGGCGTTGGTGGTGTAGGTCGTGTTCTGGGCGACGTTGGCGCCGCCGCCCGACGTGCCGGAGTTGCCGGACGAGGCGGAGTTGTCCGACGAGCCGGAACCGCTCGAAGTCGGCGCCGTCGTCATCGCAAGACTTGAGCCGTCGGCATAGGCGATGGCGGTCGTGGTGGAACCGTTGGCGTTGCTCGTCGTCTGACTGGTCGCGCCGGCATCCGCCGCGGCAAGCGTGTCGAGCAATCTGCGTTCGTGGCGCCCGGCGCCGTGGAAACTGTCCGTGGGATCGAACGGATCAGATCCCTGCCCCGACGTCGCGCCGTCAGACGTTGCGGCGCCGCTTGAGGAATTGGCGCTATCCGAAGGTGGCGCCGAGGTAATCGACACGCTAGAGCCGTCCGCATAGGTGATGGTCGTCGTGTTCGACCCGTTCGCGTTGTTGGTGTCGGTGATGCTTCCCGTCACGCTCGCGCCGCCGCTCGATGTGCCGGAATTGCCCGACGAACCGGATTCGCTCGACGTCGGCGCGCTTGTCATCGAAAGGCTCGAGCCGTCGGCGTAGGTAATCGTGGTCGTGGTCGAGCCGTTGGCATTGCTGGTGCTCTGGCTCGTGGCGCCCGCGTCCGCGGCCGCGATCGTTTGCAGCAGGCTGTCGAGCCGGCCGGAGCCGCTCGCGCCGCCCATCATCCCGCCGTTGCCCTGCCCGCTCTGCTGCCACCAGGCCGAGCCGCTTTGCTGGCCTGCGCCGGCGCCGCCAAATTGCGACCACGACGGCGGCGAGGAGGTGCTGTTTGCCGACATCTGGGCGGCCAACAATGCCTGCAGGGTCTGCGGATCGAATTGCGGGAAACTGCCAGTCGACGCCGAGGTCGTGCCGGTCGCCGAGGTTGACGTGCCGGTCGCCGATGTCGATGCGGTTGAACTTGCGCTCGCGCCAGCGGTTATTTGGCTGATATCCGCCAGCAGCGCCGTCAGCGGATTGGACTGATCGCTCGTGGTGCCCTGCGACGCGCTCTGCTGCAGCAGGTACTGCAGGTTGGCGAACGGATTGTTACTCGATCCATTGACAGACAGTGACATGGCACACGCTCCTCACAAAGTTTACGCCGTCCAGGGCGACGGCATGCGATACGCGCCACGAGGCGAAGCAAATGCAGGGCCACGACGAAAAAGCCTGGAAACGAAGGGCGTCTCGCCATGACCGAGATCGGGCCGGTGCTAAAATCTTGCCGCGATTGAACCGCCCCCGGCAAATTCTGCCGCCCCGCAAAACGGCGCGTTGCCCGGCTGCGCGCAGCATGTTAGGCGAACCGCCTATCCCGGAGCACCCGGTGCAGCGCCCATTCGTCATCGCCCCGTCGATCCTCGCCGCCGATTTCGCCAAACTCGGCGAGGAAGTGCGTGCGGTCGACGCGGCCGGCGCCGACTGGATCCATGTCGACGTCATGGACGGCCATTTCGTCCCGAACATCTCGATCGGACCGGATGTGGTGAAGGCGCTGCGCGGCCACACCAAAAAGCCGTTCGACGTTCATCTGATGATCGCGCCGTGCGATCCTTATCTGGAAGCGTTCGCCAAGGCCGGCTCCGACATCATCACCGTCCATGTCGAGGCCGGACCGCACATCCACCGCTCGCTGCAGGCCATCCGCGCGCTCGGCAAGAAGGCCGGCGTGACGCTCAATCCCGGAACGCCGGTCGACACCATCGAGCCGGTGATCGATCTGGTCGACCTGATCCTGGTCATGTCGGTCAATCCCGGCTTCGGCGGCCAGAAATTGATTCCGGCGGCCATCGACAAGGTGCGCAAGCTCCGCGCGCTGGCCGCCGGCCGGCCGATCGACATCGAAATCGACGGCGGCATCACGCCGGAGATCGCGCCCGACGTGGTGCGCGCCGGTGCTAATGCGCTGGTCGCCGGTTCTGCGGTCTTCAAGGACCGCACGCCGGAAGCGTATCGTGCAAATATTGCGGCGATCCGCCAGGCGGCGGCGCTCGTCCGCGGGGAGGCTGCGTAAATGGGTATGCTGATTGATGGCCAATGGCGCGACGAAGACCCGCCGACGGAAGTCGGCCAAGCCGGAAACTTCCAGCGGATCGACAGCGCCTTTCGCGACCGCGTCACCGCGGACGGCTCGTCAGGCTTCAAGGCCGAGGCCGGCCGCTACCATCTCTACGTCGCCTATACCTGCCCTTGGGCACACCGGACCCAGATTTATCTGGCGCTGAAGAAGCTCTCCGGCGCGATCAGCGTGGCGACCGCCATTCCCGGACTGCGCGCGGAGGGCTGGACATTTGAGGACAATCCGGCGTTTCCCGATTGCCCGCCGGATCGCGTCAACGGCTTCCGCTACCTGCATGAAGCGTACGCGGCCAGTAATCCGCATTATACCGGCAAGGTGACGGTGCCGACGCTGTGGGACAAAAAGACCAGGCAGATCGTCAACAACGAATCCTCCGAAATCATCCGCATGCTCAATTCGGAGTTCGCCGCCATCGGCGCCGACCCGACGGATTTCTATCCGAAGCACCTGCGCGCCGAGATCGATCGCATCAACGCGCAGGTCTATGCCAACGTCAATAACGGCGTGTATCGCTGCGGCTTCGCCCGCTCCCAGGCCGCCTACGATGAGGCTTACGATGCGCTGTTCGCGACACTCGACGAGATCGAGACGCGCCTCGGCCGCCAGCGTTATCTGGTCGGCAATCAGATCACCGAGGCCGATTGGCGGCTGTTCCCGACGCTGGCGCGCTTCGACGTCGCCTATTTCTCGCTGTTCAAATGCAACCGCAACCGGATCGCCGACTATCCGAATTTGCTCAATTACCTGCGCGAACTTTACGCGGTCCCCGGTGTCGCCGACACGGTCAAGCCGCGCTATTACGTGATGGGCTATTACTCGATTACGCGCGTCAATCCGACCGGGATCATCCCCAGGGGAACGCCGGTGGATTTTGGCAAGCCGCACGACCGCGCCCGCTTCGCGGCGTGAGTGCGCAGCGGCCGCGGGAGGAACAAATGCTCGAGCTCTACAACAATACCAACTCGGTCTGCGCCCAGAAAGTCCGTCTGGCGCTGGCAGAGAAAGGCTTGCAGGCCAAGGAGCATATGCTCAACCTGCAAGGCGACCAGTTCGATCCCGCCTACCTCAAGCTCAATCCGAACGGCGTTGTGCCGACACTCGTCCATGACGGACAGCCGATCACCGAGTCGGCGGTGATCCTTTACTACCTGGAAGACGCGTTTCCGCAGCCGCCGCTGATGCCCGCGGCCGCGGCCGATCGCGCAAGGGTCCATATGTTCAACAAGCTGATCGATGAATATCTGCACCATTCGTGCATGATCCTCACGTTCAGCACGGCCTTCCGCCCGCGCCTTCTCAAAATGACGCCGCAACAGCGGGACGCCGAATTTTTCAAATCTCCGATCCCGAAGCGCGCTGAGTACAAGCGGGACGTGGTCAATAACGGGCTGGATTCGCCGTACGTGCGCGAAGCGCTGGCACATCACCAGAAGCTGTTCGGATGGATGGAAGGGGCTCTCGCACGCGGGCCATACCTGGCCGGGAACTCGTACTCGCTCGCCGAATGCGCGGTGATCCCGTATCTAATGCGGCTCGAATTGCTGCGCCTGAATCCGCTTTGGGATCGGCATGCCGGCATTACCGATTGGTGGCGCCGTATGCGGGCGCGAGACTCGACCCAAACATCGATTTTCGCGCGCATGACCGAGGCCGATTGGGCGCCGTTCAAGAATCTGCAGCCCGATCCGTGGCCTAAGGTACAACAAGTGCTCAACGCGGCTTGACGCCGAACGGTCGCCTTACCGACGACGACGGGCCGCCGTCGCCTGTTGATACTGGATGTTGATGGACGACAATTGCTCGCCGAAATGGCGGTCGAGCCAGCCGAGAAACGACGACAGAAGCCGCGCCTCGTCGCCACGTTCCGGCGAGGTGATCGCGACCTCGACGGCTTGCGACAATCCCGGTTCGAGATTGACCGAACCTTTATAGCGGACGTGCGTCCATCGCGCGGCCTTGCGCTTTCTTGCCCGGGCCCGCGAGAATGTCCCGCGGCCGCTGCGGCGGATTTCGGCCTGCTTCCTGATGATGGCGCCGTAAAGACGCGTGCCCTCACGCGGAACGATCTGAAGCAATTTCATGGCTGGCCCCAATGATCGTTAGTGATTCGCTGTTGCGTTCACAGCATCGCACAGCGAGCGCAATTGTTCAGCTAGGCGCGATCTGCTACAGCGCGGGCCTGGAGCGCGATGGCTTCAAGTTGAATCGTCACTACGCTCTGGATCTTTGGTGGAGCATGATCTTTTCGGAAAGCCGGTACCCACTTTTCCGGATCATGCTCTAGCCGGCGAGGAGACAATGATCCCGCGCTACACCCGCCCGGAGATGGCGGCGATCTGGTCGCCGGAGACGCGCTTTCGCATCTGGTTCGAGATCGAGGCGCATGCCGCCGACGCCATGGCCGAGCTTGGGATCATCCCCAAGGAAGCGGCAAAGAAGATCTGGGCCAGGGGCAAAAACGCCAAATTCGACATCGCGCGGATCGAGGAGATCGAGCGCGAAACCAAGCATGACGTCGTCGCCTTCCTCACCCATTTGGCGGAGATCGTCGGGCCGGAAGCGCGCTTCGTGCATCAGGGCATGACCTCGTCCGACGTGCTCGACACCTGCCTCAATGTGCAGCTCGTGCGCGCCGCCGATCTCCTGATCGCCGACGTGGAAAAGCTCTGCGCCGCGCTCGAGCGCCGTGCCCGCGAGTTCAAATACACGCCGACGATCGGCCGGTCTCACGGCATCCATGCCGAGCCGACCACGTTCGGGCTCAAGCTTGCCTACGCCTATGCCGAGTTTGATCGGGCCAAGGGCCGGCTCGAGGCGGCGCGCCGCGAAGTCGCGACCTGCGCGATTTCAGGCGCCGTCGGCACCTTTGCGCAGGTCGATCCGCGGGTCGAAGCCCATGTGGCGAAGGCGATGGGGCTTTCGGTCGAGCCGATTTCGACCCAGGTCATTCCGCGCGACCGCCACGCCATGTATTTCGCCACCCTTGGCGTGGTCGCCTCCTCGATCGAGCGCCTGGCGACCGAAATCCGCCACTTGCAGCGCACCGAAGTTCTGGAAGCAGAGGAGTATTTCTCCGAGGGGCAGAAAGGCTCCTCAGCGATGCCGCATAAGCGCAATCCGGTGCTGTCGGAGAATCTGGTGGGGCTGGCGCGTATGGTGCGCGCCTACGTGATACCGGCGATGGAAGACGTGGCGCTGTGGCACGAGCGCGACATCTCGCACTCTTCGGTCGAGCGCATGATCGGCCCGGACGCGACGGTGACGCTGGACTTTGCGCTGGCGCGGCTGGCCTCGATCGTCGACAAGCTGATCGTCTATCCCGACGCCATGCGCAGAAACCTCGATCGCACCGGCGGCCTGGTCAATTCCCAGCGCGTCCTTCTGGCGTTGACGCAAAAAGGCGTCAGCCGCGAGGACGCCTACCGCCTGGTCCAGCGCAACGCCATGAAGGCCTGGCACGGCGATGGCGATTTTCTGGCACTGCTCAAAGCCGATCCCGAGGTGCACAAGCACCTGAGCGACAAGGAGCTGGCCGCCAATTTCGATCTGGATTTTCATTTGGCGCAGGTCGACACGATCTTTAAGCGGGTCTTCGGCCGCGCGTGATTTTTTGCAGTTTCAGGTCGCGAATCACCAGCACCAAAGTGATTCGTTTTTGGTTTTTGCTCGCTTTCTGTTTGCCCGACTCAGCGAAGGAGGCGTAACGTCGCGCAACTTTTTTGGCGAGACGATCCTTTTTAGGAGAGAACCATGGGCCGATTGGTGCGTAAGCCGCAGGTGGCTGACCTCGATTCGCAGATCGCCGGCCTTGAAGGCGCCGTGCACGCCGGCTTCGCCGGCGCGCATGCGTCAATCATCGATCCGGGCGACGGCTATCTGGAACGCATGGTGAAATACGTGCCGGCCGAGATCATCGCGTTCTCGATGCTGATCAACGCCATCCTCGAGCAGGCGATGAAATCCGGCGGCGAGAGCGCCGCCATGGCCGGCGTGCCAGTGCCGGTCATCGCCACCGGCGCGCTACTGGTCGCTTGCGCGCTGACGCCGTTGTTTTGCTGGTATGTGCGCCGCGACGGCGACGCCTGGGTCACCAACGCCATTGTTTCGACGATCGCCCTTCCGTTCTGGGCCTATCTGATGGGCGCGGTCGCGTTCGCCAATCATCACGACGGCAATCTGGCCGCGATCCTGTTGATGTCGTTCACCGTCGTAAGTGGCCTGGTGGCGCCGCGGCCAGAGAAACCGAAGCTGCGCGAACAGCACGCGGTCGAGGATGACATCCTGGTCGAGGAAATGACCGTGGAACGGCCGCGTCTCGTCGACGTTCTGGCCGGCTGAACGGGCTCGCTGAGCGGGCGAGGACTAGCCCGCGGCCCGATTGCAGGACCCCAATCCTTCATGCCATGTGTGGCGTGATGGCGGCGCGCGAAACCATTGTGGTATTCGATTCCGGCCTCGGCGGTCTCACGGTTTATCGCGAGATCGCCGCGGTGCGGCCGAGCGCCAATTTCATCTATTTCGCCGACGATGCGGCGTTTCCGTATGGCGGCATGGACGAGCAGAAACTGCTCGAGCGGCTCGTCACGCTGATCGGCGAACTGATTGCCACGCACCAGCCCGACCTGATCGTCATCGCCTGCAACACCGCCTCGACCATCGCGTTGCCGGCCTTGCGCAAGAATTTCACGGTGCCGTTTGTCGGCACCGTGCCGGCGATCAAGCCGGCCTGCGCCGGCTCGATCACCAAGCGCGTCTCGGTGCTCGGCACCGAGGCAACCGTGGCGCGCGAATATACCCGCGCGCTCATTCGCGACTATGCCGGCGACTGTCAGGTGACGCTGGTCGGGTCGAAGAACCTCGCCGCTTATGCCGAGGCGGAGCTTGCCGGCGCGCCGGCCGCCGATGCGGCGATCGCCGCCGAGATCGCGCCCTGCTTCTGTGACGGCACGGCCCGCACCGACACGGTGGTGCTCGCCTGCACCCATTATCCGCTGATCATCGAGCGGCTGCAGCGGCTTGCTCCGTGGCCGGTCAACTTTATCGACCCGGCGCCGGCGATCGCCCGGCGCGTGGTCGATCTCCTGGGCCCGGCGCCGGCGGGCCAGCCTGCCGGCACAACCCGCGCCGTCTTCACCTCCGGTCGTGCGCCTGTGGCTGCGCTTGCGCAGTTCGGCATCCGTTCCGTCGCGGCGGCTGTGGCCGGCGCCGGCTGAGGCGTTGGCGGGAATTACCGGCGCTCGCTCGACAATCGCCCAGCGCCGCGCTTTCATCTCCGATACCGCCGGGCAAGCATAAGGAGCAACATGACCGTCGCAATCCGACCGGAGCGCGCTGCCTGGTACCACAATCGCTGGAGCCAGCTCGTTCTCGGCGTGATCGCCATGATGGCGATTTCGAGCCCGCAATATGTATGGACGTTGTTCACCGGGCCGTTGAACCAAAAACTCGGCACAACGCTGACGCAGTTGCAGTGGACCTTCTCGCTGCTGATCATCCTGCAGACTTGGCTCTCACCGTTTCAGGCCTATCTGGTCGACCGTTTCGGTCCGCGTCGGTTGATCGCCATCGGCGCGTTGCTGTCGGGCGGAAGCTGGGGGCTCTCGGCGTTCGTCGATAACATCTGGGCGCTCTATTTCACCTATGGCGTGCTGGGCGGCATCGGCACCGGCATCATTTATGTCGGCATTATCGGCCTGATGGTGCGGTGGTTCCCCGATCGTCGCGGCCTCGCCACGGGACTTGCTGCGGCGGGCTATGGCTTCGGCGCTTTCTTCACCAGCTTTCCCATCGACGCGATGATCAAAAGCTCCGGCTACGCGCATGCCCTTGTTGTGTGGGGCATCATCCAGGCCGCAATCGGGATCGTCGCAGCACAAGGGCTGCGCACACCGCCGGAAAATTACCAGGTCTCGCCCCCCGCCACGGCCATCGCGGCCCAACAAACCCGACGCAGCTATTCGCCGCGGGAAATGCTGCAAAGCCCGGTCTTTTACCTCTTGTTCCTGATGATGAGCATGATGTCGACCAGCGGGCTTATGGTCGTCTCCAATGTCGGTCCGTTCGCCAAGGAATTCGGCGTTGCCGACATGCTGGTCCTCGGCATGGCGGCGCTGCCTCTCTCGCTGACGCTGTCGCGCGTCACCAACGGGTTGACCCGGCCGTTCTTCGGGTGGGTCTCAGATCATATCGGCCGCGAAGTCACGATGGCGCTCGCTTTCTCGCTGGAGGCCGCCGCCATCCTGGTCTTGTTCGCTTTCATCAACCAACCGGCCTTGTTCGTGGTCCTCACCGGGTTGGTGTTTTTCGGCTGGGGTGAAATATTTTCGCTGTTTCCTTCGACACTGACCGATACCTTTGGACCGCGATACGCCGCTACCAACTACGGCTTCCTCTATATCGCCCAGGGCGTCGGCTCGATCCTGGGCGGACCGGCGGCCGCATTTCTCAAAGAGACGACGGGAAACTGGACGGCGGTATTTGTCACCGTCGCGGTGCTTGACATCCTGACCGCCGCGCTCGCGATCACCGCGTTGCGAAGCATGCGGCAAAAGCAGCTAGCGGCTGGTGATCGTGTGGTGGCCGGCAAACCGTTTGACACCGCTCCCCTTTCCCCCTAGATACCGCCCGCGGCGCGGGCCCCAAATGGCCCGCGCAGTGTTTCGCGACCCGCGGTTTGCCCCGGCGCTTCGGTGGCAAGCCTGTCAGTTCCGGGCAAAATCCGGGACAGAGGAGGGCGCGATCCTCAAAATCTTATTTCTTAAACGAGGACGCGAATGACCAAGCGCCATGAGGCGAAGTACAAGATCGACCGCCGGCTCGGACAAAACATCTGGGGGCGGCCCAAGTCACCGATCAACAAGCGCGAATACGGCCCCGGCCAGCACGGCCAGCGGCGTAAAGGCAAGCTCTCCGACTATGGTGTGCAATTGCGCGCCAAGCAGAAGCTCAAGGGCTACTACGCCAACATGTCGGAGCGGCACTTTCGCGGCATCTACGAGGAAGCGCGACGGCTCAAGGGCGACACCGGCGCCCACATGATCGGCCTGCTGGAGCGCCGGCTCGACACCATCATCTATCGGGCAAAGTTCGTGCCGACGGTGTTCGCGGCGCGGCAATTCGTCAACCACGGCCATGTCAAAGTAAATGGCCAGCGCGTCAACATACCGAGCTACCGGGTCAAGGTCGGCGATCTCGTCGAGGTCAAGGAGAAGTCGAAGCAGCTCGCGCTGGTGCTCGAAGCCACCGCGCTGCCGGAGCGCGACGTCCCCGAGTATGTCGAGGTCGATCATACCAAGATGACGGCAAAGCTTTCGCGCATCCCGGTGATCGGCGACGTGCCGTATCCGGTGATGATGGAGCCGCACCTCGTCGTCGAATACTACTCGCGCTGACGCGCCGCTAAAAATGCGATCGCGACCACGGCTGATTTGCGCCGGAATCGCCGTCGCGCTTTGCGTATGTGCTAGGCGCCAGGGCGACGCTCCGATCGTAATCCGCCGGCAAGTGATTCGACGACAGCGTCAACCACACGGATCGGTCCGCGACAAACCTCTCAACTAAAAAATTTGCTGCGCTGCGTCCAAATTTTGTTTTTGTTGCAGCGCGTCATGCGCGGTTGAAAGTCCCGCTGGACCGCAATCCGACAAAGTTGAAATCGGATCGCGGTCCAGATTTTGCAACGGCACATCATCTTTTCCGAAATCCGGTTTGCAGTTTTCAGGATCGTGCTGCAGCCGTGTTCGATCTGTTTTTTGTTGCAGCGCGTCATGGGACGCGAAAGCCGTGCGCGGTCAAGTTATGCACCTCTCTGATCGGCCAAACTTGAAATGGCAAAACCCGGCGAGTACCCTCCCGCGCCGTAAATCGTAAAACAAATGTATTTGATTGCGTACGTTTGGGGCTTCAACTGACTTAAAGGGGAGATCGTACATGGACGCGTTGAATAAGGTGAAAAGCTGGATCGGCGGACTGACCGACATTGGGCTGATGCTGCTGGCGCTGGCGATCGTCGCGGCGCTTCTGGTCGGATCAAACCTGCCGTTCTTCGGTAACGTCACCGGCAATATCATGGCTCTGGTCAAGAGCCTCGGAGACGGCGGTCTTGTCGGGTTGATTTCGCTCGGCGTGATCCTGTGGCTGTTTTCCGCGCGGCGGATGGCTTAGGCCAGCACGCTTCCTGAAAAAGCGACACGCGTGTTCGAGACCACGTTGGGTGGCGAGCAAGGCTCCCACCCAACGTTTTAAGGGCGAGTGATGCTGGACTATCTGCACAAGGCCAAAGAATACCTTTGGGCGTTTGTCGAGTTG
>Ga0210395_10001956_pt1 | contig 16088 bp, 13 predicted proteins | sample IncBWH4OmetaG_FD_150861 | JGI IMG/M metagenome (GOLD analysis project Ga0210395, IMG submission 150861) | Forest soil microbial communities from Barre Woods Harvard Forest LTER site, Petersham, Massachusetts, United States - Inc-BW-H-4-O ... | reverse complement strand
TCGCATCCCCCTTACCGCCCCCACGCCGTACTATCCGTGGTCCCTCGTCTGGCGAGCCGACACCGAGCACCCCGGCACGCGGCGGTTGATCGACCACGTGCGCCGTTCCTTCCAGCCGCCGCCCGGCCGGGACACCCCCAGCGCGGCGGACACCTGGCTGCCACGGCAGGCGCGCGAGGACCTGCTACCCGGCTGACGCCTCGTCCAGCGACTGGATGTCGCCAGCCGTGAGGTCGAGGGTGGCGGACGCAAGGAGCGCGCCGAGCTGATCCACCCGGCTCGCGCTCGCCAGCGGGGCGACGATGCCCGGCCGGGTGCGCAGCCAGGCAATGGCGACCGTGGCCGGCGTAACCCCGTGTGCGGCGGAGATCTCATCCAGCGCCGCCAGGACCGCCAGGCCCGTCGGCGTGAGGTAGCGGGTGGCGCCCTTCTGCCGGGCAGCGTCGGAGTGGTCGGTCGCTGACCGGTACTTTCCGGCGAGGAACCCGCTCGCGAGCGCGTAGTACGGCAGCACGCCGAGACCGAACTCCGCCACCACGGGTGCGAGCTCGCTCTCGTACCGTTTCCGCTCGACGAGGTTGTAGTGCGGCTGGAGTGCGACCGGCGGCGCGAACCCCTCCGCCTCGGCGGCCGCGAACCACTCCCGCACCCGGGGCGCGGTGTAGTTAGAGAGGCCGACGTGCCGGATCTTCCCCGCCTGCTGGAGCTCGTGGAACGCCCCGGCGGTCTCGGCGACCGGCACGTCTGGGTCGTCGTAGTGGGCGAAGTAGAGGTCGATGCGGTCCGTCTGCAGCCGGGCGAGGGACGCGTCGGCCGCGGCGCGAACGTTCTTCGCCGACAGCCCACGGAACCGCGGATGGCTACTGACCTTGGTCGCGATGACGACCGAGTCCCGGTTCCCCCTGGCCTTCGACCACTCGCCGATGATCGTCTCGGACTCACCGCCGCTGTTCCCTGGCGCCCACGCTGAGTACGAGTCGGCGGTGTCGATGAAGTTGCCGCCACCCGCCACGAAGGCGTCGAGCACCGCGAACGACGTCTCCGGGTCGGACGTCCAGCCGAACGTGTTGCCGCCGAGCCCGAGGGGGAAGACCTCGAGGCCGGAACTCCCGATTACCGTCATCTGCATATCCCTTTTATAGCGGGGAGTCCTCGGTCAGTGCCCGCCAGCCCAGCACGGTGACGAGCGTCAGCGCCACGCCGGACAGCGAGAAACCGTACCGCGCTCCGAGGTCCTGGGTGACCAAGCCGGCGAACGGGCTGTTCACGGGCGATATCCCGGGCAGTGCCATCGTCCACAGGCCCATCACCCGGCCCCGCATCCCCGGCGCCGACGTCATCTGGACGAGCGTGTTCGCCGCGGCGATGAACCAGATCGACAGGCAGCCGACGACCGCGAGCCCGGTGATCGTCAGCCAGAGCACCGGGGAGAACGCGGTGCCGAGCACGCTGGCGGCGGTGGCCAGCGCCAGCCAGGCGACCCGCCGCCCGGTCGGGTGCCCGGACCAGGCCGCGGCAAGCAGCGCCCCGGGCAGAGCGCCGATCCCGAACGCCGACATCATCAGCCCGTACCCGCCGCCGCCGAGGTGGAACACCCGGATGGCGAGCACCGGCAGCGACACGCCCATGTTGAACAGCAGCCCGGAGGCCGCGGCGAGGAACAAGGACACCCGGATCGGCCCATGCCGCCACGCGTACCGGGCGGCGTCGCGCAGCGAGACGGCGGGCTGCCCCTCGCGAACTGTGGTTCGGGAACTCGCCCGCTCCATAGGTTTCTGGGTAAGCAGAACGAACAGCGGTATCAAGTACGACGCCGCGTTGACCGCGCAGCAGGCGGCGACCCCGACGGTGGCGAGCAGCGCGCCGCCCAGCGCCGGCCCGACGATGCGTGAGGTATTGAGGACGATCTCGTTGAGGCTGATCGCCGACGCGAGCCGCTGGGTGCCCACGAGGTCGACCACGTAGACCTGCCGGGCGGTGCTATCCGGCCCGGTTACTGTCCCAGTGAGAGCGCCGATCAGGAAGAGCATCCAGGCCTGCACCACTCCGCTCGCGACGATCGCCGCGGCGGCCGCCGACAGGACGCACAGCGAGAACTGGGTCGCAATAAGCAGTTTCCGCCGGTCCACCCGGTCCACGAGCGCACCCGCATGCGGTCCGAGCAGCAGGACGGGGAGAAAGGTGCACGTGGACATCAGGCCGAGATCGACGCTGCTGCCCGTCAACCGCAGCAGCAGCCACGAGGTTGCCACAGTCTGCGTCATCGTCCCCGACGCGGAGAGCACCTGGCTGATAAACCAGCCACGGAACCGCGGCGACTCAAGTGACGTGAAGGATCGGCGCAGGCTAGGACGCTGACTGGCCTTCTCCTCCAAAACAGACATATAAGCCGACATTATCGGATATATGACACATACCGCCGACTGGGGGTGGCCGACGTCGACCGGCTTGCCGCGCCACCGGATCTCGCCCGCTTCCAGGGCGACCATGGTGGGCCGGCTTCGCCGCTACGGCGCCTGGCGAGCGGAGATCAGCAGGTAGCCGCCGAGAATCACGGCGGAGAAGAGGATCTGCTCGGCGAGCGTCTTGCCGAAGACCTGGCCGTGCTTGACGGCGAGCAGCACCGGATAGCCGCCGACGATGCCGAGGATGAGGCTGAGCACCCGGATGAGCTGCCAGGGGTAGATCGTCCCCATGGGCGTGTCGCGACCCGGCTCGGCCGGGTCGATGGGCGCCGTGCGGCCCATCCGCAGGACGGCCGCCGCCATCCCCGGCCCGGCGGCCAGCCCGGCCAGCGGCCACAGCCAGCCGGAGAGCACGCCGCCGGTGACGAGCAGCGTGAGCGCGAGCCCGAGCCAGGCCATCGAGAGCAGTACGGGCAGCACGGCGCGCGCCGCGAGTGCGGGTGCCACGTCGACGCCGAGCATCCGGCGCAGTGCGGGGTCGTTGAGGTCACGCTTCATCGCGGTGGTGCCCGGTACCCCGGCCGCGATACCCCCCAGGAGCAAGGCCGCCGCGATGACCAAGCCGCGCTGGTGGCCGGTGATGGCCGTGCCCGCCAGCGTCGGCACCACGGTACTGACGACCAGCACCGCGAGGGTCCCGGGCCGGCGCCCGAGCCGCCGCCAGTCGGCCCAGGCGAGTACGAGGACCGGGGGCAGCTTCGGCCACGGCCGGGAGGGGAGCAGCCGGCTGCGCCAGTGGGCGTCCTCGGTGATCCAGGCGAGCAGCGGCAGCGGACCGCCCGCCAGAAGGCCGCGTTGTCCCGCGGCGGCCCTCCGAGCACGGTCACCGTGCCCGGCGCGGGACGACGGAACCCGGCCAGGCAGGACAGCAGCGTGGACTTGCCCACCCCGTTGACGCCGGTCACGGCGACGATCTCGGTCGCCGCGACAGCGAGATCGATGTCCTCGAGCACGACGACACCGCCGTACGCCATGCGCAGCCCGCGAACCGCGATCACCGACTCGGTCACGGCTAAAAGGTATCGCTGCAACCAGGTATGACGCGCGAGCCGTCACCATCCTGCACGAAGACGCAGACTTCGCTGCCGCCGCCGCTATCGTTCCCGACATCCAGGAACAGCGCATCCTCGCCGACGACAACGGCACGCGGGGTGCTGCCTCCCCGAGTAGCGTCAGCGCTAGCCCAGAACGACGGTGCGGTTGCCGTTCAGCAGGACGCGGTGCTCGGCGTGCCACGTGACCGCGCGGGCGAGCACCCGGGCCTCGACGTCACGGCCGGCCTCGGTAAGCCCGGTCGGCGAGAACGCGTGGTCCACCCGGATCACGTCCTGCTCGATGATCGGCCCCTCGTCCAGGTCCGGCGTGACGTAGTGCGCGGTCGCGCCGACCAGTTTCACGCCTTTGCTGTGCGCCTGGTGGTAAGGCCTGGCGCCCTTGAAGGACGGCAGGAAGGAGTGGTGGATGTTGATCATCCGGCCCTCGACCCGCTTGCACACCTCGGGGGAGAGGATCTGCATGTACCGCGCGAGCACGATGAGCTCGGTCTGCGTCTCGTCGATCAGCGACATGAGCTTGGCCTCGGCGGCCGACTTCGTCGCCGGCGTCACCGGGGCGTAGTGGAACGGCAGCTTGTAGGACTCGGTCAGGTCGCGGAAGGTCTCGTGGTTGGAGACCACCCCGGTGATGTCGACCGGCAGCGAGCCAACCGACCAGCGGAAGAGCAGGTCGTTCAGGCAGTGCCCGAGCTGGGAGACCATGAGCAGGGTCCGGATGCGCTCGGACTTGTCGTGCAGCCGCCAGGTCATGTGGAACGACTCGGCCACCCAGGAGAAGTCGCGCACAAGGTCGCCCACCGCCAGCCCCGGCTGCGGGACCGCGAAGTGGACCCGCATGAAGAAAAGGCCGCCATCAGGCTCGCCGTACTGCTGGCTCGCGATGATGTTCCCGGAGTGCTGCACGAGGAAGCTCGACACCGCGTAGACGATGCCGGGCTTGTCCGGGCAGGACAGCGTCAGGACGAACTCCAGGCCTTTGCTTTCCGACTTGCTCATGTCACTCACGATACATGCCGGGTTGAGCTTGGGTTTTCCTAAACGAAGCACTAAAAGGCAAGCTTTGTGCCAGAACACAAGGCGAGGGGTCAGTCGCCTAGTTCGCGGCGCCGCCGCGTCACGTAGTCGTCGAGCTCGGCCCGGATCGCGGCGCCGAGCGGCGGCTGCTCGTAGGCCTCCAGCTTGGCCCGCCAGATCTCTCCCGCGCGCTCGGTCGCGTCCTTCCCGCCGTAGCGAAGCCACCGCTCGAAGTTCGCGGTCGAGGACAGCAGCGGGCGGTAGAAGCAGTCGCGGAACCGCTCCATGGTGTGCGCGGCGCCGAGGAAGTGCCCGCCGTGCCCGACCTCCACGTGGGCGCCGAACGCGAGCGACTCCTCGGAGATTTCAAGCGGCGTGAACTCCACCCGGAGCTCGCGCAGCAGCTCGGTGTCGATGATGAACTTCTCGTAGCAGCTCACCAGGCCGCCCTCCAGCCAGCCAGCCGCGTGCATGACGAAGTTGGTACCGGCGAGGAACGTCGGCAGCAGGGTCATCAGGGACTCGTACGCGGCCTGCGCGTCGGCCGTCTGCGAGGAATTGAGGCCGCCGCCGGTGCGGAACGGCAGGCCGTAGTGCCGGGCGAGCTGGCCGGTGCACAGCAGGCCGATGGCGGATTCCGGCGTGCCGAACGACGGCGACCCCGACTGCATGTCGATGTTGGACAGGAACGACCCGAAGATCACCGGGCACCCCGGCCTGATGAGCTGGGCGAGCGCGATCCCGGTGAAGGCCTCCGCGAGCTGCTGCACGAGCGCCGCCGGGATCGTCACCGGGGACATCGCGCCCATCAGCAGGAACGGGGTCAGCACCACCGGCTGATTCGCGGCGCAGTACTCGAACTGCGCGTCGAGCATCCGGTCGTCCCAGCGCAGCGGCGAGTTGCAGTTGATCAGCGAGACGACGGCAGGGGTCCGTTCGATCGCCGCGCGGCCCGCCTCGGCGCCGGCCCCGCCGCCGAACAGGATCGAGGTCATCGCGATCGTGTCGGCCGCGTTCGGCCCGGAGACCACATTGCCCATGTAGATCTTGTCGGTCAGCGTGCCCAGCGCGTGCACCATGTCCAGGTGCCTAGAGTCCAGCGGCGCGTCGTTGGGCTCGCAGATCACGCCGCCGGCCGTGTCGAGTTCCGGGAACGACTGCGACAGCTTGACCAGATTGTGGAAATCGTTGAGCGTGGCGTCCCGCCGGACCGAGCCGTCGCGGACGAATGGTGACCCGTACACCGCGCCGAACACCATGTGGTCGCCGCCGATATGCACGGAATTGGCGGGGTTGCGGGCCTGAATGTCGAACTCGCGCGGCACCTTGGCGATCTGCTCGAGCACGAATTCGGGATCGAGGTACACGACCTCGCCATCTACCCGCTGGCCGGCCTTTGCGAATAGGTCCACCGCGGCCGGCTTGGCGAACTGCACGCCGACCTCGGAAACGATCCGCCGCCAGCCCTTGTCAAGAACCGCGATCGCGTCTGGCGACAGGATCTCGTAGCGCGGCATTCTATTGACAAACACCTCCATATCGTAGAACTTGGTTCCATAAAGTGGAATAGGTCATTCAAGGCGGAAGACACGGAAGACAAGGATGAGCAATACAAACGGCACCCAGGCAGTGGACCGGGCCGCGCGGCTGCTCTCCGAGGTCGTGCACGCCCCTGATCCCGTCACGTTCACCGAGCTGTCCGAAGTGACCGGCCTCGCCAAGTCCACGACCTCTCGGCTGCTGCTCGCCCTTGAACGCAATCACCTGGTCCGCCGCGACGACCATGGCCGGTTCCTGCCGGGCGAGATGTTCGTTTCCTTCGCCTGGCGGGGCGGCGCGGACACGTCGCTTGTCGCCGTCGCGCAGCCCTTCCTCGACCGCCTCGGCCGGGCCACCGGCGAGACGATCAACCTGGGCGTGGCCGCCGGGCACGTCGTCGAGCAGATCGCTCAGGTGGACTGCGCGTACCTGATCGGCGGCACCAACTGGGTGGGCCGTCCCGTTCCGCTGCACGCCTCCGGTCTGGGCAAGGTGCTGCTCGCCTACGGCACCGCCAAGCTGCCACCCGGCGAACTCGAGAAATGCACCGGGCGGACGATCACCAACGAGGCGGCGCTCCGCGTCGAGCTCGCGGCGATCCGTGCCCGCGGCTATGCGGTCACCGACGAGGAGCTCGAAGTGGGGCTCATCGCGTTCGCAGCTCCGGTCTTCCGCTACGACGGCGCCGTCGTGGCGGCCATGTCGGTATCCGCGCCGGTATCGCGGATGACCAGCCAGGCGGCGGCGAACGCCGCCCGCCGTTGCGTCGACGAGGCCGCTGGTCTGTCGGCCGCGCTTGGCCACCGGCCGCGGACCGCGAGGAAGGCAACGGGGTGAATTCCGACGACCTGCTCGCCGAGCTCTACGACAAGACGCTCACCGGCAATGGCCCCGCCGTCCGCGATCTGACGAACACCGGCCTGGCGGCCGGACTCGGCCCGGAGACGCTGCTGTACGACGCGCTGATCCCGGCTCTTGAGGAGGTCGGCGCGCGGTTCGAGCGCGGTGACTTCTTCGTCCCGGAGATGCTGATCGCCGGCAAGGCGATGGCGGGCGCGCTTGAGATTCTCCGCCCGCTGCTCGCCGAGACGGGTGCCGAGACCATCGGCCGGATCGTGATGGGGACGGTCAAGGGTGATGTCCACGACATCGGCAAGAACCTGGTGAACATCATGTTCGAGGGCGCCGGCTTCGAGGTCATCGATCTGGGCGTGCAGGTCGCGCCGGAGAAGTTCGTCGAGGCCGTGCAGACGCATAAGCCCGACATCGTGGGCTTCTCCGCGTTCCTCACCACGACGATGCCGATGTTCAAGGCGAACATCAACGCGCTGACCAAGGCGGGACTTCGCGACGAGGTCATCGTCATGGTCGGCGGCGCCCCGGTCACCCAGGAGTACGCCGACGTGGTAGGCGCGGACGGCTACGCGGCGGACGCCTCCGCCGCCGTGGTCAAGGCAAAGGAACTGATCCGCCGCCGTCGCGCGCTCGCCACGGCGTAACTGTCCGGCCATGGCGCACACGATCGTCTCCTCAGAGACCAGGACCGTGACCATCGGGCACGACCAGCCGTTCGCGATCATCGGCGAGCGGATCAATCCCACCGGCCGCGCGAAGTTCCAGCGTCAGCTTCGCGACGGTGACCTGTCCCGCATCGAGATCGACGTCGCGCAGCAGGTGGCGGGCGGCGCGATGCTGCTCGACGTGAACATGGGCGCCCCGCTCGCCGACGAGGCGGCGCTCATGGTCAAGGCGATCACGCTCATCCAGGGGCTCACCGACCTGCCGCTGGTGATCGATTCGTCGATACCGGAAGTTCTCGAGGCTGGCCTGAAAACCTACCGGGGCAAGGCGCTGGTGAACTCGGTGACCGCCGAGGACGAGCGTCTGGAGGTGATCCTGCCGCTGGTCAAGCGCTACGGTGCCGCGGTCATCGGGCTGCCGAACGACGAGGAGCAGATCCCCGACGCCCCGGAAGACCGGCTGGCGCTGGCCAGGAAGCTGATCCGCGTCGCGACGGACACCTACAAGATCCGGATCGAGGACATCGTCATCGACCCGCTGGCGATGCCGGTCGGCGCGGACACGGGCAACGCCATGCGCACGCTGGAGACCCTCGCCCTGCTCCGGGACGAGTTCGGCGTCAACACCACGCTTGGCGCGTCCAACCTCTCGTTCGGCATGCCCGACCGGCACGCGATCACCGCGGCGTTCCTGCCGCTCGCCGCCGGGCACGGGCTGACCAGCGCCATCATGGACGCGCGCGCGCCTCAGGTGGTCACCGCGGCCAGGGCCGCCGACCTGCTGCTCAGCCGCGACGAGTGGGGCGCGGCCTGGATCGCCGCCTACCGCGCCGCCCAGGCGAGCCAGGCCACCCAGGCGATGCCGGCCCAACCATGAGCCAGCGTGTCGACCTGCGGTTCAACGACCGTCCGGTGCGCGTGCCGCTCGGGGTCACCCTTTTCGACGCGGCCAGCTGGAACGGCATCGCCATCGACTCGACCTGCGGCGGCCACGGCACCTGCAAGAAGTGCCGGATCAGGTTCCGGGCCGACCCGCCCGTCCCGACGAGCCTGGACATCCGCGCCTATACCATCGCGGAAATCAGGGACGGCTGGCGGCTCGCCTGCCGCACGGCGGCGACCACCGACGCCGACATCGAGGTGCCGCCGCTCACCACCCGTCCCAAGGCGGCCACCGTCGGCGTCGGCCGCCAGGTGATCCTCCGCCCCGCGGTCCGCAAGCGCTTCCTGGAGCTCGCTGAGCCGTCGCTCGCCGACCAGGCGACCGACCTGGAGCGGGTGCTCGGCGCTATCGACGACCTCGCCGTCAAGGCCGATCTGGCCGTCCTCCGGACCCTGGGCCGGACGCTGCGGGACGCGGACTTCAAGGTCACCGCGGTCGTCTCCGACGACACGCTGATCGCGGTGGAACCGGGCGACACCACGCACCGTGTCTACGGCCTCGCCTTCGACCTCGGCACCACGACCGTGGTGGCCACCCTGCTCGACCTGACCACCGGCACCCCGGTGGCAGTGGCGTCGATGCTCAACAAGCAGCAGCCGTTCGGCGCCGACGTGATCGCCCGGATCAGCGCGACCATGCTCGACCCCGGCGCCGCGGGCAAGCTGCGGCAACTCGCCGCGGAGACCCTCGCCGAGCTGGCGGCCGCCGTGTGCGAGGAAGGCGGCGTGCGGCAAGAAGAGGTCTACGAGGTCGCCCTGGCCGGCAACGCGACCATGGTCCACCTGGTCCTCGGCTTCGACCCGGAAGCGGTCGGGGTCGCACCGTTCATCATGGTGGCCCGCCTGCTTCCCGAGGTGCGGGCCAGCGATCTCGGCGTCCCGGCCCACCCGCAGGCCCGCGCCGTCGTCTTCCCGGCCTTCGGCGCGTACGTCGGCGGCGACATCACCGCCGGGCTGCTCGCCAGCGGCATGGACCGGGACCCGCGAGTCCGGCTGTTCATCGACATCGGCACGAACTGCGAGATCGTCCTCGGCGGCCGGGACTGGCTGACCGCTACCGCCGCCCCCGCGGGCCCCGCGTTCGAGGGCGCGTCGATCCGCTGCGGCATGCGGGCCGCCGACGGCGCGATCGAGGCCGTGACGATCGGCGAGGACGGCGACCTGAAACTCACCGTCATCGGCGACACCGAGCCGACGGGTCTGTGCGGCTCCGGTCTCGTCGACGCGGTCGCCACGCTCGCCGACGCCGGCCTGCTCGACGCCTCCGGCCGGTTCGCGGAAGCCGGCGAAGCGCGGGCCGTCGCGCCTGCCTTGGCGGCCCGGCTGACCACGATCGGCAAAGAGCGCGTCTTTGTGCTATCGGTCGATCCTGGCGACCCGGCCGCCAGCGTGTACCTGTCACAGCGCGACGTTCGCGAGCTCCAGTTCGGCAAGGCGGCCATCGCCACCGGCTGGCGCATTCTCCTGGAAGACGCGGGCCTCACGGCGGAAGACGTCAGGCAGGTACTGCTGGCCGGCTCCTTCGGTTCCTACCTGTCGGCGAAGTCCGCGATCCGTATCGGCTTGGTCCCCGACATCGGTCCCCGCCGCATCATCGCCGCGGGCAACGTCGCGGGCGAAGGCGCCAAGATGGCGCTGCTGTCGATCCGCGACCGCGCCGCCGCCCTCGCGCTGCTTGAGGAGGTGACGTATGTCGAACTCAGCGACCGGCCAGACTTCAACGACCGCTTCATCGAGCAGCTCGGATTCTGAGACGGTCGAAATAGTCGCCTGCGGCGCCCTGGCCGGCCACATCAGGGAGATAGCGGCCCGCCGCGGCTGGCCGGTCGTGGTGCGCCCGCTGCCGGCGGCGCTGCACAACCGCCCGGAAAGGATAAGAGCCGAAGTGGAACGGACCGTGGCGACCGCGCACAGCCAAGGTTCCCCTGTCGTGCTTGGCTACGCGGACTGCGGTACCTACGGCACCCTCGATGATCTCGCGCGGAGCGCAGGCGTCAATCGCCTGCCAGGCCTGCACTGCTACGACCTTTACGCCGGCCCCGAGGCGATCGCCGCCCTTTTTGACACCGAACCCGGCACCTACCTGCTGACCGACTACCTGGTGCGGACCTTCGACCGCACGGTCATCGCGAGCCTGGGTCTCGACCGGCATCCGGAGCTGTGGCCGGACTACTTCGGCCACTACCGCCGCCTGGTCTGGCTTGCCCAGCACCCGACACCGGAACTCGAGGCCTCGGCGACGCGGGTCGCCGGCCTCTTCGGTCTCCCGTTGACGCGCCTGGACACCGCCACTACCCGACTGGAAGCCGCCCTCGCCGAGCTGCTGGAGGAGACGAGATGACCTGGAGTTCCGCGTCCGCCGTAGTCATCGGCGCGGGCATTGTCGGCAACAGCCTCGCGCACCATCTGGAACGGCTGGGCTGGCGTGACATCGTGCTGGTGGACAAGGGGCCGATGCCCAACCCCGGCGGTTCCACCGGTCACGCCTCGAACTTCATCTTCCCGATCGAGTACGGCAAGCTGATGTTCGAGCTCACCCGCGACTCGACCGAGCAGTACAAGGCACTTGGCGTCTTCACCGAGTCCGGCGGCATCGAGGTCGCCCGCACCCCCGAGCGGATGCGGGAACTGCTGCGGCGCGTCACCCAGGCCAAGACCTGGGGCATCCCGGCCGAGATCCTCACCCCCGAGGGAGTGGCGAAGCTCGTTCCGTACCTGGACTCGTCGGTGATCCTCGGCGGCGGCTACTTCCCGACCGTCGGCGTCGTCGACTCGCTCCGGGCCGGCACCTTGATGCGCGAGCACGCCCAGGCGTCCGGCGCGCTCACCGTGCTCGCCGGCGCCGAGGTGCTCGACATCACCACCGAGCCCGGCCGGAACGGCGGCGTCCGGATCACCGGCGTGGTTACCTCCCAGGGCACGATAGCCACCCACACCGTGGTGATCTGCTGCGGCGTCTGGTCGACCAAGGTCGCCGCGCTGGCCGGCGCGCGGCTCGCCCTCACCCCGGTCGTGCACCAGATGATCAGCGTCGGCCCGATCGGGCTGTTCGCCGGGACCACGGGGGAGATCTCCTATCCCATCGTCCGGGACGTGGACGAGGGCATGTACGAGCGGCAGCACGGCGGCGACATGGAGGTCGGTTCTTACATGCACCGGCCGATCATCGTCCCGCCGGAGACCATCCCGTCCAACGACGAGGCGGTGCTTTCGCCGACCGAGCTGCCGTTCACCGCGGACGACTTCGACGAGCAGCTCGCGAAGTCGCTTGAGCTCATGCCACAGCTGCTCGGCGACGAGAAGGCCGGCATCAGGTACGCGATCAACGGCCTGATCTCGATGACGCCGGACGGCCACCCGCTGCTCGGCGAGACCCCCGAGGTCAGCGGGCTGTGGGTTGCCGCGGCGAGCTGGATCAAGGAGGGTCCGGGCTGCGCCCGCGCGGTCGCCGAGCTGATGTCCGGCCGGGTGCCGATCGTGGACGTGCACGAGGCCGCGGTCGCGCGGTTCTACCCGTCGTCCCGGACGACCGGCTTCGCCCGCGCCCGCGCGGCGGAGTCCTTCAACAAGATGTACGGCATCGTGCACCCCGCCGAGCAGTACGAGTCGCTGCGCCCGCTGCGCACCAGCCCGCTCTACCAGCGCGCCAGCGAACTTGGCGCGGTGTTCCGGGAGACCGCCCGGTGGGAGCGGCCGTACTGGTACGCCTCGAACGAGCACCTGCTCGATAAGTACGCCGGCCGGCTCATGGAGCGGCCCGCGGAATGGGAATCCCGCTGGTGGTCGCCGATCATCAATGCCGAGCACCTGGCGCTGCGCGAAGGAGCCGGACTGGTCGACCTGTCCGCGTTCACCATTCTCGACGTCACCGGGCCGGGCGCCCTCGCCGGGCTGCAGAAGCTATCTGTCGCGCAGCTCGACGTGCCTGCGGGCCGGACCGTCTACACGCCGTTCCTCAACGAGGCGGGGAAATTCGTCGCCGACCTGACCATCATGCGGCTCGGCCCGAGCACGTTCCGGGTGGTCACCGGCGCGGCGGACGGCGGCCGCGACGCCAAGTGGATCGCCGATCACCTGCCGGCCGGCGCTGCTTTGACCGACGTGTCCTCGGGGTGGGCCACGATCGGACTGTGGGGACCGCGGGCTAAGGACGTCCTCGCCAATTCCGACGGTGACCAAAGTCCGCCGATGGCCTTCGGTACCTGCGCCGAGATCGAATTCGGCGGGACGGTCGTGCTCGCGTCACGGATCTCCTACGTGGGGGAGTTCGGCTGGGAGCTGCACGTGCCCGCGGAGCAGGCGGGGCACCTATGGGACCTGCTATGGGCGGCGGGACGGCCGCACGGGCTGGTCCCGGCCGGGATCGGCGTGTACGGCACGACGGCGCGGCTCGAGAAGGGATACCGGGCGTTCGGCGCGGAGCTCACTGGCGAGTACGACCCGGTCGAGGCCGGGATGACCCGGCCGCGAGTGAAGGCGGAGCCGTTCATCGGCAAGGATGCGTACCTCGCCGCCAGGTCCGCGAGCCCCGCGGCGGTGCTCCGCACGCTGACGGTGGATCACCACGCGTCGGCGGACGGAACGCCCCGGTACATGCTCGGCGGCGAGCCGATCCTCGCACTGGACGGATCCCGGCTGGTGGACGCGGCCGGGCGGCCGTCGTACGTGACCTCCGCCGGATCCGGGCCGTCGGTGGGCAAGCACCTCCTGATGGCTTACCTGCCCCCGGAGGTGGCCGCGGTGGGCACGCCGTTGCTTGTCGAGTACATGGGCGAGCCATATCCGGTGACCGTGGCGTCCGCGGGGGCCGTGTTCGACCCGGACGGGGCGCGGATGCGCTGAGGCGGCGCTTAGGAGGTGGTCATGGACATCCTGGTCTGCGTGAAGCGGGTTCCCACGGTTGGCGGCGCGATCACGCTGACCGCCGACCGGCGCGCCATCGACACGAAGATGTCGGGGTTCACGATCAGCCCGCACGAGGAGTGCGCGGTCGAGGAGGCGGTGCGCCTCGTCGAGCGGTTCGGCGGAGCGGTGACCGTCGCGTCGCTCGGCCCACCGGAAGCCGAGGAGCAGCTCCGCTCCTGCCTCGCGCTCGGCGCGTCGGCGGCGGTGCTGCTGGAGACCGCTGCTGAGATCGGACCGATCGCGACGGCGGACGCCCTGTATTCGGTGGCGACTTCCGGCTCCTTCGACTTGGTACTGCTCGGCAACGAGGCGTCCGACACCGGCGACTACCAGGTCGGCATCCGGCTCGCGCATCTCCTCGGCCGGCCGGTCGCGACCGGGATCAAGGCGATCGTCGTGGGCGACGATGGCGCGTCGCTGACGGCGTCGCGGACCTACCGGGGGGCGACCGAGGCGTTCACGCTGCCGCTGCCCTGCGTCCTCACCGTCAAGGAGGGGATCAACCTGCCGCGCTACCCGTCGCTGCCGGGACGGCTGCGGGCCAAGCGGGCTCCGGTCACCCGCATCGGTGTGCCCGGGCCTGCGGCCGGCGAGATCCGGATGACCTCGCTGCGGGTACCGGAGGCGCCGAAGAAACAGGCGACCGTGCTCGGCCACAGCTCCGACGCGGTCCCCGCCCTTGTCGGGGTCCTCACCGAGATCGGGGTCCTGTGATGCGCGGGGTCCTGCGATCGCCGGGGTGCTGTGATGACCGAGCTCCTGCGATGACCGGGGTGCCGTGATGACCGGGGTGCCGCGATGACCGTCTACTGCCTCGTGGAACTGGACGGCGCCGGCGTGGCCGATGCCGCACTCCGCGCGCTGACCTTCGCCCGCGGCCTGGCCGACGGCCAGGCTTCGCAGGCGGGCGCGCGCCTCGCCGCCGTGGTGTTCGGCGAGCCACCGGAGGCTGACCTCGCTCGGTACGGCGTCACGGACGTCATCGCGATGACCGGCATCGACGGCTACGCACCCCAGGCCTGGGCGCGCGCCCTCGCGGCGCTGCTCGACGCCCCAGTATCCGCAGGCCCAGCATCCGACGGCCCGGAATCCGGGGGCCCAGTTTCCGGAGGGCCTGTTTCCGGAGGGCCTGTTTCCGGAGGGCCTGTTTCCGGAGGGCCTGTTTCCGGAGGGCCTGTATCCGGAGGCCCGGAGCCCGGCAATACGAGCGCTGGTGGCCCGGCCCCCGACCGGGTGCCCGATGGCCGGGTGGCGGTCCTCGCCGCCGCGACCGACCGGGGGAACGAGGTGCTCGCTCACCTGGGCGCGATCACCGGACTGCCCATGGCGGCGAACTGCGTCGCCGTCTCGCCTGCCGCCGGTGGCGGATACGCGCTCGTCCGGCAGCGCTGGGCGGGCCTGCTGCTTGAGGAGGCGCTGCTCGACAGCCCAGTCGCGCTGCTGACCGTGGCAACCGACGCCGTTTCCGCGCAAACGCCGGACACCCCGCCAGCCGTTTCCGCGGAAATGTCCGCGGCGGTCGCGCCGACGCCCGCGGCGTGGGAGTCGGCGCCCGCGAGACCCGAATCGGCGCGTGAGGCGCCTGTCGTCCGCCGCGCCTCGGCGTCTGTGAGCGCGGCCGACCTAGTGGTCCGGGCGGTCGAGACGCCGTCCGGGGCCGGCGGTGCCTCGCTCGCGACGGCCCGCGTCGTGGTCGGCGGCGGCCGTGGCGTCGGCAGCGCGGACGGATTCGCCCCGCTGGAGGAACTGGCGGCGCTGCTCGGCGGGGTGGTCGGCGTCTCCCGCGTGGTCACCTCGGAGGGCTGGCGACCGCATTCGATGCAGGTCGGCCAGACCGGCACCAAGATCACCCCGGACCTGTACCTGGCCTGCGGCATCAGCGGCGCCATCCAGCACATCGCGGGCTGCTCGGGGGCCAAGTACCTCATCGCGATCAACAAGGACCCGTCGGCCCCGATGATGACCCGCGCCGACTACGCGGTCATCGGCGACTTGCACGAGATAATCCCGGCCTTGGTGCAGGCCATCAAGGATCGCACTGAGCGCGACTGATGCACCCAGGACACTCGATGCCGGAATGACACACGATCCGGGCGCGGCATTGCCGGGCGGGCACCAAGTATCCCGCTTTTGTTGAGTCAGCGTCACACTGGAACGAGGGCGCGAGCCGGCGCGTCCAATATGCGTGAACCGAAAGCGGTGCGCAGTGAGCAAGCCTGGTGTCGTTGGGTTGTTCGCCGCGGTGGGCATGCTCGCGCTGGGCGCCTGCGGTACGGCGCACCCTGGTGTGCAGGCGGGATCGTCCGCCAGCTCAGCTCCGTCCCCATCGCCGTCGGCGTCGGCGTCGGCGTCGCCACAGCAACAGGCCGCCGCGGCCGCGGCGGCGATGGTGGCAGCGTTCGTGCGGCCGCCGGGCGCGCGCGAACTGACGAAAGCTCCGGATACAAACGGCCACGTATTGCGCAACCCAGGGTTCACGTTCTCAGCCTTGGACCAGGTGGACAAGACGTCCTGGTGGATGATTCCCGGATCGCCCCAGGCGGTTGCGACTTATGAGCACGCGCATCTCCCGCATCAGTTCACCCTGGGTATCACTGGGTCCAATGGCATCACCGGCATAGCGGGCGTGACCGCGGTTACCTCATTCG
>Ga0210395_10001955_pt1 | contig 16088 bp, 15 predicted proteins | sample IncBWH4OmetaG_FD_150861 | JGI IMG/M metagenome (GOLD analysis project Ga0210395, IMG submission 150861) | Forest soil microbial communities from Barre Woods Harvard Forest LTER site, Petersham, Massachusetts, United States - Inc-BW-H-4-O ... | reverse complement strand
GCTGAGCCCGGAAGGCGAGATCGAAGCGCTGTCGCCGGCCGAAGCCGCCCGCCGGGTTCAGATCGACCCGCCGATGTTGTGTCATGCGGTCGCGACCGCGCGGCGGCTCGATGCGCCGGGCTTTGCCGCGCTCGATTTGCTGGAGCTCTTCGCCTTTGTCCATCCGGCGCGGTTTTGCGTGCCGACGCCGCGCGGCCTCGCCGAGGCGCTGGGACTGCCACCGCCGCGCCGACCGACCGAGGCCTGCGTCACCCTCGCGACCGCGGCATTGCTCGAAACGCTCGGGCAAGAGGCCGACGCCGAAATCCGTTCCGTCGCCGAGACAATGGATCGCGGCGGATGGCTGTGGGGTCCGGCGGTCTTGGCGGCGCTGCCGCCGGCCGAGCCGCGAGCGCGGCGTCAGGCGGCGGGCTTGCGAGTGTGGACGCGGCTTTCCGAATGGGCCGAGACGGCGCCGCTGCCGCCGCCGGGCAATGAGCCGGTGGGCCCGGACGAGGCCCGCGCCCGGCTCGGCCGGTTGCTCGGCGTCGAGGCTGAGCCGCGACCGCAGCAGGCGGATTACGCCGCCGCCGTCGCGGGCGCCTTTGCCCCGCGCGAGGTGCGCGACCAACCGCACGCAGTGCTCGCCGAGGCCGGAACCGGCGTCGGCAAAACCCTCGGCTATATTGCACCCGCCAGCCTGTGGGCCGAGAAGAACCGCGGCGCGGTGTGGATATCGACCTTTACCCGCAATTTGCAGACCCAGATCGCGGGCGAGCTCGATCGCCTCTATCCCGATCCGGCGCAGAAGCGCCGCCGCGTCGTCGTGCGCAAGGGCCGTGAGAATTTTCTGTGCCTGTTGAATTATGAGGAGGCTGCCGCCGCCGCCGTGATGCGGCCGGGATGGGCGGCGGCGCAGCTCGGATTGATCGCCCGCTGGGTTGGCGCCACCGAGGCGGGCGATCTCGTGGCCGGCGATTTTCCCGGCTGGCTCGCCGAGCTGATCGGCCGCGGGCGGGTAAATGGGCTCGCCGACCGCCGCGGCGAATGCGTGCACTCCGCCTGCCTGCACTTTCGCCGTTGTTTTGTCGAAAAGAACATCCGCAAGGCGCGCAACGCCCGCATCGTCGTCGCCAACCACGCGCTGGTGATGACCCAGGCAGCGCTTGGCGGGCTCGACGACGCCACGGTGCCGACGCGCTACGTCTTCGACGAAGGTCACCACCTGCTGGAGGCCGCTGACAATGCGTTTTCTATCCGCCTGTCGGGTCGCGAGGGGCGCGAACTGCGCCGCTGGATCATCGGCGCCGAGGGTTCGCGCGGGTCGCGCGCTCGCGGGCTGCGGCGGCGCATCGGCGATCTAGTCGAAGGCGACGATGACGGCGCGCGGGCGCTGATCGAGGTTCTCGGCGCCGCGCGCATCCTTCCCGGCGACGGCTGGGCGCAGCGTGTTGGCGAGGTCCGCGGCGCGCAGGGCTTCGAAGGGTTTTTGGCCCTGGTGCGGCAACAGGTGCTGGCGCGGGCGGCACTCGCCGACGCCGGCTATGGGCTGCAGGCCGAGGCGCGGCCGCCGGTTGAAGGCTTGGTCGATCTCGCCGTGCCGTTGGCGCAAGGGCTCGACCGCCTTGCCGCGGCATTGCGGCGCCTTGCCGCGATATTGCGCGCCCGGCTCGAAGATCCTGACAACCCGCCCGAACCGGGGTTGCGCCAGCGGCTCGACGCGGTGGTGCGCGGCCTCGACCGGCGCGCCGATCAGCAGCTCGCCGCCTGGGCCCGGTTGCTGCGCGACCTCGCCGAGCCTGCCCGGCCCGAGACCGTCGAATGGTTCTCGCTCGACCGCATCGACGGGCTCGAGAGCGATGTCGCGGTGACGCGCAGCTGGGTTGACCCCGGCATCCCGTTCGCCGAGTGGGTCGCGCGGCCGGCGCATGGCATCGTCGTCACCTCGGCGACATTGACCGACGGCGTCGACGACCTCGACCTCGATCTCGCGTGGCGCGGGGCCGAGGCCGCGACCGGCCTGCGCCATTTGCCGGCGAGACCCGCCGCGGCGCGCATCGCCTCGCCCTTCGATTACCCGCAGCAGACGCGGGTCTTTGTGATTACCGACATTCCGCGCGACGATATCGGCCAGATCGCGGCGGCCTATGCGGCCCTGTTCGTCGCCTCGGGCGGCGGCGCGCTCGGGCTTTTCACCGCTATCGCGCGGCTGCGCGCGGTGCACCAGCGCATTGCCCCGGCGCTCGAAGCGCGCGGCATCCTGTTGCTCGCCCAGCATGTCGAGGCGATGTCGACGGCGACCCTCGTCGACATCTTTCGCGCCGAGGAGGATTCCTGCCTGCTCGGCACCGATGCGGTTCGCGACGGCGTCGACGTCCCCGGCCGCTCGCTGCGTCTGATCGTGTTCGATCGTGTGCCCTGGCCCCGTCCGGATATTCTCCATCGCGCCCGAAAACCGGTGTTTGGCGGCGCGCAATATTCCGACCAGATCGCCCGGCTGCGGCTGCGTCAGGCCTATGGCCGGCTCATCCGCCGCGCCGATGACCGTGGCGTATTCGCGATCCTCGACCGGGCATTGCCATCACGGCTGCTCGCCGCCTTTCCCGATGGCGTCGCCGTCGCGCGGGTATCGCTCGCCGAGGCGGCGGTGCAGACGGGGCAATTTCTCGGCAAAGCCGATACGGCTTGACAGGTCGATCCCGGTTTTGGTCTGTGAGCGCGGCCAACACGGAGAGGATGTGCATGCTCGACCACCACCGCGCGCTGATCTACACGATGGTCATCGTGTCGGCGGCCGACCGCAACATGCCCGATTCCGAATTGCACGCATTTGCCGAGATCATCGGTCATCTGCCGGTTTTCGAGGGTTTCGACCAGAGCGACCTGCCCGGGCTGTTCAATGACTGTATCGCGCTGATCAGCCGCGAGAACGGGCTCGACGAGACGTTGCAGGCGATCAAATCCGGGTTGCCGCCAAAGCTGCGCGAGACCGCCTACGCGATCGCCTGCGATCTGGTCGCGACCGACCGCGAGGCGACGCAGGAGGAGCTGCGCATCCTCGAATTGCTGCGCCACCGGCTCAAGATCGAGCGCCTGACCGCCGCCGCGATCGAACGCGGCGCCAAGGCCCGCTTTCAAACACTTTAGTTTAGATATCCCTCTCCCGCACTGCGGGAGAGGGTGCCTCGCTCAGCGAGGCGGGTGAGGGTGGGATCACGTTGAACCGTCATTCCCGCGAAAGCGCAGGGCCGTCCGGGGAAAACAAGGTGGTTTTATATCGATTGCCAGTTACAACCTTTTATCGTCTTGGCCGGGCTTGTCCCGGCCATCCACGCCTTCATCGCACGCCGCAGCGACCGTCGCGGCCCCGTGGATGCTCGGGCCAAGTCTGGGCACGGCGATCTCTGGTGGCCACGCCAAGAGTTAAACACCAGCTGAGTTTCAACCGGAATTTCCCTGTACCCTCGCTTGCGCGGGCGACGAGCTGATGGTGCGACCGACGATCCCGGGATGTCGCCCACGGCCTCGCCTCTAGCGCGATGGCGGCAGCGCCCGCCTGACCGCTTCCCGCACCTCGTTTGGTTGCGATTCCAGCGCGTCGCACAAGCGGCGCAATTGCCGGCGCAGCCCGTAAACCTGATCGAGCAAATCCAGCACCACCGGCACCGCCTCGTCGTCGATCGCGAATTCGTGGCGAATTTCCCGGATCAGCTCGACACGGGCGACATCGACCTCGTGAAACAGCCAGGTGTCGCCGCGCTGTTCGGGCAATACCCAGCGATTCTCGACCCAATGAACCAACTCTTGCCGGTCGAGCCCGCGCACCCGCCCCAAAAGTTCGTTCAGCGCGATCATAGCGGCGGCATCCCGCGGCGTGGATCAAAGGCGTGGCTCGGCGCCCATTTCTCGACGAATTCGGAGAGTTCCGGGTCTGTGGGATGGCCGATGACAACCTTCAAGGTGACGTATTGGTCGCCCGGGTTGGCCGAACGCTGGATCCCCTTGCCGCGCAGCCGCAGCACCGTACCGGTGTCGGATTCCTTGGGGATCGTCATCGTCACCGGGCCGGTGACGGTCGGCACCGGGATGCGCGCGCCCAGCACCGCCTCGGCGAGGCTGACCGGCAATTCGATCCGGATGTCGTCGCCGTCGCGCCGGAACAGCGGATGCGATCCGACATGCACCTCGATCAATGCATCGCCGGGCTCGCCGCCGCCGAAACCGGGGCTGCCCTTGCCGCGCAGGCGCAGGACCTGGCCGTCGTCGATCCCGGGCGGGATCGTCACGTCGAGCCACTCGTCGGGGCTCAACGACAGGCGCTTTTTGTCGCCCTTGGCGGCATCGGCGAAATCGACGTTCATCGTGAAACTGCGATCGGGACCGCGCATGCGGAGCCCTTCGCCGGACCCGGTGCCGGACCGACCCCGCCGGCCGCGCCCGGCCGAGCCGAATGCGGCGAACAGGTCATCGAGATCGCTCAAATCCATCTCGCCCTGCGGCTGATAGCGCCAGCCCTCGGCTCCCTCGGCATGCGGCCGGTAGGAATAACGCGGCCGTTCGGCGCCGGTTTCGTCGATCTCGCCGCGGTCGTAGCGCCCCCGCTTTTCGGGATCGGACAGCAGATCATACGCCGCGGAGACCGCCTTGAACCGCGCCTCGGCCTCGGGCTTGCCGGGGTTGAGATCGGGATGGAGCTGCTTGGCCAGCTTGCGGTAGGCCTTGCGGATCTCATCGGCCGTCGCGGCCGGTTTGACGCCGAGGATCTGGTAGGGAGTTTCCGTCGCCATCTGCGGTCAGCGCCGCCCGCCGGATTGCCGCTCGGCGGTCGCCTGTTCGATGCGAACCGCGACCGTGCGCTCGGAGCCGCCGCGATCCACGGTCAGTTCGAGATTGTCGCCGATCTGCGCCAAACCGACGCGGTTGCGCAATTCGGATGCGTTGTGGATCGGCGCGCCGTCGACCGCGACGATCAGATCGCTCGAACGCAACCCGGCGCGTTGCGCGGCCGAGCCGGATTCGACGCGCGCCACCAAGGCGCCCTCGGTGTGCGTCGTGCCGAGAGCCCGCGCGAGATCAGGCGTCAAATCCTGGATCGCCACGCCGATGCGCCCATGCCTGACCTCCCCGTAGCGGATCAGCTGCTCCATCACATCGCGCGCCATGTTGATCGGCACCGCAAAGCCGATCCCGACATTGCCGCCGCCCGGCGCCAGGATCGCGGTATTGATGCCGATCAGGCGCCCTTGCAGATCGGCAAGCGCACCGCCCGAATTGCCGGGGTTGATCGACGCATCGGTCTGGATGAAATCTTCGTAGCCCTCGATGCCGAGCCCGGTGCGGCCGAGCGCGCTGACGATGCCCGAGGTAACGGTTTGGCCCAATCCGAACGGGTTGCCGACGGCGAGAACAAAATCCCCGACCTGCAAGCGGTCGGAATTGCCGATCGGCACCGCCGTCAGGCTCTCGGCCGGGATCTGCAACAGCGCGATGTCGGTCGCGGTGTCGCGGCCGATCAATTTGGCGGCAAAGCGCCGGTTGTCTTTTGTCGTCACCTCGATCTTGGTCGCGTTGTCGACAACGTGGCTGTTGGTCAGCACGTAGCCGCGCTCGGCATCGACGATGACGCCCGACCCGACCGCCTCGGTCTCGCGCTCGATCGGCTGGTCGCGCAGGTTGAAGAATTGACGAAACAGCGGGTCCTGCGCCAGCGGGTTGACTTCGCGCACCTCGCCGCGCACGGAAATGCCGACAACGCCGGGAGTGATATGGCTGACGACGCCCGCGACGCTGGTCACCGCGGCGCCGCCAATCTCGGGTATTGGCGCACCGGCGCGCACCGGCGCCACGGCGCCCGCCGCTGCAACAAGCCCGGCCGCCAAAACGAACGCCGCCAAAACCCGTTTCATCGTTGTAAAAATCCCAGAGGCGCCAGCCCGCACGCTTCGGCGAACGCCGCACAAAGCGATTGGTTTCGCTGCCTATCTAGCCCTTCGCGGGATCGCTTCAAGGGACGCCGGAGCAATGGTTCGGCACCGTAACGGTGCGCCGGCCAGGCGGGGAACCGGTGTCGGCTCGGTGGCCGACGCCTAATGCTTTGGATGCGAACCGAGGCGCAGCCCGAACAGTGTGGCGGCTGCTTCGGGCGGCAATCTGGAGTAGTCGGACGGCACTTCGAACAGGCTTGCATCCTGCTCGCCGATCTGAACGTGGCGCAATTCCCAATGGACCGTCGACACCTTGCCCTTGCGGTTCGTATAGCTGCCGTCGCAACGCATCGGGATGCCGTCGCGGCTGAGCCACAATGCCCCGGAGAGATGGCCGTCGGGGATGTCCTTGTCGACCTCGTATTTGGTCGTAGCGATGCCGTTGACGGTTTCGCTGCCGACCGGTCTGCCGAGCAAGTCGGGCTGCCCCAACACCGCCAGCACCTTGGGCAAATCGAATTCGACCGCGGTATGCAGCTGCGGCAGCAAAACATCGCCGACCGAACTGTCCGCGCGGAGGATAAAGATCGGCTTTAGCGACGGCAACTCCTGCTCGTGGCGCTGCTCGCCCGGCATGTTCCACATTCGGCCGATATAGCTGCGCCCGTCGAACACCAGCACCCGCTCGGCGGTAAAGCCGATTTGCGGGTCGCCGAGGGTCGCGGCGCGCGCCGCCGCGGCCGGCAGCACCAGCATCGACAATGCGATCAATATGAGGGACGAGAGGCGCATGTTGTTCCTTGCCGCGCCGCTGGGGAGTTGCCGCCGGCCGCGGCTGTTAGTCGGGGAATGCGGCGGTTTCGCGGCGCTGGACAGAGACGCCGCAAAGCCTATCCTTGCCGGGCAATACTTCCAGCGTCAGCAGGCATCGGCAATGAGACAAATTAACAATGCGCGGCAGTCCTCAAACCTGGTCTCGGGCCGGCCATGAACGATGCCGGCAGCCCGATCACGGTTCAGGTCCATGCGGCGATTGCCGAGATCCCCGCACCCGCGTGGGAGGCTTGCGCCGGCGGCGTCAATCCGAGCGTTTCCCATGCCTTTTTGAGTGCGCTCGAGGACAGCGGTTCAACCACTGCGCGCACCGGCTGGACGCCGCAGCATCTGTCGCTTTCCGCTCCCGACGGGACGATCCTTGGGGTCGTCCCGCTCTACGCCAAAACCCACTCCTACGGCGAATACGTTTTTGACTACGGCTGGGCCGACGCCTTCGAGCGCGCCGGCGGGCGCTATTATCCAAAGCTGATTTCCGCCGTCCCGTTTACCCCGGTGCCGGGGCCGCGGCTGCTGCTGCACCCGGATGCGCCGCCCGAAACCCGCGATCATTTGATCGCCGCGATGGTCGAGTTGTGCAATCGCCGCCGGATCTCTTCGGTGCATGTGACCTTCCCCGAAGAGCGCGACGCCGAGGCGCTGGCGGAGGCCGGGTTCCTGCAGCGCGTCGGTCAGCAATTTCATTGGACCAACAACGGTTATCGCGATTTCGAGGATTATCTCGCCGCCCTCACCTCGCGAAAGCGCAAGGCGGTCAAAAAGGAGCGGCGCGAAGCGGTCGCCGAGGGTCTGGAAATCGAAGTGCTGACCGGCAGCGATCTAAAAAGCCGCCATTGGGACGCCTTCTACCGTTTTTACCTGGCGACTTCGGACCGCAAATGGGGCCAGGCCTACCTCAACCGCAAATTCTTCGGCATGATCGGCGAACGCATGCCCGACAACATCGTGCTGGTCCTGGCGCAGCGCGCCGGCAAATACGTCGCCGGGGCGCTCAACCTGTTGGGCCGGGACACGATCTACGGCCGCAACTGGGGCAGTCACGGCGACTATAAATTCCTCCATTTCGAGTGCTGCTACTATCGGGCGATCGAATTCGCCATAACGCACGGGCTGCAGCGCGTCGAGGCCGGCGCGCAAGGACCGCACAAATTGCAGCGCGGCTATCTGCCGGTGCCGACTTACAGCGCGCATTGGATCCCGGATTCCGGGTTTCGTCGCGCCGTGGCGCAATTCCTCGCTCGCGAACGAGAGATGGTCGAACGCAAGATCGACGCCCTTGCCGAATACTCGCCCTTTCGCCACGCAGATCCGTAGGGGGCGTCGCTATACCTTCCGGCAACACGATAACCGCAAAATTGCCCAATTGGCGATGTACGATGGCAGCATCCGGAGCGTCGCGAGAAGCGGCCGTGATTGAGGAGGCGGTCGGATTGTCGGCAAGTCTGCGACGGCGACGGGGCGGGAATGGGGGTGGCGCCGAGGTCGGGACGGACGCCGAAATCGGGCGGATTTGATGATGCCGGGTAATTCCCGTCGCGATGCAAATAATTCCTGGGTCGGTGGAAATAATTCCCGATTGGGGGTGCCAAAATTCCCGTTTGCGATGCCACGGTAATTCGCCTGCAAGGCATTGATATCGGCTGCGGTTTCTCGGTCACCGCGGAAGATTCCCGAATATTTCTCGTCGAACCGGGAATTCGGAAAGCAGGGACTGGACCAAAATTGGACCATAAAATCCAGCGTATGTGGCGTCCCCAAGGGGATTCGAACCCCTGTTACCGCCGTGAAAGGGCGATGTCCTAGGCCTCTAGACGATGGGGACGCAAGCGCCGCGGACGTGCATCTAAAGCGCGGGGAGCGAGAAATCAACATCGACCGCCGCCGCGCTCCTCGCCGCAGCCTCAGGGGAAGGGTTCTCTCGATCTTCGGCCGCGGCTTCCCATCTACTCCGCAGCACGTTCGACCGAGGGCAGGATGCCGTCAGCGCCCGCATTCGACGAAGGTTTCCGCGAGCGCTTACGGGCGCTTTTGGTTTGGCGGCGCGACGTGCGACGGTTTCGTTGCGATCCCTTGCCCGCGGGCGCGGTCGAGCGTCTGATCGAACTCGCCTCTTTGGCGCCGTCGGTAGGCCTCAGTCAGCCGTGGCGTTTTGTGCTGGTCGAAGATGCCGTGCGACGCGCGGCGATCCGCGCCGATTTCACCGCCGCCAACGCCGCCGCCTGCGCCGCGCAGGCGCCGGCGCGCGCAGTGCGCTACGCCGCGCTCAAGCTTGCCGGGCTTGATGAAGCACCTTGTCACCTCGCGGCTTTTGCCGACCGCGCCACCGAACAGGGGCACGGCCTCGGCCGCCGGACGATGGCCGAGATGGCGGACTATTCGGCGGTCGCCGCGCTTCATACCTTGTGGCTCGCGGCGCGGGCCGAGGGCATCGGCATGGGCTGGGTGTCGATCCTCGACCCGCAAAATGTCCGCGAGATCCTCGATGTGCCGCCCGCCTGGAAGCTGATCGGCTATTTCTGCCTCGGCTATCCCGCGGAGGAGGAGGATGCGCCGATGCTGGAAAGCGTCGGATGGGAGTGGAGGCGCCCGGCAGCCTCCTTTCTGATCCGCCGATGAGCGACAACGCAGGCGTGCGTGTCGGGATCGGCGGCTGGGTATTCCCGCCGTGGCGCGGCGTGCTCTACCCGCCGGGGCTGCCGCAGGCGAAGGAGCTCGCTCATGCGAGCCGCCAGGTCACCGCGATCGAGATCAATGGCACCTTTTACGGCTCGCAGAAGCCCGAGAGCTTTCGCCGCTGGCACAACGAGACCCCGGACGATTTCGTGTTCTCGGTGAAGGGCCCGCGTTTTGCGACCCATCGCCGCGACCTCTCGACGGCCGGGCCGTCGATCGAGCGGTTTCTGGCGAGCGGTGTGCTCGAACTGCGCGGCAAGCTCGGCCCGATCCTGTGGCAATTCGCTCCATTCTTGCGCTTCGACGAGGCGGGGTTCGAGGCGTTTCTGGCGCTGTTGCCGCCCGAGGTCGACGGCCGCCCCTTGCGGCATGTCGTCGAGGTCAGGCATGCGAGTTTTGACACGCCGGTATTTGCCGAATTGCTGCGGCGCCATCGGGTCGCGGTCGCTCTTGTCGACGACGAGAAATACCCGGCGCTCGAACACGTCACCGCCGGTTTTGTCTACGCCCGGCTGCGCCGCTCGAGTTTGGACGAGCCGAGCGGTTATTCGCCGGAGGCGCTCGACGGCTGGGCGGCGCGGACCCGCGACTGGCAGGCGGCCGGCCTCGATTGCTTCATCTATTTCATCGACGGCGCGAAGGTGCGCGCACCGGCGGGCGCCGCAGCGCTGCTGCAACGGCTGTCAGCCTGATCCCCGTTGAGCCGTCAGCAAGTCCGGCAATTCGGCGAGCGAGCTGATCTCGCGGTCCGGGGCGCCGGGAAGCCGCTCGCGGGTGAGGCGTTGGCGGTTGCACCAGACGGCGCGCATGCCAAAGGCGGAGGCGGCCCAGGCGTCCCAGCCGTTCGACGAGACAAAGACGATGGCTTCGGCGGCTAGGCCGAGCCGGTCGCAGGCGAGTTGGTAGACCTTCGGATGCGGCTTATAGACGCCGACCGCTTCGACCGACAGTACATGGTCGAACAGGTCGGCGAGCCCGGCATGCGCGACCGCGGCGGCGAGCATCGTGGGCGAGCCGTTCGACAGGATTGCCGTGGGAAATCCCGCGTCGCGCAATTGACGCAAGGCGGCCAGCACTTCGGGATAGGCGTCCAGGGTCCAATAAAACTGCATCAGCTGATCGCGCAAACCGGAATCGGCGATGCGGAGCGCGTCCAGCGCGAAATCCAGCGCCTCGCCGGTGACCTGCCAGAAATCGGCGTGGCGGTTCTGCGCCGCGCGCAGCCACGTGTACTGCAGCTGCTTGTCGCGCCACAGCGCTGCGAGCCGCGGGGCCACCTCGGCGCCGAGCGCATCGGCGCAGCGCCGCGCCGCCGAGGCGACATCGAACAGGGTTCCGTAAGCGTCGAAGACGCAGGCGCGAATGCCGCGCAGTCTCTCCGCGGTCATTGCCCGGTCACGCCGCGGCCGGGCGACGCCGCGGCCTTGGCCAGCGCGCCGCGACCAGAGGCAACACTTCTTCGACGAGCCGGTGGGTCTGCGCCAGCAGCTCGGCGTCGCCGCGCGCCGCCGGGCGCAGGATGAATTTTGAGATCCCGCCCGCGACATAGGCGGCGATGCGTTCGACAATCGCCTCGGCGTCGCCGATCGCGAAATACTTTTGCGGCTCGCGGCCGGTGCGCCGGCGGTAGGCGTCGAACAGCCGATCGAGCGCCGGGTCGTCGGGCCGGCCAAAACGAAACGCGATGCCGGCGCCGTAATGGTCGTCGTCGATCGGCCGGCCGGCGGCGATCGCGGCCGCGCGGATCGCATTGACGACGGCGCCGATATCCTCGGGGGTCTCGCCGCCAGCCTGCCAGCCGGTGCCAAAGTGCGCGGTGCGCCGGATCGCCGCCTCCGACGAGCCGCCGATCCACATCGGCAGGTCGGGCTGCACCGGCTTGGGGCTGATCGAAGCGCCCGACAGCCGGTAATGCACGCCCTCGAAATCGACCTGATCCTCGGCCCACAACCGGCGGATGATTTCGAGGCCCTCGTCGGTCTTGCGGCCGCGGGTCTTGGTATCAAGATTCAAGGTGCGCCATTCCGGGGCGAGCGGGCTGCCGATGCCGAACGCCGGCAACAGCCGCCCCTCGGACAACACGTCGATCGTGGCACACTGCTTGGCCAGCAACACCGGGTCGCGGAACGCCAGCGACAGCACGTTGACGCCGAATTTGATGCGTCGGGTGCGGCCGGCGAGCGCTGCCATGACGCTCATGCATTCGAGGATCGGCTCGCGGCTGATCATGCGGTCGGTCTGCCACAGCGAGTCCACACCACCCGCCTCGCACAAATCGACCCACCGCCAAAAGCCGGCGATGCTGTCGAACGGAAACTCCATCAAGCCGAGCCCGACGGCGACGTTTCGCGGCATGGTGCTCTCCTCTCGCGGGTGGGGGCCCGCCGGCAAGGGCTCTTTTGACAAGCCCGAAGGGTGGCTGAAATCTCCCTCTAACTTAGCTGAGCGGTCGGCGGCGTGGGAGTCGTGTCGGTAAAGCCGCTCGTCACCTCGCGGCTTGATTGATTCATGTCAACGCGCGATGATGTTCTGGAACTTTGCTCAAAAAAAACAGACTGGAGGCTTTCGATGCGCGCTATGGACGTAATGACGACCCCGGTCATCACCGTCGCACCCGAGACAACGGTCCAGGATCTGGCAAAGCTGCTCTCCGAAAAGGGGATCAGCGGGGTGCCGGTGATCGAGAACGGCGACCGCCTGGTTGGCGTTGTCAGCGAAGGGGATCTGTTGCACCGCGCCGAAACCGGGACCGAGCGGCGCCTGCAAAAACGCCGGTCATGGTGGCTCGACTCGCTCGCCGCGGAGGAGGAAGCCGCTCGCGCCTATGTCAAGGCGCACGGCCAGCGGGTCAGCGACATTATGAGCCGCGACGTGATCACGGTCTCGGACACGACCGATCTCGCCGAGGTCGCGATGCTGCTCGAAACCAAGCTGATCAAGCGAGTCCCGGTCGTCCGCGACGGCAAGCTCGTCGGCATCATCAGCCGCGCCAATTTGGTGCGCGCCCTGGCGACGACGTCGAGCGCGCCGGCGATCGTCGCCGATGCCGATGACCGCACCATCCGCGAGAGGCTGCTGAACGAGCTGCGCGGCCAGCGCTGGGCCAATATCTGGGCGGCCGACATCATGGTTCGCGACAAGGTCGTCCATGTCTGGATGGCCGACGACCAGCCCGAGGCCGAGAAGCAGGCACTGCGCATCGCCGCCGAAAACATCCCCGGCGTGCGCCGCGTCGAGGAGCACATCGTTCCGGCGCCGGTGATCCCGGCGTTCTAGAGCGGGAGTCTTCGGGCGTTCGCGGCCGGTTGCGTGCCGCGGCGCTTGACCTTGTGGGGTCGTGCATAGTCTCGTCCGCCGGCTGTTGATGCTGACGCGAAAGGCCGCACGATGCCGGGACCGCTCTATGGGTATCGCGTCGTCGATCTGACCTCGAATGTTTCGGGGCCGCTGGCGACGATGATCCTCGCCGACCAGGGTGCCGACGTGATCAAGGTCGAACCGCCCGACGGCGGCGACGCCACCCGTGCCGGCGGCAATCGGCGCGCCGGATTTACCGCATCGTTTTTGAACAACAACCGCAACAAGCGCTCGATCGTCCTCGACCTGAAGAAACCGGCGGCGCGGGCGGCGTTACTGCGGCTCGCGGCCGGCGCCGATGTTTTCGTCCAGAATTTTCGTCCTGGCGTCGCCGAACGGCTCGGCGTCGGCGAGGATGCGGTGCGGGCCGTCGCACCAAAAATCGTCTACGTCTCGATCAGCGGTTTTGGCGAGATCGGTCCCTATGCCGCCAAGCCGGCCTACGACCCGGTGATCCAGGGCTTTTCCGGACTGGCGACGGTGCAGGCGGGCTCCGACGAGGCGCGGCCGCGGCTGCTGCGCACGATCCTGCCCGACAAATTGACCGCGATCACCGCCTCGCAGGCGATTACCGCGGCATTGCTGGCGCGCGAGCGCACTGGCGAGGGTCAGCATGTCCGATTGTCGATGCTGGAGGCGGTGGTCGCGTTTTTGTGGGCCTCGGACATGGGCAGCCAGACCTTCATCGGCGACGAACCGAGCCGGCAGGAGACGGCAAGCGCGCTCGACCTGATCTACGAGACCGCCGACGGGTACATGACCGTGGCCGCCTTGACCGACCGCCAATGGGCCGGCCTGGCGCGGGTGGTCGAGCACCCGGAATGGCTCGAAGACGAGCGGTTCAAGACCCCGGCGCAGCGCCAGCAGAACATCGATGCGCGGCTGCGATTGACCCAGCAGGCGCTGAAAGCTCGGCCTACGAAGGAGTGGCTCGAACGATTGACCGCAGCCCAAGTGCCGTGCGGGCCAGTGCTGACCCGCAACCAGGTTATCCATCACCCGCAGGTCGAGGCGCTGGGGCTGGTCGTCGAAACCGAGCACAAACAGGCCGGGCGACTGCGCCAGGCGCGGGCGGCGGCGCGGTTCTCGCACACGCCGGCGGCGATCCGCAGCGGCGCCCCTGATCTCGGAGAGCATACCGAGGAGGTTCTGGCCGAACTCGGCTATTTGGCCGCCGAGGTCGCAGCGTTGCGTGCCGAGGGTGTGCTGAATGCAATCGACAAAACCTAAATGTCATTGCGAGCGAAGCGCAGCAATCTCTTGCGTATTTCTGTATAAGCGCGATCGAGATTGCTTCGTCGCTGCGCGCCTCGCAATGACAAGGAAGAGATCAATCCAATGATCGACTTTTATTACTGGCCGACGCCAAACGGCTGGAAGGTCGCCATCATGCTCGAGGAGTGCGAGCTGGAATACCGCATGATCCCGGTCAATATCGGGCGCGGCGACCAGTTCAAACCCGAATTCCTGGCGATCAGCCCGAACAACCGGATGCCGGCGATCGTCGATAACGACGACTCGGACGGACCGGTGCCGGTCTTTGAATCGGGCGCGATCCTGATCCACCTCGCTGAGAGAACCGGGCGATTTATGCCGCAGAGCCGGCGCGGGCGCAAGGAATGCCTCGAATGGCTGTTCTGGCAGGTCGGCAATCTCGGGCCCATGGCCGGGCAGCTCAGCCATTTCGTCAATTATGCGCAGGGCGAGCATCCGTATTCGCATAAGCGCTATGCCGACGAATACAACCGTTGCTTGGGTGTGCTCGAACGCCGGCTGGACGGGCGCGAGTTCATCCTCGACGATTATTCGATCGCCGACATGGCGTCGTGGCCGTGGGTGCTGATCGCCAAGCCATTGGGCCAGCCGCTCGACGATTTTCCAAATGTCGCGCGCTGGCGTGCTGTACTCAGGGATCGGCCGGCGGTGCAGCGCGGCGTCGATCTCGGCAAGGAATTACGCCGCTCGGCCCCGCCCTCCGACGAAGAACGGCGGGTACTGTTCAACCAGACCGCCCGCCGCGTGCGCGGCGGAGAATAGTGCGGTGTCATTGCGAGCCGGGGGCATCGCCCACGGCGCGGCAATCTCGATCGGGTTAGGCGCGTTGCCTGCACCAGATTGCTTCGTCGCTTAAGTCGCTCCTCGCAATGATGGGTCGCCGTCGCGGGTTATTGGTTGAGCCAGCGGCGCATAAAGCCCAACAATCCTTGCGGCATGAAGATCACGATCGCGACAAAGATGACGCCGACCGGGATCAAGTAGAACTCCGTGAAAAAACGCGACAAGCCTTCGCGCAACAGCAGGAAAAAGGCGGCGCCGACAATCGGCCCGACTAAGGTCCCGATGCCGCCGACGACGTTGTAGATGACGGTCTCGCCGGACACGGTAAAGAACACGAAATCGGGGGCGGCAAACTCGTTCTGCAATGCGTAGAGCACGCCGGCCAATCCGGCGAACAGCCCGGAGAGCATGACCGCGACGATCTTGTAGCGCTCGACCGGATAGCCGATCGCACGGGTGCGGGTCTCGTTCTCGCGGATCGATTGCAATACCATGCCAAACGGCGACTGGGTAATGCGCCGCAGGATCAGATAGGACCCCGCCACTACCGCCAGTACGAACCAATGCAAACTGGTCGACGAGAAATGCATCCGGAACAGCCCCGGGATCGCCAAGGCCGGCCGGTCGAAGGTGAGCCCGTTCTCACCCCCGGTCACCGCGGTCCAAGTAAAGATGATGACGTAAAAAATTTGCGAGAAAATCAGGGTCGTGATGGCGAAATATATATCTTGCAGCCGCGTCGAGAAATAGGCGACGAAACCCGCCGCCAAGGCCGCGCCGAACAGCCCGTACACCAGCGCCAGCCAGAGATTGGGCGGCGACACGGTCAACAGCGCTGCCGCCGCCCCGTACATGCCAAGCCCAAAAAACGCCGAATGCCCAAACGACACCATGCCGGTGTAGCCGATCAAAAGATCGGACGACATCGCCAATAGGCCCCAGATTAGGATCTCGGTCGCGAGCCAGGCCCAGAACTCCGGCAATACTAAAGGCGCCGCGGTCAGCAGCGCCAATACGACCGAAAACCCGATCCAATAGACGAGGGTCGGGCGCCGGTTCATCGCGTCGCCGTTGCGAACAGCCCGGTCGGGCGGAACAACAGGGTCAGGATCAGCACCACAAACGAGACGATGACCGCTTGCGCCGGGCTGACCCATAGCGAGGCGTAAGCTTCGAGCAGGCTGATAAAAATCGCGGCCACGACGGAGCCCGCGAGGTTGCCCATGCCGCCGACCACGACGACGATGAACACCTTTAATATCC
>Ga0210395_10001951_pt1 | contig 16107 bp, 13 predicted proteins | sample IncBWH4OmetaG_FD_150861 | JGI IMG/M metagenome (GOLD analysis project Ga0210395, IMG submission 150861) | Forest soil microbial communities from Barre Woods Harvard Forest LTER site, Petersham, Massachusetts, United States - Inc-BW-H-4-O ... | reverse complement strand
CCTTCGACAATTTCAACCGCGTCGTTGGCGGCGTAAAAGGCGCGCTCGTTCAGGGCACCGAACTGCTCTACGAGACGCTATTGGCGCCGGCACTCGACGAGGTCGCGGCCGGATACGGCCTGCTCGCCGAAGCGTTGAGCTATCCGAACGATTTTTCCTCGGTGACTTATCGCCTGCGGGCGGAGGCGAAATGGCACGACGGCACGCCGGTGACGCCGGACGACGTCATATTTTCCTTCAATGCGCTCAAGAAATCCAACCCGCAGGCCATGGCCAATTACCACCAGGTCGTGAAGGCCGAAAAAACCGGCGCCCGCGACATCACGTTCACGTTCGACGGCCCCGGCAACCGCACATTGCCGCAGAGCATCGGCCAGCTCACCGTTTTTCCGAAAGCCTGGTGGGAGGGCAGCGATAAGGACGGCAAGGCCCGCGACATCGGTTCGACCACGCTCGAGCCGCCACTCGGCTCCGGCCCGTATCGCATCAGGGAGTTCCAGCCCGGCCGCAGCATCGTCTACGAGCGCGCACCGGACTATTGGGGCAGCGCGCTCAACGTCAATATCGGCAGCTACAATTTCGACGAGCTGCGCTTCGACTATTTCCGCGACGCCACCGTCGCCATCGAGGCGTTCAAGGCCGGCGCGGTGGACTGGCGCACTGAAAACAGCGCCAAGAACTGGGCCATGGCTTACGATTTCCCCGCGGTCACCGACAAGCGCGTCCTCCTCGAGGAATTTCCGATCAACAATGTCGCCATGATGCAGGCCTTTGCCTTCAACATCCGGCGCGCAAAATTTCAGGATCCGCGACTGCGGCTCGCGTTCAACTATGCGTTCGATTTCGAGGACATGAACAAGGAGATTTTCTTCGGGCAGTACAAGCGCATCGGCAGCTATTTCGAAGGCACCGATCTTGCCGCCACCGGATTACCGTCGAGCGCGGAGCTCGAGTTGCTCGAGCCCTACCGGGACAAAATTCCGGCGGAGGTGTTCAAGAAGGCCTATACCAATCCGGTCAGCGAGAATCCCGCCGCGGTGCGCAACAATTTGCGGGAAGCGGTGCGTCTGCTCAAGGAAGCTGGATACGAGATCCGCGACCAGCAGCTCACCAACAGCAAGACCGGCGAGCCTTTCACCATCGAGCTGCTCAGCAACACGCCGCTCTTCGAGCGCGTCTTTTTGTTCTACAAGCCCTCGCTCGAACGCCTCGGTATCGACATCACGGTACGCACCGTCGATGAGGCGCAGTACGAGAACCGGCTGCGCAGCTGGGATTTCGACATCATCATCTATGCATGGGGCGACACGCTGTTGCCCGGCAACGAGTTGCGCGGTTATTGGGGCACGGAAGCCGCCGACCAGCCCGGCTCGGAGAACGTCATCGGCATCAAGAATCCGGCGGTCGATGCCATGGTCGAGCGCGTCATCTCGGCAAAAAACCGCGGCGATCTCGTTACTGCGGCAAGAGCGCTCGACCGCATCCTGTTGTGGAACAATTACGTCGTGCCGCAGTGGAGCTACAACAAGCTGCGCACGGCGCGCTGGGATCGCTTCAGTCATCCCGATCCGTTGCCGAAATACGGCGTCGCCGCGTTTCCAACCGTGTGGTGGTGGGATGCCGACAAAGCCGCCAAAGCGGGAGAGCGCTCTTGAGCGCATCGTGCCGCAATGTATCGATGCGTAAGTGCGGCTAAACTCACAGCTATCGCAAGCGCTTGGCACCGGCCAACCGCCGTGATAGCGTTGATTATCCGTCGTCGAACAAGCGCATAATTCAGTTGCAATCGGCTCGATCACGTGGCGGGCGCGAGCGGAAGTGGCGAGAGAGGATCTGCTATGGCACAGCAATCGACAGAGTCCGTAAGTCCCGAGACCGGCCAAGCCACGGCGGCGACGCCTGAGCCGCGCAATGAGACGGCTGCCAATCTGGTCGACCGCTTCGCCCTGTGGTCCGGCGTCGCCGGCTTGATACCGCTGCCGTTCATCGACGTGCTTGCGGTTGGCGGACTGCAGCTGGAGATGCTGCGCCGCGTCTCGCAACTCTACGACGTGCAGTTCTCCGAAAACCGCGGCAAGGCGCTGATCGCCAGTCTCGCCGGCACGATGATCCCGGTGACGAGCGGCATGGGCGCCGCGAGCGCGCTCAAGAGCGTGCCGCTGCTCGGCATGGTGGCGTCCGCCTTCGTGATGCCGGTGCTGTCCGCCGGAGCCACCTACGCCATCGGCAAGGCGTTCATCCAGCACTTCGAGTCCGGCGGCACGCTGCTCGATTTCAATCCGCCGGACTATAAGGAATTCATCAAGGCGCAAAAGGAAAAGTGGGATTCGCGATCCAAACGTTCCAGCGCCGACGCGCAAACGTCCCATCCGGGCTCGTGACCAGCGCGGGCGGATGCCGGCCAATCGAGGAGTGGTTCCACCGGCGAAAGCGCGACGGCTGCTGACCGAAGAGATCGACCCCATGGTGGAAGTCACCCTGTATGTCGCCTTCTGCGTTCTCACCGGTTTTTGCGGCATCAACCGCCGAATGGGCTTCTTCGGCACGTTCGTGATCGCGCTCATCACCACCCCGTTGGTGGTACTGCCTGTGCTGCTGCTCACCGGCCAGTCTCGCCGCGTCGAGTCGCGTAACTGAACGTCGTGCAAGTGTTGATTGGGGCGGGCAAGTGTATCCCTCGCTGAGCCGGCAACGACCTGTTGTAGAAGCGTAGACGAAGGACATCACCGCCATGTCCTTCATTCAGCTCGTTCAACGCGAAATGCAGGGCTCGCTGCCGCGGCTTTTGTTCATGTCCGCGTTGGGCGGCATCAGCACCGCGGCCGTGCTCGCCTCCATCAATGCCGGCGTGCAGAGCGTGAACAACGGCAACAAGCCGAGCCTCTGGGCGGCGACGCTGTTCCTGGTGGCGCTGTTTCTGTTCATGAAGACGCAAGCCTACGTCACCATCACAGCCACCGCCGAGATCGAGGGCATCATCCACCGGCTGCGGCTGCGCATCATGGACCACATCAGGCACTCCGAACTCCTGGCGCTCGATAACATCGGACTCGCGCGTATCGTTGCCTCGGTCACCGGCGATACCCAGATCCTCACCCAAGCCAGCAACATGCTCTGCTTCACCGTGCAGGGCGCGGTGCTGATTTTTTTCGTCTCGATCTACGTGGCGTATCTGTCGCTGGCCGCCTTCTTGTTGACCTTCGTCATTGTTTTCGGCGCGGGTATCATGTTCCACCTGAAGAACCAACGGCTGAGCGCGCAGAAAGCCGAGTCGGCGGCGTGGGAGCGCCGGCTGTTCGACCGACTGACCGATTTTCTGGACGGCTTCAAAGAGGTGCGGCTCAACAGCGCGCGCAGCGCCGAGTTGTTCGAGGACGCCGTCGATGTGTCGCGGGTCGCGGCCAATATCAAGATACGGACCCAGGCCGAAACCTTCAAAATGATCGTGAACTCGCAGACTTCGATGTATGTACTGCTCGGTGCCGTCGTATTCGTCGCCCCGACGCTCAGCGACTCGCTCGGCGGCTCGGCGATCTCGAAGGCAACGACCGCGCTGTTGTTCGTGGTCGGCGCCTGCTTCGGCCTGGTGCAATCGATCCCGATCCTGCTCAACGCCAATGCCGCGGCGAGCCGCATCGAAGAATTGGAAACCACGCTGCGGGCGGCCGGCACGACCGCGGCAAAAGAGATAGCGATTCCGAAGCGTTTCGAGACAATCGAAATGCGCGACATCACCTTCCGCTACGTCGACAAATTCTCCGACGCCGCCTTCAAGATCGGACCGATCGACTTCACCTTGCAGCCCGGCGAGCTGGTGTTCATCACCGGCGGCAACGGCTCGGGCAAATCGACGTTCTTGCGCGTGCTGTCCGGGCTCTATCCGCCCAATTCCGGCGAGATCACGCTCGACGGGATGCGCGTCGACGACCATAATCGCAACACCTATCGCGCCTTGATGTCGGCGATCTTCTTCGACTACCACCTGTTCCAGCGGCTCTATGGCATTCCGGAAGGTGGGGCGGCCGAACTCGAGCGGCTGCTGGCGCAATTCCGCCTGTCCGACAAGACCGGACTGGTCAACGGCGAGTTTCGCACCCTCGACCTGTCCGGCGGCCAACGCCGCCGCCTGGCGCTGATCGTCAGTTTGCTCGAAAAACGCCCGATCCTGCTGCTGGACGAATGGACCGCCGAGCAGGACCCCGAATTCCGTCGTAAATTCTACGACGAGCTATTGCCGGATTTGATGGGCGCCGGCGCCACCATCGTGGTCATCACCCACGATGACCGCTATCTTGACGAGTTGACATTGCGGGCGCGCCGGGTGCGCATGGACGAAGGCCGCATCGTCGAGCAACGTACGATGAATATGGGCTGATGGTCGGGCGCGATGGATAACGGCTGATGGCAACGTATTCGGAGTTCCTCGATAGCAAGCCGCCGCCGCCGAAGCGCGGCTGGCGCCGCATCAGACGTCACCTGCCGCGGGCCTCCGTCCTGTTGATGACGCTATTGCTGATCGCGATCGTGCTGTGGCCCTACGTCGTGGTTTCAGTTCCCACCGGGCAGGTCGGTATCCTTTGGTATCGGCTGATCGGTTTCGACCCTTACTGCATGTGTCTTGTTCGCGGCACGGTGCTCGATCCCCGGGATATCAGGGAGGAGGGCCTGCACCTGATCATGCCTTGGAACAAACTGTATCTTTACGATCTGAGGCTGCAATCGTCGACGCAGACATACAACGCCATTTCCAAGGATGGCGTGAGCATGTCCGTTCAAGTGAGTATCCGATATCAACTGCAGCACAATTCCGTCGCCGTGCTGCACAAGTTCATCGGCCCGGACTATTTCGCCACCGTGATCAGTCCCGAGATCGGCAGCCAGACCCGCCAAATCATTTCGCAATACACCGCCGAGAAGGTTTACACCTCGCGCGAGGCGATCCAAGACGAGATTCACGATGCCGGGCAAAAGGCGCTTGGCGCCAGTCTTAACAAATTGGTGCAGCCCGAGGCCATGGAGCAGCCCGACCCCAAGCATTACAACGATTTCCTGCAAAGCGCGATCCAGCTCCTCGATACGCTCGTGCTCAGCATCGAATTGCCGCCGGCCATCGTCGCCGCCATCAATCGCCAGACCGAACAGTACTACCAGATTCAGGAATATAAATTCCGCGTCGAGCGCGAAGCGCAGGAATCCAAGCGCAAGCAGATCGAGGCCAACGGCATCGCCGCCTTCCAGCGCACCGTCAGCCAGGGCATTTCGGACTCATATCTGCGCTGGCGCGGCATCGAGGCGACGCTGGCGCTGGCGCAATCGCCCAATGCGAAAATCGTCATCTTCGGCACCAACAAGGATGGCCTGCCGCTCATTCTCGGCAATGTCGACACGCCTCCGGGTTCGGGGATAACGCTGCAACCGCCGGCAAACGGCGCTGCACCGCCGTCCGGAGCGCCGCCGCCCGCAAGCGATAAGTCGTCGTCGGAGGCGCCGGCGCCCGGCGGCGGATCGACCGATACCGACAAGGTCGGCCAGGCGACCGGCAATACGCCGTCGGCATTCGATGCCGCTGCGCCGGCTGCACCGGGCGCGAGCGGTTTGTCTGATTTCGAGGCCATTCTCTCCCGGCTCTACAGTCCCTTCCGCGCGTCGGATTCCGTTCCGCCAACGGACGCCGGAGCGGCGCCGAAACACTAATTTGCGTTCCCACTTTGCGAATGTGCAGAGGCGTGCAGAGGCCAAAATGAGCACCCGGCAATACGACCCTGTAACAGCGCCGCGCAGCCGGTTTCGCACCCCTGCCGGTGTCGTCCTCGTTCTGTTCATTATGGTCAGCGGCTATTTTTGGGGCCGCCAGTTCAATGCCCGCGATATCGCACAGCGCGACGCCGCCATTCTACAGCTGCAATCGGACAGCCAGCGGCTCGCAGCCGACGTCGCCGATCAGAACGCAACTCTCACCGCGCTGCGGGCCGAGCTTACGACCACCAAAGCCACGCTTGATGCGATCACGCCGTCCCTGAACATCTACAACATCAATCCCAACCAGTCGCTGATTGTCGCCGACGGCCGTTTGACCGTCGGTATGATCGGTGCTCCCGGCAACGATGGGATTAACCTCAACATCAACGGCAAGCAGCAGAAGGTGGCCGCCGGCGACGTCGTTCGCGTATCGCCCGATCCGTCGACGGCCTGCCAGGTGCAGATCCAGTCCTTTGACATGTTCAAGGCCGTGCTGGTTGCATCATGCGCTCCGGCGAAATCGCAGTAGAATCCGGCTTGACGACAAGACTTCGCCGGTGCCGGGACTTGGCTATTTACTGCCAAATAAGTACGTTCGGCAGCGCGCCGTCGGCGCGTCGCAGCAGCGTATAACCGACGCCGGCAAGGCCGCGGAACAAGCCCAAATTGAACCGGCCTTTGCCGCTGTTCCAACGGTAATCGCCGGCCGCGGCGGCGGTTTGCAGAACCGCGGTCAGCCGCTGTTCCGCAAGCGCGCGAAGATCGTCGCGGCCCAGCGCCGAGCTGGCTTCGCAGAAGAACTCGACACCGCCCAGCGCGCCGCAGCACAGCGTATCGACGGCGGTGGGCCGACCAAGCCTTGCGCCTTCGACGGCGTTTTGAATATCGGTTTTGAGGCGCGCGTCATTCATCCCAGCGAGTCTGGATGTGGCAATCCGCGCCAGGCCGATGCCGGGCGCGCCGTGACACCACTGGCACGGCCACGATAGTCCGCCGGCCTCGCGCAGATCCGGCCAATTGTGCCGCTGCGCGTCGTAGCTCGAATTTTCAAAGACAATGCATTCGGCGGCGGCTTCTGCAAACTCCGCACGCCCGGTCGCCTGCGCCAGCGATGCCAGCGCATAGGCAAAGCCCGCAGCGCCGTGCGACATGCCATTGAGGCCGCGCGATCCGGAGCCCTGCCCGACCCAGGTGCGCTGCCCGTCCGGCCCGAGCCGAGGCTGGCCGAGCAAATGCTCGCCGCACTTCACAGCCCGGCGCAGTGCGTCGTCGGATCGGGTGTCACGATAAAGCCGCAGCAGGCCGAGGATCGCGCCGGCACTGCCGCTGACCACGTCCAACTGCTTGTCCGCGGCAATGAGATCGTCGGTGAACAGCTCTGCCGCCTGCCGCGCATCCGCGAGCAAGTCGTCGTCGCGCAGGCATTTCGCCATGACCGCCAGCGCGTAGACGATCGAGCCCAATCCGACGGCGCCACCCAGACCCAGCGCTCGGGCCATGCGCGCCGCATTGCGGCTTTTCAGATTGTTGCGCAATTGCGCCAGCCCGGCATAGGCAAGCTCGGCCGAAGCTTTGTTGCCGGTCACCGCCGCATGGGCCGCAAGGAAGACGCCGATGCCGCACGTGCCGTTGTAGAGGTCCGGACCGAGGCACACGAGCTGGGAAAACTCGGAATCGCCCAGCCAATCGAGACCGATCCAGGCGGCGCTCGGGCCGCGGCGGATGGCGTAATCCGACAATTCCGCAGCGATCCGATCGGCTGCGGCGGTGAAAGTCTGTTTCGTCGGCGCGACTGCTGAATCTCGGCGCGCGGTTTCCTGCGACTGCGCCGCCTCTGGCTTGGCGGAACGCGGGATGGAATTTGTATTCTCGCGGACGACTTCGATCTGCCAGGCGATCTCCCGCTCGTCGAAATTCTCAAATCGCGCCCGGGCACGGTCGAGGCCCGACGGCAACGCGATATGAACGGAATTGCCGTTCGCATCGCTGATGTCGTGACCGTCGCTCGGCATGACGAAATGCGGCACGTTGAGCGCAACCAGCGCCAAACGTTCGGCGCGCTGCAACGGCCACAGCGGATTATGCTCGCTTTGCCAATCCGACAGCCTGGCGATGAAATCGGCTTGCGCCGACCAGATCACGCCGTCGTCCATGGCCTTGTGATTGCGCAGCCGCTGCAGCAGCATGTAGTAAAACCGGGTCGCGCGAATGACGTTGCGGACCGGAACGCCGGCAAATCCGTCGAACAGCGCGCCCCGCCCTGCCCCCCGGCCGTGGCGCAACAAGAAGTTCGCGTATTGCTCAAAACCTGAGACGAAGTCGTCGATGTGATCGCCGAATCTGGCGTTGCGGCCGCCGACATGCGGCAGATTGGGGCTGGTCTTGGCGGCTTGGTTCGATTTCGCCGGCCGCATCGCGTCGGAATTGATTTTGTCCCAAGTGATTTCCGTTTTGGCGGTCCAGTCCGCGGTCATGCCGCCGACGGCAAAGACGATGTTGTCGGGAGAGCGTCCATAGGCGGGAAGCAGGCCTACGGCGGTGACGGAATTGCTGACGATTTCAGCGGCGGCGGCGAAGGCGAGATCTTCCGGAGCTTCGGCGTTGCGCTGTTCGGTGCCGGCCTGCAGAATCATTTCCAGATCGATCGGCACCGGGTGATCGCCGCACGCGATCATGTTCTCCTGATGCATGTCGGTCGCGGCAAAGCAGTGAAACAGCGCCAGCCAGCCGCCGGCTCGCCGGAAAAACCGCGCGAAGTCTTCCGCATCGGCGCACGACGCGTGATCGATGAATTCGGTCCAGCCGTAGCCGTCCTGCGCGATCGCGCGTACGGCTTTGAGCTCGATCGGAGCTTGAGCGCCGTTCAAGCGTTCGACCACCGCGTGCCAGGCGGCATCGAGCCGCAAATCCTTCGGCTTGTAGACGACCCGCGCGCCGTCCTCGAAGCTGACGATCCGGACCGAGCGGCCTTCATTGTGCGGATCGGAGAGATTGCCTTCGAATCCGGCAACCCGGCCGGCGTTGCCGGAATGGAGAATATCGCGGCGGATCACCGCAAGATCGGCATCGAGACGCGAGACCATTTCCCGCGACGCATCGATCCACTGCCGCGTGATGGTCGCGAACAGCCGCAACAGCACCGGTTTATCTTCGAACAAGCGACGCCAACCGCCGGCCTGCATTTCGGCGATGAAGCGATCGTAGCGCGACGTGCCGTTTTGCTGCGCCGGACCCGCTGCATCGTGTTGCGGCGGACCGGCATTGCGCACCTTGGCGAAGCGCTCGTAGAGCGCCGGCGTGCACAGGGTGGAGAGCTCCCGCAACAGCGCCAGGCGCAAAGACGCGCGCGCACCGTCGTTCAAGTTGTCGCCGACGTGCGCTTCGAGACCCGACCAAAGCCGCGTGTCGGCCTGCGCCACCACTGATGTGAAAAGCTGCTCGAACGCGCAAGGATCGCTGTCGCCTGGCGCAGGCGGCCGCTCGGCATCGCCGCATGTGGCTTGCAAAGCCGCTTCGACCCAGACTGCGTCCTCGACCCATGTTGGCACAGTGGCAGAAGCGCGGCGGACGGCGGCTAGTCTCGCCAGCACCGGAGCGAATGCAAAACCGTCCCGGTCAAGCCGCCGGCCGAACAGCGACCAGTCGCCGCTGGCGGACGCGCGGCACCATGCGGCAAGTCGGCGCGCAGCCAAATCGGCGTCCCCCTTCTGGCCGGGCAACGGCTCGAAATCGTCGGAGAGGACTTCGTCCAGCGTTGCGGCCCGAACCGCGAGCCGCTCGTAAAATGCATCCATCCGATTGCTCTTGCCATGCATGAAACTCGCCGTCAGCAGGCGAAAATTGACTGCGAGAAATGCGCGATTTATCTCGATAGATCAACTACCTGTGACATCTCTGCCTACACTTTACACCAGCCGCGGCCGATGATTAAATGAGTTCTGCGTGGGGGCGTTACAGCAATTTCTCCTCCTATTTGCCGACGCCACTGGCGAACAAAGGGATGAATATCATGAACGACGCTACGATCGGACTCGACCAGATTGAAGAGCTTCCGGCCCATGACGTCTCCGACGAGGCGCTGGAGGCCGCGGCCGGGAGCGAGAAGGCCGGATACACGCTGGCTTATTGCTCGGGCTTGTCCGTCTGCCCGGCCTGACCGGTTCATCGGACGGCTCCTGACTTTATCATCTTGCCTTTGATACTGGTCGGGTTGACGAGATCGCGCGCGAGGCGCCGCTGATGGTGGCGCCTCGTTTGCTTTTAGGCAGGACCGTCGCGCTTACGCCTTCGGCAATTGGCCCCGATGCGGCCGTAGCGCTGCGTCGAACGCGTCGGCGACGACACTGATTACTTGAAGAACATCCTGGTTGACGCATAGCCATGGAATTCGGACTCGATACATTCGGCGATATCACCGTCGGCCCCGATGGCCGCCTCAACAGCCACGCCCAAGTCATCCGCGAGGTGATCGAGCAAGCGGTGCTGGCCGACCGGCTGGGCATCGATGCCTTTGGCGTCGGCGAGCATCATCGTCCGGATTTCGCCATATCGGCGCCCGAAGTCGTGCTCGCGGCCATCGCCGGGCGCACCACACGGATCCTGCTCGGCTCGGCGGTGACGGTGCTGTCGTCCGACGACCCCATTCGCGTGTTCGAGCGTTTTGCCACCGTCGACGCCGCCTCGAACGGCCGCGCCGAGGTGACGTTGGGGCGCGGCTCGTTCACCGAGTCGTTTCCGTTGTTCGGGTTCGATCTGGCGCAATACGAGGCGCTATTCGAGGAGAAGCTCGATCTGTTCGCTGAACTGCTCAAGCAGGAGCCGGTGACGTGGCAGGGCCAGTTGCGGCCGCCACTCGCCAACCAACAGGTTTTCCCACCGCTGGAAAAGCCGCCGCTGAAGACCTGGATCGGCGTCGGCGGCAGCCCGGAATCCGTTGTCCGTGCCGCACGTTACGACCTGCCGTTGATGCTGGCTATCATCGGCGGCGAGCCTAACCGTTTCATGCCTTTCATCGATCTCTACAAGCGCGCCTATGCGCAGCTCGGCCGACCGGTAAAACCCATCGGCCTGCATTCGCACGGCTATGTCGCCGACACCGACGCGCAAGCCCGCGAAGAACTTTGGCCGCATCACAAGGCCATGCGCGACCGCATCGGCGCCGAGCGCGGCTGGCCGCCGGTAACCCGAGCGCATTTCGACCAAGAGGCCGATGGCGGCTCGCTCTATGTCGGCGCGCCGGAGACGGTAGCGCGCCGCATCGCCGCGACCGCAAAGGCGCTCGGCATCGCGCGTTTCGACATGAAATACAGTTCCGGCACCCTGCCCCACGACAAGCTGATGCGCAGCATCGAGCTTTACGGCACCAAGGTAATGCCGCTGGTGCGGGATATGCTGGCGTGACCTGTTTCGCCGCATCTACTCCGGCTTGATCCCAGCCTGCTCGACCACCCTCGCCCACTTCGCGGCGTCGCGCGCGATCAACGCGCGCAGTTCGGCGGACGAGTAGATAAGCGGCACGCCGCCGACTTCGGCCATGCGCGCGCGGACGCCGGGATCGGCGAGGCCGGCATTGATCTCGCGGTTGAGCCGCTCGACGATCTCGCTCGGCGTTCCGCTTGGAACGCCGAGCGCCGTCCATGGCGTGACCTCGAAGCCGGCAAGCGTCTCGCCCATGGTCGGCACGTCGGGCAAAGCCGGTGTCCGCTTCGCCGACAGCACCGCGAGCGCCCGCACGCCGCCTGACTTGATGTGCGGCAGCGAGTTCGGCAACGCGTCGATGCCGGCCTGGATGCGGCCGCTCAACAGATCGGTCAGCATCGGCGCGCCGCCCTGATAGGGCACGTGCACCACATCGACGCCGGCCGCGGTCTTGAACAGCTCGATGGCCAGGTGGCTGATGGTGCGCGCGCCGAATGAGGCAAAATTGATTTTTCCGGGATTGGCTTTGGCATAAGCGATGAATTCCGCAACGGTCTTGGCGGGGACATCGGGATTGACGTCCAGCACCAGCGGCAATTCGGCAAGCCCCGCCACCGGCGCAATGTCGCGCTGAAAGTCGAACGGCAAGGATTTGTAGAGCGACGGATTGATCACATTCGTCGCCACCGCGAACAGCAGCGTGTAGCCGTCAGCCGGCGCATTGACGACCGCCTGCACGGCGATATTGGTGCCGCCGCCCGGCTTGTTCTCGATAACGACCGGCTGGCCGAGCCGCGCCGCGAGCCATTCGCCCATGAGCCGCGCGATGAGATCGGTGCTGCCGCCGGCTGGAAACGGCACGATCCAGCGCAACGGCCGCGACGGATAAGCGTCCGCCGACGCGAGCGGCGCCATGGCGGACGACGCGGCAGCGAAACCAGCAAGATGAAGGAAGCGGCGGCGCGCAAGCATGGCGCCGATCTTAGCGCGGGCTTAAGTCCCAACCAGCCCGAATTGCGGGCTCGATGGCTCGGCGTGGCTGCGCTTGGCGATGCGGCCAGCGAGGCGTGACAGCCGCCCCGCCTCCACCGCGGCGCGCATCGAGCTTGCCATCATCACCGGATCGCGCGCTTTCGACACCGCGGTGTTGACCAGCACCGCGGCGCAGCCGAGCTCCATGGCGAGGGTGGCGTCGGACGCGGTGCCGATGCCGGCATCGAGCACCACCGGCACCGGGGAGCGGGCGCAGACGAGCTCGATGAGGTGCGGATTGGAAATGCCCAGCCCCGAACCGATCGGCGAGCCCATCGGCATCACGGCGGCGGCGCCGGCATCCGCGAGTTTTCGGCACGTCACCGGGTCCTCGGTGCAGTAAGGCAGCACGACAAAACCCTTCTGCACCAAAATCTGCGTCGCGCGCACCAGTTCCTCGACATCTGGGTAGAGCAATTCGCGGTCGCCAATCACTTCGAGTTTTACCCAATTGGTGTCCAGCGCTTCGCGCGCCAGCTCGGCGGTGAGCACCGCGTCTTTCGCGGTCTGGCAGCCGGCGGTGTTGGGCAAAAAGCGAACGCGGCCAGCCAACAGGTCGATCAAGCTCTCGTCGTCGCCGGCGAGGCTGATGCGGCGGATCGAGGCGGTGACCATTGCGGTGCCGCTTGCGGCAATCGCGTCCAGCATGATCTTGCGATTGGGATAGCCAGCGGTGCCGAGAAACAGCCGCGAGTCGAATGTTTGGCCGGCGATGACCAGAGGATCGGACATTTGTATCTCCTAGCCGCCTTGCCGCGCGCGCACGATCTCGATGCTGTCGCCGGGATTGAGCGGCGTCGCCGGCCACGCCGCGCGCGGCACGACGGCGCCGTTGAGCGCGACCGCGATGCCGCGCTGCCCGGTGTCGACGGTTTTTTCGGCCAGCAGCGCTTCGAGTGTCTTTGGCGCAGCGAACGGCTCGCTCTCGCCGTTGACGCGGATTTCCGCTTGGGTCATTGCGCTCCCTACTCCGCCGCCCGCGCCGGCAGAAAACGTTCGAGACCGAACGGCCGGATCGCAGGCTCGACGACATTGTCGAGAATGAGCCGGGCCATGGCGTCCGCCGTCACCGGCGCCAGCAAAATGCCGTTGCGGTGATGGCCGGTTGCGTAAAACAAGCCGCCGAGGGGACCGGGGCCGAGGATTGGCGCGTCGTCGCGGCTGCCCGGGCGATGGCCGACCCATATCTCTTCGATCGGCAATTCCTCGACCGCCGGCACCGCGCGCCACGCGGCGTCGAGCAGCGCCATCACGCCGCCGGCGGTGATGGTGTCGTCAAATCCTTTTTCCTCGACGGTGGCGCCGACGATCAGCCGGCCGTCGCGGCGCGGCACCAGATAAGCGCCCGGCGCCCACAGCACGTGATTGACGAGCGGCGCATTCGCATCCATGCGCAGCGCCAGCATCTGGCCCTTTACGGGGCGCACCGGTGGCCGGCGGTCGGGCGGCAATCCGCCGATGCCGCGCGACCACGCGCCGGCGGCAAGCACCACGACATCGGCGCGCACAGTGGTGCCATCTTCGAACACGACGCCGGTCGCCTTGCCGCCTTGCACGGCAATTTCCTTGACCGGCCGATGCTCGTGAATTGTCACGCCGGCAGTTTCGGCAGCGATGCGCAGCGCCTGCACCAGCTTGCGGTTGTCGACCTGATGATCCTGCGGCGAGAACAACGCGCCGGCGATTTTGCCGGCCAGATGCGGCTCTCTTTTCCGCGTATCGGCGGCCGACAGCCATTCGAGCGGCAGGTCGAGACTGCGCTGAAACTCCAAGCGATGGGCGATTTCCGCTTGGTCGTCCGCGGTCAAGGCGAGCAGCAGCGTGCCCTCCTGCCGCAATTCCACATCGATGCCGCTCGTGCGCAGCAGCTCGTCGGCGAAGGCCGGCCAGCGCGCCTGGCTGTCGCGGCCGAGCGTGACCAATGCCTCCTCGCCGGGCTCGGCCTCGCAGCACGCCGCCAGCATGCCGGCCGCGGCATGGCTTGAGCCCGCGCCGGCCTTGCCGCGGTCGAACACCGTGACCGTCGCGCGGCCGGCAAGCCGCCAGGCGATGCCAAGGCCGACCACGCCGGCGCCAATGATGGCGACGTGCGGCTTTTTGCCGATATGGGGAAGTTTTGTCGTCAGAGGCGGCTCCCTTCGCTGGCATGACCCAGACAGGTTCGATGGGTTTGATCTCAGCCGCGCCTCCGAGGAGGAGCGGCACCCCAGGCCGAAACATCTTGATAATGGGAGATTTAGCGCCCTTCCACAAGGCCGGGTCCGGACCGCCGATGCCGCAAGAGCCGCGCGCAGACGACGCCGATGACCAAAATCACGCCGGCGCCGATGAGCGGCGGCACGGCGATGCCGAGATGGCTGAAGGCAAAGCCGTAATAGATCGGCCCGATCGCCTGGCCGGAGAAGAACGCCGACGAATGCATCGACAGCGCGGTGCCGCGCGCGGTCTGCGACAGGTCGGTAACGTGAACCTGGATGCAATTGTGCAGCATGTAGAAGCCGAGCCCGAACAGCACGAACACTGCGGCCTGGACGTACCAGGCCATGTTCAGCGCGATCAGGATGAAGGCGATGGCCGCGAACAACGCGCCGGTGAGCATCAATTGCCGTTCTGTCACCCGCACCACCAGGAACGGCAACGACAGCGACAGAATAATTCCGCCGAGACCGAACGCGGCGATGATGAGGCCGGCATAGGAGGAATGGGTTTCGCCGCTCGCCAAAAGCAACAACGCCACATAGGGAAACATGCCGTGGATGACGATGCCCTCGAAGAACACCGAGCTGAAGCAGACTTTTGCCCGGGGATCGGCGAACACGCCGCGAAATCCCGCCGCCACGGCGCTGAGATTGAACGGCCTCGACTTCGGGGTGCTCAAGCCGCGAAAGGCGAAAAAAGCGATCACCGCGACGATCGCGCCGAAACCGCCGATCGAGAAGAACACGCCGCGCCAGCCGAGTAGATCGCCGATGGCGCCGGAGATCACGGCGCCAATCAGATTTCCGGTCAATCCCACCGCCAAGAGCCGGCCGATCGCGACCTGCCGCGCGTGGAACGGCACGAGATCGCCGACGATCGCGACGCCGACCGGAAAGATGCCGCCGGCGCAGACGCCGGCGATGACGCGCATGGTCACCAAGAGCGTGAAATTGCTGGCGAAGGCGCAGATCAGCGTCGTCGTCACCACGGCGGCGAGGCTGATATTCATCAGCCGCGTCTTGCCGAAGAAATCGCCGACGGTGCCGAGCGCCGGCTGCATGATGGCGTAGGGAAAAGTGAACGCGCTCGACAATAGCGCCGCGGTTTTCACGTCGATGGCGAGATCGGCGGCGATCTTCGGAATCACCGGATCGACGGCGCGCGAGAACAGCGTCGAGGCGAAAATCACCAAGCTGACGATTCTGAGGACGGGAGGAATGGCAAAATCTCGTGGTTGGCGATGAAGCGCGCCCGGAGTTAAACGGCGCCGCTCAGCTTTTGGCCAGCTTGTCGAATTGCATCAATCGCGCAAGAAGCGGCTCCATGTCCTTGAGCACAATCATATTCGGCCCGTCGGACGGTGCGCGGTCGGGGTTCTCGTGGGTCTCGATGAAGACGCCGGCGACGCCAACCGCGACGGCGGCGCGCGCCAACACCGGGACGTATTCGCGCTCGCCGCCCGATGAGGCGCCCTGCCCGCCCGGCTGCTGCACCGAATGGGTGGCGTCAAAAATCACCGGCGCGCCGGTCTTGGCCAGCACCGGCAGCGCGCGCATGTCTGAGACGAGCGTGTTGTAGCCGAACGACACACCGCGCTCGGTGACCAGCACGTTGGGATTCCCAGCACCGGTGATTTTTTGCACCACATTGACCATGTCCCACGGCGCCAAAAACTGACCCTTCTTGACGTTGACGGCGCGCCCGGTCTTCGCCGCCGCA
>Ga0210395_10001950_pt1 | contig 16109 bp, 8 predicted proteins | sample IncBWH4OmetaG_FD_150861 | JGI IMG/M metagenome (GOLD analysis project Ga0210395, IMG submission 150861) | Forest soil microbial communities from Barre Woods Harvard Forest LTER site, Petersham, Massachusetts, United States - Inc-BW-H-4-O ... | reverse complement strand
GCTGATGGTGCGGGTGCGCGTGGCCAGCGGATTTTGCAGCACATTGGCCGTGAAGCCCTGCTGCGAGCGGTCGACCTGCAGCGTCTGGTCGATGTTCAGACGCCGTTCCAGACCCATCAGCGTCCCCGATTTCGACGTCAGCGTCAGCGCCTCGCCCGGCCGCAACCGGTCCAGCTGGGCGCGTATGCCGGGCAGGCTGCGCAGCGAGGCCAGGTCCGCGAGACTCAGCGACAATCGCCGGAAGATGCGATCCAGCGTGTCGTTGCGGCTGACGACGACGCGGGTGGTGGACAGTGAACTGGCCGGCGAGGAGGCGGGCGCGGACGCCGCCACTGGCGCGGGGACGACCCCCGGCCCGGAAACTGCTGCGCCTCTTGCAGCCACCGGCGCGCGCGGCGGTGCAATGCCCGGGGTCATCAGCAGCCCTACGGCCAGCAGCACGACCAGCACCGATGCAAACGCAAGCAGTACGCGCGGCAGCCGTGATTTGGGAGCGGATTGCTTCATTTCGTTGCGGGGCTAGGTTAGCCTCTTCATATGAGTCAATTCAATTCAGGATTTCTGCGCAGCCTGAGCGAGCGTGGCTACATTCACCAGATAACGGACGCATCGGGGCTCGATGCGCATCTGGAATCACAGCCGATTTCTGCCTATATCGGCTTTGACGCCACGGCGGACAGCCTTCACATCGGAAGCCTGGTCCAGATCATGCTGCTGCGCCGGCTGCAGCAGTGCGGCCATCGCCCGATCGTACTGATGGGCGGCGGAACGACCAAGGTGGGTGACCCGACCGGACGCGATGAGTCACGGCAGCTGCTGTCTGAGAAGCAGATCAACGAAAACATCGCGAGTATCCGCGAGATCTTCGACCGCTTTTTGAAGTTCGACGACAGCCCGTCCGGCGCGCTACTGGTCAACAACGATGATTGGCTTGGCGAGCTGCGCTACATCCCGTTCCTGCGGGACATCGGTACGCATTTTACTATCAACCGCATGCTCACCATGGACAGCGTGAAACTGCGCTTGGAGCGAGAGCAGCCGCTGACCTTCCTCGAGTTCAACTACATGCTCATGCAAAGCTACGACTTTGCGGAACTGCATAAGCGCTATAGCTGCACGCTGCAGATGGGCGGCTCGGACCAATGGGGCAACATCGTCATGGGCGTGGATCTCGGGCGCCGGGTACGTGAAGCGCAGCTTTTCGGCCTCACCACACCACTCATGACGACGACCTCGGGTGCCAAGATGGGCAAGACCGCAAGCGGTGCGGTGTGGTTGAACGCCAAACGCCTCTCGCCCTATGACTACTGGCAGTTCTGGCGCAACACCGAAGATCAGGACGTCGGCAGGTTCCTGCGCCTGTTCACCGATCTGCCGCTGGCGGAGATTGCCCGGCTCGAGCAGCTCGAGGGTGCCGAGATCAACCAGGCCAAGCAGGTGCTCGCCACCGAGGCGACTCGGCTGTGTCACGGCAACGAGGCGGCGCAGACCTCAGCCGCGACCGCTGCGAGCGCCTTCGCGGGCGCGGCCTCGGAGGGCCTGCCCACCTTTGACCTCAAGGCTGGCGAGCCGGCGCTGGTAATCGACATCGCCGTCGCGCTCGGCATGGCCGGCTCCAAGGGGGAGGCCCGGCGGCTGGTTGAGCAGGGCGGCGTTCGGCTCAACGACCAGCCGGTCCGTGCGATTACCGCGAGCGTTACGGATGCGGATCTGGGTGCTGATGGGACGGCACGGCTCGCGGTGGGCAAGAAACGTCACGGGCTCATCCGCAAAGCTTGAACCAGGGCTCTGGCGCCGGCGGACTCTTTTGTCCGAGTCGCCGGGCGGGGACCGGAACCTGAAGCTGCAGGCGGGCGCGGATCACCTGCTGCAGCTGAGCGGCGCCTAGGGCAGCAGCTGCCCGTCGATCCAGGTGCCTTGCACCTTGAGTGCGGCATCCACGGCGACCAGGTTGGCGCGACATCCCGGCGCAATGCGGCCCAGTTCTGCGCCCCGGCCCAGGAATTGAGCCGGGTATTCGCTCGCCATGCGAATGGCCGTGGCCTGGGGCAGGCCCAGCAGCGCGACGGCGTTGCGCACCGCGCGGTCCATGGTCAGCGCCGTGCCGGCCAAGGTGCCCGCATCATCAACGCAGTAGTCATCCTGCACGCTGATGCGCCGCCCCTGCAGCATGAAGCTCGTAAGCTGGGTGCCGGCGCAGGGCATGGCGTCGGTCACCAGCATGAAGCGCTCATGCCGCTTCGCGCTCAATGCGATTTTCAGCACCACCGGATCCACGTGATGACCGTCCACGATGATGCCGCAGTAGCTGTCGGCATCATGCAGCGCCGCACCCACCACGCCCGGCTCGCGCCCGGTCAGCTGCGACATGGCGTTGAAGAGGTGCGTGAAGCCGGTCAGGCCGTTCTTCAGGGCGGTCGAGATGTCCGCGTAGGTTGCATTGCTGTGACCGGCCGAGAGCACGACCCCGCGTGCATGCAGCTGCCGCAGCGCCTCGGGTGTGGTGATTTCCGGCGCCAGCGTCACCAGGGTCGTGCCGTTGTCCAGACCCGAGAGCAGCGCCACGATGTCCGCATCGGGCCTGCGTATCAGGGCCGGGTTGTGCACGCCCTTGCGCAGCTGGCTCAGATAAGGGCCTTCGATATGAATGCCCATCACGCCGGGCACGCCGGCGGCGATCGCCTCGCGCACCGCGGCGATTGCCTGGGCGACCACGCTCAGATCATCGCTGATCAGGGTCGGCAGAAATCCGGTGGTGCCGTGACGGCGATGCGCCTCGCCGATGGCGCGGATCCCGGCCACGGTGGGCTCATCGTTGAACAGCACCCCGCCGCCGCCGTTGACCTGCAGATCGATGAAACCGGGGAGCAGCAAGGCCGCCTGCAGATCATGCAGCTGGCGCTGCGCCGCGGCGGCGCGCACGCGCGCATCATCCTCGCGCACGATGTCGATGATCCGACCATCAGCGAACAGCAGCGCATGGTTGGTCAGGACGCCCTGCGCGCCGAAGATCCGGCCATTCACCAGCGCCTGCATCATCAATGCGTCTCGGTGACCTTGGCCAGGTACGCCGGCCGATCCGGATCGTGTCCGCGAGCCAAGGCCACGGCGGCGATCAGGCGGTAGCCGCTTTGTGCCAGCAGCAGCGGTTCAATGACCGGATCGGTCGTGATGGTGGGCAGCGTGATGGTGCCGGGCACCGCGACACCGGCGGCCAGCACGCGCACGCCGCGCGCGGCCAGATCCGCGCCCAGGGCGCGCACGCCGGGCAAGGTGGCATCGTCTTGCGCTAGCAGCAGCGCGCCAAAACCCTCATCCAAAAGTGCCTGCGGACCATGACGCACCTCGGCGGCGCTGAAGGCTTCGGCGTGCAGTCCGGCCGTCTCCTTGCACTTCAGCGCCAGCTCCTGCGCGATGGCCAATCCCAGGCCTCGGCCGATCACGTAGACATTGCTGGCCGCGTTCAGCTGTGGCAGCGCGGCGCTCCAGTCCAGCGCCCACGCCGCTTCGAGCTGCGCCGGTGCGGCCTCGAGCGCCGCTCGCAGCGCCCTGTCGTCGGTCCACTCGGCAACCAGCGCCACCACTGCGCCCAGGGCTGCGATGTAGGATTTGGTGGCCGCGATGCTGTGCTCCGCGCCGGCGCGCAGCGGCAGACGATAGTGGCAGGCGGCCGCCAATGGACTGTCATCGGCGTTGACCATGCCTAAGGTCATGGCGCCCTGCGCCGCGGCCGCTCGCGCCGCGGCGACCAGGTCCGGGCTGCGACCGGATTGCGAGATGGCCAGGAACAGGCAGCCGCGCAGATCCGGGCTGGCGTCGTACACCGAGGTGATCGATGGCGCCGCCGAGGCCGTCACCACCCCGGCGCGGGTCTCAATGAGGTACTTGGCAAAGGTTGCCGCGTGATCGGAGCTGCCGCGCGCACAGGTGATCACGGCCCGAGGCGGCCGGGCGCGCAGCGCGCGACCGATGTCAGCCAGTGCCGAGCGATTGGCCTGCGCCTGCGCGCGCAGCGCGGCGCCGGAGGCCGCGGCTTCGTTGAACATCGCAGTGCCATGCAGCGACATCATGTGGCGGCGCTGAGTTCGGCCACGAAATCGTAGGTGTCGCCGCGATAGAAGGACTGCGAGAACTCCACGGCCCGTCCATCCGGGAGGCTGCCGAGCCGCTCCACCAGCAGACCCGCGGCACCGACCGCGGCATTCAGCAGCTGCGCCTGCTCGCTTGACAGCAAGATGGCGCGCAGTCGCTGCAGGGCACGCGTGGGGCGGTGGCCACTGGCCTCGAGCGCCGCATACAAGGAGGTATCCACGGCATCCAGCGAGGGCAGTACCGCGGCAAGAATGGTGCAGTACTCCAGCGCCATCGGCGCGTCATCGGCAAAGCGGATGCGGTTGAACCGATACACCGGCGTGCCGGGGCTCAGCCCCATGGTCAGTGCTTCCTCCGGCGTCACCGTGCCGGCGGCACGCTTCAGCCAGACGCTGCGCGGGGTGCGGCCCCGTGCGCGCATGTCCTCGGAAAACGAGGTGAGCTTGGCGAAGTTCTTCTCGACCCGGGAGCTCACGAAGTTGCCCGAGCCCTGGCGCCGCACCAGCAGGCCCTGCTCGACCAGGCCGTCGATGGCCTTGCGCACCGTGATTCGGGAGATCTCGTACATCTCGGCCAGGTCGCGCTCGGGCGGCAGGGCCACATCCGGTCCCAGCAGCCGCTTTTCGATGGCCTCGCGCAACGCCCGCTGCAGCTGCTGGTACAGCGGCTGCGCACTTTGGGTGTCGAGCGGACCAACGAGCGCTGCGAAATCAGTCATGGCAGTCCTGGTGCGAGAGCGGATGGCGTAATCGAATAGTACCAGAAGAATACCAGTTAAACACCGTCGGTTTACATATCTGTAAATAAGCCTTTGATATTCAATGAATGAATATTTTTAGGGCTAATTCCATCGGACCAGTATGGAGATTTTCCTAATTTGGTATTACATTGGCATCTAAGTGGTCCTGATCCGGCGCTGGACCGGGCACTATAACCATAGGGATACAGGGGTAATGGCATGAACAAGAACGGTTCACGAAACCAAGGACTGGCCCAGGCGTGTGTGTTCGCCCTGGCGTTCCTGGCGCCGCTCACCGCCGCGCGCGCTCAAACCGCCGATTCTGCATCAGCTGCATCGGATACGCCGCTGCAGGAGGTGGTGGTCACCGGCCTGCGCTACTCCTTGACCAAGGCGCTCGAAGCCAAGCGCAACGCCGTGGACGACGTGGAGGTCATCGAGTCGAGCGACATCGGCAAGCTGCCGGACAAGAACGTAGCCGATGCCGTGCAGCGCCTGCCCGGCGTGAACACCGCCTCCGCAGCGGGCGGAGAGGGTGGCTTCGATGAGAACGATCGCGTGGCCATCCGCGGCACCAGCCCCAGTCTTACGCAAACGACCATCAACGGGCACGCGGTCTCCAGTGGCGATTGGTACCTCCTGGATCAATACCAGCTCGTCGGCCGCAGCGTCAGCTACACCCTGCTGCCCTCCGAGATGGTCGGCTCGGTCGTCGTGCACAAGGCGCAGAGCGCCGACATGACCGAAGGCGGCGTCTCCGGCAGCGTCGATATCCAGACCATCCATCCACTCGATCTGAAGAAGTCCCTGACGGCCAGCGCCTTCATTGGCGCCGAATACGGCGATCTGGCCAGGAAGGCCGAGCCGCAGGCCAATGCCATGCTGGCCTGGAAGAACACCGACAGCACCTTCGGTGTGCTGGTGCAGGGGTTCGATGAGCAGCGCAAGATCCAGCGCAACGGCCAGGAGTTCCTCGGCTACACCGAAATCACCCCGGGCAGCGCCATGGCGCTGGCCGATCCGGCACTGTCCGGAGCGGTCATGCCGAATGAAATCGGTTCGGCGTTGTTCGAGCAGACCCGCAAGCGCGAAGGCGGGACCTTCGATGTGGAGTTCGCGCCGAACGATCGACTGTCCTTCGACCTGAACGGGTTCTACTCGGACATGAAGGCGGACAACTACAACACCAACTACATGGCCTTCCTGATCGAACAGATCAACAACGGCGTGGCCCCGACCTCGGCGACGGTTGTGAATGGCACCGTGACCGCGGCCAGTTGGCCGGCCGGCACTGCGAACACCATTGTCTATGATGAGATCTCGCGCCCGGGCGCCGAAGCGCGCACCTGGTATCTGGATCTGGATGGCAAGATGCAGGTTACGGACTCATTGCTCCTCACCAGCCAGCTGGGCTACACGGCGGGTCTTGGCAATACGCCCACGGAGCCCGCCTACGAGGCCTGCCAGAGTGGTGCATTGAGCTATCAGATGAATGGCATCAGCAGTCCCGCCACCGTGACCTACGCGGATTCGGCGACGCCCACGGGGGCCAGCACCTGCTGGGCCTGGAATGACATCGCCAAGGCGACCGACACCGAGACTTACGGCCAGGTCGATGCCCTGTTCAAGCTCGACAGCAATGCCTTCCAGTCGGTGAAGTTCGGCGTGCGCTATGCCGAGCATGGCCACGTGGTCAGCTTCCCGGAGGATGGCGGATGCCTTTCCACCTGCTGGACGACCTTCCCGGACTACACCGGTGGCATGTACCCGGCAAATTTCAGCAATGGGCTGGGTTCCGGACCGCTCTCGGACATCTGGATGCTCGGCCAACCGGCAATCGCCGCCTACGCCGCCGCCAATGTCTCAACCGGCCCCTCGCGCCTGTACTGGCAGGGCGAGAGCGACGTGCGCGAGAGTGACTGGGCGGCCTACGCCATGGCGAACATCGGCGGTCCCGGTTGGGCCGGCAACTTCGGGGTGCGGGCCGTGTACACGCACGAATACAGCCTGGTCAACATTGCCGGCGGTTCGGCTCCGATCACCACCTCGGCGTTCGGACCGTTCACGCCCACGGCCTTCAACAACAACTACATCGACATCCTGCCCAGCGCGAACATGAAGTTCGACCTGACCAAGGATCTGCTGCTGCGCTTTTCGGCGGCCGAGACCATGGCGCGGCCTGACTACAGTGCCCTGGGTGGCGCGGTGAACCTGACCGATCTGAACTGGACCGGCAACGGCGGCAACCCGAACCTCAAGCCGATCCGGGCGGCCACCTACGACAGTTCACTGGAATGGTACTTCGCCCCGCAGTCACTGCTGTCGGCCAGCATCTTCTACATGGACTTCTCCTCCTACGTGGACTATCTGAATGGCACGCAGATCTTCTACAACCAGCAGTACAAGGAGTTCGGTCCCTACACCATCTCCTCGCCCTTCAACACCACGGCCCAGGACAAGGGCTTCGAGCTGGCGTACGAGCAGCCGATCTGGCGCGGCTTCGGCGTGCAGGCCAACTTCACCCATGCCATCGGCTCCACCGCCGACGGCACGCCCATGGTGGGTACTTCGGCGCAGACCTATAACGCCACCGGCTACTACGAGAACAAGCTGCTGAGCGTGCGTCTGGCGTATACCTATCGCTCGCACTACCTGGTGGGGCTGGACCGCAGCTTTGCGGAGAACCAGGCCAATACCGACTCGCTGGACGCCTCGGTCAATGTAAATATCACGGACCATATCAGTCTGTCGTTCGATGCCCTGAACCTGACCAATGAGATCCTGAAGTACTACGGTGAAATCACCACCCAGCCGCGAGCGTTCTACAACAATGGTCGCCAGTACTATGCTGGTGTCCATCTCACGCTCTGAGCTGTCGCGAACCGCCTGGGCATTGGCGGTTCTGCTGCTGATCCCCGGGTGGCGCGCCAGCGCCACCCCGGGGCCAGCGGCGGATGTGATCCCCAGACCTGCTCAGGTCACATCCCGTGCCGGGGTATTCATGGTGGGCAGTGCGCTCACCGTCATTGTTCCCCCCTCGGACCCGCAGGCCCGGGCAGCAGCCGCGGGTCTGCGCGAGCTTTTGGCCAAGGGCCGGCCGGCCCTGCTGCCGATGACGGTTCAGGTCGGCGCCGCGCGGGATGGCGCGCTGATGCTGCGACGGGTTGATGATGCGGCGCTTGGCCCCGAGGGCTACCGCCTGAGCGTGACGCCGCAGCGTATCGAGCTGGCCGCCAACGGCCCCGCTGGCTGGCTGTACGGCGGCATCACCCTGTGGCAGCTGGTCCAGGATGGCGGCCCGGGAGCTGCCGGCAGCATCGATGCGCAACTCATCGAGGATCATCCGCGCCTGTCGTGGCGTGGCCTGATGCTCGATTCCGCCCGGCATTTCCAGTCACCGGCTTTCATCGCCCGGCTCATCGACTGGATGGCACTGCACAAGCTCAACGTCCTGCACTGGCACCTCACCGATGATCAGGGCTGGCGCATCCAGATCCTGAAATACCCCCGACTGACCAGCGTGGGCGCGTGGCGCATCCCCGCTGGCGGCTCGGGTCGCTATGGCGGGTTCTACACCCAGGCGCAGGTCCGCGAACTCGTGGCATTGGCTGCGCGCCGCAGCATCATGGTGATTCCCGAGATTGACGTGCCGGGACATGCCTCGGCCGCCATCGCCAGTTATCCGGCACTGGGCGTGAAGCCGCATGAGGTGCCAGCAGTACCCGCGGACTGGGGCGTGTTCAAGAACGTCTTCGCGCCCACCGCGGCGAGCTGCGGTTTTCTCGAGGATGTTCTCAGCGAAGTGCTGGCGCTGTTCCCGGGCCCCTACATCCATCTTGGTGGTGATGAAGTGCCGCCGCCGCAGGGCACGCCGGCGCTGGATGTCCACGGCTGCCTCGCGCGCTTCGTGGCCGCGCATGGCCGCAGGGTCGTGGGTTGGGATGAGACCCTCACGCCGGATCTGCCACCCAGCGCCATCGTGATGTCCTGGCGCGGCGTGGCTGGTGCGCGTGCGGCCAGCGCCCAGGGCAACGACACCGTCCTCGCACCCGATCCGCAATTGTATTTCGATCACCGCCAGGGACTCGCCGCCTGGGAGCCGCCCGGGCGTCTGGTGCCGATCAGTCTGCGGGATGTCTATGAGTTCGAACCGCTGGCCTCGGATCTGAGTGCCGCGCAGCGCGCTCATGTGCTGGGCCTGCAGGGCAATGTCTGGACCGAACATGTGCGCACCGCGGAGCGCGTGGCGGCGATGGCATTCCCGCGCCTGGCGGCACTGGCCGAAGTGGGCTGGAGTGAAGCGTCGGCGCGCGCTTGGCCGGATTTCGAGCGGCGCATGGCCGTGCAGGTGCGCCGCTATCGGCAGCTGGGGTTGCCCTTCGATGAAAGCCTGTTCGGAGTCGATGCCCGGGTGGACTATGCCCCCGATGCCTCCAGCGCCACGGTGACCCTGTCACATCAGGCCGACTTTGGAGACATCCGCTACACCACCGACGGCACGACGCCCGATGCGCGCTCGGCGCGCTACGGTGGGCCCTTCAAAGTTGCTCCCGGAGCGCTGATCGTCGCGGCGACCTTTGCACAGGACCAGGTCCTGTCGAGCAGTTTTCGCTGGCGCACCTACCGCGGCCTTGCGGGCCGGCGCAGCAGCGTCGAATTGCGTCTGTGCAGCGCCGCGGTGCCCCTGGCGCTGGAGGCTGTAGGTGCGCGGGGCGCGTTGCCGGCTATCTTCGCGGTGGATATCGAAAACCCCTGCTGGCTGTGGCAGGGCGCGAATCTCAGCTCCGTTGCTCGCCTGGTTGCAGCGGTCGGCCGGGTGCCGTTCAATTTCCAGATCGGCGCTGATCGTGAGCGGATGCGCTTTGCGCGCCCGACCACAGCTGCGGGAGAACTGCTGGTGCATCTTGATACCTGTGATGGGCCGCTGTATGCCCGCCTGCCGCTGGCCCCGGCTCGCGACTCCAATGCGGTGACGGTACTGCCCGCCTCGGCCGCGCCGGCGGTGCCGGGCGTGCATGACCTGTGTCTGCAGTTCGCGCAGCGCGGGCCGGATCCCTTATGGGTGCTCGACTGGCTCGAGCTGCATACCTCATGAGTGGCCTCATACAGTTGCTGGCGCCGCTGGCAGGGTATGTTCTGCCGTTGGAAGAGGTGCCCGATCCGGTATTTGCCCAGGGTCTGGCGGGCGATGGTGTCGCCATCGACCCCACCGGCGAGGTGCTGTTCGCCCCCGGCGCCGGCGAGGTGCTCTTGATGCCCGCCGGACGCCACGCTCTGACCTTGCGCTTGGCGGGTGCCGAAGTACTGATGCATGTGGGCATCGATACCGTGCAGCTGGGCGATCGCGGCTTCGAGCTGCTGGTGCAGGATGGCGCAAAGGTCCTCCCCGGTACGCCGCTGCTGAAGTTCAGCCTGGATGTGATTGCGCGCGGCGCCCGCAGCGCGGTGACACCCGTGCTATTGTCGCCGACCTGCGGGGCGAGCATCACGCGCCGGATCACGGGCCGGGTGCTGGTGCCGGGGGATCTGCTGATGGAGGCCGTGGCGCAGTCGCGCACGGCGCCGGGCGCGGGCACCACCTCCAGCGGCGCTCAGCTGCAGCAAACCTTCGTCGCGGCATTCAGCCACGGCCTGCATGCCCGGCCCGCGGCATTGATCGCAGCGGCGCTGCAGCCGCTGAACGCGGAGGTGACGCTGAGTGTCTCGGGCCGCACCGCCAATGCGCGCAGCACGGTGGCGCTGATGGCGCTTGGCGTGCGCCAGGGGGACGTCGTGACCGTCGCGGCAGCGGGCGCGGATGCGGCCGCGGTGATGGTGGCGCTGCGGGCCTTGATGCCGGTGGCGGAGAAGCCGGTTGTGCCCGTGGCGAGTGCACCGCAGGCGGCCAAGCCGTCGTCATCGGGCGCGCCTCAGGTGTTGCCCGGCGTGATCGCCGCGCCGGGTTTTGCGGTGGGTGTGGCGGTGATTCTGGCGGGTGCCGACCGCGAAGTGCCGGCGCACGGTGCCGATGCGCAAACCGAGCGCACGGCCCTGCAGCAGGCCTTGGAGCGCGTGCGCACGGCGCTGAGGCAGCGACAGTCCGCGGCCACCGGCACGGCGCGCGAGATACTCGATACACATGCGGTGCTGAGCGAAGACCCGGAACTGCTGCAGCGGGCGCAGCAGGCGATCGGCGAGGGATATGGCGCCGCCTTCAGCTATCGTCGGGCGAGCCGATCGCTTGCTGCGCAACTGACTCTGCTCGAGGATCCGCGGCTGCGCGAGCGCGCCGCGGATCTGCGCGATCTGGAGCGCCAGGTGCTGGCCGTGCTTGCCGGCGAAGATCCGCACTCGGTGCCGGCCTTGCCCGAGGGCGCCATCGTCGTTGCCGATGAAATCCTGCCCTCCCAGCTGCTGAATCTGCAGGCCGGCAAGCTTGCCGGTCTGGTGATGTGCGCCGGTGGACCGACCTCGCATGTGGCCATCCTGGCCGCGGCGCGGGGCGTGCCGGCGCTGGTCGCCATGGGCGAGGCGGTGCTGCAGATCAGCTCAGGCGCTGCGCTGGTGCTGGATGCGGATGCCGGACAACTGCTGGTGAATCCGGACGTGCCGGCGCTCAGTGCCGCGCGCTCGCGCCTGCAGGCGCGAGCTGCGCGCGCGGATCAGGATACGGCTCAGGCCCAGGGGCCCGCCGTGACCCGCGATGGCACTGGCGTGGCGGTGCTTTGCAACCTGGGTGGAATCGAGGAGGTGGCCGCGGCACTGGCGGCCGGAGCCGAGGGCTGCGGCCTGCTGCGCACGGAGTTTCTGTTTCTTGACCGGCGCGAACCGCCCGGCGAGGAGGAACAGACCGCTGTGTATCGCGCGGTACTGGCGGGGCTGAACGGACGGCCGCTCACCATCCGCACGCTCGATGCCGGGGGCGACAAACCCATTGCCTATCTGCCGCTGCCCGCAGAGGCAAATCCGGCACTGGGACTGCGCGGCCTGCGCACCAGCCTGTGGCGCCCTGATCTGTTCCAGGTGCAGCTGCGCGCCATGCTGCGCGCCGCACAGCACGGCCCCTGCCGCATCCTGCTGCCCATGGTGACGGAGCCGAACGATCTGCAGCAGGCGCGCGCCGCACTGCTTCGTGCGCGCCAGGAACTGGGACCGGGCCCGCTGCCACAGGTCGGAGTCATGGTCGAAACTCCCTCCTGTGCGCTGCTGGCCGAGGCGTTGTCGGGCAGCGTGGATTTCCTGTCCATCGGGACCAATGACCTGGCGCAGTACACGCTGGCCATGGATCGGCTGCACCCGGCGCTGGCCGGACGCCTGGATGCCCTGCATCCGGCGGTGCTGCGCCTGATCAGGATGACGACGACGGCCGCGCATCGGCAGCAGCGCGAGGTCGCGGTGTGCGGCGCGCTGGCTTCGGATGCGCTGGCGGTGCCGCTGTTGCTGGGTCTGGGCGTGCGCGAGCTGTCGTGCGTGCCGGCGATGATTCCGCGCATCAAGGCACTGGTGCGCGGCGTGACGATCGCGGAGTGCGAGAGCCTGGCGAACGCGGCGCTCGCCCTGGATGGGGCGCCGCAGGTGCGTGCCCTGGCGCGGGACTGGCAGTCGCAACGAGGTTTGTTCGCGGAGGTGGCCTGATGAAACCCGCAATGGGAATTCTGCAGCAACTGGGCCGGGCGCTGATGCTGCCCATCGCGGTACTGCCGGTGGCGGGACTGCTGCTGCGAATGGGGCAACCGGACCTGCTCAACATCGCCTGGGTGGCGGCCGCCGGCGATGCCATTTTCTCCAATCTCGGGTTGCTGTTCGCGGTGGGCGTCGCGGTGGGTTTTGCGCGCGAGAACCACGGTGCCGCCGGACTTGCCGCCGTCGTCGGCTTCCTGGTGGCGACCCATGGTGCCCAGGTGGCCTTGGCCGTGCCGCCCGGGGTGGTTGCCGGACTGACCGGCACCCTTCGCGATCTTGCCGCCACCGCCTATAAGAGCAGTGAACTGGCCAAGCTGTCGGTGCCGCTGGGCATCCTCTCGGGGCTCATAGCCGGGGTCTGCTACAACCGCTTCAGCGAAATCACCCTGCCCAGCTACCTGGCGTTCTTTGGCGGGCGGCGCTTCGTACCCATCCTAACCGGGTGCCTGGGGCTGGTGGTCGCCACCGTCTGTGGCCATACCTGGCCCTACCTTGAGCAGGGCCTGGATGCCTTCAGTCACGCCGCCTTGGGTTCAGGTGCCGCCGGTCTCTTTATCTATGGCACCCTGAACCGGCTGCTGGTCGTCACCGGCCTGCACCACATCCTTAATAATGTGGCCTGGTTCCTGATCGGCGACTTTCATGGCGCGACCGGTGACCTGAACCGGTTCTTCGCCGGCGACCCCTCGGCCGGGGACTTCATGAGCGGCTTCTTTGCCGTATTCATGTTCGGACTGCCGGCCGCCTGCCTGGCCATGTACCGCAGTGCAGCGCCGGAACGGCGGGCTGCCGTTGGCGGTCTGCTGCTCTCCATGGCCCTGACCTCGTTTCTGACCGGGGTCACCGAGCCTGTGGAATTCAGCTTCATGTTCCTGGCGCCCGTTCTCTATGCCCTGCATGCCCTGCTGACCGGGCTGGCCCTGGTCGTCATGCATGTGGCCCGGGTGCACCTGGGGTTCAGCTTCTCCGCGGGGCTTTTCGATTACCTCCTCAACTACGGCAGGGCAACCCGGCCGCTGCTGCTGCTGCCCATCGGGCTGCTGTACTTTGGCCTGTACTACGCGGTTTTCAGGCTGTTCATCGTGCGCCTGGATCTGCCCACGCCGGGCCGTGAGCCCGATGCTCACACGGCGGGGCTCGCCGCAGAGGATGCCGGCGCCGATGGCTTCATCGCGGCCCTGGGCGGGGCAGGGAATCTGCAGTCGGTGGATGCCTGCACCACCCGTTTGCGGCTGGTGGTGAGGGACAGTTCGGCCGTTGACCAGGCGGCGCTGCGGCAAATGGGGTCCCGGGGGGTGGTGGATCTGGGCGGGGGATCGCTGCAGGTGGTGCTGGGCCCGATTGCCGACCAGGTGGCGGGTCGGATACGCGCCGAACTGCATCGGGCCGGGGAGCACCAGGGCTTTAGTACTGCCAAGCTTAAGGTAACTGAGAGCGCCATTCGGGCGCAGGCGCCGGGCCAGCCCGCGCCCCCAAGCCTTTCGGACCAGGCCACCTCGGCCTGGATCGCGGCCCTTGGCGGCGCGGGGAATGTGGGCCGGTTCGAGCTCGGTGGCGATCGCATCCTGCTGCAGCTGCGGCATGCGCAGGCACTGGATATGGGTGCCCTGGAGCAGCTTGGGGTGCGGGCGGTGGCGCGGCTGAAGGATGGCGCGACGCAGCTGTTGCTGGGTGCGGCCGCGGCACCGGTATACGCCGCGGTGAGGGCCGCAATCGAGGGCTGAGCCGGCTCTGGGCCACGTTTTGCCGGTGCGCATGGGTGAGCCTCAGCCCCAGGTTCCGAAGTGGCCTAAACAGCTGTTTTCCGGCCGCTTTGCGTCCAGCGTCGCGGGATGAAAATTATTTCGTGACGGTGCGTTGACACCCCGGAGACCTTGGCTATACTGCGCGCCCTCGAGTTGCTTGGCGGCTGTGGCGAAAGCCTCACGGCCCGGCAAAACGAGTGCCCAAATAGGGGTTGACGATAAGTCTCAAGCGCTTATACTTCGCCCCCCTTTCGAGGGAACACCTCCTGGACCTTTGCGCCCAGGATGCTATTTAAAAATTCGGCAGGTAACTTGTGTGGGGACTCGCGTCAATGCCTCGACAGAGTGCAGATGACCGAGTGACCAAGAAAGTCCAGCAATGAGTCTTTTTTGAGCCATTCATTTCGATGTTCAAAATCTTCAAGTGAAGAGTTTGATCCTGGCTCAGATTGAACGCTGGCGGCGTGCCTAACACATGCAAGTCGAGCGGTAACAGGTGTAGCAATACATGCTGACGAGCGGCGAACGGGTGAGTAATGCTTCGGAATCTACCCAGTAGTGGGGAATAACTAACCGAAAGGTTAGCTAATACCGCATACGTCCTACGGGAGAAAGCGGGGGTCGCAAGACCTCGCGCTATTGGATGAGCCGAAGTCGGATTAGCTAGTTGGTGAGGTAACGGCTCACCAAGGCGACGATCCGTAGCTGGTCTGAGAGGACGACCAGCCACACTGGAACTGAGACACGGTCCAGACTCCTACGGGAGGCAGCAGTGGGGAATATTGGACAATGGGGGAAACCCTGATCCAGCGACGCCGCGTGTGTGAAGAAGGCCTGCGGGTTGTAAAGCACTTTTAGTGGGGATGAAAAGTTCAGGGCTAATACCCTTGGGCATTGACCTAACCCACAGAAAAAGCACCGGCTAACTCTGTGCCAGCAGCCGCGGTAATACAGAGGGTGCAAGCGTTAATCGGAATTACTGGGCGTAAAGCGTGCGTAGGCGGTTTCGTAAGTCGGGTGTGAAAGCCCCGGGCTCAACCTGGGAATTGCATTCGAGACTGCGAAGCTAGGGTGCGGAAGAGGGAAGCGGAATTTCCGGTGTAGCGGTGAAATGCGTAGATATCGGAAGGAACATCAGTGGCGAAAGCGGCTTCCTGGTCCAGCGCCGACGCTCAGGCACGAAAGCGTGGGGAGCAAACAGGATTAGATACCCTGGTAGTCCACGCCATAAACGATGAGAACTAGACGTTGAGAGGGTAAGCCTCCCAGTGTCGCAGCTAACGCGATAAGTTCTCCGCCTGGGGAGTACGGCCGCAAGGTTGAAACTCAAAGGAATTGACGGGGACCCGCACAAGCGGTGGAGCATGTGGTTTAATTCGATGCAACGCGAATAACCTTACCTGGCCTTGACATGTCTGGAAGTCTGCAGAGATGCGGATGTGCCTTCGGGAACCAGAACACAGGTGCTGCATGGCTGTCGTCAGCTCGTGTCGTGAGATGTTGGGTTAAGTCCCGCAACGAGCGCAACCCTTGTCCTTAGTTGCCAGCATTAAGATGGGAACTCTAAGGAGACCGCCGGTGACAAACCGGAGGAAGGTGGGGATGACGTCAAGTCATCATGGCCTTTATGGCCAGGGCTACACACGTGCTACAATGGTAGAAACAGAGGGAAGCCAACGCGCGAGCGGGAGCCAATCCCAGAAAATCTATCGTAGTCCGGATCGGAGTCTGCAACTCGACTCCGTGAAGTCGGAATCGCTAGTAATCGCAGATCAGCATTGCTGCGGTGAATACGTTCCCGGGTCTTGTACACACCGCCCGTCACACCATGGGAGTTGATTGCACCAGAAGCAGGTAGCCTGACCGCAAGG
>Ga0210395_10001947_pt1 | contig 16123 bp, 11 predicted proteins | sample IncBWH4OmetaG_FD_150861 | JGI IMG/M metagenome (GOLD analysis project Ga0210395, IMG submission 150861) | Forest soil microbial communities from Barre Woods Harvard Forest LTER site, Petersham, Massachusetts, United States - Inc-BW-H-4-O ... | reverse complement strand
CAAACATCACATGATCGCAGTCAGCCGTTTGTACGTTCTCTGTCACAACCACCACCGTCTTTCCAGTTGCGTCCAGAACCGTCAGCGCCAATTGATCCTCTGCTGCGCCAGCATTCCCCACCACCAAGCCCATGTCGGCCAGCGATCCTTGCGGGATCGGGCCCTTCGAAAGTATGACAGAGCCTCCGGTAAGGGAGAGCCGCTGAATCACGCCCACATACTCCTGGGTATTAATGGTGAATGATGCCCGCTCATTATTTGGGACACGGATGCGCGGTGGGCGCGTGGTCTTTCGAGCCTTCTGCGACTCTCTCGGCATCAGCAGCAGCATTACAAGTGGACCCAAGAAGGGTCAATGTTACGGAAGTGTTCTGCCTGGAGCCTTAAGCCAAACGCACTAGCGAACAGTAGCCCCGCCGCCCTGGCGATCACCCTGCTCGTCTCAACGAGATCGATGTAACTCGACGGGATGCCGTAGAGCCCGTGCCAAGCTTTCGTCTCAAGCACACTGACGTTCGGCCAGTTACGTAAGAACATGTGGCTGTTTGAAAAACTCGAGATTCCAGAAATTAGAAGAAATTTTGGGGATAGAAATTGTCCAGCAAAGCAGAGAAAGTAGTTTGTTTCTGATTCACCCTTGAGTAATCGAAGCGGAAATGACAACAGGGAACAAATCAGCACCTCTAGGCCTGAACAAGATCTGATCTTGATAATGCGGGTTGAGGCAGCACTTCCGTCATCGAGGAATGACAAATCGGGTGCGGATCCCGAGCTATGCGCCCGCCAGTTTGGGCCGAGCCAGAATGTACTTTCGGGACCTATTTGGATTCCGGTGTGAAGAAGAGAATGAGGAAGCTGCAATTTACGTTGCTTGGCCGTCAAAGAGACTCGCGCGGTCAGGATCGTCGTGCAGCGGCTCTTCAATCCCCCGCCGTGCGCGAGCACGGGCAAGAGAGGCGGTACTGTGAGCTATCTCACGCCGCGGTCGAAGTGTGTCGCCAGCTTAATTTCTCTTTTAACCTTTCTATTCTTCCCGGCCATCGCCGCGGCACACACCGTCAACTTGTCGTGGGATGCCAGCACTTCCCCGAACATCGTCGGATACAACATCTACCGCGGCGCAAACTCCAACGGACCCTACACCAAAATCAATTCAGCCCTGGATCCGAATACCAACTATTCCGACACCACTGTGCAAAGCGGCGAGACCTATTATTATGTTACGACCGCCGTCGACAATCAGGGGGTCGAAAGCGCGTATTCCAACCAGTCCGAGGCCACGATCCCGGGTGGCGGATCGGGTTCGGAGAACGTGGTGTACAACTTTGCTGGCGGCAGTGACCCAAAGCTTCCGTATGCTGGCCTGATCTTCGACAAATCAGGCAATCTTTATGGCACCACGGAACTTGGCGGGACCAATAGCCAGGGCACCGTCTTCGAAATAACTCCCACCTCGAACGGAAGCTGGACCGAGACTGTGCTCTACAACTTCACCGGCAGCACCGATGGAGGTCAACCCTACGGCAGTTTGGTCTTCGACGCCGCCGGCAACCTTTATGGCACGACCAATTTCGGCGGCAGCGCGAACTGCAATATGGGATGCGGCACCATCTTCAAGCTGACGCCTGGTTCCGCAGGCTGGACCGAAACCGTGCTCTACACATTCACTGGAGGGAGCGATGGGCGCGAACCCTACGCCAGACTGCTCTTCGACGCGGGGGGTAATCTCTACGGTACAACCTTGCTCGGCGGCAATATCGGCTCAGTGTGCAGTTCGGGCTGTGGCACGGTTTTCAAGCTGACACCTGGATCGAGCGGATGGACCGAGAGCGTGCTCTACGCTTTCCATGGAGCAGCCGACGGAGCTTCGCCCTACGATGGCCTAGTCTTTGACGGCTCCGGAAATCTCTACGGCACGGCTGGCGCCGGGGGCGCTTCCGGATGCGGTGTCATCTTCAAGCTCTCGCCCGGTTCCAGCAGATGGACGGAGCGCGTCCTTCATGCCTTCAAAGGTGTGGGCGACGGAAAATATTCTTACGGTGATCTGATCCTCGATAGCACCGGCAATCTCTACGGAACGGCGTACCAGGGTGGTGTGGGATACGGCGTTGTTTTCGAATTGATGTTGAACACGAACGGTCGCTGGACAGAGAAGGCACTCCACACCTTCAGTAACGCTCCGGCAGGAAATCCCGTTGCCGGCCTGGTCATGGACACGGCGGGCAATCTCTACGGAACTGTAATGCTGGGCGCTACCGAGACTTCGTGTGGCGACGGATGCGGCTCGCTCTTCAAGCTATCCCCTGTCTCCGGAGGCAGCTGGACCTACAAAATGGTCCACGTCTTCGGACAGGGTACGGACGGATACCATCCCACCGGCGATCTGATCCTGGACTCCGCCGGCAATCTTTACGGCACCACCCAAGCGGGCGGAGCCCAAGGATCGGGAATGGTGTTTGAGATCATGCACTAGCCGAGTGCGGGACAACCCGACCACGTCTGCGATGGGCTCGGACCGCTGAGCTGTTATTCTGCAGCGCTGTCTAACAAGCGCGCGCTGCCTAAGAATCTGGAGCTACCGACAAACTTCGGCCGGAACTCCCATCGATCAAGCAGCCTGGAGTCCGCAAGGTCCCGGAAGATGCCGAGACTGCGGGTGGGCGAAAGGCACCGTGACTTGCTCTTGGGGACTAGGAGGACTGGAGATGGGTTGTCCCGCCGACGCTATGGCTCAGGCGTGCGATTTGTTGCCGATTCTCTGGCTGGTCGATCAGAGATTCGACTCCATATAGGTAGACAATCCGGTTACGAACGATTCCGCTAACGTGGACTGGTGTGCCACAGCGTGAGTCGGTGATCTCAACATCGATCTGAGCTCCTATGGCTAAGTTCGCAAGAGTAAGCAAGCAAATGCCACCTGCGCTCATCTTGGTTCCACGACCCAGTATCGCACCCGTGCCTGTCGGATCATCGGGAACTACGCGGATTGGCACGTCAACCAGGCATCGCTCCCATCGGCGCTTGTCTTTTAGTGGCTGCCGGTTCAATGCCATACTTGCAATTTAACAACATCGTGAACCGAGCTTCGCCTTACGAAGGAACACGTCCAGTTGCAGCTGTTGTGCTAAATTCGTCGCAAGGAAGACCACAGAGGTGGTACTTGATCTGATGACGATAGAGTTGTTGTTTTTCTGTCCCACTACTTGGCATTTAGGATATTCCTGAGTGGAAACCCGTTCCATCTCGAGAATGTAGTGTGCCGCATTCGGTTGAGCCTTCCCGCACGACCTTTCATTGTCTCTTCCGCGGTGCTCCACACTTTTCGGTTTTCTGCCCGGTGCGCCTCCTAGCGGAGGCCCGGACCCAGCTAATCTATATTTCCAGTTCTAGAAGGGTTGCGCCACACGGGTGACCCGCGTAACTTGATGGGACGTCGAGAAAACAAGGGGCTCGCACTTTCCGTCTATAATAGTGATCATTCACAAGCGTGTGAAAGCATGGACATACGAGTTGAGTCGCGAAGTTGGGAGATGTTTGCGTTTTTGGTCCCGCAGGTTTTCCAAGATGATCACGGGTTTTTTACCGAAGTTTTCCGGGCGGACCTAATTTAAAGCACTAGGACTGCCCACTGAGTTCGTCTAGGATAACCATTCCGGCTCGGTGCGCGGGGTTCTCCGGGGGCTTTTATGGAGACACAATGATTGCATCGCGCAGGGACTTTTTCCGCCTCAGTCTTGGTGCCGCGACGGCCTCAGCGATTCAGTGGCCACTGACCGGAGTTTCGGGAGCCAGCACATTCGAACCCTTCGGATTCCAGCAGGATCAGGGCCTTATCCGATTAAACAGCAATGAAAATGCGTACGGTCCCTCACTGAAAGTGACCAACGCCGCGCAGTCAGCAATCGGGAGATCGAATCGCTATCCACGAATGCAATACAGCGCTCTGGCAGAGAGTATAGCCAACCTGAACCATGTGACGCCGCAGCAGGTGCTCTTAGGTTGTGGATCTACCGAAATCCTCCGCGTAGCTGCTTCCGCGTTTCTCGGCAATGGCAAGCAACTGGTCCAGGCTTTGCCGACTTTCGAAGCCATGGAACACTATGCCCGCGCCGCCGGTGCCGATGTCATATCAGTTCGCTTGACTCCGACATTTGCCCATGACCTCGACAGTATGCTGGCACGTACCAGCGCTTCGACGACGCTTATCTATATCTGCAACCCTAACAATCCGACCGCGTCCTTGACCCCTCGTAAAGATCTGGAAAGGTTTATGGGTGCCCTTCCGGCGTCCACCTTTGTCGTGATCGATGAGGCTTATCACCACTACGCTGGGTCGTCCGGAATGTACGCGTCGTTTATTGATCACCCGATCGACGATGAGAGAGTGATCGTCACTCGTACTTTTTCCAAAGTCTACGGGCTGGCGGGCTTGAGGCTGGGGTACGCGGTGGCATCACCGAAAGTGATTCAGGAGATGCGGAAGTTTGCTACCGAGGACAACATTAACGCGATAGTCACCCAAGCGGCCGTAGTTGCGCTGGACGATGCCGATGGAGTGAGCGCCACCGTTCGGCGCAACGCGGACGACCGTCAGGAGTTTTTCAATCAAGCAATGGCTCGTGCGCTTAAGCCCATCGATTCGCACGCCAACTTTGTAATGATGAATACCTTGCATCCTGCTAAGGACGTGATCCAGCATTTTCGGAAGAACGATGTTTTAATTGGACGCTGTTTTCCGCCCATGGATACTTACATTCGCATCTCTCTTGGTCGCCACGAGGAAATGCTGGCATTTTGGAGTACATGGGACAAGCTGCCATACGCGAAAAACATGATGCACCACTGACTGGAAGGCATACCTCGCTTATTCTGCAAAATTGGGTCATTTCACCCGTTCGACAATTCACAAAGAGCGTGCGCGTTCAGGTACTACGCCAGAATGTGCAGGGCCTTCGAGATCACGCTTTGGAAGGGAGCGCCGCGGGAACCGCTATGCCCCCGAGAAGTGATCGGTGTTCCGGCGTCGTTAGAAAACCCGCTCAAAATCGGGCTCCTCGGACCCACATAAACATTGGTCGGCACTCATCGAATCCCAAACGTTAGAAACAGGTGGTTTTTTAACCCAGGATGCAGGGGAATTGCGGTCAATGAGTGCAATCGCGATGTTCACCAATTGACCTAGGGCAGTCCATTCCAGCATGGATTCGTCGTCTTAATTTTGACAATTTCTTCCGCTGGTCTGTTCCCCAAGACACGCACCAAGCCACGCGTCTTGACACGCTCACGGGCGCGGAACATAATGGTCACTCTTCACCGCAAGTGGTGCCCCTTCGATGTTCGTACAGATTTGAGCTGAGGTCATCCCATGCGAACAACGAAAGATTTTCCGCGAAAACAGTCTTCGTGGGAACCGGCCACTGTCTTGATGGTGCTGGCGGCTTCCCTGGTCCTAGGTTTTGTGTTCGCGTCAACCGTGGGAGCGGCGGGCAAGTACAGAACACTACACAGGTTCAGGAGCGGCGAGGCCGGAAGCCGGCCCTTTAGTACGCTACTCTTTGACTCGATGGGCAATCTTTACGGCACAGGAACGGGCGGCAATCGCAAGTTTTGTTGGGGACAAGGCTGCGGTGTTGTGTTTGAATTAATCCCGGATGGAAACGGTGGATGGCGGAAGCAGGTAATCTATTCGTTTAACGGCGAGGACGGATTTGGGCCAAATCCCGGCCTGGTTTTCGACTCGGTGGGCGACCTTTATGGCACGACAGTGTTTGGCGGCGCCTTTGGAGGAGGCGCGGTCTTCGAGCTGACGCCTCAAGGGGACGGCAGCTGGAAGGAGAAAGTGCTCCATTCCTTCCTAAACCGCGATGGGTACCTGCCTGACGCAGGCGTGATCTTGGATTCTTCAGGCAACCTTTACGGCACTACCGGTGCGGGCGGCGACCTCAGTTATTGTACCGGGTACGGATGTGGCGTCGTGTTCGAATTAACGCCCAAAGCGGGTGGCGGCTGGACGGAGAGCGTGCTTCACGAGTTCACAGGTGCCTCGGATGGGGACGACCCGCAAGCCAGCCTGATCTTCGACCAGTCAGGAAATCTTTACAGCACCACTTCCGAGGGCGGCGCTTACGGTAATGGTACCGTATTTGAGTTGACGCGTCGGTCGGGCGGAGGGTGGAGAGAGATCGTCCTGCATAGCTTTAACGCCAGCGATGGCAGCTATCCCGACACTGGCCTGATCTTGGATTCCACGGGCAATCTTTATGGTGCGACCGCCTACGGCGGAGCTTACGATGCCGGTACGGCGTTTGAGATAACGCGGGACGAGGCTGGAAGATGGAAGGAGAAGCTGCTCCATATATTCAACGGCATCCCCAATGGTCCCCTAGTTTTCGATGTCGGCGGCAGTCTCTACGGTACTACGTACGCTGGCGGTGGCGACGGCTGCGGTACAGTCTTCAGGTTGCAGCCCAACGCAAGCGGCGGTTGGGAGGAGACTGTGCTCCACTCATTCACAGGCCATCCAGGGTGCCATCCCTTCAGCGGGCTAACGATCGCCCGGAGTGGCAACTTGTACGGCACCACGTTCGGCGATGGCAAAACCACCTTTGGTTCAGTATTTGAAATCTCGCCGTAGCTGATTTTCGCGCCTGGCCTCGACGAGCTCCGAGAGCGGCCCGGTCGCTTCCTCACCATCGCGGTGCCACCACCGGTAAGGTCAACGTAAAAAACACCTTCTGGCACGCTGACCAGTAGAGTCAACTTCCGGTGACGCCCTAGAGTCTGCGCAGCTCGCACAGAAACACCTCTCCCGTTTTCGGAGCGGCTTTTCTTTTGCATCACGCGGAAGGGATTGCGCGGTAACTTCCGTAACCAGGCCATAGCACTCAAATCCCCCGTAGCCGGGTCAATGAGTGAAATGGCGATGTTAGTGCGCCGGGTTAAACCGGTATGAAGCAGAGGAGGAAGAAGCCTTACAAAGAAAGAGTAGCGATCCACTTTGGCCCTGAGTTTTGCGCTGGGCATCGCGAGGTGCAGGGCGAAGCGTAAACAGCATTCGACCGCGCCCTGGTGCGGTCACTGGGGACAGAAACTTGGCGGGAGGCGGCGGATTTGAGAGCCTGCTGTTGGACGAGGTTCGGCAAGCTAAAGCCGATTCCCCATTGGTGCTGAGTGCCCGATAGACAGCATGGCTCCGGTCATTGCGATCACTGGCATGGTGGCAGCCCGTTGTCCTGAACGATGGGCCGACCCCGATGGAGAGATTCTTAAACCAATCGCAGCCGGGCCGAGCCTGGTCCAATTTTCCAGGAAGGAGAACGAAGATGGGAGCAGGCAAGATGAACCGAAAGCAGAGGAAGGAGTTGGGACGGAAATTACAATCGGCGAACCCCGGTCTGGAGGTGGTGCATCCGCGCGCCGCAGGGATTGATGTGGGCAATGGCGCGCATTACGTGGCAGTACGCCCGGAACAAGATGCCGAGCCAGTCCGTAGGTTCGAGTGCTTCACAGCGGACTTGCATCGAATGGCGGGTTGGTTAGAGGCATGCGAAGTCAAAACAGTGGCGATGCAGTCGACGGGTGTCTATTGGATTCCACTGTACGAGATCCTGGAACAACGTGGCTTCGAGGTCTACTTGGTAAACGCACGACACACTAAGAATCTACCGGGGCGCAAGAGCGACGTGCAAGAGAGCCAATGGCTGTTAAAGCTTCACACCCATGGCCTGCTCAACAACTCGTTCCAGCCTACGGCGGAAATCCGGGTGGTGCGGACATATTGGCGGCAACGGGGAGAACATGTGCGCGGGGCGTCGACCTGCATCCAGCGCATACAGAAGGTGTTGACTCAGATGAATGTGCAATTGGCGAACGTGATCAGCGATCTGAGTGGACTGACCGGACAAGCCATCGTGCGCGCGATTCTGGCGGGCGAGCGCGATCCGAGGAAACTGGCGGAACTGAGCCATCCCCGGATTCGGGCGGGGCGAGAACAGATCGCCAAGAGCCTGGAGGGCAACTGGCGCTCCGAACTACTGTTTGTGCTGAAGCAGGAAATGGAGATGTATGACACCTATCAGCACAAAATCGCCGAATGCGACCGGGAACTGGAAGCGACGTTGAAGAAGTTTGGCGTACCTGAGAGGGCATCGACGGAGCAACCAAAGATACCCAACACCAAGAAGACGAAGCGGATCCAAAGGAATGCGCCTGGTTTCAACCTCACCAGCGAATTGCATCGAATCACGGGAGTGGACCTTAGCAGAATCGATGGCGTCAACGCGATCGTGGCGCAGACGATTATCAGCGAAGTGGGACTGGATATGACCCGCTGGAAAACCGAGGCGCACTTCGCTTCTTGGCTGGGATTGTGTCCAGACAATCGCATCAGCGGAGACAAAGTGCTAGCGAGAGGCACGCGCCACGTAATCAACCGAGCGGCGACGGCGTTGCGAATGGCCGCCACCACATTGATCAAAAGCCAGAGTTACCTGGGCGCGCAATATCGTCGCTTGCGAACCAAGCTGGGAGCGCCGAAGGCGATCACCGCGATGGCTCACCGGCTCGCCCGGCTGGTATTCCGCATGCTGAAATACGGTCAAGAGTACGTCGACAAGGGCACTCAGTATTACGAGCAAAAACATCGTGAACAACAACTTCACTTGCTCAAGAAGAAAGCTGCAACCCTAGGCTTCCAAGTCGTTGAAACCGGAGTGGCGTGAAGGGGAGTTTCTGGAGAGAGGATAGGCGGGGTGGGTATTCAGCTCCGAAAGGATGCAATCCGGACGCCGACGCCTTTGTAATGCGCGGAAGGCAACATGAACAAGCGCGTTAGCGCGAGCTCTTGTTCGGTCCGGCGTAGTCGAAGACCCCAGACACGCCTAGAAACTTCATGCACGAGAACCGGGAGACCTCGCAGACGCCTGCGGCAAAAGTGAGTCGCAGGACGGCGGGAGAAGGCTTAGGCCACACGGCCCACATGTACGTCTGCGAGGAGTCGGACAGCGCATGGTACCGATGAATCATTCGAACAAAGACGGAATGCACGTCGGCGGAGAGTGAGGAGGGAAGGCTGCTGAACAAGGAGAACACTCTCCCCCTCGACACGTACCCGACATAGAGCGGGATTGCGCGTGTCCCACGGGCGGGCGAGTGTGCGGACAAGCAGCACGCTTGGCCGTTATTCATCTGCGATAAGAGCCGCATGCGCTAATGAGCGCTCGTGCGGATCTGTGCGGGGGGCGATCAGCAATGGTCGTCCCTACCGCGACCTCATCATCCTCCAAGGCCCGGACCTAGGGGTGGCCGGATTTTAACTGCGGGACGGCTGAGCAGCGGCGGCCCGAGCATATCCTTCCAGCCGGGAAGAGTTCTTCGCGGAGGTTGTCGTCCCTGTCGCAACCCGCTCGACTCCCCTCCGAAGCCGGACCCGGCTGCTCAGGCCGAGTTTCCAGTAAGAGAGAAAGCGCTCGCCTCAGAGTATAGGACAGAGCTGCTCCAACAGGCTAAGATTGCAGCTTCGCGTACTCCGCTTTGGCTTGTTTCAGAATGGGGATATCGGGATCGGCATCCTTCCAGAGGGTTAGGAAGTCTTTGTAGGAAGCGAGCGCGCGGACGCGGGCGGCGTCGGCATCCGCGCCTTGAGAGGTCCCGGCCTGCAGAACGCTGGCGCGAGCCATTTCGAGACGCGCCAACGCTCCAGTCCAGCAGGTCGACACGATCCCGCTGTGGTCGAGAACCCTCCGAAACTCGGCGGCGGCCGCACCGCCTTGTCCGGCCGCGAGGTATGCCTCCCCTCTTACGTAAACCGGATAGAGACAGGAAATGTTGTTGTAGAACGGAATCAGCCCTAATTCGATGGTGGAAGCGGATTGCAAAGCATTGATGGCAGCAGTCGGATTCTTCCGGTCGCCATCCAGAGCCAAGCGCGCGTGAATCGCAGGCAGCCAGAGGGCTTGCATCTGGGTGCCGAGCGGATAGCGTTTGTTTAAGTCCTGGGCCAGGGATTCGGATCGTGCCGAGTCGCCTACCACCGCAAAAGCAATCGCCGCCTCGACGGCAACTCCAGGATTCGCGGGAGCCAGCTTCAAGGCCTCCGCGGCCGAGTTCCGGGCTTCCGCTGCGTAGCCATAGGCCGCTTCTTCCAGAGCAGCATTCGCCAGATAGGTGGCTCCGCTTTCTTTGTCGTCTATTCGCGCGGCTGAATCCACAGCCCGCTTGGTCAGTTCCCGCGCTTTGGCAAGATGACCGGCGTACGCCTCGCTATCGGATGCAAGCGCCAGCCCAACGTTCTCATAATCGGTCTTGCCGGCAAACCACTGTTGCTCTTCCGCCATCCCCGTGGTGTCCCCTCCGAGAAAGGCCAACTGGTAGAGATTCATGTGAAATTCCGCGTGATCCAGTTTTCGCGCCTGCGCCTCATGGATAAGCTGCCGGGTCTCCTCGAAGCGTTGTAAGGCCATGGTGTAATTGGTGAGATTCTCGTAGAAAAGAGCCGTCTGCGGTCCCAGGCGCACGGCTTGCTGAGTTAACTCCAGAGCTTTTTCATACTGGCCTTCTTCGGCGTAGATTAGGCCTCGATTGTTATACGGCGCGGGTTCCCGCGGGTAGCTATCTATCTGCTCCTGATAGGTCTCGGCCGCTTTGTCCAGTTCCCCGGTGACATTGCGGTAGTAGGCGGCGGTGATCGACATTCTCTCGCGCTCGCTGGCATGGTCGCGCAACTGGAAGGCCCGAGTGTAGTACTCCATGGCGCGTCCCAACTGGCCGAGAGCGTTGTAGTCGCCGCCCACGATTCTGTAGCCCATGGCAAAATTCGGATCAAGCTCGATCGCGCGCTGATCGTATGGCAGAGCAGCAGCGAAGCCCCTCTCATTCCGGGTTTTTTCGCCGAGGCTGAACGCTTTCAGCGCTTCGAGTGAAGATGTAGTGGCTTGTTCGAGCGGCACATCAAACTTCTGCACGGTAGCCAGCGATTCGCCCAGTTCGCCGCGCAGCTTGGACGCTGCCGCACCCAGCGAATCCAGCACCTTCTCCTTCGACGCCGCCGTGAACTGCTCCTGCGCTAATGCATCTCCGTTCTGGCAATTTACCGCCTTCAAACCCAGCACGTATTGGCTGCCCAGGCTGCTGATTGAGCCGGCAACGTAAGCTTTGCTGTCTGTTCGCTGGCAAATCTCGCGGGCTATCTCGGGCGTGAGTCTCGTCCCTTTCGGTCGGGTCATTTCCTGCAGGGTCTTCGCGACTTCGCTATCGGAGAGCACATTCAGGAACGGCGACTGCCTCAGGGAAACGTTGAGGGCGGTCTTCAGCGTGTCGTCGAATACGGCATCGCCAGTGCCGTTCGCAAAGTCGGCGAGAACGATGGTGTCTTTCTCGGTGAGGGGCTTGCTCTGGTGAGAGCGATAGTAATGGCTGCTGGCGGCTAGCAAGGCAAGCAGAACCACGGCCGCGACATAGCTGCCGAGCTTTGCTCGGCTGGACAGCCGAGGGCGTCTGCCCTCACGTGAGATTGGCGCCACACCGCCCGTGGTGATTTTCCCGCTCTCCGTGTCCCGCTTGAGCCGCTGCAGCTCGGTCCGCAACTCCGACGCGTGCTGGTAGCGCAGCTCCCGATTCTTCTCTAATGCCCTACCAATGATTTGTTCCAGCTGAGGCGACAACTCGGCATTCCAGTGACTCGGGGGAAGCGCGTCCTCGTGCAGGATGGCTCCGAAAGTTGCCCCGATCGTCGGTCTCTCAAAAGTAAGATGGCCGGTCGCCATCTCGTAGAGCACAACCCCACAGGAAAAGATATCGGTGCGAGCATCCAAAGTCTTCCCCGCCACCTGCTCGGGCGACATGTAAGCCACAGTGCCCATGGTGCTGCCGCCGGTGGTCAGCTCTTTATCTTCGAGGGTGGGATCGTCGGAGCCGGATCCGGTCTCGATGCGACGGCGAGTTAAGTCTATTTTTGCCAGGCCGAAGTCGAGAACCTTGGCATGACCGCGCTTGGTGACGAAAATGTTGGCAGGCTTGATGTCGCGATGAACGATGCCGTTGGCGTGGGCGGCATCCAGCGCGTCGGCAATCTCGATGGCCAAGCCGATCAGAACGTCACTCTCGATGGGCTTTCCGGAGATGCGACGCTTCAGCGTCATGCCGTCCAGAAACTCCATGACGATGAATGCCTGGCCATCGTGCTCGCCGATATCGTGAATGGTGCAGATGTTGGCGTGATTGAGAGCGGACGCCGCTTGCGCCTCTCGCTGGAAGCGGCTCAGAGACTGGGGATCCCTGGCTACGTCGTCAGGCAGGAATTTCAGCGCAACAAAACGATGCAGCCGCGTGTCTTCGGCCTTGTAGACCACACCCATCCCGCCGCCACCGAGCTTTTCGACGATGCGATAGTGCGAGATGGTCTGGCCGATCATGGCGCGGCGCCATGTTAGTTGGAACGAGAGGGCAAGTCAATGAGAGCTAACGACTTCGCTACATTCAAGAAGGTCAGTTGTCGATAAATCTGCTGATCAACTTTGAAAGCAAGTGAAAGAGATGCGCTTGGCATTGCGATAGTCGGTAGTGGTACTAGTGGGTTTCCACCGGGCCAAACTCCTCCAGAAGAAAACACTTCTCCACGTGGCCGAGCAGCGATTTCCAAAGATACAGTTCTGGGGTTGCGCCCTGCACCTGAGATTCATCGCGCCAGAAAAAGGCCGGGGCTGTGTTAGGTCCGCCCTGACAACGTGAGGGTTTGGGTACAAGCAAAATAGAGCAGTCGTGGTTGGATGAACGTCGGTGCTTTCAATCGACACTAACCCATGACTGCCCTGTCAAACACGCAGAATAATGAATTGCCCAAAATGGGAAAACTTTCAATATTGCACAGCTTTGAAAACTGCTTTGCTATCCGTTAGCGATTATCCGCTTCAACCATCTGTCCGTTGACTATGCCGGCCGCCTCAGCAAGTGTTAGGTCATCCGGCACCAAGTGGAAGTCGCTGTGGTTCTCGGTCTCCCGCACTCCGATTGTCTTGAAGAGGAGAGCTTTTCCTTTCATGTCCACATCCAGGACGGTCAATTCCCAGTGACCCGGTGCCACCTCTGCCTGCCTAACCTCAAACTTGCTTCCCTTGTCCAAGTGTCCTAACAGCCCACCTCCGAATTTCACATCTTCCATGAGATAGCCATTGATCGCTGCCAGTCTCTCTTGTTTGGTATCGACCGTCATCTCCCCTTGCATGCCGTGGAGAACCCGGGCTTCAAGGGAAGGCGGCTGAAAATTCGGATTTGGTCTGAAGGTCAGAGTAACGAGGTCCCCCTGAAGACCCGCGTAGACGAACACAAATAAATCCGGCAGAATATTGAACAAGTGTGCCCCTCGTTCTGCCTTCTTGTTGCTGGCCTGCTGCAATTTCCGTTGTTCATCTGGATGGCTCACGAGCTTCTGTATGCGTTGGTTCTCTTCCTGCTGCTGTTTGTCGTCAAGTGGGCGGCCATCAATGGCGAGGAGTCGACTGAGAGAACCATTGCTTGTCTCCAGGATCTCCTCGACCTCTTTCCTCCCGGATACCTCTTTTTCGAGCCGGTACATCCAGTGGCAGTGATCTTCATCTTGGAATTTCAGTTCGTTGGTGATTATCTTCCGTGCCAGATCGTGAGCCGATATTCCGAATCTCTGGGGATCCGATTGGAGGAGTACGCTCGACAAGAGCAGAATGATGGTCGCGATGACGGTTGCGGTGTTGTGCATCATCCGCACAACCGAGGACAACTTCCTTGCGCAACACGTTTTGATCCAGTTATTCATGTGGGCATTCTCCCGTGCGACGAACAGCCGCTATCGAAGCGTTTGTTTCCTCACGTTTTCAATCATCCAACAACGTGCACCCAAAAAGCTGGTCAAAATCGCGCACTCTTCATCAACAGAACCGAAGGGTCTGTTTGCTTAAACTCCTCGCGAGGAGCTACAAATCAGTGGAAGATGATAATCTTTCGCTAGTCCTCCCAGAACTCAATGATGAGCGCGTATCACCATCATGAAAGCCACGTCATACGCGGTTTTCCTGAGAACCTCAAGAAGAGAAAACTTCAGGTGAGTTGATAAAGCGGATGTCTGATCACATTGGACCACTTTGAGCACTCGATTTGTACGGCACTATGTAGGATTGTGAGCGGATTCGTGCTGTGACTCATAGGAAGTTTACGATCCGACTCTTTCGTGCCGACATTTGCTCCAGCCCGATGGATACGATTGCTGTTGAAGTCGCTTGGCCCGGGCGTCATCACCGGGGCTGCGGACGATGACCCATCCGGCATTGCCACATATTCTGTTGCGGGCGCGCAGCTTGGAACCAAGCTACTCTGGACTGCGCTCCTGACCTGGCCACTGATGGCCGCGGTTCAAATGATGTGGCCCGAATCGGCAAAGTGACGGGGCAAGGGCTGGCTGGTAATTTTAAGCAGCGATTTCCGAGTTGGTTACAACGCGTCTTCATCATGGCACTGCTTGCTGCCAACACGATTAACATTGCAGCGGACCTCGCCGGAATGGCGGATGCAGCTGAAATGCTGTCGGGGGTCAATTCGCACTTGTCTGTAGTGGCTTTCGCGCTCTTGATTTCGTGGGCAACGGTCCGGCTCCATTATCACCAGATAGCGAACACGCTTAAGTGGCTGGTGTTGGTGCTCTTCGCCTACCCGATGACCGCCTTTGTGGTGGGCGCGGATTGGAGCAGAGTTCTGCACGATACTCTGGTGCCGTCGATGCCGCATACCAGAGATGAATGGTCGATGCTGGTGGCGATTCTCGGCACCACGATCAGTCCATATTTGTTTTTCTGGCAGGCGAGTGAGGAAGTTGAAGAGGAAAAGGCGGCAGGTCAGAATACGCTTGCTGAGAGAAGAGGAGCCACGCTGAATGAACTTGAGCTGAGGAACTTCGATGTGGGCGTTGGTGCTTTTTTTCCCCAATATGGTCATGTTCTTCATCATGCTGACAACCGCCATTACTCTCAACCGCCACGGCATCACGCAGATTGGTCGAATTTGCGACTGTTCGGTGTCTTCTAATTAACCATCAAGAGCGCGCCGGACATGCTCCGGCGTCGCCAACCGAGCGCAAAGCGCCACGGTGGAACGCCTAGCAGGCGGATGCGGCGTGCCGAGGAGGGCCGCAAAATGACAACCAGGTATGACAACGCACTTGCCCATTTCCCGGCAAGATTATCGTCGTTCACTGTGACTTGCGACGTTGACTACGACGTCACGGAAGTCACCAACGAGGTTCAGCACCCGCATGCCCTCCACGTAATGTCGTTCGATTGCCCAAAGGGACACAACTCCGAGGCCAGAAGGCTCTGGAAGGAGAAGGCGCTGCGTATCATTGAAGGAGACGTCATCTCCCTGCATAGCCCAAAGGTTCCGTAGGATGCACCCAACGAGGGGAAACGATGAAATCAGGGGAAAATTGTGCCAACGATTCCTGCGACTATTGAGCCTGAGCTGGGGGCGAGTGGCGATGCCCCAAAGGGCATGATTGTTCTTTACTTTAGGATTTGGGATTCCGCGAAAAATTCTGCGAAGCAGTAAGCCTACCAAGAACTTCATATACGGAACCATCGAAATCCGGCCCAGCGGCAAACTTCCCAAAAGAGGACTTCTGGCCAACGCTCGTTGAGAGTCAGTCGTTGGGCATAACTGTCGCTGTAGGGACGACCATCGTAAAGATGCATAGCCGAACCGTCAACGGTCTGGGACTAGGAGAAAGCCGGTGTCGTCTTGGCCTTTGTAGTCTCCCCGGCCTACGATTTCACCGTGGTTGTTGATGCTGGTCGCGGATTCCAGCTTCCAGCCTGAATCGGATGCGATGTGAGTGTTCAAGTCTTGGAACCCGTGCGATTTTTCCCACGCGAACGCCCGTTCCGCGTCCGCAAATGGACCGAAAGATCCAACGATGATGTTGGAGTCGTTTATCGCATGAGGGTGGCTGGGGTATTGCGGGGACAATTCCAAGCGAGTGAGAGTTGCGCCTGCGTAAAGGAACACCTCGGAAAACGCCTGGACCAGCACCTGACCGTAGTTATTCACGCCGATTGCCGAACTGTAACGGTTGGGTGGTCCAATCGGCTGGATGCCGCGACTCGCG
>Ga0210395_10001946_pt1 | contig 16125 bp, 16 predicted proteins | sample IncBWH4OmetaG_FD_150861 | JGI IMG/M metagenome (GOLD analysis project Ga0210395, IMG submission 150861) | Forest soil microbial communities from Barre Woods Harvard Forest LTER site, Petersham, Massachusetts, United States - Inc-BW-H-4-O ... | reverse complement strand
CGTGATGGCGTGGGCAGAGTTGACGATCAGGTTCAGCATCACCTGGTTGAATTCTCCAACCAGGCACGGGACAAGGGGCAGCTCGGCGTCGAATGCGGTCACCAGGTCAGCGCAATACTTCCATTCGTGCCGGGCAACGGAGATAGTGGTTTCAATTGCTTGGTTGAGGTTGATGGCGCGCTTTTCTTCTGAGCCAGGATGAGAGAATTCTTTAAATCCCTTTACGATCTTGGCGATGCGCTTGACTCCCTCCAGGCACAAGTCAATGGCTTTCGGAATATGTTCCGACACATATTCCAAATCGCACTTCTGGTGAAGTTCGCAGAAGCGTTGCAGCTTTTCGGGTGCAACCGGGCCGGTGGTCCATTCCGATTGCACTGTGCCGCAAAACTCGAGAAATTCCGCGACCGGGCCCCAGGAATCTTTCAGGAACCGGATGTTGTCTCCAACGAATTGCGTGGGAGTATTAATTTCATGGGCGATGCCCGCTGCCAGTTGACCAATGCCCTCAAGTTTCTGCGCCTGACGAAGTTGTAATTCCAGGCCCAGGCGTTCGGTAATGTCGGCTCCGGTGACGATGAACCCCGTGGGCACGCCATTCTCCGCCGGAATGCGCATCACCTGTAGCCCGAGGAGCCGTCTTTTGCCTTCACGGTCGTAGGGCAGATTGTCAGAACGATAGACAGAACCTGTGGCCAACCAGCGCGTGATTTCTGCTTTCATCTCCGGATGCAGCCATTTGATTCCACAGTCTTCGATGGCGCGCCCGTCAACGCTGATTTCGTCGATTCCGAAGGTATTGGTTGCGGTCAGATTCCAGCGAGTGATGCGGCCCTGAGAATCCAATCCGATCAGAATCGAAGGGATGGAACGCAGAAAGAGGTTGGTTTCTGCCTGTGCATTCCGCAATGCGGCGAGAAGCTCACCTTTATCCCGGTTGGCGCCCTCCGCCTCCTCCCGAGCTTCCTGCATGCCAACCTCCGCTTTGACCCGCTGCGTGGCGTAGCGAATGGCTCGGAGCAGTGCTGGCGACTCGATTTGGCCTTTGACCAGAAAATCCTGGGCACCCTCCCGCAAAGCCTGATCGGCGATCAATTCGTCGTCACACCCGGTCAGCACAACCAGTGGGACGCGGGGCGCGGCTGCGCGGGCCCGCCGCAGCGCTTCCAATCCCCGTGCGTCGGGCAAACCCAGGTCGAGCAGGATAATATCCACCTTATTCGCCGCCAGGTGTTTCTCCGCCTCACTCATGTATCCGACTTCGATTAAAACGAACTTACGCAGTGCCTGCTTGCTGAGCATTTCCCGCAGCAGACGAACATCTAGGGAATTGTCTTCCACCAGAAGAATCCGCATGGGCGTATCGTTCATTGATTCGCACACCATTGGTGCTGTTGTGGTTGTTCCCTCGATGCGAGTAACGGGGAGTTCCGTGGGCGAAGACACCGATCCAAGTGACCTGCCTCTCCAATCGGCGGAATTGACCGTCCACTTTAGTGCTGGCGCTTTCAGGGAGGTTAGGGTGGAAGCAAGGCTGGGTTCTATGCAGAGCGAAGACGTGGCACCGCGAGATTCCGCGCCAGTGGCCCGCGCCGGTTGCTAAGTGCTACACGACAGTCAATCGACGTGTCGCAAAGTTACTGCGAAGAAGATTTGGACGGAACCACTACGTGTGCTTCCTTGCCGGGAGGGATTTCGCTTCCCGGTGGATAAATTAAAATCTGCACTTTGCCCCAGCCCGCATCGGAATTCGCGTCCGACTCCTTGCCCATCCCCAGCGTCTTGAGTTGACTATCGTCGAATCCGAAGTTCTCGACGAGGTATTCGCGTACGACCATCGCGCGGGCCTCGGTCAGCACCAAATCTTTCTGGGTATCGCCCTCCATCCCGGTGGACGCAACGACGACCGCAAAACCAAATTGGTTGTTGGCCAGGAACTCGCCGCCGGCGTTGAGACTTTTCTCATTCTTCAGCTTGGCCGAATCCTGCTTATCAAAAAGCTGCTTCGCCGTAAACGTAAACTCCTTGGTCGGAGCGGTTTGGGGCAATCGTTCAATCTCGTTCTTCGCGAGTTCATCCGAATCTTCGTAGCCGCGGTTCTTGAAGTACCCTCGCAGGAGAAAATTGTGCTTCATGGCTTCCATATTTTCCTGGAAGTCGGTAACCCCGGCCTTCGCCTGGAGCATCGTGGCATTCATATTGGCAGTCGTCTGTTCGAGGTTGGAATAGAGTTGCTTGTCGTTCACCAGCGCCCCTGCGGTTCCCTGCCCTCCGTCGATCTTCGCGCTGATCGAGTTCAGATTCGCCGTCGCCTGCGTCGCATTGTGGATAGCTTGCTGGCTGCTATCCAGAATGCCGCTCATCTTATTCAGGAGCTGTGCCATTTCAAGTGGTGGCAGGCTGCCGATGGTATCTCCATCCCGCACGCCGGGTGCCCCAGCGGATCCAAACGAGATCGCGAGAAACTGGTTGCCTAACAAACCCTCGGTTTCGATGGAGGCCACGGAGTCTTGCTTGATAATCTCGTGCGTCGACTTGCCCATATCCATAATTACCGTGACTTTTTCGCCGGGATTGTGGGGCAGCACAATGCTGCGCACCGTACCACTGTGAACCCCGCCTACACGCACGTCGCCTCCCGCATCCAGGCCCTCCACGTTGTCGAATTGCGCCTTCAACTGGTAAGTGGAGCTGAAAAGATACTGCTTGCTGCCGATGACGAAAATGCCGGCCACCAGAATTGCGAGTGTCCCAACGATGAAAGCTCCCAACCGCGCCGTTTTCGACATAATGTTCTCCTACGAATGCTTTAGAAATTCCTGAACAAACTCAATGTCGCTTTTCTGAAGCTCTTCAAAGCTGCCTTCGATCACCACATCTCCGCCGTCGAGCAGGGCCAGACGATCCGCGATCGTCTTCGCGCTGTGCAGATCGTGAGTCACCACGATCGATGCCATGTGGTGTTCTTCCTGAAGCTTGAGGATCAAATCATCGATCTCCGCGGAACTAATAGGGTCGAGACCAGCGGTGGGCTCGTCGAGCAGCAGAATATCGGGCTTCAAAGCCAGCGCCCGCGCGAGTCCGACTCTTTTCTGCATTCCACCGGAAATGTCCGCAGGCATTTTCGCGAGAGCGCCCTCCATGCCTACCTCCGCGAGCAGCGCTTTCACCCGGTCGCTCCGCTCAGCTTTCGACATCTCCTGCTTATGGTGCAGCAACGGAAAAGCCACATTCTCCTCGACCGTCAGCGAATCGTAAAGCGCGGAGTTCTGGAACAGAAAACCCATTTTCTTTCTGACTTCGCCCATCTGGTCGAGAGCCAAGCCAGCGATGTCTTGACCGTGAAGGTGAACCGACCCCGAGTCGGGCCTTTCGAGGCCAATGATCAGCCTCAGCAACACGCTCTTGCCCGTGCCACTGCGCCCCAGCACCGCCAGGGTTTCGCCGCGGCCAACGGCCAGGCTGATCCCGTTCAGAACGTTTTGGCTCCCGAAAGATTTGTGCAAGCGCTCGACGGCGACAGCCGGCGCAATGCTGTCTTTCCCTGTCGGATCTTGCTTCATCGCGACTTGATCGATTGTGTCCATACTTGTTTAACGCGCTGTCGGAATCTCCTGTACTCAACGATCCCCCGAAAATGGTCACGGGAAAAATATTAGAATGATTTTCACCAGCACAACATCGGCCAGAATCACGAACAGCGACGACAACACCACCGAACTCGTGGCCGCACGGCCCACGCCCGCGGCGCCTCCCTGGGTCCGCATTCCCTGAAAACATGCGACCAGGCCGATGATCAGGCCAAACACCATCGTCTTAAACGTGGGGGGCAGGAAGTCGTTAAATCCGGCGCCCTTAAAACCGCTATTGATGAACTGATGGAACGAGAGCGGCTCAACCACGGCTTGCGCAATCCAGCCCATGATCAGGCCGGAGGCGTCGGCAGCGAGTGTCAGCAAAGGCATCATCAAGATGCAAGCCAGGATGCGAGTCGCCGCCAGCAGCCGATAAGGATTTACCGCAGATGACTCGATCGCGTCGATCTGCTCGGTTACCTTCATCGACGCGAGCTCCGCACCAATGCCGGCGCCCACTCGGCCACTCACTACCAGCCCAGTAATGATCGGGCCAGTCTCATGGATAATGGAGAACACGATGGCCGCGGGAAGCAACGATTTGGCGCCAAATCGAGTAAGGCTGTAACGAGCTTCGAGGGAGAGGACAATCCCGGTAGCGGCGCCAGCCAAGGCGACTAACGGGAGGGACTTCGATCCGATCTCGTCGAGTTGGCGAAGCAATTCGCGGAATTCGAATGGAGGTGTCACCGCAGCCCGCACCACTTGCCAGAAAAATATCCCGAGGTCGCCGAACCATTCGAGAAGCTGGCTGATCGTTCCCTTGGTCGAGCCCTCGGTCGAGGCAGCAGAGGGCGCAGGCAAAGTCGACGAGCCCGGGAGCAGAGCAGCGGCATTCGCGGGCGCATTGAGTGTACGGTCGATCATGGGTTTGTTTCCGAAGTCGGCTCCCCGTGGGTTTTACTTAGGTGCATGCGAGAAAGCAAGGAGTGTGGCCCGCTGTAGATGAATTCCAATCCGATGTTGGCGCCCACGTATCCCAGCATGGTGTAGTTGCCCATGCGCAGCGCATCCTTGCCGTTGTAGCGGCCGGGATACCACGCGTAGACGGCGGTCATCGTACCGGCATACGGAGCGATGAGCGATGGGAAAGAAAAGACGCGGTGACCATCTTCGCCGCTTCGTGCGGTCAAGGTGGAAATCACCGCGTGTTTCAATCGTGGAAACACGCCTTTGCATTCACAGCGATAGTACTAAAGTGTCTTCTTTGAAGGCCTGTGCCAGTCCATAACGCGTCGTAGTGCTTACCGCCGCGATGCCGAAATCGGAAGCAAAGCGCTTACCGTAAGCAGCAGCACCTTGCTTCCATTCCGGCGGAGTGTTGTATGCCTGGTTGATGCCGGCTGCGAATCCCGCGCCCGCGATCGGATACGGACCAAACGCGTCGAACACGTAGTTGTGGAGTTTCGCTTTCGCTGTCGGACGCGTATACGCCAGCTTCGGCGGCGTCGCAGTGCCGGCAACTATGCTCGGAGGGTTCCCGGGATCAGCCAATAATTGCGCCTCCGCAAGCATCGGCAGGAAAGCAAAAGCTAAGACCGCGATTATCAGGAGCATGCTGCGACGCGTCCTCATTTCGGGATTCACCGGGTCGATCCAAACCTGCCTCCGCACGAACTGTGCGTGTTCTTCACGCCGTAAGCGGACAGGGCCCGTGGTCACACTGGCACGCAATTTCTACTTCCCTGGATCCCGCCTCCTTGCAGGCTTGACCACAGTACTTCTCGCCATTTTGGGTCATGCATCGGCATGGCAGATGCGCGCACTTCTTCTGTTCGTTAGTTGCCATCATTGTTCTCCCTAGTTGTCATCATTGTTCTTCCTACTCGATTGTTCAATCAGGGTCTCACCGTATCGAGGCGGCGGGACGACCTTACCTTAATGTTTAAGCCACTTCTTTTCTTTCAATAACGGTTGGTACCTGCACCAGCTCCTCAAATAAAGAGCGGTAGTGAATCATGGCTGTCCGCAGGTCTTCTGTAGTCGCCTGGTCTTTTCCAACCCGCAACGCAATTCCATGCGCTGACCGGTAGTTCTCCACGACTCGGGGATGGTCCACGGAAATGTCGGCGGCACGTTGATCGAAATCGGATACGGGATAACCGCGAGCCTTCATCACCGAGGACACCAGGTCATCGGCCTCGGCGACTGCTCCCTTCGGGGAATCGACAAAGCGCGACTGCACAGACTCCCACTGTTTTGAAAAGCGTTCACGTTCCCCAAGATCGAGATCCCGGAGGTTGAGCTTCTCAACCCGTTCTTCGCGATCCACCAATTTCGCCTCCGCCTTTCTTTCTGACCCATGCGTCAGCACGGCACGGTCGTATTCAGGCCCGAACTTTTGCCGCAGGCCAGCGGTCGTGCTCCTGCGTTTTCTCACGAATAACCAAGCAACCAGAGCGATGATCAGAATCACCGCGGCGACGAGCACAATCACCTTAGGGTCAAGCAGATTTGGATTCATCGAAGCCTCCGTAGCGTTAGGAACCACAAAACAGAATGCCGTTCACGAACTTCTCAGCCGTATTCGGAACCTTGTGTGTAGCCAGTATCAGGCGTTGGACTTTGGAAAGCTGATCAGAATTGACCACGCTGGCCCAGCGCACCATCTTCGCTCCGCCAGTTGAAGGTCGCGCATCCGCGCGGATGGTCGTCCCTACTGCGAAGAATCTTTCTGGCGGGTCGCCTTTACCCCAGACAGAATCCCGACGCCCAGAAGCACGATCGCGCCCGTAACGATCCAATGCGTCGGCATATGCATCAGGTGAGCGCCGTAAGCCAGTCCAGCTATCAATATTGCGAACCCAATCGCGTATATTCCGAATGACACGGCGTCTCCTTCGAGTCAGATAGCGACTCGCTTATTTGTTTCGGTGGTGCAGCATAGAATCCCAGCCCTGGCCACGGCTGGCGAGAACGCAAGTTAGTTGAGGGCTCAGATGCGACCGAGAACCAACAGAATGACAACGATAAAAAGAACGAGTCCCAAGCCGCCGGTCGGCGCATAACCCCACTCACGGCTGTGCGACCAGCGCGGCAGCGCCCCGATCAGCGCCAGAACCAGGATCACGATCAATACGGTTCCAATCATGTTGTTGCTCCTTTTCTTATGCAGATCAGCTTTGGTTATAGGTGTTTCGCCCCTTTCTTAATGATCAAAACTGCTCAGTGAAAAAAGAAAATGGTCGAATCGCGGATTGGATTCCTCGTCTAAGAAGTGGGCCGATGACGGTGGGTGAATATCGAAGATGCCGGATATGCCTTCGATCGCCGATCGCCGATCACAGCCAAGAAGCGAAGGCGCGAGCCCACAGAGTGGACCCGCGCCAATATTAGAGTTAACTAACTTCCGTACACCTCCGAGCAACCTGAGGCAAATACGCAGCGGTCAGTTCGCTACTTACGAGGCTCTTCCTTACTCGGGGGGGCTTTCTGTTGCGCCGGCTTAGGAGCAGGTTGCGCATGAGCCACCGTTGTTGGCTTGGGAGCAGGCTGCGCATGGGCTGCCGCCGGTTTGGGGGCGGGCTCCGCATGGGCAGTCGGCTTAGAGGCAGGCTCCGCATGGGCTGCCGCGGGCTTCGGGGCAGGCTTAGGTGAAGGCTGCGCATGAGCTGCAGTCGGCTTACTGGACTCAGTCTGCGGACGTGTCTCCGTTGGCTTCGCGGCTTTGTTCTCGTTTGAGCGGTTTGCCGCAGCCTTATTCTCGGTCGCCTTGTTCTCGGTCGCCTTGCTCTCGCTCGTGCGGGTCGCAGCTGCTTTGTTTTCAGCGGCCTTGTTCTCAGTTGCCTCGTTCTCAGTTGCCTTGTTCTCAGTTGCCTTATCCTCAGCTGCCTTATTCTCGCTGGTGCGAGCCGTGGCCGCCTTCTCCTCCGTCGCTTTGCTTTCGGCTGCCTTGCTCGTAGCTGCCTTGTTCTCACTTGTACGGGTTGTAGCTGCTTTGTTTTCCGCAGCTTTGTTTTCCGCAGCTTTGTTCTCTGCAGCCTTATTCTCGGACGCCTTATTCTCAGCTGCCTTATTCTCGCTCGTGCGAGCCGCGGCCGCCTTGTCCTCGGTAGCTTTGTTTGCTGTGGCTTTGTTTGCTGTGGCCTTGTTTTCCGCGGCCTTGTTTTCCGCAGCCTTGTTCGCAGACGCTTTGTTCTCGGTCGCCTTGTTCGCAGCAGCCTTATTCTCGGCGACAGGAGCCTTGTAGGGTGCTCCCGCTGCCTTAGCCCCTACCACACCCTTGCCGCTGAACTCTCCCGGTTTGGAAGTTGCAGCGATCGCTGGCCGACCCTTGTTCACGGATGCCAGAAGTGCGTGGTTGGTGCTGGCCGCGTGCACATGCTGGGTTTGCATCGCAGTTGCCGGTGTGTGTTGCGCGCGTGTCGCGGTTTCTTCCGCGGCAGTCGGGCGTGCGGTAATTCCGCCGCTTCCACCGTTGTAGCTGACGTGGTTTACCGTGGTTTCGTTGATTACGGTCTTGTTATAAACATTGGTAATGTGTACGCCGCCCACATTATTCACCGAGGTGTTGTAGTAGAAGCCTCCGTTGTTCCAATATCCGCCTCCATAGCCCACGCCACCGTAGCCGAAGCCGTAGTTGACGCCACCGTAGAAGCCGACGCTCTGGCCCCAGTAGCCTTCATTCCAGGCGAAGGCATTGCTGCCCCAACCCCAATAACCAGGAGTCCAGAGCAAACCGGCTTCAGGCGGCTCGACCCAGGTGCCTGGCACCCAGAAGTAGCCTTGATCGCCATTCCCCCAGTAGCCAGGCGTCCACATATAGCCGGCCGCTGGAATCATGGGCTGAGTGTACACAGGCAGAGCGGGCGGAGCGATCATGATCGACACGCCGAACTGCGCGAACAAACCGGCCGGTATGGCCATCATCAGAACTGCTAGAAACAGAAAACGGGAGATACGCATTTTGAATCACCTTGCCAGATCATCCTTCGATTGCCCGGTTCAACCTTACCGCTGCGGGCTGCGTGGATTGAGGGCGATGGGTCAGATGGAAGAGTGTCACGGATGCGACTGCCGAGTCTGAGCAATACGACTCACTTCTCGAAAATGCACCCGAAGGAAAAATAGGCGCGAGCCCACAGACAAATGGACTCGCGCCGGCGAAACTTTAAGTTTGCTTGCTCCCGGCGTTACAGCGTGACGTTAATTACAAGGTTCACGCCCGGATACATCGGGTTGCACAGGTAATACATACCGTCGATCTCGACTACATAAACGTCTTGCGTGTAGAGCCAGTTGCTCGGCCACGCGCCGCCGAATCCGAACCAATAGCCGCCGTACTGAAAGCGGCCGCTTCTGAAATCGTTCTGGCTGACCCGAAACGTGTGTTCGCGTCCGAAGTTGGCCTTGTAGCGGTCGGCGGGAATGCGGCCAGCGGTAGCGTGCTGATCCGCCTTAGCCTCTGGAGCCCGTTGCTGCGCGTTCTTCTCCTCGGGTTTGGTGTTCTTTTCCTCCTGCGCGTTCTTCTCCTCTGGTTTTGCTGGCTTTTCCGGTTGGACCTTCTTCTCGGCAGGCTTGTCTTTCTGTTCCTCCTGCTGTTCGTGCTGATCCTGGGCGTATGCCGCACTCGACGCGCCGAGGGTCAGGGACAAAATCGCTGTACCGATTACTCCTGTTAGTTTCATTAGGGTTGCCTCCATTCATCGATTTTCGAAAATGATCTAGAAGCTTGCCTACTGCAAGCTTCCCGTGGTCGCATTGACCGGGTTGCCGATGGCATCGCCGGACACGAGAAGTTCGACTCTCCGGTTTTGTTGCCGTCCAGCGGAGTTGTCGTTCGAAGCTACTGGCAAAGTGTTGCCGAAGCCCTTGGCGCTGACTGCGCTTGTCGCCACGCCTTCTTGCACCAGATAATCGCGCACTGAGTCGGCGCGGTTCTCTGACAAGGTTTGGTTCATGGCATCACCGCCGACGTTGTCGGTGTATCCACCGACCTCAATGTTGAGTCCCGGATAGGCAAGCAGAATGCCAGCGACTTTTGCCAGCTTCTCTCGCGCCCCTGGCTTCAGTGAGAATTTGCCAGTATCAAACAGGACATCGGACATGCTGACGATGAGTCCGCGCGCGCTGTCGCGAGTCTGAAGAATCGAATTCAACTGCTCCGACAACCTCGCACGCATGGCCGCTTTGTCGGTGTCTGCCTGCTGTGCGTTCGCCTGGGCCTGCTGTGCCGCCAGGCGGGATTGTTCGGCATCCGCCTGCGCTGCGGAGAGTGCGGTGGCGGAAGCAGCCTGGTTATTAGCCATGTCGGACTGAGCCTTCGCCGCCGCAGCTTGGGCATTGGCTGCGTCGGTCTGGGCCTGAGCCTTAGCGGCTTGGTCGTTCGCCGAATTCGCTTCAGCTTGCGCAGTGGCGGCCTGGGCTTGCCGTTTCTGCCGCATCGCATCATCCGCCTGCGCCTGCGACTGTGCCTGTGCGTCGGACGAATTCTGCCGTTCGTTGGCCAGGCGGGTCTCGTCTTCCTTCTTCACTGCGATGGCGCGCGCATCTTCCGCCGTCTGCACTGCTTCGCGGGAGACCGCGATCAGCGGCTTCTTGTCGATATGTTTGTCGATGGCATCAGCATCTGCCGTGTTCATTAACTGAACCGCATGCTGATAACTGTCCGGAGCGTACTGTTCCGCGCCTTCCGATTGAGCGATGCGCAGAGCGTTGCGCGCTTCAAAAAATTCCAGGGGCAAGTTGGCATTCATGACCACCGGGTCAAACTTGTAGCCGGTGGGGATGTAGCCGCCGCGCTCCATCAGTTCGTACTTCGCATTCACCGCCTCGCTGGTTCCCTTGGTGTCTTCGCGAATCACATTCTCAAGCACGACTACATTGCTGGGCTGCCGCACTGCGTAGTAAGGCTCCGCGGTAACGATCAGCGCGAACGCCTGAAGGTCGGTGGTCACGTGCAATTTGCTGCGATCATTGTCGCCAACTAACACTTCGCCCAGGTTCACCGCCCGGCCTTCGGGCGAGATTGCCCACAGCACATAGGTCAGATACTCGTTGCCAAAAGTCGTAGGCTTCTGCAGGTTGCTGAAATACGCATCGATCGAGATCGACCCGCGCTTGCTATTCACATGCGCTTCGCCGTTCGCACTAAGCATCAGATCGGTGCCTGCGAAATCCAGTTTCGAGCTTCCGCTGCGATGCTCGTAGTTGATGGCCCGCACGCTGCGGCTGGTGACTACCACCCGGAACGTGGGCGTTTGGGAGTTGGTCTGGGCTACTGCTGGCACACTCAGAGCCACCGCGACGGCTAACAATAATCTTGTTTTCACAAAGTCTCCTTGGGGCAGGTACCTGCCTAGCATCTAGCTTCATCCAGAGTTTGGATTTCGCGACGTATTTTTAAGGGTGACGTGGTCGAGCTCATCCCTTTCCGAGACGAATCCCAGATAGGGAATGGAACAGCCCGAAGACATTGAGCAGCCAGAGAACGACGGCGATCACTACCACTCCGTTCAGAATTGACTTGATGGACGACTGCATAGGGATGAAGCGATTCACCAGCCACAGAAGGACACCCACCACGATAAGAACTTCCACGAGTTGAAGTAGAGGCATGATCTTTTGACCTTTCTTCTTGCGGGCTAACGCCTCTCATCCGCTCGAGGTGTTGCCTTTTGTTTCGAGGCTCGAGAATTTCTAGGGTCGAATCGTGTCCGCCGCAGGTTCGCGAGCGGACACGCGGGTGAAGAATGCCGATTGGCTGGATGTGGTCGCCGCAGCAACCTAAGAATTGAGAGCTGCGAATCAGCGTCCGCGGCTCCGTCTACACACTCAGGAGAATAGAGAATGACAGGTGGTGACTTTGGTGTCTGAGCAAGATAGCTCACTTGTCGCAAACTCCGTTCGTTTACAGATCTTGTGCTCGCTGCCGGCCGTGACAGCTTGCATTGGCATCTAGCCAACTGAGCAGGGAGCGCACGCTTGCCCGGGCCAGTGCAATCGAGCAGTCTGCCGCGCCGTAGTAGATGTTGAGCGTGTCGCCGTCGACGTCCATCGTATATCCGCAGGGAAAGACAACGTCGTCGACATCGCCGTGGCGCTCGTACTCCGCTTCCGGCCCAAAGATCCAGGAATCGCCCCGCAGCAGACATTTCTCCGGATTCTCCAAATCGAAGAGTGCCAGGCCCAAGCGATACAGACAGCCGGAAGGCGTGTGCCGTACTCCGTGATAGAGCACGAGCCATCCTCTCGAGGTTTCGACGGGCGGCGGCGACAAACCAATTTTATTTGCGTCCCACCAGGCGCCGCGGCGCGCTTCCAGCATCAGCCGGTGACTTCCCCAATGGCGTAGATCCGGAGAGTAAGAAATCCAAATGTGCGCTCCTAGATTGGTTGCGGGCCGGTGAATCAGCGCCCAGTATCCATTGATTCGTCGGGGCAGAACAGCCGAGTCCTTGTCGTCCGGCGGCATAATTACGCCGTAGCGCTCGAAGCTTCGAAAGTCTTTGGTTAGAGCCAGAGACACTCCGGGGCCGCCGCGCGAATACGAGGTATAGGTGACGGCGTATTGCTGCAGTTCGGGCACGAACGTAATTCGAGGATCCTCGATGCCCCAGATCTCTTCGGGATAATCCTTCGGGCTGGGCATAAGCGTTGGTTGGCTGTCGATTTCCCACCCATCGACGCCATTTCGGGAGCGCGCCGCGCAAAGATGCGACAACCCGCGGCGATCCTCGCAACGGCAGAGCAGTAGAGTCGTCCCGTCGGGCAACAAGGTTGCCCCCGCATTGAACACACTATTGATCAGGTACGGCCAATCCTTACTGGTCAGGATCGGGTTGGCGGGATGCCGAAGAAGCAATGGCTCGAAGCGAGTATTCGGAACGATTACAGGGTTTTGGACGGGGACGCTCATGATGGGATTTCCTTTGGTTCGGAATCTTGCAAAGCGCGCATTTCCAGGAGCGCCATCAAGAACGACAGCGTCGATTCCGCGCCCTGGTTCTCATTGGCGCGATCGGGATGAAGGCCATCGCGGCAGCCTCCGGTGATGGAATCGTAAAGAGGAATCTGGAGATCGTTGTCGCCAAGGAACCAGTTGAATGCCGACCAGGCTTCCTTGCGCCAACGACTATCACCGGTTACGCGATAGGCTTGCAGACACGCAGATACCGCACCGGCAGCCTCAAGGGGCTGTTGGTCGAAACGCGCCTTATCACCATCCTGGCGATAAAAACCTTGCGAGCCGATCGGCACAAAGTGGTCGCTGGTTTCCGAGCCGCCGGTTTCCAAGCGCTGCGTTTCGGTGAGCCAGTCCAGCGCTTCGAGGCCCGCCGAGGCCATGCGATCATCCGAGCAAGCCGAACCGACCAGCAGCATGGCTTGAGGCAGTCTCGCGTTCCCGTAAGCCAGGACGTTCTCAAACCACTTCCAATCTGGGCGGCGGATCGACTCATACATGGCAAGCAGCCGCCCAGCCAGCACGGCTCTGATCTTCTGCGCGTCGCGATCGCCAGGATAGGAATCGAGATATTCCTGAATTCCAAGCAGGGTGTAGGCGCAAGCGCGTGGACTATAAAACTCCACAACTGCCGGCAGGGACAACTCGAATAAACGACCGGCAGCACACCGCAATCCCTGATCTCGGGACCGCCCAAGAACCGTGCCCAGTGCCCAAACTGTGCGTCCGTGACAATCTTCAGAACCCGCAGCTTCGTTCCACCGTCGATCGTAGCCGAGAAAGTTTCTGAACCTGCCGGTCGCCGGATTGAACCCATGCTCCAGAAACGACGAATAGCGCGCAGAGAAATTCGCAAGCGGCAAATTGACGTTCTTCCGCTCATCTTTTTTGTTTTGACTCTTCTCCGGTCGATCGTTCTCCGGCCGATCCGTCCCCATAGGCTCCAGCATCACTGTGAAAATGAGCGCGCGGGCATTATCGTCGGTAGTGTAGCCCTCGCCTCGATTGGGGACGGTGAAGATTGCATGCTGCAGCACTCCGGTGTCATCGGTCAACGCGTTGATATGATCCAGCTTCAATTCTGGCAGTCGATTGAGATCCTTGGGTGTAGCACGCGCCGAGAACTGAACGCGAGGATTTTCCATGCGATCGCTCCGCACCCGGGAGAAACTCTCCATATAGCCTTGCGCCACTCTTTTCCATATCATCTCCCGCGCGAACAGATACGCGCGTTTCCGCATGGCGTGACGGATCGCGGGAGTGTCCAGAAGTTCGATCGTCTTTTGCGCAATTGCGTCGGGATTTTGGAAAGGAACCAGCGCGCCCCGGCGATCGTCCAACAATTCGATCGCGTGCCAATACGGAGTCGAGATGATCGCTTTGCCCGCTCCGAGCGCATAGGCCAGCGTACCGGAAACTACCTGCGCCTCGTGCCGGTAAGGTGTGATGTAAATGTCCGCGGCGCCAATGAACTCAGCCATCTCCTCAGGACTGGCGAAGCGATTGTGGAACATAACCTGCGATTCCACTCCCACTTCCTTCGCCAAGGCTTGCAAGCTGGCTCGATATTTTTCATCCTCGCGGCGCAGAACATGCGGATGGGTCGCTCCGGCGACGAGGTAGATCACATTCTTGTGTCTGGACAAAATCTGCGGCAGCGCCTGAATCACGTTTTCGATTCCCTTGTTCGGCGACAGCAGGCCGAATGTAAGCAAAACCGCCTTTCCTTCCACTCCGAACCTGTCTTTATAGAAATTTGGATCAAGAAAAGGCAGATCCGGAACGCCGTGAGGAACCATGTCGATCTTGCTGCCGGGAACTTTGAAAATCTCTTGCAGGAACTGGGACGACAGCTGGCTCATGACGATAAGGCGATCCGAGAGTTCCGCAATCTCTTCCATCACCCTCAGTTGACCAGGGTCCGGCTCGCGCAAAACCGTGTGCAGCGTGGTCACTAAAGGCATTTTCAGGCGGCGCAGCAACTGCAGAACATGGCTTCCTGCCGGGCCGCCGAAGATTCCATACTCGTGCTGCAGGCACACCATGTCGATATTGTTGAAGTTCAGGAATTCAGCCGCTTCCTTGTACGAGGACAGGTCGTCCTGAGCAAGCGACCATCGCACCCGCCCGGGATAGTCATAACCTTCCGGCGTATCGTTGACGGGAAGCGCCAACAGTCGAGCATTGCCGTACTCTGCGGAGATGGCGCTGCACAGGTCAGTGGTGAACGTAGCGATTCCACATTGCCGCGGAAGATAGTTCCCAATGACCGCGATTCGACTGGGCAACGACGGCTTCGCTTGCGATCGCGCGCGAGTGTTTGAGGCCTTCCCCTGCACGAGAGGCCGGGAACTAACCACTTCCAGGGCACGATTTGGAATCACTGTGTTTGGTATCGCCATTTTCCTTCGCCTGGTGAGAACATTCGCTGCATGAGGCTCTCCCGAAGAGCCGCAAGCAAGCACTAAGGATGGATTAAAGTTTCCTCTTGTGAGTATTCAACTAAATGAGGCTTGCGGACTGATCACTATTGACCATTTTCTTCGTAAGAAACGCTGCATCATGGCGCGATGAAGGTAAAACAAAAGGAAGCCCTGGCGGTTCGCTGCCCCACGTGCGGCGCGAAGCCCGGCGAAAAGTGTGAGCTTAGCACCGGGCTGCCTCGCACCAACCCACATCGTGACCGGCGCTTGATGGCTTCAGAAAAGTAGTTGCTCAGCAGACGGGAGACGCTCAGCCCCGGGCCCATTCAGCATTGTTATGGGAGACCTGCCGCGCCTCAGAGCTATCCAGATAGCAGCCTTGTTGCATGTGGCGCGAGTGCGCCGAAACGGTGACGTATGGCACTCCCAGAAAATGGCTCGAGACGATCCCAGTCACTTCGAGGCCATTAAAGTGTTGCGGCTTCACCTTCGCTAAAATCCGCTGCAAAGCATTTTGGATCTTCGCGGCTCCCGGAACCCCAAAGAACATCGCCTTGACTTCCGCTGCCATGAAGAAGAAGTTCCATCCCGCCACACGGATCTTGTGGTCGAGAGAGACGCCATCCAGCGTCTTGATCAGACTCCAGTTCCCCGAACAGGGCTCACTCTCCAGTTGAAGTAGTTGCGCCATCCCCGGCCACTCCTTCATCAGAATCGTGCCGACTTGAACACTTTCTGCCATAAGCCTCCAGAGACAACTTGCTGCGAATCGACGTAACGCAGCCGTGACCAATCTGTCAGGATGCAACATCTGTCTCTGACATACTGTGCAAAAAAGCTCACTCCGCAGATTATTAACTTCTCATGATTTATGCGGTTTCGACCCCTGTTTCGCAGACTATACTTACTGGTGATGAGCTCCCCTGTAGCAGCCAAGAAGAACGGCAAGTTCAACTCCGATACTTTCCTCGCGACGATTGGCGATGGCAGGAAGATCCTGTCCGTTGAGAAAAAGCAAACGATATTTGCGCAGGGCGACCAGGCGGACGCCGTTTTCTATGTCCAGAAAGGCAAAGTGCGGCTCACCGTTGTATCGAAGATCGGCAAGGAAGCAACCATCGGCATCGTGAGTCAAGGGAACTTCTTCGGGGAAGGTTCACTGGCA
>Ga0210395_10001945_pt1 | contig 16130 bp, 12 predicted proteins | sample IncBWH4OmetaG_FD_150861 | JGI IMG/M metagenome (GOLD analysis project Ga0210395, IMG submission 150861) | Forest soil microbial communities from Barre Woods Harvard Forest LTER site, Petersham, Massachusetts, United States - Inc-BW-H-4-O ... | reverse complement strand
TCCGGAATTCTGGTAGGACCATTCCTGTTGAAGAGGAATCCCAAATAGCGCGACGCGTCCGACTTTAGTGCCCATGATCTTCAGAAAGTCATGAATATCCGTGCCTTCTTGAATGTAATTAGTCAAGTGGAAGTGAACATCGTTCAGCTCGGGTTGGTCTGGTTGGGACTGTGCAACTGCAAGACTGCACCATACCACTAAAGGAATGACTGAGCCGAAAGCGAATCGGACCATTCTACGACCCCAAGAATCATAGGAACGCGTCATCCATAAACTCCGTAACCTGAGGAGATGTGTCATCGACGTGACTACACATCCTTTCGTTCGGAAGAATACTCGACCGCTCAGAAAGCTAACTCGAGAGTGGAAGCAAAGACCGGTCCGGTTCCTCCGAGCGCGAAAGGAACGGCGGTATAGCCCACCGGAGATTTGTACAGGTAAAGGAATTCATTGTTCCACCGGATGACTTTGTTGTGATAAGGAAAATAGTTGAGCCCGGCCCGAAAGTCCCATGGATTGCCATACTTTGCCCGGTACGCGTCCAGCGCGGCGGCGTTGCCGGTGAGTGTCGATCCTCCCAGATAAACCTGCAAAGTCTTAGGCAGAACCATCGCCGAGGTTTGCAATTGGAAGCCGTGGGAGAAGATCGTGGGCAGTCCGGTCGTGCCGAGTCCGTGAAAATCATCGAGCCAGCGCAAAAAGTACTCCCCATCCAGCGAAAACCCGTGGTACTTGACGCCGCCATCAAAGTCGGCCATCTTGTAGGTCACATCGTTGACGGTAATGCCGGGACCCAAAAGATTGGGGGTGAAGATGACACTCCCATCTTCGAGCCGAATCTGTGTGTTCTCGAATTGGTCACTGTTTGGCTGTTCCTGCCTGTCCTCATTACTCCGGGTGAAGTGGGCCGCAAGACGGGTCGCCAATTTTTGATGGTCTTCAAAGTCGCCAAAGCCTTGGCCAAATTCGCCTGTGCTGGGCATCCAGACGAGCGAGGTAGACACCGTGTTTAATCCATTGTTGAGCTGTGCCGCGCTTACGCCCAGGGTACTCAGGTTGTTGCCGATCATGGCTATGTAGTCCAGCCGGCTTCCGATTTTGCCCCAGGCCCAAACCCCTGAAGTATAGGAAGGGCGAAAGAACTCGTCGGCTATAAGGCGTGTATCGACACCAAGCCAGAAGGGGAAGTTGCCCTCTACGCTCCGCGTACCCGGCAAGGACCTAATCCCTGCGCCCACGTTAAACGCTTTGTTAAAAGCGTAACTCAGGTTGCCGGCGAGTACTACCTGAGCGCCTAAGCCTTGCGAAGCGTTGGAGGACCACGCGTACAGAAAATAGCGGAACTTCGGGTGAAGGATCCACCCGAGGAACTTTATCTGTACTTTGTTGAGTTGGATATCCTGGCGTTGCTGGACACTCTTGATATTGCCCAATGCGTCTGTAAACGTTGAATCCAGACCTCGTTGGTTCAGGTAGCGGACGTAACTGTAAAGGCTGATACTCATGTCGCCGTACTCTGTATTGACCACCTTGAACCCTTGATTGTCCGTGTATGTTCCCCAGCTTTTCTTGTCTCCCTGATCCGAGGAGATATCCGCGGTCAGCGGTTTCGATTCTTGTGCAGTGTCGGCCTGCGTCGCTGGGCCTGTCTCAGTTGATATCGCGGCTGAGCCGGACTGTTGCGCAAGCACACCACGCAGAGATTCGATCTCTGTTATCAGTTCTCGGTTTTGGTTTTCCAGTTGCTTGTTTTGTTCAATCAGCCGGTCAAGCTTTTTTAGTTCGTCAGTTTTGTCTTGTGTTCCATGATTCGGGAGTGCCTGTTGGGGATCTCCGTCTTGGGCCATTCCGTAACTAGCCAACCCAAGGGCGAGAGCCAAAGGTAGTACTCGCGCTCCCGTTCTCCGGATAGTGTTTGCCATTGGTAATTCAACCCATCTTTCTCAGTTCTTCGTGACTACGCTATTTCCAACCCACCGACGCTGGAGAATAGAGGTTGTAGTTCAGCTTGCCGGCAACATAGTCGATCACCTCTTGCGCCTTCACACTGTTTCCAGCTTCATCCAGCGGCGGGGCAAAGACGACGATTGCGCCTTTTCCGGGTGCGATCGCTACGATCCCACCGCCAACTCCGCTCTTCGCGGGAAGTCCCACATGCCAGGCCCAGCCACCAGAACCGTCGTAAAGGCCGGCCATCATCATCGTGCTGAGGATGTGAGGAACGTCTTCCGCCTTGATCACCTGTTCGCCGTTAGCAGGGTTGATGCCGTTGTTCGCCAGAGTGGCACCCATCCGGGCAAGCTGCGAGGCGTTTACGCCAACCGAACACTGCTTGGTGTAGATATCGACCGACTCAAATGGATCAGCGTAAATCCGCTCATATTTGGCCAAGAGCATGGAGAGCGCTTTATTGCCGGTGTTGGTGGCGGCTTCGGACTTGTAGACCTCGTCAATCAACGTCAACTTTTCTCCGGCTGCCCGGCTGTAGAAATCCAGAATTTTGGTCCATTTTTCATCCGCATCCTTGCCGGAGATCAGGCTAGTAGTGGCAATGGCGCCCGCATTAACAAAAGGGTTGCCGGTGTGTGTCGGCATATCCACGACCGCCACAGGAGAGTTAAAGGGGCGTCCTGTAGGCTCGGAGCCTACTTTTTGGAAGACCGTGTCGGCTCCCAATGCTTCCATTGCGAGTGCGAGCGTGTAAACCTTGGAAATCGACTGGATAGAGAATGAATATTTCACGTCTCCCATCGTGATGACCTGGTTGTCGGTGGTCACAATCGCGATCCCGAATAGTTTGGAGTCCACCTGTGCGAGATAGGGAATGTAATCGGCATTCTTTCCGCGGGTTTCATTCTTGAACTTGTCGTAGGCCTCCTTGACTACTGCGGCCACGACTTCGCGGCGAGGCGCCACGGGACTCCGAGGTGCTTGCGCCTGCGCCGACATCGGAAGCACCGACGACACAATAATCGTTGCGACGAAAAGTAGCTTTACAACCCAAGTTCTATTCAACATTTAGGTTTTCCTTTCTTTCCGCTAGCCAGAGTTAGAGCGTTGGGGATTTGAAACTCTTGTCCCAGTCAAACTTGAATGAGAACTGCACTCGATAATCGTTGAAGTTGTATCCGTTGCTAAAGTTCACTCGCCTACCGAACTGAAACTCACTGCCCATCATGACTCTAGGAATAGGGTGGTACAGCAAGTTTGCGATCGCGTAGTCGCCCTGGTGAAAGTCGGCTGGCTTCTGCGCGTTTGAATTCTGGATGTCAACCAGTGAGTAACCGACCGAGCTGGTAAAGTGCTTATTCCAGGAGTGGTCGAGAAACGCCACGACACCAAGAACCGGCAAAGCCACGCCTTTGATGGGGATGAGCGAGTTCGGTTGATTCTGAATACCAACATCCACCGGTGCGTCGTCCATGTAATTCTCAATGCCGGCACCGTAAACAAACGCCAGCTTTGCGACATTGTTTTTTGACAAGTTGAGATTGGAAGTAGTGTTCACGCCCCAGCCCACAACGCTGGCACCGAGATTGACGGGGTTACCGCTGGTGTCAACCCAGCCGATTTTGCGGACAATGCCGGCCACCTGCAGATAGCCCCAGTTCCTGTCGATCCGCGCATTCCCTGACAGGTCAGGGAAATTGAAGCGGGGCCGTATGTTGCTTAGCTCGATGCGGTCGGAATAAGTACCTTGGTCGCCGCTGGCGCCGGGCCGTTCCAAAGCAACAGTCACGCTGCCTGTTTTCTTCCGGATCGGCATCCAGCGTATTTGTACGTTGCGGAAGAAGACCATCCCGCTCGGCCCCCAGTACTCCACCGTGTTCGGGAAGACGCCGATATCCATGAACGGGCTCCAGGTTTGTCCGGCTCCGAACTGGCCTAGCTCGCCGTAAGCATGCCGCAGGCGGAAAGTCGTTTGCCCGGCATCAACTCCGGTCCCAAATAATTCGAATTCGAATATTGTGTTCAGATCACCGTACGGCGTAGGCGTGGAGGACTTCACCCCGAAGCGGGTTTGTCGCACGCTGGCATAGACGTTTCCACTCGGCGCGAACTCGTTCTTGAAAGACGGCAACTGGGTGGGACGGACAACGTCGTACCAGTTCGGATTTATCTGCCCGAAGTCGTATCCGGAGTCGAGCATGGTGAACCCGTAAAAGCTGACGCTGTCCTTCCGCTCCGTTATTTCGCCTTCCAGCGGTACGGTTCCAGCCTGTGGCTGAGCGATAATCGCCTCCGAGGGAACGGCGATCATTGGCTCCTGCGGAGCAGACGTCTTTTTTCCTTCGGCTGGATTCTGTCCCACTGCCGGGGACACGGGTGGGCCCTGTGCGTCTTCCAGCGCTCTGATCTCGCCCTTGACCTCGCTCATCATCTGATCCAACTGCTGAAGCTTGTCCTTGAGTTGCTGGATATCTTGCTTCTGCCCGTCCTGGGACTGGGCTGCAGCAGGCTGAATCCAAATGGCGGAAAGAGCGAACAGCAATAGTGCAGTGGAGCTGATTTTCATAAAGACTCCTGCTCGCTGGACTGACTCGCATATCGCTGGCAGAAACTTTGGGTCAGCTGCTGGTACTTTTATCCGGGAGAACAAATGGGAGCAATTAGGGAAATCCCTAGGTAATGGAGCCCGATTGCCGACGTTCGCGGTAGGTCGCCAGCGCGCACCTCGTTCGTCACGGGGCGTGTCAGCGTGCGGTTGAGGTCAGTTAGCTTGGAGGAGTACAATCCGGATCACAATAGCTTGCTCAAAGTGGACGGAGGGTTTGGGGAAATGTTTATCCTCTCCCTTAACTGGCTGGGGCGCCAATGTCCAACAACCCGGTGGTTGTCGGGGATACCCTCGGACGGTTTGCAGCCCGGAAGGATGAGCAGGCACCACTTCCGGATTGGTGCAAGGCGTCCTCCGCCAACCAACAATCGCTGCCTCTCGCGCTGGTTCTTCGAACACCACAAAACCTCAGCTCACATGCAGCGCGTGGGTCTAAGCCAACGGTTCACCTTTAGAGGTTGTCCCCCTGAGCGGTCTACATTGCGTTGGCTTGTCGTGGCTGCGCTCGTGCTGGCCTGTTTCGCGCCGCCTTCCCAGGCGCAGGCCAGAAAAGAAGTTCTTATCATCATTGAGGTCGGACAGTCCCATCCTGGTATGGCGCTTGTGACCAACCAGATACATTCGGCGTTGAACCTTGACCAGCGTTTTCAAGAAGAGGTCTATACGGAGAGTCTGGATGCCGCTGATCTATCAGACGATGCGCTGAAGGAACGGCGTGATTCCCTGGTTCAGAAATATCGCGATAAAAAGTTGGACCTGATTGTGTTGGTGGGTCCAGACCCGATCCGGTTCTTTGCGCAGCCGCCGAAGACGATTTATCCCGATATTCCGATTGTGTTCTGCTGCACTGTTCCAGGCCAAGTTGATCAACAGAATCTCGATTCCCGATCTACAGGGTCGTGGTTCCAGTTGGATCCCGCGAAGACCTTGGATGCCGCCCTTCGTTTGCTGCCGGAAACGCGTCAGGTGTTCGTGATCGCGGGCCAGTCCAAATTCGATCGAGGGATTACTGCGCTCGTCAAGGCAGGGCTCAATTCTTACGAGAATCGGCTTGATGTCACGTATCTGATCGACCTTCCCATGAACGAATTGCGGGAACGGCTAAGGCACCTTCCGAGCCGTTCCATCGTTCTTTATCTTTCCTTCTTCAAGGACGCGCAGGGGCGAGCGTTCCTCAACGCTTCAGAGGCCCTTCCCCTGGTGACAGCGGCCTCGAGCGCCCCGGTCTTTGGGATTTCCAGCACGTATCTCGGGCACGGCATTGTCGGCGGGTTCGTGGTTAGCTACGAAGAGCAAGGCAAGATCGCGTCCCGCGATGCCCTCGAGATCTTGGGGGGAAAGTCGCCGCAGGATATTCCCATCGTGCATGGTCCCAGTGTTTACCTGTTCGACTGGCGTGAGTTGCAGCGATGGAATCTGGATCAGAGTAAGCTCCCGACCGGGAGCACCATTCTGTTTCGCGGGCCAACCCCCTGGGAACGATACAACCGGACCTTGGTCACGGGAATGCTGATCTTTGTGAGTTTGACTTTGCTGACTATTTACATCCTGTTCGAGCAGAAGCAGCTCATGCGTGCCCGGAAGGCTCATGAGCAACTCAGCGGCAGGTTGATTAACGCACAGGAAAAGGAGCGCAGTCGCCTGGCAGCAGAAATTCATGACGATTTTAGCCAGCGTTTGGCGCTACTGGCACTCGGATTGGAGAATGCGGAAGAATCGATTGGCTCTTCGCCGCTTGAGGCTGTCAAACAAGTGCACAGTCTCCTGAATTCGGCCAGCGAAATCGGAGCTGATCTCCATACCCTTTCGCATCGACTGCATTCCTCGACGCTCGAGGCATTGGGGCTCGTTCCAGGGATCAGTGCCTTGTGCAAGGAGTTTACTAACCAGCAGGGTATTGAAATCGATTTTCTCCCTGACGATATCCCTCGTTCCGTTCATCCTGATGTGGCTTTGTGTTTATTCCGCATCGTTCAGGAAGGACTTCGCAATTTAAAGAAACACAGTGGCGCATCCAAGGCGCAAGTACGCTTGCGTAGAGCCGGCGACAAACTGATTGTGTATGTGTGCGACGAAGGCGTCGGATTTGATGTGCGGCAACTGGGGGAAAAAGAGGGCCTGGGCATCCGCAGCATGGAAGAGCGCGCATACTTGTTGGGAGGACGATTCGAGATTCATTCGGCACCTGGGAAGGGAACAAGAATCGAAGCTTGGGTCCCTCTGCAACCGAAATCAGAACTGGCTGCAGGATGAGCTTACATAGAATGGAGTGGAATTCCACAAGCGCCCTATCCTGGTGGGTTCAATCTCAAGAGCAACCGACCTGGCCTTATTTGGGTTGAAGCACGGCTTGATCGCACTCGATCCCCAGCCTCAGCCGCGGGCCCTGGAATCCTAGGGATTTCCCCAGTAGCAAAAACCCCGCACACTGCTCTAAAAATAATCGCAAGCTTTGTAAAGCTGCACCTTGGGGCTCGGCACTCAACCGGTGTCCCTCTGCTCTGAACGACTTGCGATGAAAGACCTGATTCGAAATCTCACGCTATTGGGGGTATTGCTTCCTCTTTTTCATTCGCTTCCTGGCGCCGCTCAACTGATTGTCAACAGCGCTGCCGGTTTCGATGACATTCCGACCGCTCAATCCAGCCTTCGAAGCGCCATGGACGACTCATGGATTTACTCGCGTTCAGCGTCAAGCCTCATCGATTCGGAGACGCTGGATCCCGACGACAACAATCCCGACTTCGCCAACGGCGCAAAGTCGCATCCTGCTCTTTACATGCAACCCGAAGTCTCCTCGCCGGCCGATACCAAATTCCACTGGACGTTTGCCACCCGGGAATCTCTTCTCTTCACCGGGGTCATGCATGCCTTTAATCTCACCACTGAAGCTGGCACGCGAGATGCGCTGAACGGTCCCTGGTTCAAAGATTACACTCGCTCAGTGAGTGAGCTTCGCGGCTGGAGCGACAGCGACGCGTTCATGGCGCCTTATGTCGGCCACACCATTGAAGGCTCGGTGTTTGGCTACATCGAACGGCAGAACGATCCCAAATACAAGAACGTGCAATGGGGCGATGGTCGCGATTACTTCATCAGCCTTTTGCGCTCCATGGCGTTCTCCGCGGTCTGGCACACGCAATGGAAGATTGGACCCATCAGCGAAGCTTCCACCGGCAACGTAATGTTGCACGCCTCCCCCGGCTTCATCACCCTGACCGACACTCCCACACTGGGCACCGTAGAGATGATGGGAGAAGATGCCGCGGACCGTTATCTGCTCATGGGTCTGGAGAACCGGACCGCCAATCGCCCGCTCATCATCCTGGCGCGGAGCTTTCTGAACCCCGGCCGCACCTGGGCCAATATCATGGCCTTTCAGGTTCCGTGGCACCGGGAAACCCGCCCAGGAGTATTCGGTCAAAACTTTGTTCTTCGCAAAGAACTCTTGGAGGATTACAAGAAAACCGGCGAGAAGCCCTTCGAATTCGCTCCTCGATACTCCCCGGAAAGCGCGGCAAATCCCACTCGCGTGTATCCCCGCGAGGCTGCGATCGAACTTACCGCCTTTCCGTATTATCAGAGCTTCCTCGGGGGTGGGAGTTGTGTCGGAGGTGGCGGCACCGGCGCCGCGCGGGTCAATCCCAAGTGGCAGGTCGTCGCCGAGTTGAGCGGATGCCTCATCATGCACATGCCCGCATACAATCAGAGCGGAGACTCCTTATTCTATGGTGGTGGAGCGCGATGGACTCCGCTCGCCTCCCATCGCATTTCGCCGTACGCCCAGATGTTGATCGGCGGAGCCAAGGTGAGCCACGAAACTGACAACCTGGCGCTAAAGAAACAGTTGCTCAACGAGTGGAACGACGGCAATGGCACCCTCGCACATTATCCCAAGCGCAGTGACTGGTCAGTCGAAATTTCCAACAACGGTCCCAGCATCGCCACCGGCGGCGGTGTCGATTTCGTCGTTACCCGCCCTTTCGCATGGCGCATCCTCGAAGTCGAGTACACCCACAGCTGGATGTCCGACGTCGGCGCCACCCGTCCCCAGAATGGTCTCCGAATCGCGACCTCTGCCGTCCTCCGCATTGGTACCTGGTAGCATCGCCCCGGGCAGTCAACCGAACTTTATGTTGGAACAGATGTGAAGCATCGACGACAGCACTTAATAGGACAAGCAGTACTTGATTCGCTCCGGAATGAGAATCGACTTCCCACGAAACCGATCTGTCGTTGGCAGTAGCTCGTCGTTCTTCTACGCGAACCCCGGAGCTTCTGCTCTTCATTGAAATAAAGCTGCTTCTAAACGAAAAAACTAGGGCCGTCTCTTCGCCCTTCGGAAGAGTTTCGGCCCTTTTCTTTACCGATCAGCAATGGCTAATTGCTGGAAACCGGATACCACCTAGCTTTGAATCCGACGCAGGAACCTGCTCCCAAGCGCAGCGGACATTGCCAAAAGTCCGATAATTCCGAGAAGAGGCACATTACTGCCAGTCTTAGGCAATTGATTCGAAGCAGTAGTAGTAGTTCCCCCGGCGCTCGGTGCTGCAGTGGTTCCCTCGGCACTCGGTACAGCAGTGGGGGCTCCTGTTGCGATCAACACAGGCGCACCAGCCGGCATTGTCCCAGTCACCTGCGTTTGCTGCGATATAGCAGTCACCGGCGTCTCGACAATCTTCGTTGCGCTAACTAGCATGCCCTTCTTCAGACCCCAGGCGTCTTTTTCCTGCCCGTTCACAGTGAACTTCTGTCCTTCGGGGATCTTGAAAGCCTGATTCTCGCCATTCTCTAGTGTAAGAATGACGGAAAGCGGTGGGCTCACGTGCCACACTTTGCCCGTAACGGTTTGGATGGTTGTGACCACTTGGGGCGTTGTTGTTCTTACCGTTGTGCGCTCCAGTTTCATGCCGGGCTGGAGCTCGTGGATACCAAGCTGCCTGCCGTCCACGCTGACTTTGGCGTTTTCGGGGACATTGGGGAAATGGCGAAGGGTGCCGTCTGACATCTTAACGAACAAATCGTTCCCATCGACCGCAACGACTTCGCCGCTCTCAATCTTCACTTCCTGTGTTGCTTGGAGGGTCGTGGTGCTTGTTTGGGTTTGCACTTGTGCGACGGTTGAGACTGCGAAAGCGAGACACAACGTCACCGACGCGAGTATTAAGCTCTTCCTTATCACGCTGCCTGAATTCATTGTCATTCCTCCGGTTTGAAATAGTTGAATAAGCCTTGGTTCATCTCCTACGACCAAACTGACGCTAGTCAGCGTGTTCGTTTGCCTGGGTCTTCGCTTCCATGCCTAGCTGCTCAGAACTCTTCAGTTGCTTCGTATCGGCAGCCATTGCATGCACGATGTAACGAAGAGGCGCGCTTCCAACAAAGTAAAATGGGTAACAAGTCACCAAGGTGAGGGAGGGTTTCGCTCTCGGCGCGAGAACGGACACATCATCTGGTGAGACGGTCTGGATCTCATCCACAGCGTAGCGTGAACGGCCACGCTGAGTGTACACATCGATCGTTTCCCCAACGTGAACATCCTTGAGTCCACGAAAGAAGCCGTCGCGGTGCCCGGCAATTCCGATGTTTCCCGGTTCGCCAAGGGGTGCGGTGCCCGGAATATGGCCGACCGCACGATCCAGCGTTAGGTCGTCCGTTCCCTCTAGAACCGGGACCTGCAGCTGAATAGCGGAGATCTCAAGAACTCCTAACGGTGGGGATACATTCGCCGCGAGGCTCGTCTGGTAGGCTCGAATACGCTTCTGTGACCAAAGACGGAAGTCGGGTATACCGCTATGCCATATGGATTGAGCCTCGACCACTGTTGGGAGAGATGTTTGATGCACCCAGAAACTCTGCACGCTGGCGTGGGAGTACATGGTGCTGTAAGCCCGATTGGCGACGTAGATGAAGACCAGTAATACTCCGAAGAACAACAAAAGTCTCTCTAGCTTGCTGAAACCTCGGATAGTAGCGCTCGGCGGCACGCTCCCTAAACCTCCCGAACACGTGTACTGGGGTGACGTTCGCAACGAGCCCGTTATATCAACCAGCTACCTTGTGATCAACTAGGGAAATCCCTAACCGGCCTGTTCTGGTCTTATCGGGGTTCAAGCACGGCTTGATCGCAGTTGATTCCGAACCTCGTCAGCGGCTCCCTTGCATCCTAGGGATTTCCCCAGTAGCAAATACCCGCATGTTGCGCTGAAATAATTCCGAGTTTTGAAACTGGCAGCCTTAGACTTTGGCCCAACGACAACAGGTGTCCCTCTACTATGAAGGGAGGGAAACTTTGATCCGACCACGTGTACTACTGGCGGATGACCATCCGGCCGTACTCAAAGCCACAACTGCGCTTTTAAAAGGCCGGTTCGACGTAGTGGGAACCGCATCGGATGGCGCCACGTTAGTGTCGGAGGCCGTTCGCCTTTGTCCCGACGTAATTGTGGCCGACATTACCATGCCGGTTTTGAACGGAATCGATGCCGCTCGTTGGCTTCGCGAGTCCTCGGTCCCAGCCAAAATAGTGTTCCTTACGATCCACCCAGAAGAGCAGTTCATGAAGGCGTGCATGGCAGAAGGTGCCTTGGGATACGTCCTAAAGTCCCACATGAGGGCGCACCTGATTCCAGCAATACAAGCGGCCTTTGTCGGACAAGTGTACATTTGTCCATTTGTTTCTAAGTGATGTTGGAGGTCTAGGACTCGACCCCAAGTAGAATCGCTCCTGCGGGAGAGCGGAGAGTGGAGAGTGGGGGAAACAATGCTGCGTTGGACATAGTCCCTAGTTCGTCTTCTTCCTCCCGAAGATCCCGCCTACGCCCGTCTTGCCGGTCTGTCCAGAGACAGATTTCTGAAGCGCACCCTTTGCAGCATTACCGGCCATATTTCCTACATCCGGAACAAATTTTGGACTGGATGCCGTCCCTTGAATCATGAAGGACACGCCTCCCCTATCGCCCCCCCGCCCTGTTCTCTGCGCCCGTGCGTCGGCCCTGTCGCTCTGCAGGTCGGCAGTCATCCGGAAATCGAGGGCCCCGGAAGGACTAATCGTGCCTGCTCCAGTCACTACACCGAGGGATGGAATCGTTACGTTGATGGCGTCGGCACTCGTCATCTCAGGAGCGATTCGCGCATTCAAGCTGGCATTCTGAATGGTCGTGTCGGGACTCGATGGTGCCTTTCCGCTGAAGGCTGATAAAGCTCCTAGTTTCGAACCCATATCGAAACCGGCCAGCTTCGTGTTGGACATTCGCACCGGGCCGGCGATCACCAGTTTGTCCAGGGGACCGCTGATTGCCAAGTCGGCTGATAATGTTCCTCCGTTCAATTTCGAACCTGAGGGAAGCACTACGCCAAGCGCTGGTAGCATCGCCTCTAACTCACCGACTGGCATATCCGAAGCATTGAGCTTCAGGTTCATCAGCTGCGTTTCGCCCTGGGTCTGGAATCCGCCCGTGAGTCGGGCGACGGCCTTGCCGATCGCGATATCCCCTTGGGTGATCGTGCCAGTCTGCCGGTCGAGGTCGTTGGTCAGCGCGTATTTGATGCTCACAGTTTCGGGAGCTGGAGAACCCTTCGGTGAGAGCTTCAGCTTTTCGCAGGAGATAACGCCAGTTGCCTTGGCCTCGCTACCGTTTGAGTTCAAGGATCCATCAATAGTTACCGAACCGCCGATGCCGCTAGCCGGATCGACGAAACCGGACGCCGCGATGTCCATGTCTTTCACCTTCATGGTCGCATCAAGTGGAGTTTTGGCCGAGTCCTGGGGATTGATAGGTCCTGCTTTACCCGACATGTTGGCGCTGCCGCCCCCGGGCAGGTTGATCGCCAATGTGAACGGAAACTGCGATGTGGAAGAGAAATTCGTCAATTCAACATTGAGGTTGTCGTATATCTGCGGATTGGCGGTGGAGTTCGCTCTCCCGACCATCAGTTTTCCATCTTTGATCTCCAACTTTCCGACGGATAGCGATTGGGGTGCTCCCGACTTTGTGGGTTCAGAGGGCTTTTTCTCATTCGTCCCACCGAGGCTTGAGAAATTCCATCTGCCATCCGCCGATTTGAGCAACGTAATCTGTGGCTCATCCAGGACGATTCCGGTTACGTTCAACGCCTTGGAGAAAATGAGCGGCATCAACTCGACCCCGACTTCCAACGATTTTGCCGTGATGAAAGACGACTTGCCGAAGGCCGGATCGTCGGCAATGGTTACGTCATCCACGCTGACCTTGCCGCTCATAAGGGACAGGCTCAACTTTCCAAGACTCACTTGCCTTCCCGTGGCATCCGTTAATGCCGACTCGATTTTCGGGCGGAAACTGTCGACGTTAATGAACAGAGGAAGTGCTATCAGAATGACGACAACGACCGTGATTGCAATTCCGGCGATCTTCATTGCACGCTTATCGATTTGCATGATCTCTCTCCTTCCTGACTCGGGTCTCACTTTTCCGACATTCTGCGCAGCTAACTACGCAACGGGCTAAGAGCAGCAAAGTTCAGGTGCGCTCACGGGGTCCGCTCCGAGCTGAATCGCGCGGCGCTCCGAAAGGAGGCGACAGCTGATAGGAAATTACAAACTCTGAAACAGGCTAGGTCTTAAATCGATGTCCGCACAACTAGGGAAATCCCTAACAGTGCAGCCGCTATCGACTGGGCTGGCAGCAAAAAGACGGGGCACTCTTAGGGTTTTCCCTAGTTGTGCGGATATCGCGTCAGGCCTAAGGTTTTGTCTCAGAAAGCGGACATTTAGCCGCAGACATTTGTCTGGACTTGATCAGACCACGAAAAGGGAAGAGTCAAAAGTGGCGGGGAATCGTCCTCAAATCATGATTGCTGACGACCACGCGTTCGTGGCCGATGCATGCAGGATGCTGCTCGAACCGGAATACAACGTGGTAGCGACCGTGGGGGACGGGCGTGCACTGGTGCGCGTCGCTACTAATTTAAAACCACAGGCAATCATCATCGACATCGGAATGCCGCTCCTGAACGGTCTTGATGCCGGCTGTCAGGTGAAGGAGATATTGCGTTCGGTAAAGTTGGTGTTCTTGACCATGAACAGAGATCCCGCTTTGGCTGCTGAGGCATTCCGGCGCGGAGCCTCAGGCTACCTGCTGAAGACTTGCGCAGCCCCGGAACTGATAGTTGCCATCCGGGAGGTTCTGAAGGGTAAGTTGTATCTTTCCCCGGCAATCGCCAAAGAAACGGTCGATTTTCTGTTGCGTCAGCACAAGGAATTTATTGACGAAGGGCAACGGCTCACCGAGAGGCAGCGCGAAGTGCTGCAGTTGCTGACTGAGGGGAACTCGATGAAGCAGGTAGCGTGCGCCCTGAACATGAGCAAGGAAACGGTTGCCTTTCATAAGTACAGAATCAGGGAAATATTGAATGCCAAGAACGATGCCGAGCTTGTGCAATATGCGGTCAGGAACCACCTGATTACGGTATAGCGATGCTGAAACAAGCTGGGTAGGTCCCCCGAGCCTCCCGAGGGCTTATTGAACAAGGGTATCGCGCGCAACCGGAAATCAATTTTGTCGGAATAAAACCCTGCCTCGTGTCGGCCGATAACCCTCACGTTCAGTTCTGGGAGCGGCGGGACGAGCTCGCTGCGAGTGCGATCGGCGGTTTACTCGTCCTTGGGGTCGGTGAACTTGTTACCAGCCAAAATGGCACCGACAAACCGCTTCCCCCCAAGGACCGCGTTTACAGCGGTCAGTGGCTCGTTTCGAGCATTCATTTTGAGGACGTAGCCACTTCCTCCCGAGGCAAGGGCTCCCTGTAAAATATCGGGGGAAGTTTCCTGGCTCACGAAGAGTTTTGCTTTTGGGAGAAAGCTCGCGGATTCGCTGGGCGGCTTCGATGCTTCGATCCCATTCAGATTCGGAAGTCCGATGTCCAGCAAAACCCAGTCCGGTTGAAGTTCTTCCACCTTCTGAACCGCTTCTAGGCCATCTGACACTTCGCAGATGATCTGCAATTCTGGCTGTCGCTGAAGTAGCTTCGCGACAAGACGCCGAAATGGTTCGAAGTCGTCCACCACGAGAACACGGATTAAGGGAGTAGCCAAGAAGCCTCCGTCAAATCTAGTTGAACCTGGAACTCATTGAGAGATTGTTGAATCCAAAACTGGAGAGTATGGCACCTCCTTCATTCCTCATGCGCAATCTCGCGCTTGTGCGAAGTAACAAGATTATCTGGGAAAACGATCCGAGAGGCGATAAGCGGAAAAGGACGCTCCGCTTAAACCGCTCGAAGGAAGAGTCTTTCGGGTGAGCGCAACAGGATTCTTCCGCGGTGTTTGCGAACCGCACCGGTTCTGTGCCATTCGCTGATTACCCGACTCGTCGTGTAGGGACTGATATTGGCTGCGTGGGCCAACTCTTCGTTGGTCACATCGAGTTCAATGCCTCCCGAGACTTTTTGGCCTATGCTGGGGGCGTATCCCAAAAGGACATGGGCAAGCCTCTCCCGTGCACTCTGGGAAGTCAAGGCGGCGTGGGTGCCAATATACCAAGAGAGATAATCGATGCTGGTGTGGAATGCATTTATCATAAGCCGAGGGAACCGTCGGGAGAGGGCGCGAATGGTTGAGCCATCCCAAATGAGCACAATACTGTTCCGCACTGCTTCGGTGCTGGCGAGATAGGTGGACCGTGGGGGTGCCAGCGCAGCTGCACCGAAGATGTGGCCTGGGGTAATCCATATGAGGATGAGCTTTTTCCCATTGGGTGTGTCAACGAAATAACGCGCCCGGCCCTTCCACAGCAAAAACAGTTGGTCGGCAGGGTCGTCTTGATGGGTTATCATAGACGACGCTCGGAAGCGACGGAGTCTTGCCGCCGCCAAGATCACATCAATTTCCTGTCGTTCTAAGCCCCGCAGCAGTTCGGTGCCACGGGGAACATCGACAGCGCGAATTTCTAAAGCAGTCATATTCTCTCGGTCCGGGCATCCGGTAGCTCAGTTGACCGTAGTCCATGTCGTTTCAGCGAGAAGCAGATCGCATTTTGCTGGCAGCAGGGCTCAGCCCGACGTCAAACCTTGCGGATTGGTCGCATCGGAGCCTGTCCCTCTGCGTGATTGCATTGGTGACTATTGAATCTTTGCCAAAGGTTACCTTCGGCCTCTGCTGGCAGGTAGGTTAGCTCTCGCGGAGTGAAAAACTTAAAGCGGCATTTCTCACACATCCCCAGAACAGGGGTTTTGCCTAGACGCTTAAGGATTGTCAATCGCCGCTCTGCCATTGCCTTTTTACAGTGTTTTCATAGTCCCCGGCAGGTTGTCCTAGAAACGCGTAACCAGGCCCTGCACGAAAACCAACGTTGCAACAGCATCCTAGATGCAAAAGGAACGTTGGCAGAGGCCACAAAAAGGGGGCATCGGTCGCCCCCACAAGTCGCATACATGTCTTCCGATTTGAGTGTCCGCGCCTGGCCGCTTAGGCGGCGAGCTTCTGGCCAAGAAATTCCTTAGCTTTCGCCGCCTCTGCATCCCACTTATTAAGTTGCTCGGGCGTCAGGAAACTGATCAGGCGCTGACGAATCATCGCCCGGTTGTCGGCTAC
>Ga0210395_10001944_pt1 | contig 16131 bp, 17 predicted proteins | sample IncBWH4OmetaG_FD_150861 | JGI IMG/M metagenome (GOLD analysis project Ga0210395, IMG submission 150861) | Forest soil microbial communities from Barre Woods Harvard Forest LTER site, Petersham, Massachusetts, United States - Inc-BW-H-4-O ... | reverse complement strand
AGACGAGCCGCATCTTCGTTCGTGAAGTGCGCCGCTATCTTGTTGCTTGCCATGCTACCATTCTAGCGCCTTCTTCTTGTGGTGTCAAGTATATAATCGCCATACCTGAGGTGGCTTTGCCTACAAAGGGCTCTCGGCGGCCTGTTTTATAGGCAGGCCGCCGACTTCTTGGGCAGACCTCTCGCTGTCGTCGGCAGCGGAGCCTTTTGAAACCGACCTTGTCAAGCCAAGCGTCCGAATTTACCAAGGGCCTTGACTGCCACGGCCCGATTCCGCTCCGTATTCGCCCGGAGTCCCCCCATCCACTCGACCTCGACCTTTCCGAGATACGCGGCTATCGCGTCTATTGAAGCGCCCTCCCGGGCCATTCCGAGCACCTTGGGCGCATAATTGTCATACTCGCTCTGAGGGGCACCGTCGATATGATTGATGCCAATCGGGTCCCAATCATTCCATAACAGGAGCTTTACGCGGTCCAAGTCGTCCATCTAGGCAACCCCTTTCCAAAACGCTTCTTCAACCCCAAGTTCGTAGATCGAATGTACCAACACGCAGAGATTGTGGACGAGAATCTTGCAGAGGACTTCGTTCACCTGCGCGGTTTCCGTCTTGGAACGGATGCGGCTACCGAACTTCGACTTAACCATGTGGAACACGGTTTCGACATTCGAGCCTCTCGCCCGTACTTCGCCTGGCGATGGCGTCCGCATCGTTCCTACAGTCTGGGCGAGACGCGGCGAGGATTTTAATCTGGTGTGTTGTGAACAGCACGGATTCCGGGACGTCGTAATTAAGCCGGCAAGAGGCGCGGCAACGCACGATGTTTTACTTGTGCATCGGGATGACGACACTTTGGCTGAGGGCCAGGGGCACCTCGATCGGCTACTACGGGAACACGATGGTCTTGTCCAACCGTACCTAGACTCTGTAATGAGCTATGGGGAGCGGGCCCTGGTCTTTTTTGAGAATCGCTTTTCGCACGCGGTCATAAAGAAGCCGTTCGATAAAGTCTTGGCAGTGGGAGGAAGCGCGAGTCCGGCAGCCGAGGCTACGCTGGACGAGATCGAGCTGGCGACTAAAGCGCTTACGATGGCGCCTGGTCGATCCATGTAAGCGCGAGTCGACCTACTGCGAGACTCAGACGGTGAGCCGTGTGTTAGTGAAGTCGAACTAATCGAGCCGGGACTGTACTTTGGTGCATGCGCCCAGGCAGTCTCAACGTTTGCAGATCTCTTGCAGCGCGAGATCCACGCTGCTGGAACTCGGGCGTTCGCGCAACCCTTGCATTCCAAGGCTGACTGACCAATTTTCCTCGGTTTGAGGGGAAACTTCTCAATTCGGCAGAGCGTTGCTTCTGTAATAAGAGCTATTGTTAATGGTACAGTTACCTAACTGCGTCGTGCCTTTAGGGTGGTGCCCCACCGGCATGCATGATAGCGGAACAACGAAGGTAGGCACCGAGCGCGCCTCAAGAAGAGGAGCATGAAATGAAAAATATGCTGAATCTGCGCTATAACGTGCTCGGTGTTTGCGCCGCCGCTTTGCTCGTCGCGTGCAGCAGCAGCGCGTCACAGTCGGGGCTGGGCGCTCCCGCATTGGCTCCGAGTGGCGCTCACGCCGCGGTTCCGCTGTCGGTTAGATACGGCGTGCTCCACAGTTTCAAAGGCGGCGAGGCTGACGGCGAAGAGCCGTTTGCGGGCCTCGTTAACATCAAAGGCACGCTCTACGGCACGACCTACGAAGGAGGCTCATGCAGCAGAATCGGCGGCGGAACCGTCTTCTCGATCACGCCGTCCGGCACGGAAACCGTGCTCCACAGCTTCGGCTGCTCGCAAGACGGCGCATACCCGGTTGCGGGCCTCATCGACATCAAAGGCACTCTCTACGGGACGACCGGTAAAGGAGGCGTAAACGGTGACGGCACCGTCTTCTCAATCACGCCGTCGGGTACCGAGTCCGTGATCTACAGTTTCAAAGGCGGCCCGGGAGACGGCGAACAGCCGCGAGCGGGCCTCATCAACGTCAAGGGCACCCTTTACAGCACGACTTATCTGGGAGGGAACTGCAGTTCAAGTGGCGGTTGCGGAACCGTCTTCTCGATCACGCCGTCCGGCACTGAAACCGTACTCCATAACTTCGGCGGCTCGGGAGACGGCATATACCCGTTTGCGGGCCTCATCAACGTCAGGGGCACGCTCTACGGGACGACTTTTGAAGGGGGAGCGGACTGCGGCTCAAGCGGCGGTTGCGGAACCGTCTTCTCGATCACAAAGTCCGGAGCGGAAACCGTGCTCCATAGTTTTGCAAATGACCCAGACGGCAATAACCCGGAAGCCGGCCTCATCAACGTCAAGGGCACGCTCTACAGCACGACCTATGATGGGGGCACAAACGGCCGCGGAACCGTTTTCTCGATCACGCCGTCCGGCACGGAAACGGTGCTCCATAGTTTCGGCGGCTCGGGAGACGGCGCAGTCCCGTTTGCGGGCCTCGTCGACGTAAAGGGCAAGCTCTACAGCACGACCTACGTAGGAGGCGCGAATAGCGACGGAACCGTCTTCTCAATCACGCCGTCGGGCGCCGAAACCGTGCTCTACAGTTTCAAGGGACCCGGCTCGGGAGACGGCGGGTTCCCGCGAGCGGGCCTTGTTAAGGTCAAGGGCGCGCTCTACGGCACGACTGGAGGCGGGGGTACGGGCTGTAGCGGGAGCTACGGTTGCGGCACCGTGTACTCGTTGTCGCGGTTCTGATTCGCTTGCGCGGCGCGTAACAAGTGTTCGGCGCAGTTGGTGACTGCGCGGAGTCGTGAAGTGTTTGCCGGACTTCTATTTTGCGGCGCGGAGCGCGCACGAAGAACATCAGGCACCGTTCCAAGGATTCACCAGATCGCGTTGGTCGGGGATAACTTCTCGCCGTTCGACTAATTCGGTGGGACTGAGCCAGAGGCCGCCGAAACATCGCCAAGCCCCGTGGCGTTCGCGGAGCGAGGAGCAAGGCAAGGTGAGGAGCTTGGATTTCAGCCGCTACGCGCTAAGCAGTTGCGTCGCTGTGGCAATGCTCGCGGGGTGCGGCGGATCGCAGCCGCCGATCGGTGCGCCGGGCACTCAGGGACGGATAATTGAAACGGTTCGGCAGAAACTCGCAACGCCGGTTATGACAGATCGGCCACGCCTCCTCGCAGTCACCCGGAAGATCGAAGGAAATATCGAGACGAGTTATCTCGACAAGGTCGTGAAGGTGCGAGAGTACACGCTGCCTGGCAAGCAGGTTGCCACAGACTCCATAATCGTCGGCCCAGATCGCAACCTGTGGTTTACTGAGTGGTGCGGCATTGCGCAGATAACCCTCAACGGCCAGATTCGAGTAACGAAATTAAGGCCGGGACAATCAGACCCGGGATTGCTTACCGTAGGTCCGGATGGAGACATTTGGGCGAACGCCGCCCAGGACGGAACGCAATGTTTGCCTCCGACAGGGCCTCTTTATCTCGTCGTAAAGCTGATATATCGGGTAACTCCCGAGGGACGGCTTACGGCGTTCCCCCTGCCTATTGATAATAACAATTTCCCAACGGGACTTTTAAACACCGACTCAACCTTATACTTTGGGCTTCCAATTCTCGCGATCATACATGGCGACGAAGTGGATCGGAACTTCCTCGCAACGATTTCGACGACGGATGGCATCGTTAATAAGGTAGCTCCAATTCATGAATCGCGTTCGACCGGAGATGGCTACATCATGGCGCTAGGCACGCCTGGCCCGAAGATGTGGTTCTACGATTTCGAGGGCGGCCTTCACGTTTGCTCCACTACGGGCAAGTGTTTTTACCGACGTAGCCCTACTCCTCACAAATTTGTTGGAGCGCTTTATGGGACGGCAATGGCATATTCGTCTGCGGATCAAGACGTTTATATCGACGATCAAAACACGTGGATAATTGTACGATACACGCTTGGCGGAAAGAGGTCAGGAGGATATAAGAACCTGGCCTTTGCAAACGGATTCGGTACGGTAACTTACTATCACGGTAACATCTGGATAACTCTCGGAGGCGATGACAAGGCACGACCAAACCTCGGACGACTTACACCGTCCGGAGATTTTAGCGAAGTATCGCTTCCGTTCGTTGGCCCCACAGCGGCAGTTACCGCGCTGGTCGGTGGTCCCAATGGACACCTATGGTACCTCCGGGGTAACCATGTTGGCGAGATCCTTTCGAATATTTGAGGGCGACGATTCTGGTTAATGGAATAAGGAGCGCAGAAACGGGAATGAGAACCCTTGCACTACGCTGCAGTGCACTGAGCATCAGTGCCGCCGCGGCAATGCTAGTTGGCTGCGGCGGTTCGCAGCCGCCGAGCGTACCAGGCGGTATGCCGCAAAGCCTCACGCGAACCGTCTGCCCGCAAGTCGTCGGCAAGCCGAGGTGCATGGTCCTTTTGTCGGATAAGGTGCGGCCGCCGTGCTCGCCGACCTTGACGTGCGGCTGGACGCCGGCCCAACTCGAAACCGCGTATGGGCTCACCAGCGCGTTGGGTAATGGTTCGGGGACGAACATCGCCTTCATCGAGGTGGGCGACCTAGTTAATGCCTCGTCCGATCTCTCAACGTACCGAGGCGACTATGGACTCGGCACCGGCAACTTGACGAAGTACAACGAGTACGGACAGCAATCCAACTATCCGCCGAGCTGTCAGAACTACGGCTGGTGTATCGCGAGCGATCTGGACATCGATATGGTCTCGGCGGCTTGCCCCAAGTGCAATATCTTCTTGATCGAAAGCAAGGACGGCATCAGCGATTTCGAGACAGCCGAAGCCGAAGCCGTCACGCTCGGCGCGACGATTCTCAGCAATAGCTGGAGTTGCCCCGGAAGCTACGACTGCGGCGATCCGACCTTTCCCAACTACTTCGACACCCCAGGAATTACGTATCTCGGCGCGGCTGGCGTCGGATATGGCGACCCGTACGGTAACGTCGGCGCTCCGGCGGCCTTAGCCAGCGTTATCGCGGTCGGTGGTACGCAATTGGTGCTGAGTGGTTCTAAGTACCGCGAAACTCTGTGGCCGGATTCCGGCGGCGGTGGATGCGCTAGCCCGAGCGAAGTCGGAGGTTCGGGCATCCCGAAGCCATCATGGCAGAAAGACCCGGACTGCAAGTACCGCACCGTCGTAGATGTCTCGGCCGAGGCGGGCTGCGCGCCGGGTGTTGCCGCTTACAGCAGCATCTACGGCGGCTGGACGGAAGTCTGCGGAACGAGCGTTAGCACTCCGTTCACTGCCGGCGTTATCGCGCTCGCGGGGAATGCAGATAAGCTGGGCGCGGGCAAAACCTTCTGGACGTTCGGGAGCAAGGAGCAGCAAGAATACTTCCATCACCCCTCCGGGTCTGGCGAACGCGGCTGCGGCAACTACTTGTGCGGAGATGGGAGATACAAAAAGCATTATTCCGGCCCGGGCGGCTGGGGCTCGCCAAACGGAACAAAAGGCTACTAAAGAGCTATAGATATTGCGTAGCGTAATCAGCCGGTTCGTGCCGGATAGCGGGCTGGTAGATGGCAACGGCATACTGTACGGCGTGACGACCGATGGCGTTCGTATGCACGACGCCTTCGCAGCAGGTAGCGAAATGGTCAACGCGGGAGCAACTAACCTTGAGCGGAGTCGAAGGGCACCCGTCGAACATTTTCCCTACGCCACGCCGGCAAAGGAGCGATCGTCGTGAGGATTTGGCTGTTCACGATAACAGCAGCGGCTGTATTAGCCGCATGCGGCGGCAATCCGCCGGTGCTCGTCCCGGCTCAGGCGGCGCACCCCAACGTGGAGCGCCGGCACTCCTGGATGGACCCGAGTACCAGGAATGAAACGCTTCTCTACGTCACCAATTCCAACGGATTGGTCAGCGTCTATCGGTACTGGCAGCATACGCTCGCCGGCGTGCTCACGCCCTTCACGATGCCCCTTGGCGAGTGCGTCGACGCTGCCGGCGACGTCTACATCGCCGACTATTCGGAGAAAGCGCTCGTGGAGTACGCGCACGGCGGCGCCAAGCCGCTGCGAAGGATCCTCGATACCGGTTTCCATCCTTACGGCTGCGCCGTCGATCCGGCGACCGGCAATCTCGCGGTCGCAAACTACGAAGATACGACGTACTCCGGCTACGGCGACGACACCGGCAACGTCGCGATCTATCTGGGAGCCAAAGGCAAACCCGTCTATTACGCAAGCGACGTCGGGCGCGTTAGCAGCCTCGGGTACGACGATCACGGTAACCTGCTGATCGCGGACGGAGAGTATGAGTACTACGGTTACTTTGACCAGACGATGTTCTACTATTTGCCCAAAAAAAGCTCGCAGCTCCTGAGCATCGACCTCCCGAACACGCAGTTCTCCTCGGGTTGGCCTTTCGTGGATAGCATCAACTACGATGGCAAATACTGGGTGCTTACGGTCTACGGCGACCGTCTATATCGTTACACGATTAACATCAAGGCACAGGAGTTCGACGAACTGCAGCTTTCGGGCGGAACCGGCTACGTGGGCGGGATTTGGCTCTATCGTCAAACGCCAAAAGCACCAGCCACGCAGGTCGTCGGCGCCGGCGCCAACCAAGACGGCGACGCCTTTGCCGGCTATTGGAAATATCCGGCCGGCGGCAACCCTTATTACGAGATCACTACCAATCTCGACGGTCCGTTCGGCGTCGCGATCAGCTTGAAACAATGATGCGCTCACCGTTCGTTCGACCCATGCTCGGGGCGCTGATTGCGCTCTCCGGCATCTCTGCGTGTACGGGCGGCAACACGCCCGTCTCGCCGAACGGCGCCGGTCCGCCGCGACTCGCGACCTCGGTCGCGCGCTGGGCCGCGCCTGCGCATCCCGACCGAAAGCCATCGTGGTCTTCTCCGGCGCTGGCAAAGGCTAAGGGGCCGCTGCTGTTCGTCTCTGACTCCGGCACGGCGTCGGTCTACATCTATAATCTCTCGACGCTCAAACTCTTGTCCACGATTACCGGGCTCGATCAGCCGCAAGGCGAGTGCTCTAACACGCACGGCGACGTCTGGATCACCGACACCAACGCAGCGGAGGTTTACGAAGTCACGCATCACGGTCTGCTCGAAAACGAGCTGCCCGTTTCGGACGGCTATCCCGTCGGGTGCGCGTGGGACAAAAGGACCGGCACTCTCGCCGTAATGGAACTCTTCAACGGCAGCGGCGGACAAGGCGCAATACTGCTCTACAAAGGCGGCTCCGGTTCGCCGGTTAGCATCACGAATCCCGAACAGTACTACTATAATTTCGGCGGCTACGACCCCCAAGGGAATCTGTTCGTCGACGGGCGCGCCGCAAACGGTGCCTTCATGCTCTCTGAGCTCCCTAAAGGCCAGAAGACAGCCTATACCCTCACGATCTCCGGCGGCACGATCTACTTCCCGGGCATGGTGCAGTGGAATCCATCTGCCGCCGACCTGGTCGTCGGGGATCAATCCTGCGCCAACACATACGCGAGCTGCGTCTACGCCCTAAAACTCGGTGGGAGCACCGCTACGATCACCGGCAGCACGACGTTTCTCAACTATAGCGGAGGCGGGATCTGCGACCTCGTGCAGGGGGTAATCTTCAACAATAAGATCGCCGGCTCCGATAACGACTTCTGCGGCTCGACGGCCAGCGCTACCTATACCTGGTCGTACCCCGCCGGCGGGAAAGCATCGGCTTACAACAACTCGACTGACGTCACGCCGGTCGGAGCGGCGATCAGCCAATGAAACTGGGCATAAACGCCAGTCTTTTGCTCCTCGCATCGCTCGTCGCGCTCTCCGGTTGCGCCGCATCGCAGTCGCGCGATGCGCTGCCGAGCGCGATGCCGGCGGCACACTATTCGTGGATGGTGAACGGCCTGACCAACCAAGATCTGATCTACGTCTCGAACGTCGATAACGAAGTGACTGTTTATAGCGCGTCGAACCAAAAGCTGGTCGGCGTGCTCACCGATTTCACGCAGCCGAAGGGCGAGTGCGTCGACGGCACCGGCAACGTCTACATCGCCGATTACACCGCCGAGCAGATTCTCGAGTACGCGCACGGCGGTCGCAAACCGATCAAGACGTTTAGCGATTCGCCTTACTCGCCGTATACCTGCACGATCGACCCGACGACCGGCGACTTAGCCGTTGCGGATAACGGCGACTCGTCGCAGGCAGGGGATATCGCCATCTGGCCGCCAGGCAGCAGTCAGCCCACGCGCTACACCGATCCGCAGATCCTCAACTTTTCTGCCGCCGCCTATGACGGCAGCGGCAACCTGCTCGTTTCCGACAGTTACTCTTACGGCCGCCAAACTGGCTTCGCGTGGTTGCCGCACGGCGGCACGCGGCTCTTCAACGTCACCGTGCCGGGTCCCAAGGGGGAGCAGAACTGGGACCTCAGCGGCATCGCGTGGGACGGTCAATACTTCGTGCTCGACGCCTATTACGTATATCGCGTGAGCTTGATCCACGGGCAGGCCTACTACGTCGACGAGATCTTACTCGATTACCCCGAAGAGCACTCCCCGTCGGGGCCGTTGTGGATTTACAAGTCGGGTTCGCAGATGCAGCTCGTCGAGGGACTCTTTGACGGTGAAGGCGGGAACAGCGCGGTCGGCATTTGGAGTTACCCGGGAGGCGGCGAGCCCACCACCACGTTCACCCACGGCGTCGACCGGCCGTTCGGGGTAACCGTCAGCCCGAAACAATAAGCGAGGCGCTGCAACGCGCGACGCTGACGACTGAGCCTGAAAAGACTCCGAACATTGGTCGACCCGCATACTTGAAACGACTGTTTCACGTATGCTAGGATGAGCCGTGTCGAGAACACCGGACGAAGCGCGGCGCCGGGAACTGCTCGAGGCTTGCGTCGATTACGTTTGCCGGAACGGTTTGGCCGATCTCTCGCTACGCCCGCTGGCAAAGGCAGTGGGATCGAGTCCCCGCGTCCTGCTTCACTACTTTGAATCAAAGGAGAACCTGGTCGTTGAGATCGTCCTCCATGGCCGAGCCCGTCAACAAGCGATGATGGCGCGCCTCAAGCTCACCGATCTCACGCCGCGAGAGGTCGTGCGAAAGCTTTGGCGGGAGTGGAGCAAACCGGAGTGGGAAGCGCTGACGCGCCTCTCCTTTGAAATCTACGCGCTCGCGCTGCAGGATCGCACACGTTTTCCCGGCTACCTCGACCGTTCGGTGAACGAATGGCTCCGCGCGCTCGAAAAGTGCGCGCAGGCGCCGGGCCGCAGCCGCAGCGAGGCCCGTTCGCTTGCAACGCTCTTGGTTGCGGGATTCCGCGGCTTCTTGCTCGACCTCGCCGCGACGCACGACCGCGCCCGGATCGACCGCGCGGTCGAACGCTGGATTTCACTGGTATATGCGCCAGACTAAGAGCCCGCGCAGCGGCGCGGCGATCTTCATCTTCATCACCGTCCTGATCGACATGATGACGTTCGGCATGATCGGGCCGGTGCTGCCCAAGCTGATCGCGAGCTTCGTCGGCAATAACTACGCCTTTGCGGCAGAGATTATCGGACTCTTCGCAACGGTCTGGGCGCTGATGCAGTTCTTCTGCTCGCCGCTCTTGGGCATGCTCTCCGACCGCGTCGGCCGGCGCCCCGTCATCCTGATTTCAAACGCCGTTGGGGCGGTGGATTATGCCATCATGGCACTCGCGCCGAATCTCTGGTGGCTCTTCGCCGGGCGCGTACTCTCGGGCATCGCGACGGCCAACATGGCGACCGCGAGCGCCTACATCGCGGATGTCACGCCTGCGGAGAAACGGGCGTCCGCGTTTGGCCTTATCGGCAGCGCGTTCGGTCTGGGTTTCGTACTCGGGCCGGCGATCGGCGGTTTGGTTGGGACGATTAATCCGCGTTTGGCGTTCTGGGCGGCGGCAGCCTTCGCGCTGATCAACACGCTCTACGGACTCTTCGTCTTACCAGAATCGCTCTCGCGCGAGCGCCGGACCAAACGGTTGGAGTGGAAGCGCGCGAATCCGATTGGCTCGCTGCGGCTGCTGCGCTCGCATCACGAGTTATGGGGCCTTACTTGGGTAAATCTGATCACCTACATCGGGCACGAAGTCTTGCCGAATGTGTGGGTGATCTATTGCATCGCGGCATTCGGCTGGAGCACCGGCAGCATCGGCCTGACGCTCGCGCTGGTCGGTACGATTGCGGCGATCAATCAGGCCACGATGGTTCGACCGATCGTCGCGCGGCTGGGGGAACGCCGGACGTTACTTGCCAGCCTCGTCGTCGCCGCTCTTGGCCTCGCACTGATGGGAACCACCAATGGTTTCGTATTTCTGCTCGCCGCGGTCGTCATCTCGCTGCCGATGTATCAGGCTTCGTCACAGGCGCTGATGACGCGGCGCGTCAAGGCGTCCGAGCAAGGCGAGTTGCAAGGCGCGCTCGGATCCGTACGCGGCCTCTCGATGCTGATCGGACCGGCCATCTTCACGCTCACCTTCGCGCAGTTCGCGGGCCCGTGGCGCGGCTTGGGGCTCATCGGCGCACCTTGGTACTTGGCGGCGATGCTCTACGTCATTGCGTTCTGCGTCGCTTGGCGAATCACGTCGCGCGCCGACGACGTCGTGCTGCCGGTCGAAGCGGCACCCCCGCTATACGTCGAAGGCTGATGAGGAACGCCGCCGACTGCCGTAGAGCCGTTTGCCCCGCATTCGTAGCAAGATCGAATTGATATTCGTGGCCTAATGGCGGCGACTGGCCCTTTGAAAAGAACAGCGATTCCACGCGAACGTGCTCGCGCTTGAGGGCGCTGAGCGCCGCCGACGCTTTCGCGGCGCCACGATCGAAGTCGTGCCGGATTAACAATACCGCGGGGAACGGACTGACCGTAACGGCGACGGATAGCGCGACTGCGATAAATAAGAGAGCGACACTCAGCGCTCCGACGATTCGAAGGGCTAGTCGCACGCCAAGCAGCGAGAGCCTAATCGAAACAGACGATCGGTTTGACGATGCGCGATTCCGCTAGCTCCCGATAGGCGCGCGGGACGTCGTCGAGGGAGATGAGCGCGGCGTCGACTCTCTCGGCCGTGACGACGCCACGCTCGATCAAGGCCAAGGCCTCGCGCGTGTCGTCGGGGCCACACGAATAACTTGCGACGAGGCGAAGGTCGCCGAAGTAAAAACGCGTGGGATCGATCGCGATTGGTACTTCGGGTGGGAACGGGGTGAACATCACGACGGTGCCCCCGCCCGTCGCCGCGGCGCACGCCGCCTTCATCGCGGGAGCAGTGCCCGGACCGCAGATCACGACGTCGGCGCCGCCGGGGAGAATTTGGTCGACCTCGTCGGGAGGAAAGACCGTCGCGCCGTTGCGCTGCGCGATCGCGCGGCGCTGCTCGATAAAATCGCTGGCGAAGACTTCGGCGCCAAGCGCTCCCGCGGCCAGAACGTGCAGCAATCCCATGACGCCCAAGCCGATCACATACAGCCGGTCGTTCTTTCTCACGCCACTGCGGCGCAGCGATTTTACGACGCAGGCGAGCGGCTCGACTAGCGAAGCATCGCGAAACGGGACGCTCGCGGGCAGCGGCAGCGTGTCGCGCTGGTTTTCTCGCGAAACGCGAAAGTATTCCGCGATGCCGCCGGGCTCGATCCTTGTGGCACGCCAGGTCGCACATTGCACGTAATCGCCACGCGTGCAGGCGCGGCACTCAAAGCACGGCGCGTGATGATGCACGAATACGCGATCTCCCACGGAAAGCGCGCAGTCGCCGGCGACGGCCGCCACGATGCCGGCCGGTTCGTGGCCGAGCACGAGCGGCGCCTTTCGCGCGATGTACCAACCCATGACGTCGCCGCTACAGATTCCGCTGGCCATCGTTCGCACGAGCAGGTCCCCGTCGCGCAGCTCCGGCACGGCGCGCTCTTCGATGCGCACGTCGTTGACGTCGTAGAGCACCGCGGCTCGCATCGTTTCGGGCGTCATGGTTCGATCAATAGCTTCAGAGCGTCGCCTGTGTCGAGCCGTTGGAAAGCTTCGGCGATTCGATCGAGCGAATAACTATCTGAAATCAAACCGCTTAGCGGTAGCGCGTGGCTCGCGATAAGCTCGTAGGCGCTGCGCACATCGCGCGGCGTAAAGTGAAACGGCGCGATAAGCTGCACTTCATCGTAATGCAGCCGCGCGGCATCGAACGAGACGCGGGCCTCGGCGGGCAGACCGGCAAAGAATGAAACGCGCCCACCGCGTCGCACGAGCGCCGGCGCGCGCTCCCACATCTCGATGCTTCCGGTACACTCGATCGCGGCATCTACGCCCCGATCGCCGGTTCGCTCGGCTACGACGTTGCCGATCGGCGACGCCGTTACATCGATGCTTTGTAGCCCAAGTTCGCGAGCCAGGGCCACGCGCTGCGGCCGGCGACCGAAGATCAGCGCCTCGACGCCCCGCCGCTGCAGCAACAAAGCATGGAGAATTCCAAAGCCGCCGTTGCCGATGACGGCAACGGTCGACCCCGGGGCCGCCGCGAGGAGTTCGATCGAGTGAACGACGCAGGAAAGCGGCTCGAGAAATGCCGCCTGCGCGTAACCGATGTCGAGAGGTTTGTGAAAGCAGTTGCGCTCGACGACACGCTGCGGAACCGCGATCAGATCCGAGTACGCCCCCAAAATCATCGTCGAGAGAAGATACTCGCAGAGTTCCTCTTGCCCGTTGCGGCACCAATAGCACTGACCGCACGGCGCGGTGTGAACGCACATCACGGGGTCGCCAACGGCGAAGCCGGTGACGCCGGGCGCGACCAATGCGACGTCGCCGGAAAACTCGTGGCCAAAGCGTGTCGGCATCGGCATTTTCGGATGGCCGCGACGATAGGTCTTCAGATCCGTTCCGTCGGTCAGAGCGGCACGCACGCGCACGACGATTCCGCCCGCCGGCGCAGCCGGTACTGCTTCTTCGCGCAGCTCGATCGTCTTCGGTGCAACCAGCATCGCGACGCGCGAACGATCCGATGCGGTCACGTGCTTGGCGCTGCAACGCAGGCCAGCAACGCCGAGCGAATTGGTTCCGGCAACGGGCGGCTCTTCTTCGTCGTGCCGTCGACCGCGGCCACGATGAACGTCAACGCCGCGCCGGCCTCGCCCGTCCGCTCGTTGAAGAGGACGGTCTTCCATCGGACGCTCGACGACCCGACGCGCTCGATGTGCGTGCGCATCCGCAGCCAGTCGCTCATCATCGCCGGAGCGTGATACTCCGCCTCCACTCGAACGCGCGGAAGCCAAAAACCGTACTGCGTGAACACGGTCTCGTAGGGAAAGCCCAGCTCGGCGAAGAGCTGCATTTCCGCGTACTCGGCAAAGCGCGGATAGGCCGCGAAGTACATGATGCCGACGACGTCGATGTCGGCCCACTGCACTTGCAAGCGCGCTTCGAACGTGCGCGCCCCGGCGGGAAGGGTGTCTTTAAAGCGAGCCACTGGCAGCAACGTACCGGGCGATAGGGTCGACTTCGAGGTTCACGCGACTGCCGGGCGGGCGCGCGCGCAACGTGGTTCGTTCGATCGTTTCGGGGATGAGCGCCACCTCGAACCAGCCGTCGCCGGCCGCGGCAACGGTCAGGCTGACGCCGTCCACCGCGATGAAAGCCTTCGGTGCAATCATGGTCGCGATCGCCGGCGGCGACTCGACGCGCATGCGTTCGCCCTGGCCCTCGGGAGTGCGCGAGAGTACGAGCGCGGCGGCATCCACGTGACCATAGACGAAATGGCCGCCGAGACGGTCGCCGACACGCAACGCGTACTCCACGTTCACGGCGTCGCCCGCTTTGCGCTCTCCCAGGGTGCTGCATGCGAGTGTTTCAGGAACCACGTCGAACGCAACAGCATCTCCGTCGAGTGCGGTTGCGGTGAGGCAGACGCCGTCGATAGCGATTGAGTCGCCGGGCATCGGCCGTTCCAACTCGGCGCCCTCGCACCGCACGACCAATGTCGCACCGGCCTTGATGACGGTGCCGCGATAGCGAATCAATCCGCTAAACATTTGCAAAGGTTCCGCTGATCATAATGTCCTCGCCCGTCCGCTCGACGCGGTCGAACTGCAGGCGTACCCCCTCGCGAAGCAAATCCCCACGCGCGAGCACCGGCACCGCGTCTTGAGTTTGCAGAAAGAGCGGCGCGACGGCCCAGTAAAAACGGTCGACTTGCCCGGCGGCGAGCAATCGCGCCGCCAGAGTGGGCCCGCCCTCACACACGACGCTGTAGATACCATGCGCGCGCAACGCTTCGAGAGCTTGCCGCAAATCGAGCGAGAGACTCTCCGGCGGCCCAACTCCGATCACGTCGGCCACACCGCGGAGTTCGTCCAAACGATTTGCCAGGCTGCTGGGGGCGAGCACGACGCTCCTTGCGTAGCCTTCTTCGCTAGCGAATATTCGGCTGCGCGCGCTGACGCCTTCGGTTTGGCAAACAACGACGCGCACGTAAGGGCGCAGGCGATCGTGCGCCGGGCGGACCGTGAGCCGCGGATCGTCGACGCGCACCGTGCCTGCGCCGACCATGACGGCGTCGTACGCGATTCGCAAATCGTGCACGTAGCGTCGCGCCTCCTGCGAGGTCAGCTGCTGCTCGACGCCGGGCCGGCTCGCGATCGCGCCGTCGAGCGACATCGCCATTTTCAGCGCGACGTAAGGCCGTTGCAGCGTACCGGCGCGAGCGAAGGGTTCGATCAAGTCGCGAGCGACCTGATCGTGCGCGACCGCGACCTCCACACCGCGTTCGCGTAACTCGGCGGCACCGCCGTGCAGGGTCGGGTCGAGCGTGCCCGCGACGACGCGTACGACCCCGGCTTCGACGACCGCCTGCGCGCAGGGCGGCGTGCGGCCGACGTGCCGGCAGGGTTCCAGCGACACATAGAGCGTTGCGCCACGCGCTTCGCGCGCGGCTTGACGTAAAGCGTTGGCTTCCGCATGTGCGTCGCCCGCGCGGCGATGGTAACCCTCGCCGACGATTCGATTAGCACGCACGACCACCGCGCCGACGGGCGGATTCGGAGACGTGCTGCCGATACCGCGGGCGGCGAGCTCGTAGGCACGTTGCAAGTAAAGCTCGTCGAGTGGCGTCAGCGGGCGATGGAGTTCCTCCACGGGTGGGGGCTCTTCGCCACCGCGACCACTATCGCATCGTCCACGAGTCCGCCGGCTTCACGGATCGCGTCGGCACAATCTCGAAGCGTCGATCCGGTCGTGCAGACGTCGTCGAAGAGCGTCACACGCCGGCCCGCGACGCCGGCCTCATGACACGCAAATCGTCCCTGGGCGGCAAGGCGTTGCGCTCGCGACCGCCCGCGCTGCGCGTCGCCCGATCGCTGATCTAAGGCCAGAACGACGCGGGCCCCGGCGATTGCAGCCGCGCAACGAGCTACGAGCGCGACGCCGTCGAGCCCGCGCACGCGCCGGCGCTTTACGGTCGTTGGGACCGGAATGAGGGTCGCACCGGCCGGAACCAAGGGCGCCGCGATACGCCCTAACGCCTCGGCGACGTCTCGGCGCCCATCCTTGAGCGCCAGCACCGCCGCGCGAAGGCTGCCTTCGTACGCAGCAACGGCCGCAACCCGCAGCGACGGAAGATAAACTGCAACGGCTTTCCCGTTTGGGCGGCACGCGTTACAGAGCCCGGCACCGATGGCATTGCAGTTCGCGCACTGCGCCGGGAAGACAACGTCGAGCAGCGTGCGCCAATCCATGCCACTCGATCACGCGATGGCGATGAAACGCCTAGCTGGAGGCCTCCACTGCAACGAGCGCGTCGTCGAGCACGCTTTCCGGCTGTACGACGTACCCGGTTCCCACGATCGTGTCGCGCAGATTCGCTCGCGCGCCGATCGTCGCGCCGTTCCAAAGGATACTGCGCTCGAGCGTGACCGCGGCATCGACGCGCACGCGATCGCCGATGATGCTCGGGCCCACGATCGACACGCCGTCGGCGATCGTCGCTGCCGCGCCGATCCGCACCGGCCCTTCGATGCGAACGTCGCTGCCAAGCCGCGCGGAGGAGTCGATACCATGCGAAGTGGTCTTGGGAATCTGCACGACGCCCTCGAGGACGTCGTAATTTGAGCGCCGGTATTCCCCCG
>Ga0210395_10001943_pt1 | contig 16131 bp, 16 predicted proteins | sample IncBWH4OmetaG_FD_150861 | JGI IMG/M metagenome (GOLD analysis project Ga0210395, IMG submission 150861) | Forest soil microbial communities from Barre Woods Harvard Forest LTER site, Petersham, Massachusetts, United States - Inc-BW-H-4-O ... | reverse complement strand
CGCGCGGCCGGACGCCAGCGTGATCGTGCCCTGAACCCGCGGATCGATGATGTAGCCTGTGCCGAGAATGTCGCCGAGGATCACCTTGGCGACGGTGGTGACCGGCGCGTTTTCGAAATTCAGGTCATAGCCGTCGCCCGCGGCATCGGCTCCGGCGTCGGTCGCGGCTCTGACCGGCGCGGTGGTATCGCCCAGATAGACCGCAGCGACTGAAGGCTGCGGGTTGCCGATGCCGCCGTCGCTGGTCGGAAACGGCTGCTTCGGGGAAAGGTCGATGGCCCGGATCTGATCGGTGACCGATTGGGCACGCACGTCATTGGGCTTGGCCTCGTCCGAGGGGTCGTGCAGCAGACAGGCAGCGAGCACGACGCCCACCGCCGCGAGCACGAGCCAACGGATAGCCCCTGGACACACCCTGCGCAGCACTCCGCCCACCCTTACACAGCCACCGCATCGACGCCGACCCGTCAGGACCACACGGATCCAGCGGTACCTCTTTCGTTCTAGCACGGCGTTTTTGACAGTCCCACAACCGTTTGTTATTTATGGGAGAAAGTCAAGTTACATAGGTTGTCGCTCACCGATTTCCCGGCCGTCGCACTGCTGCGTGAACACCCATGCAAGGCGTATCATCGGAGAAATTTGGCGCTTACCTTCTCGAGAAATATTCCCTGCCCGCCGGCCGCGCGGCCGGCGCCAGCCAGGCCGGCGCGCCCGCCGTCAAGGCCTTGCGGGAATTGTGGGAATCCACCGACCTGCCGGCCGCCGAATTCGCCGATGAGGTGGCCCGGTTCTTCAATCTGCAACGCATAGGCCTGCTCGAATTGTTGGCGACCGAGGCCCAGGTCGAGGGTTTTTCCCGGCGCTTCCTGCGGGAATCCATGGTGTTCCCGTTCCGGTCCGCCGGCGGCGCCGTCAAACTGGCGGTGGCCGATCCCATGGATACGGCTGCGATCCGCGCCGCCGAGATCGTGTTCGGCGAAACGATCGAACTGGTGATCGCCTCGTTCGAAGACATCACCACCATCCTCGAGCGCCTCGACGGCGGCGGTTCCACCGAGGCGGAGGCCGACGAACGTCCCCATAGCGACGACGACATCGACAGCCTGCGCGACCTTGCCAGCGGCGCGCCGGTGGTGCGCGCATTCAACGACCTGATCGAGCGCGCCGTCGAATTGCGCGCCAGCGACATTCACATCGAGCCGTTCCGTAGCGGGCTGACCGTGCGCATGCGGGTCGACGGCATGTTGCGCGCCATGCCGGCGCCGCCCGGCGTCATGCCGCAGGCGCTGGTGTCGCGCATCAAAATCCTCGCCGGGCTCAACATCGCCGAGCGGCGCCTGCCGCAGGACGGCGCTGCGCGGCTGCGCGTCGGCCGCTCGGAAATCGACGTGCGCGTCGCCACCATGCCGACGCAGCACGGCGAGAGCGCCGCGGTGCGGCTTCTGCCGCGGGACCGGGGCTTACTCGAATTGAGCAAGCTCGGTCTGTCGAGCCACGATGAAAGCACGTTGCGTCATCTGCTCGCGCTGCCGCACGGCATGATCGTCATCACCGGCCCGACCGGCAGCGGCAAGACCACGACGCTTGCCACCATGCTGTCGATCCTCAACGAGACCTCGCGGAAGATTCTCACCATCGAGGACCCGGTCGAGTACGAGATCCCCGGTATCAATCAATCGCAGGTCAAGCCGTCGATCGGATTGACGTTTGCCACCGCGCTGCGCGCTTTCGTCCGGCAAGACCCCGACGTCATCATGGTCGGCGAAATTCGCGACGCCGAGACCGCCAATATCGCGATCCACGCGGCTCTGACCGGACACTTGGTGCTCACCACGCTGCACACGGAAACCGCCGCCGCCGCCGTGCCGCGGCTGCTCGACCTCGGCGTCGAGGGCTTCCTGCTCAAATCGACGCTGCGCGCCGTGATCGCGCAGCGGCTCGTTCGCATGCTGTGCGACCGCTGCAAGACGCAGCGCAAGCTTGTGGCCGACGACCTCGCGCGGGATCCGCGTTATGCCATGATCGGTTTCGCCGCAGGCGACGTGGTGCACGATGCTTGCGGCTGCGAGCGTTGCGGCGCCTCGGGCTTCCGCGGCCGCGCCGGCGTGTTCGAGGTGCTGGAGATCTCAGGCGAGGTGCGCAACCTCATCGGTTCGCAGACCGACGCCAACATGCTCGATCAGGCCGCGATCAAGGCCGGCATGACGACCATGCTGGACGACGCGATCGCCAAATGCCGGGCCGGGGTCACGACCGTGCCGGAGACGCTGCGCGTGACGACGGTACGGTGAGCCGATGCCGAGCTACCGCTATCGCGCGATGAATGGCAGCGGCGAATTGGTCTCCGGCGCCATGGCCGGCCAGTCCGCCAGCGAAGTGGCGCGGCGCATCGAGACCTTGGGTCTGGTCCTGGTCGAGACGCTGACGGTGGAAGACGCCGCGCCGCGGCGCAGTTTTGGCCTGTTCAACCAGCCGCGCGCCGAGGACGTCACGGTTTTTACCCAGGACCTTGGGCTATTGCTGCGTGCCGGCGCCCGCGTCAATGACGGCCTGGAACTTTTGGCGTCCGATCGCGACGTCGGCCGCTTGCGTCCGGTGGTGGCCGAGGTTCGCTCCCATGTGCTGGCCGGCGAAACTTTCGCCGATGCCTTGGGGCACTATCCGAAATTGTTCAGGCCGATGTATGTGGCGCTGATCCGCGTCGGCGAGGCCTCGGGTTCGCTGGATCAGGTGCTCGAAGTGCTGGCCGGCGAGCGGATGCGGGCGGAAGCGGTGCGGCGCAAGCTGTCCGAGGCGATCCGTTATCCGGCCTTCATCTTCGTCGCCGCCGCCTGCGTTCTGACGTTCTTTCTCACATTCGTGCTGCCGCAATTCGCCTCCGTGCTGCACGACCTCGGCGCCAAGATCGATCCGACGCTGGCGATGTTCCTGGCGTTGTCGGCGTTTTTGCGCGCCAATGTCGATAGCATCGCCATCGGCCTGGTGCTGGTGCTGACCGCCAGCTGGCTGTTGCTGCGGCGGCCTGGGGTCCGCGCCGCGATGCTGGCGGCGTTCACGCGGCTGCCGTTGGTGCGCCGGATCATGCCTTATTACCGCGCGCCCTTATTCTGCCGGAATCTCGGCGTGCTGCTGGGCAGCGGCGTGCATCTGACGACGGCGCTGCGGATACTCGTCGACATCATGGCGACGACCGGTCCGGCCGATATCTGGAAAGAGATGGTCGACCGGGTGCGCCATGGGGCGAAACTGTCCGAAGCGCTCGGCGAATCCGACGCATTGCCGCCGATGGCGGTACGAATGCTGCGGCTCGGCGATGAAACCGGGCAATTGCCGGTTTTGGCCGGCCGGGTGGCCGAGTTCTACGAGGCCAAGCTGCAGCGGGCGCTCGACCGGTTGGTTGGCATTGCCGGTCCGGCTGCTATTATCGCCATCAGCCTTGTGGTTGGAGGCTTGATCGTCTCGGTGATGACGGCGCTGGTCTCGGTAAGCCAGCTCATCGGGTGAACGGTCGAGATCGGGAAAGGACGATGCACATGAGATACGCCCGGCAAGGGCGTAAAGCCGCGGCAGCGCTCCGCAGGGGCGACGCCGGCTTCACGCTCGTGGAAATACTCGTGGTCATCACCATCATCGGCCTGATCATGGCGATCGTCGGTCCGCGGGTGCTGAATTATCTCGGCGAGTCCAAGGTCAAGGCGGCGAAGATCCAGATCGAGAGCTTCTCCAGCGCGCTCGACCTTTATTACCTCGATATGGGCCGCTATCCGGGCTCCAGCGACGGCCTGGTCGCGCTGGTGCAGCGGCCCGGCAATGCGCAGGAGTGGAACGGCCCCTACCTGAAGGGCGGCGTCGTTCCGAACGATCCATGGGGACATGCGTATGTCTATAAGTCCCCGGTCGAGCGAGCGCCCTACGAGATCGTCTCGTTCGGTTCGGATGGTCAGGAGGGCGGCACTGGAACCGCTACCGACATTTCAAGCATTCAGTCGAGTGCGCAGGCCAACGCGTTGCATTGAGGCGGCGTCGCGGCAGGACGGCTACATCCTGCTCGAAATCGTCTGCGTGCTGGCGATCATCGGCTTGCTCGCCGCCGTCATTCTTCCCGCTATTCCGCGGGCGACCAGCCATGCCCGGCTCGAAGGCTATGCGGTCGCAACCGCTGCCGTGCTCAAGGCCGACCGCGTCGCGGCGCTGCGCCAGCGGGTGCGGGTGGAGACCGTCGTCAACGCCGAAGCGCGCACCATCCGCTCCGGTTCGGGCGGTCGCATCGTGCAACTGCCGGCCGACGTGCGGATCGACGCCATGCTGGCGACGCGCTGTTACGATCGCCTGACCGACATGACGATCGATTTCTTTCCATCGGGGATGTCATGCGGCGGCGTCATCGCGCTGACGCATCTCGGCGTCGGCTACGAAGTTCGCGTCAACTGGCTGACCGGAGGTGTCGATGTGGTGCCGCACCGCCCGCTCTGACGCCGGGCCGCCGCGAGGCAACGCCGGCTTCACCCTGATCGAGGTTCTGGTCGCGATCGCGGTGCTAGCGGTGGTGCTCGGCGCCATCGGCGCCGTGGTCGGCAACACCGTCAGGGCCATCCGCTCCGTCGACCGGCGCCTGCCGCTTCTCGAGACCGCGCAGAGCCTGATCGCTGCGCTGCCGACGCGCGACGCCTTGCAGCCGGGAACGCAAACCGGCACGTCGGGCGAATTCCGCTGGCGCATCGACGCGGTTCTGCTCAACCGCAATGTGCCCGACGACGCCAAGGCGGCGAAGTGGATGCCGCTTGCGATCACCGTGCGGGTGCAGGGCGGCGAAGGTCCGCCGCTGCGGCTCGACACCGTGCGCCTGATACCGAGGCCGCCCGGATGAGCGCGCCGCAGCGGGTTCCAGATCCGAGAAGCCGGCAAGCGGGCTTCACGCTGGTCGAAATGCTGATCGCCACCATGCTGATGGTGTTCATCCTCACCGCGCTCGCCACCGTCACGGCGCAATGGCTGCCGAACTGGAACCACGGCATGGCGCGCATCGAGCGCGACGAGCACTTCGCCTTCGGACTGAACCGCATAGTCGAGGATTTGGCGGTGGCGGAATTCGTTCCCGCCAACACTACGGTGAAGACGCCGTATTTCGACGGCAGCGAGTTGAGCGTCAGCTTCGTGCGTACCGCGATCGGGCCGAGCTCGCGGCCCGGTCTGGAAATCGTCCGCTTCCAGGAAGTCGCCGACGCCGATGGCCCCGCTTTGGTCCGCTCGCGCGCGTCGTTCCTGCCGATGGACGCGACTGCGCAAGTACGGTTCGCCGATCCGGTGGTGCTGATCCGTTCGCCCTATCGCGTGATGTTCGCCTTTGCCGGCGCCGACGACACCTGGCAGCCGACCTGGCGCAATGCCGCGGAATTGCCGAAGCGCGTCCGCATCACCGTGCGCGACGGCGTCACGCAACAAAGACTCGCGGTGTCGACGGCGGCGCTGCTGCATATCGACATGCCCGCCGAATGCGCGCGCGAGAAGAACGTCAACCAGTGCCTGACGCAGATCGCGCAGGGCACAGCCGGCAATCGAACGCCGGCGGCCGCAACCACGCCGCGCTGATCCGGATCCGCTCATGAGCACCGCAACGCCAGCGCAACGGACAAAGTCGGGCCGCGACGGCTTCATCATCGTCGCGGTGCTGTGGATCCTGGCCGCGCTCGCCACGCTGGTTTCGGTCTATGCGATCTATGTGACCAATTCGGCGATCGCGGTGGCCGCCAGCGGCGACGCCGCCATCGCCGATCCATTGGTCTCGGCCGGTGTCGAGCTCGCCGCCTATCAGCTGCTCGGACAGACCGACGAAAAGCGTCCCGCCATCGGCCAATTCACCGCCCGCGTCGGCGCGGCGCAGTTGACCATCGTCTTTCAAACCGAAGCGGCGCGGATCGATCTCAACGCGGCGCCGAAGGAGCTTTTGGCCGGGCTCTTGGTCGGCTTCGGCGCCTCGCCGCTCGATGCCGGCGACTATGCCGACCGCATCATCGCCTGGCGCACGCAAACCGCGGTGCAGAATATCGATACCGATCCTGAGAATGCGCTCTATCGCAGCGCGGGTTTAAGCTACACGCCGCGCCACGCTCCGTTCACCCATGTCAGCGAGCTATGGCTCGTCCAGGGCATTCCGCCGGTGCTGATCGAACGGATGCTGCCGTTCGTGACCGTGTTCAACGACAAGGCCCAGGTCGACGTCATCGACGCGGCGCCGCAGGTCATCGCCGCCTTGCCGGGCATGACGCCCGAAATCGTCAATGCGATCGTTGCCGCGCGCGACGCTGGCGCGCTCGATCGCAAGTCGCTGCCCGACCTCCTGGGCAGGGTGGGGCAGGGTGCCGCCTCGGCCGATGCCGGCAGGGCGTTCCGCGTGGGGGTCCGCGTCGCGTTCGATAATGGGCGGCGTAGCGCCGCCGAGGCCGTGATTTTGCTGCCCGATGACGGCCTCGTTCCGTATCGTGTACTGTCCTGGCGCAACGCCTTTGACGGGACGACGGACCAACCTCAGGATTTCGGCCGGCGATGACCTGGTGGCGGACCATCGGCGAGATTTTGGCGCACTGGACCGACACGGTCGCAACCGGTGTCATCGCGCTTGCCAGCCGCTTCTTCTCGCCGCGTCTGGTGCGCCTGGTCGAGGACGACAAGTCGGCCTCTTTTGCGCTCGAAGGCGCCGGCAAGGCGGATCCGCAACGGGTCAGCTTCGCCAACGGCCGGTTCGGCGGCGCGGACCTGGCAGACGCCGTGAAGGGCAGCCGGATCGAGCTGGTGTTGCGGCCGAGCCGCTTCCTGGTGCGGCCGCTCGAACTGCCGGCGCGGGCCAACGAATTCATCGAAGGCATCGTGCGGGTGCAAATCGACCGCTTGACGCCATGGACCGCGGCCGAGGCGGTGTTCGGCTGCGGCACGCCGGTCGCTGCCGGCCCCGGCAAGATCGTGACCACGATCGCGGCAACGACGCGCGCCAATACCGAGCCCTACATTGCAGGCCTTGCTGCGCTGCATCCCGCCTCGCTGTCGATCTTCACGCGGGCGGGCGAGGAGACCGGCGAACTGATCAAGGTGTTCGAGCAGCAGGCGCGCGGATTGCTCGATCGGCCGCGGCTGAGCCGGCTGTTACGCCTCGTGCTGGCCGGCGTCACGGCGGCCGCGGTGCTGTCGACCGCCGCCGGCGCGGTCATGCAAAATTACCTCGACAGCCGCCAGGCCGAACTCACGGCCGAGCTCACCGCGCGCCGCATTGCGCTGCGCCTCGACCGCCAAGGCGCCGACAGTTCGCCGTTTGCCGTGCTGGCGCGCCGCAAGCACGAAACCCAAGCGAGCGTGATCGCGATCGAGGAGTTGTCCCGCATCCTGCCCGACCACACCTACGTCACCGAGCTGCATATCGACGGCAATACGTTGCAGATTGCGGGTATCACCCACGACGCGCCGTCGCTGATCCGGCTGATCGAGCAGTCGCCGCATTTCACCCGCGCCACGTTCTTCGCGCCGACCACGCGCGCACCATCCGATCCCGGCGATCGCTTCCACATCGAAGCCACGCTGGAACCGGTCAACACGGTGAGCCAATGAGCATCCGCGGCGTGATCGAGCGTGTGCTGAACTATTCGCCGTTGGTTGCGGCGACGATCTACGGCGCCATCGTGATCGCGCTGCTGGCCACGACTTGGCTGGCGCTCGCTGGCGTCTATTCCGGCGAGAGCGCGCTTGCCGAAACATCGAGCCTGCTCGAGCGCCTGCAAGGCCGCAAGGCCGCGCCTTTGGCGGACGGCGGCACCATGACCGGCTCGCCGTTCCTCGAAGGACCAAGCGTGACGGTCGCCGGAGCCGCGTTGTTGCAACGCGCCGCCGGCGCGATCACCAAGGCCAATGGCACCATCCAATCGTCCCAGGTCGACGTCGCCGGCTCGCAGGGCGGCATGGTGAAGCTGCAGATCAGTTGCGAGATCGCGCAAGCCGACTTGCAGCGCCTTTTGTACGATTTGGAAGCCGGCATGCCGTTTTTGTTCGTCGACGAGTTGACGGCGGAAATGCCGCAGGCGGTCGGCGCCAATGACGGCATCGGCCGCATGCACGTCCAGCTCGCGCTGTCCGGCGAATGGCAGGGAGCGGCGCGATGAGACGCGAACGCTTCGGTCATGTCTTGCTGATTGCGCTCTGCTTGAGCGCGCCCGCGTTCGCCTACACGGCCTCCGGCGTCGATGATCCGAGTAATCCCAGCATCGACAATCCAGGGCTCGACGTCACGCGTCACGCCATGCCGCCGCCGGACGTCACGGCAAAACCGGCCGCAGCGCCGACCGTGAGCGCCAACCCGCTCTGGGCGATCCCGCTGAGTGCGCTTGCGGCGACACGAACGCGGCCGCTGTTCACGCCATCGCGGCGGCCGCAGGCGCCGGCGGTCGCGAGCATTCCTGTCGCGGCGCAGGATCCCCCGCCGACGCCGCCTGCAGCACCGGAGCATCCGAACCTCGTCCTGGTGGGCACCGTGGCGGGAGAGAACGAGGGTTTGGCCGTGTTTGTCGATCCGGCGACGCGAGATATGGTGCGGCTGCGCACCGGTGAAGGTCACTCGGGTTGGATATTGCTGTCGGTCGAGAGGAGAACGGCGACGCTGCAAAAGGGCGAGCGCAGCGAAACGCTGGAGCTGCCGCGGCCCGATGCACCGCAAAACGCGGCGCCGGTCGTCACCGCATTGCCGCCGCCCGCGCCGCCGCCACCACAAGCTGGCGCGCCGGAACCAGCAAAGGTGCCGGTATCGACTGGCTGCATGCCTGAGCCGATCGGCTGCTAACCGCGGGCTGTAGCTTCGACTCGCAGCAACAATGATCGATTGCTCCTGATCCTTTTAGCAACCCAGTGGATGCAGCACGCAACTTGCATTTAGACAAAGGCCGTGCGGTATGTTGCACCGCCTTCGGACGGCGATAAGGACATCATGCTGAAGTGGCTTCAAAAGATTACAGGTAATGAAACAGAGCCAGCTAAAGTCTACATTTACACGATCGGTCACGAACACGATTCGATCTATACAGAAAACGTCACGCAGTACTTGGAATGCCAAGGCGTACTGTCCCGCAGTATTGCGCTCCGTGAGGACGGGTTGCGGCCTGAGTTGGAATTATGCCTTGACGATCGCGTTACCGCTGTCTTGGGCTTTAACTCCACACTGGATCATTCGTGGTTGTCATCGGGCAATTTTCTTTCGGCCGCCGAGAAACGAGGAACTCCAGTTCTGCAGTGGATTTTGGACCATCCGAGCAGCCGATGGCATGAATTTTATGCCTCGACGGCCGCCAACAGCCGCTTTCTTCTGAATTCGGAGCACGAGCGGCAATATTTCGAAACTTATTGCCTGCCGGGCGCGCTCACAGCCACGATAGGCGGCGTCGGCCCCAATCGGCGGTCGCGCATCGGCCGGCTGACCCGACAAGCATTCATGCAGCGTCGATTTGCTTGCATGGTTCCGCTCAGCTTGCATCGCGTCCGCAGCATGGCGCAAAACGATGAGGCAATGAGCGCGCTCGAAGCGCCGTTAGCCGATGTCGCGCGTGAGGCGATTGCGGAAGCGCAATTCGATTTGAGCCGACCATTGCATCAGCACGTCACCGCCGCGCTGGCGGCCCGTAATAAGAGCATCTTGGCTCAGACCTTCAACTCAATTTGCCAAGTCGTCGAGCAGTCGGTGCAGACGGTCCGCCGATTGCGAATTTTCTCGGTCGCGGAAAGATATCCGGTCTTAATTCAGTCTGATAGCAGCGCAATTCCCTACGTTAACGGCTCAATCGCATTGCTGGAGACGAATGTGAGTATGCAGTTTACCCTAGCGCGGATCCCGACCTGCCGAAGTGTGCTCAGCGTCAGCCCGAACGGCGACATGATCCATGATCGGACGTTGAATGCAATCAACGCCGGGTGCGTCGCGATCCTAGAGGACAATCGCGCCAGCAAGACCATCTTTAAGCACGGCCACAATGCGCTGCTGTTTCGCTACGATGATAACAGCATTGAGGAGTGTCTGGACATCGTATGTAATCAACCGGACCGCGCTTACAGAATTGCGCGAGCCGGAATCAAGCTGCGCGACGACCCCCGCCTGCGATTCAGTCAATTTCACAATATCCTCGATCTTGCGCGGCGGCCCATGCAAGCTACAGCGGCATCAACGCAGTAGCGAGGTCGATCTTTTGCGCGAAAGGATGTAGTTGATCGTTTCCGCCAATGCGCGACGCCATGGTCGCGGTGTTAGCCCAAAAGCATGTTGGACTGCCGTGCAGTCAAGCCGGCTGTCGGCTGGTCGAGATGCTGGGCTTGGATATTGAGCAGCCGTAATCGGTACGACCTGCGGCAATCGGCCGAGCCGGCCGGCTGCCTCTTCGATGATGGCTTGCGCGAATTCGAACCGAGTCGCCGCGCCTGCGCCGGCCAAATGATACAATCCATAATTTTTCTGGTCAGATTCGGTCGCGCAGAGAAGGGCTATATCCAGGCATGCTTTTGCCAAATCCCGCGCCGAAGTTGGACAACCAAGTTGGTCGTTAACAACGGTGAGGCGTTCTCGCTCTTGGGCAAGCCGCAAAATTGTTCGAACAAAGTTCGTCCCATAAGGGCTATAGAGCCATGCGCGCGCAAGATGACATGCCGAGGATTGGCGGCGGACACGCGGAGTTCGCCGGCTATTTTGCTGCGTCCATAGGCGTTGAGTGGCGCGGCGAAATCTTGTTCGGCATATGGAGCACCCTTGCCCCCATCGAACACGTAGTCCGTCGAAATATAAATGACAGGTATCCCACGTTTGCCGGTTTCTTCGGCCAGGCACGCAGCGGCTCCAGCGTTAATTGCGAATGCAACGTCTTCCTCGCTTTCGGCGCGATCGACATTGGTATAGCCGGCTGCGTTGATCACGACGCTCCGACGCTGCGCCTCAATTAATCGCTGTATCGCGGTCGGATCCCGGAGGTCGATAGCTGCCCTAGGCGGCGCAAACAGCAGAATACCCAGCGGCAACGTAAATCTACGCAGCTGTGTGCCAAGCTGGCCGGAGCCGCCCAGAACCAGTAAGCGCATTACTCTCTCCTTTTCGACAGATCACGCCGGGTCCCGTTTTGACTAAGTCGGTAGCGCCGACGGCCTGGCACCGACTCGAGTGACTCGGGATTGCCGGCGTATGTCAGGTTGTTCATGACCGGCACCTTATGCTCGGTCGGTCGACCCGATCAAACCAGCCCCGCCGGTACCGGACAATCCTCATCGCCGACCTTTCGTTATTAGCTTAAGTTAAAAACAGACAATTCCGTCAGCGGGTGACCTTCATATGGGAACGGACTTTCGAGATTTTTGAGCAGCGGTAATCGATCGTCTCTTTCTGATCTGATAATGTCCGTTTCTTTGAACGGCCACGGAAAGGCAATGTCCGGGTCATTCCAGCGGATGCCGCCTTCATGAGACGGCGCGTAATAGTCGGACACCTTATACAGCACGGAAACTTCGTCTTCCAGCGTGACAAAACCGTGTGCGAACCCAGCCGGGACGTAAAGCTGTTTGCCGTTGTCACTTGAAAGCTCGGCCGAAACATACTTCCCGAAGGTCGATGAGCCGCGTCGTATGTCGACCGTGACATCAAGAATTCTTCCATGCAATACGCCAATCAGCTTAGCCTGGGCTGCCGGAGGTGCCTGGAAATGAAAACCGCGCAGTGTACCCCTTCGACTCGATCGCGATTGGTTCTCCTCGACAAAGGCGCAGACGATGCCGAGATCGCGCAGGCGCTTGTCCTGAAAGGTTTCGCTTAACCATCCGCGTTTGTCGACATGGCGCTTGGTTACGATGGTAAGGGGCAAGAACGGCGACGGGCCCAAAGTGGTGCTCATGAGGCCTGGCCGCAAAGAAACGCACCAGTCGCATCGCCGAACGAGGACGTTATGAACCGCGATGCTGAGCGCACTGCAATCCTTCTAGTCTTCTCGACATCGAAGAAATCCCAGGAGGGATACGCAGCGTGCATCAGAAAAGGTTGGCAGACGAGCGCATTTTGATTGTTTGGCATCGTACTGACTATAAGGGAGCTTTCCGGATCCGACAACGCCGGCGCCGCAATGGTGTCAGCCATGATGCAGCTACCGGCCCTGGGCAACGCCTTTTGCCGGCAACGGCGCCTCGGATATGCGGCAGCTTTCGTCGACTCCCGCTCGAACAGCATCAAGCTGATTCAGCAATTCTCTGCTTTCACCTCGCGTACAGATTTGCATCAGAATTCGGTAGGTATGGCGAGCCAATTCCAAAACTTCCCGATGATTTTTGGTTTCGTCCCACGTTGCCCGCTCGTGGTACAGCTCTGCCGTCAGAAATTGATCGATTTCTGCGCCAGAGCGATCGGAGCGGTCGGGCCATACGATGCCCGTTTGCTCGGCTATGCGGTCAACATGATAGCGCCAATTCTGCAGCAACCCTTCATAGGGTAAAAAGTAGCGCGGTAGGCTTCGCGAGAAATACTCGGCATCAAGGACGTGCCTGAGCCATAGTATGGTCGACTTTGGCACCTCAAAATTATCTCGCCGCTGCAGTGAATACGCGACCTCCAGGGGATTGCGCACCGTGAGTATCGCGACTGCGCTGACGTTCATCTCCGCCAAGATTGACAGTGTGAATGGAACAAATCGGCATATCCGGGGATCTTTGATGCACATCAGCGGTTGTTCACCGAACTCGCTGAGGAGCAGGTCTTTTATCCTCTGATGACGCTCCTCTGCTGCCGTTGAGCGAAACCACTGCTCATCGAGTAGCTGCCAATCGTGCCAGCAGGTTCCTGCCGATGCAAGCAGCTCGTCATGTGCGGCGACGAGGGCGGCACTCTCAAAGAATCCGCGCGGGTTGTCGCATCGCGGCACGAGCTGGGTTTTTGGTGCCGCTACTCCGAGTGCGCTGATAACGCCCGCAACCGCCGAGGTGCCGCTTCGGTGCATTCCGAGGACAAGCATAGCCTGTCGTTTTGGCGGGGATGATAATTTCCTTGTCTCGACGAGGGATTCGTAACCGGCGCTGGCCACTATCGTCGCAGCAGCCACAGCCGGATCGAAACCTGTAGAGGCCAACGTCTCGCGCCAGCCGGCAATGTCCCAATGGGGATTTAATCCGCGGAGAACCACAGTCTTCACGAAGGGAAATCCGTCACCGATCAAAGCGCGCCAATGCACGACCGTCTGATTCATACCATCGCGGCTCGGATACGCCGGAGCACAGACTAGCTCGGCCGATGTTAAAAGCCGAGTCAATGGCACTTCATAGGTCAAGATCACCGCCTGCTTGTCGGGAAGATTCCTCACCCGGTCAAAGAAGGCGCGAAGTACTTCGCTCGCGAGCGACCGTGGTTTGAACGCCAAAAAATAGCTCTGCAGGTGCCACTGGATCTCAAAGTTATCGGTGGCGCCCACTACGTCGGCGGGACTTTCCGTCACTCGGTGGAGCAGGTCGTCGAGTCGCGTCTGACTCAGGGGCCCGATGACGCTATCGTTGACTAGAAATAAGGTTCCGGCGCGCCATAGTTCTGGCGCGACCTTGAGTACGTGAGCCCAAGCGGCAAAATCATAGCCCCTATTGTCACGAGCAAATCCGCCGGATATCGCATTGGTCAAAGCTGAGTCGGCGACGAAGGGCTGGTCGCTGGCAGCAATCAGCACGACCTTCAAACCCGCGCGGCACAATGCGCTGCAATAGATCGGAACGTTTGCCTTGACCCGCCCGCTCGGTGCGTGGGCGACCATCAGTGCAATTTTGTCGCCTTCTGCGATCTCCAACGGTTTGAAACAAGAGAGCCTCGCAGCCTCCACCGGTTCAGCGCTTAGGTCAATCACTCCTGTCATAGGCGCCATCACTCTGCGGCAAATTTCTATCGTTGCTGTGGAGCTTATCTGATCGACGTGTAAGCGCTGGTGTCAAGCGTGAACAGGCTGCTGCACAGGGCTCGACGGTATATTGGGATTGTGATTACGTCATTCATGTGCGGCGAGCAGCGTCGGAATTATGTTCTGGTTGCGCGAGTGTTCTACCAGAAACTTTCCGTTCTTCAGATCATTGCGCAAGGTTGCATCTGCCCGTGAGTACGGTTATCACTCGGCCCTCTCCGGTGTCAACACGCCGCTAACGGAGCTGACGTGAAACGGAAAATACTGATCATGGGATTGCCGGGCGCCGGCAAGACCACCCTCGCCACAGCGCTCGCGCCACTCCTCAACGCGGTGGTCTTCAACGCCGATGCCGTGCGCGCCAACCTATCGCGCGACCTCGGCTATTCTCACGAGGATCGCGTCGAGCATGCCCGCCGCATGGGCTGGATGTGCGACCGGGTGGTCGAAGCCGGCGGCACCGTGATCGCGGATTTCATCTGCCCCACGCAACAGACCCGTGCTGTGTTCGGCGAGGCATTTACGATTTGGCTCGATCGCATCGAGGCCGGGCGCTTTGCCGATACCAACCGCATGTTCGCCGTGCCGGAAAAATTCGATCTGCGCGTCGGTCCGGGAGGTGCGCCGCAATATTGGGCCGAACAGGCGCTGGCGCTGCTGCGCCCGGCGTTCGATCCGCAAAAACCGACGGCGCTGTTCATCGGGCGCTACCAGCCGTTCCATGGCGGCCATCAGCGCCTGATCGAAGAGGGGTTGCGCCGTGTCGGACAGGTTTGCATTGCGGTGCGCGACACCCACGGAACCGATGCCAAGAATCCGCTGCCGTTTTTCGCGGTCAAGCAGCGAATCGAAACCGCGCTGTCCGCCTATGCCGGGCGCTTCGTCGTAGTGCCGCTGCCCAACATCACCAATGTCTTTTACGGCCGCGATGTCGGCTACGCGGTCGAGCGAATCGTGCTCGATGAGGAGACGGAGGCGATTTCCGCCACCAAGATCCGCAGCCTAACTGCCGCGCCGAGATCGTGCTGACTTTGTCATTGCGGCGTGTGCACAGCGCTATCGCGCCGGAACGTTGACCTTGCATTTACCGCGGGTCTTTATTGTCGCGTTGAAGCGTCGTGCCAGTGGAGGGGTCGGTGTGCTCTGACGGTCGCGAGACTCATCCCGCCTTGGCTCACGCGCAGTGCCTTGCGACGATCGATGTTCTTGTGATCGCCGGCGGGCTTGGAACCCGTATCAAGTCCGCCTTAGGTGACACGCCAAAATTGTTGGCGCCGATCGGCGGCCGACCCTATTTGGCCTATCTGCTGCATTGGTTGCGGCGGTTTGGAGCGAAGCGCATCGTGCTGGGATTGGGCCACCGGGGGCAGGCAGTCATTGATTTTCTCGACCGTAATAAATCCTGTTATGACGATCTGACGGTGGTGACCGTGATCGAGCCACGGCCGCTCGGCACCGCCGGCGCTATCCGCTTTGCCCGGCCGAATTTGCGCACCGATCCGGTGTTGGTGATGAATGGCGACAGCTTTGCCGATGCCGATCTCTGCGCCTTCGTCGCCCACCACCGGCGCGCCAAGGCGAAAGCCACGCTGATTTGCGCCGAGGTCGACGACGCCGGCCGTTACGGCCGCGTCGAGCTTGACGGCGAGGGCCGCATTCGCGGCTTCATTGAGAAGGATCCGAACTTCCATGGCAGGAGCGCCGTGAGCGCCGGCATCTATCTGTTCTCGGCGGCGCTGCTCGATGAGATTGCCGCCGGCAATGCTGCGTCGCTGGAGCACGACGTGTTCGGCCGGGCGCCTTCAGCCTCGCTCAATGCCTTCGCCGGACGTTTTGCCTTCATCGACATCGGCACCCCGAAATCGCTTAAGCTTGCCGAACGTGTCTTCAGCACCAAATTCGAGGGCCGGCCAGCATGATCATCAGCCGCACACCGTTTCGCATCTCGCTGTTCGGCGGCGGGACCGATTATCCGACGTGGTTTCGCGAGCACGGTGGCTCGGTGATCGGCACCGCGATCGACAAATATTGCTATATCAGCGTGCGTCGGCTGCCGCCGTTCTTCGAGCACAAGTCGAAGATCGTTTATTCCAAGGTCGAGCTTGTCAAGGACGCGTCCGAGATCGAGCATCCGGCGGTGCGCGGTATTCTTACCGACATGGGCGTGACCGACGGCCTCGAAATCCATCACGACGCCGACCTG
>Ga0210395_10001942_pt1:0-15000 | contig 16132 bp, 14 predicted proteins | sample IncBWH4OmetaG_FD_150861 | JGI IMG/M metagenome (GOLD analysis project Ga0210395, IMG submission 150861) | Forest soil microbial communities from Barre Woods Harvard Forest LTER site, Petersham, Massachusetts, United States - Inc-BW-H-4-O ... | reverse complement strand
AAGACTTCGGTTAAACGACAGGCAAACCGGAAAAGTGCTCGTGCTCTACGACCACATCGACCTCCGCGTCTCCAATCTGGGCGAAATCCGCCTCCTCTACGATGCCCTTCTGCCGGCCATGGGCTTCTCGGAAATCGTCGCCGACCCGGATTCCGTCTGCTACTACCGCCCTGGGGGCGACCGTTCGAACCCCTTCCTCGGCCTCGTGCTCGACCCGCTCCATCGACCTAACGGAACGCGGGTCGCGCTGCGGGCCCTCGACCGCCTCGAGGTCGACCGTCTGGCAGAGATTGCTCGCTCGGCCGGAGTCGCGGCCTTCGAGCCCCCACACGTCTGCGAGGAGTACACGCCCTTCTACTATGCGACGTTTTTCGAAGATAGTGACGGCAACAAGCTAGAAATTTGCTATCGCCAAAAGCCTGCAAAGACCGAGAAGCGCTGAAATCAGAGCTTCCTCGAGATCGTTTTGGCTTGCATGAAGAGCAGCAAGTAATCTCGGCCGCCGGCCTTGCTATCCGTGCCCGACATATTGAAGCCGCCGAAGGGATGCGCGCCCACGTATGCGCCGGTGCTTTTCCGGTTGAAATATAGGTTGCCGACGAAGAAGTCTTCGCGCGCGCGCTCGATCTTCGCCTCGTCGCTCGTATAAAGCGAGCCGGTCAGGCCGAACTCCGTGTTGTTGGCGATCGCCATGGCGTCGTCGAAATCTTTGGCTTTGATCACCGCTAAGACTGGCCCGAAGATCTCCTCCTGAGCGATCGTCGCATCGGGCGCGACGTCGGCAATTACCGTCGGCTCGACGTAGTAGCCGCCGGCGTCCACGCGCTTTCCGCCAGCGATCAGCCGGCCTTCGCTTCGGCCCTTCTCGATGTAGCTCATGATCGACCGCAACGCGCCCTCGTTGACGACGGGGCCCATATAGTTCGCGCGATCCCGCGGGTCGCCGACGGCGATCCGAGCTACTCGGTGCTTCAGTCGTTCCAGAAACTCGTCGTAAATCGACTCTTCGACGATCGCGCGAGAACATGCCGAACACTTCTGACCCTGGAATCCAAACGCAGAGACCGCGACGCCTTCAACTGCGGCATCAAGGTCGGCGTCGGCGGCGACGATAATCGAATCCTTACCGCCCATCTCCGCAACGACCCGTTTGATCCACTTCTGGCCGGCCTGCGGTTTGGCGGCAAGCTCGTTGATGCGCAGCCCGACCTCCTTCGATCCGGTAAACGAGATAAAGCGAATCTGCGGATGCGTCACGATGAGATCCCCGATCTCGCTTCCCGAACCCGGAATGAAGTTGACGACGCCTGCCGGTACGCCGGCCTCCTCCAGGAGATCGACGAACCAGGCCGCGATGATCGCCGCGTCGCTCGACGGCTTGAGCACCACGGTGTTGCCGCTGACGATCGCGGCGGCCGTCATGCCCATCATGATCGCGCCGGCGAAGTTCCAGGGCGGGATCACGGCACCGACGCCGAGCGGAATGTAGATCAGCTCGTTGCGCTCGCCGGCCATGGGAACGACGGGCTGCTTCTGTCCGTACCGGAGCGCCTCCCGAGCATAGAACTCCAGAAAGTCGATCGACTCGGCAATATCGCCGTCGGCTTCGACCCAGCTCTTTCCGACTTCATAGACCAAGAGCGCGTCGTAATCGAATCGCCGCTGGCGCAAGAGTTCCGCCGCGCGAAAGAGATACTCGGCGCGCTGGGATAACGTTAGATGCTTCCAGGATTCGAAGGCCTTCGCGGCCGCATCGATGGCTTGCGTCGCCTCGGCTTTCGATGCGGAGCTGACGCTACCCACAACCTCCTCGGGGTTCGCGGGATTGAGCGAGCGGATGCGTTTGCTCGTCTCAACCCGGCGACCGCCGATGACCAGCGGGTACTCCGTCCCAAGGCGCTGCGCAAGCCTGGCGAGCGCCGCCTCCATTGCCGCGGCGTCGGCCGGGTCCTTGAAGTCCTTGACGACTTCGTTTTTGAAGGCGGAGACCTCGGTGCGCGGCTGTTCTGCTGTCGTCATCCTTCTATACTACCAGCCCGGCTACATGAGGCCTTGCCTGGGTGCCCTCTCGCAGCCTGCCGATCAGCGCCCTTGGATTCTCCGAATGCATGAGCGCTTCACCGATGAGGAAGCCGCGAGCGCCGGCGGCGCGGAGGCGCGCAACGTCGGAAGCGTCGCGCATGCCGCTCTCGCTAATGGCGAACACCGCCGCCGGCACCTTTGGGAGGAGGTGCTCGCTAACGGCGAGGTCGGTTTCGAGCGTCCGCAGGTTCCGATTATTTATCCCGAGCAGGTGTGCGTCGGCCTTCAGGGCGCGCTGCAGGTCCCCGGAATCGTGCACCTCTACCAGCACGTCCAGCGCATATTCGCCAGCCTCGTCGATGCACTCGCGCAACGCGGTATCATCCATGCCGGCGACGATCAAGAGGACGCAGTCGGCACCGTAAGCGGCCGACTGCGCGACGTGATAACGCGTCCAAATAAAATCCTTGCGTAGAAGCGGGCGCGACGTCGCCGCGCGAACGTCGTCGAGGTAGGAGAGCTCGCCGAGAAAATGATCGCGCTCGGTCAGAACGCTGATCGCATCGCTGCCGGCGTCGTCATAGGCCCGCGCGATCGTAACGGGATTGAAGCTGCGCGCGATCAATCCGGCCGAGGGCGAAGCGCGCTTGATTTCAGCGATGATCGCACCGCCCTGTGCGCGTTGCAGCGCCGCCAAGAAGCCGCGCCGCTCGCCGATCCGGGCTGACGCGCGGGCCCGCAAGGCGTCGTACGGCTCGCGTGCCTGCTCGAGCTCGAGCAACGCAGCCTTCGCGTTGTAGATTTTTTGAAGCATGTCGAGCATCGAACCGTGGGTTCTTGCGGGCTTTTGGAGTTATGGGCTCGGCGTCGGCGAGATCGAGGGGCCCACCGAGGGCGTTGGCGTCGGCACCACGGCGGGCCCGACGGTTACCGTCGATCCGCGGGCATTGCCGCGAATTGTCACGTTCTTTCCAGAGGCGCCCGGGGGGGCTGCAAAGATAACCATCTTCTTGTATCTTCCGCTGGGGCTTGCGCCTTGCTGCGACGGATTCCACGTATCGTCCAGCGCGCTAATCGTTTCATTGCGGCGAACGACCGAAATCTCGGAGACGCGCGCGCCGATGAAGTTGTTGCCGCCCGCCGAGCCTGAGATCCCGCCGCCAAAGTCTACCGTCCCGTGGAACGGTATGTTGACGATCGGCGGGAAGGAATCTGCAAACGCAAACTTGGCGCGCTCGAATACTTCGCCCGAGACCGAAACGTCCACGCTCGCATCGGTGAGCAGGTCCACGGTTTTCGCCGCGATCGTGCTGTCGCCGCCCGAATGCGTCAAGGTCACCGACGGTAACGCCGGTTCGCTCGAGGGCGTCCCCGTGGGTGTTGTAGAGGGCGTTGCCGACGGGTACGCAGTCGAAACGGGCACCGTCACCGAGATCGCGCCGACGCCGAAATCGTTGCCCTGGATCTCACAGGAAGTGCAGCTCAGAGTGCCGCCAGCCACCAGCACGCCACTTACGCTGGGCGCTTTCGAAACGGTTCCGGAGCCAAAGTTAGAGAGGTTGGCGCTCAAGTTGCCGAGAACGTCGAGCGACCAATACGCCGCGCGCGAATTTGGAAGCTTTAGTTTCGAGGCACCGACGTAGATACCGCTGATCGAAACCGTAGTGCCGGACGCAATTTCTAGGGCCGTATATGCGCTTCGCTCCGGAGCGTGTACCAACTCTTCGAAGATCGTGTCCTGACCGGAACCGTCGATAAAGGTCCCGTTGCGAGCGCCCGTGCCGAAGTTCGTTCCCATAATGCTCACACTCTTGGGAACGACGATGGGGAATTTCTCACCGTTGGCCGCCGTGTAGTCGCCGTTGGACAGATTGATCGTTACGCCGTTAGGCGAGAGCGACTTCGACGTGGCCAGCACGTCGACGGCCTTCGTCAACGTCCTGTATGGCTTCGTCTGGGTTCCGTTGCCGCTGCTATCGCTTCCGGTCGTTGGATCGACGTAGATCGACGAGAGCGGCGTCAGCGTCGGGGGAATCGCCCCGGGTTTACCCCAGCGCGTGCAAGCGGTACCACTCATGAGCGCCGCCAGCGCCATTACGGCGACGACTGAGAAAAAGAAGCGCGAAGCCCAGGCGCGAGACATTCGAATACCCCTTTGCCGTGGCGCGTGCCGGGACCTCGGGGAGTCGCCTCCCGTGCCCATGAAGAGATGAGATGATGGTTAAGACGTTACCGGTTCGTTCCATCATCGACGCTGTCGCCGGCGCGGCGGCCGCTTGGAGCGATGCTCGCTTCGAGCCGCGCCGGCGTGCCCTCGATGCTGTCGGCGCCCGTACCGGCTACTCGACGCCCGTCGTCGAGTTTGCGTTCGATCGGCTTTTTCGTCCGATGACCCGCGACGCGATCGCCGCCGTTATCGCCGGCGAGTTAGGTTCCTTAGACGTCTTGGACGCTTTCGTGCATCGAGGCACTCGCGGGGCGACGCGAGCGCTGCCGATCGGCCGAGTCTGCGTCATCTCGAGCCGCACGACGATCGGCGTTGCGATCGTTCCGGCGATTTTCGCTCTCTGCGCGAAATGCGCGGTCCTCGTCAAAGATCGCGAGGATCATCTCGCTGCCGCTTTCTTCGCGACCCTCACGGAGATGCGCCCGGAGTTAGCCGACGCCGTGGCGGCTCGGCCGTGGCGCGGCGAAAGCGACGGGGTAAACCTCGATGCCTTCGATTCGATCGTTTCATTCGGCAACGATCGAACGCTGACGGCAATCTCCGCGTCGCTGCAGTTTCCAACGCGGTTGATCGCCTATCCATCGAAGATCAGCGCCGGATATCTTACGCTGCAATCACTCGCAACGCAACGCACGGCCGACGCGGCCGCGTGCGGGGCCGCCCGCGACATGCTGCTCTATGACGGAGAGGGTTGTCTCTCGCTGCGCGTGCTCTTCATCGAGCGGGGCGCGGGGGTTTCGCCGGCTCGTTTCTGCGAGAGTCTGCGCGATGCGATCGAAGGCGCCGCGCGGGAGTTTCCCGCGGTGGTATCGGCAGAGTCGTCGGCTCGGCGTGCGACGGCGCGCGATATGGCGAGTTTTCGGAGCGATCGCGACCAGCGGATTTTCACCGATGCACGTTCGAACTACTTGGTGGTTTTGGATCCACCGCTCGACCAACCACCGCTCTTGCTTCCGCGCGCGTTGAGCGTCTACTCCGTCGCCGATCCGCGCGAGGCCGTTGCCTACCTCGAACGGCACGGCATTCCAGTCGAAGCGCTTGCCGTTGCGGAATCCGACGCCAATCTGCGTAACGTTGCAGCCAGCTTGGGTGCGTCGCGGATGGCGATCTTCGGCTCGCTTCAGGACCCGCGCTTGGGCGAGTTTCACGGGGGCCGGCCCCGCATTGCCGAATTCGTTCGCTGGATTTCGGACGAAACGTGAGCTTGCGCGACTTGGAACGGCTCGTCGAGAGCGTCCCCGGCCCGCGCAGCAAGCGCCTCGCTTCACAGCTTCGCGCGTACGAATCGCGTAACGTCACCTACTTGAGCGACGACTTTCCCGTGTTCTGGGAGACGGCGAACGGCGCGACGGTCACCGACGTTGACGGCAACCGCTATATCGATTGCACGGCGGCGTTCGGCGTCGCGAATGCCGGACACTGCAATCCGCAAGTCACCGCAGCGGTACTCGAGCAGGTCGAGCGGCTCGTACACGGCATGGGCGACGTGCACCCGTCGGCGATCCGCGTGCGGCTCTTGGAACGCCTCTCGCAAGTCTTGCCGACGGGTCTCGATAGAATTTTCTTAGCGACTACGGGCTCCGAGGCAATCGAAGCCGCACTGAAGACCGCGGTGCTGTATACCGGCAAGGCGCGGTTTGCAGCCTTTCGAGGTGGCTATCACGGACTCTCTTTCGGCGCGCTTTCCGTCGGTGGAATCGAGCGTTTCCGCACGCCGTTTGCGGCCGCCATCGGCGCCGAGCCGCTTTTGCTCGATTTCCCCAAAGCGAACGGTCACGTCAACGGCCGGGACGCCGCCTTGGAGACGAATCGGAGGATCTCCGAGCGCGACGACATCGCGGCGCTCGTCGTGGAGCCAATCCAGGGGCGCGCCGGCGTTATTCTGCCTCCTCCCGGATACCTTCGCGAGTTGCGGGCCGTCTGCGACGAGCGCCAGATCGTAATGATCGTCGATGAGATTTACACGGGCTTCGGGCGCACCGGAACATGGTTTGCCGTCGAACGCGAGGGTGTCGTTCCGGACATCCTCTGCATCGGCAAGGCCATGGGTTCGGGTTTCCCAATCAGCGCCGCCGCCGGAACCTCGCAGGTGATGAACGCGTGGCCGATCTCGGGCGGCGAGGCGCTTCACACCTCGACCTACCTCGGGCACCCGCTCGGCTGCGCCGCGGCGGTCGCCACGATCGATGAGATCGAGCGCTTGCAGCTTACGCAACGTGCGCACCGGCTCGGCGACGAGCTCGGCGACCGTCTGAACGCATTTCGTTCGCTCGAGGGAGTCGTCGAGGTTCGCGGCCGCGGACTCCTGTGGGGCATTGCATTTGCGGATGCCGCATTCACGTCATCCGTGGTCAAACGAGCGCTCCGTGCGGGAGCGATCTTCCTGCAATCCGGCATCGCAGGCGACGTCGTTGCAGTTTCGCCGCCGCTCGTCATAGGCGAAGAGCAGCTGTCGCGGGCGCTCGAGATCCTCAAGGTAGCCGTCGAAGAAACAGCATAACACGCAATCGTGAAACGTTTACGCATCGGAATCGTCGGCGCCGGATTCGGCGCCATCGGCCATCTGCCGGCTCTGCGCAGTCATCCCCGGTTCGAGGTCGTCGCAATTGCCTCGCCCTCAAGTGCCGCCGCAATCGCACGTGAAGCCGATCTCCCGTACGCGTTCGGCTCGTGCGAGGAGATGCTCGCCGGCTGTCCGGTGGACGTCGTGACGATTGCCTCACCTCCATTCGCGCACGCCGGCAACGTCCTCGCCGCGCTTGCGGCCGGCAAACACGTGCTCTGCGAGAAGCCGTTCGCGCTCGGCACTGCCGACGCGCAAGCTATGCTCGAGGCCGCAAAGTCCGCCGGCACGGCGTGCGGCGTCGCGCACGAGTTTCGCTTCCTTCCTCAAATACAGGCGCTCAAAGAACTAGCGGCGCACGGACACCTCGGCGAACTTCGCAATCTCGAAATTACTCTTCTGCGCTCTACGCTGCGTCGCAACCAGCGCCGTTCGCGCAGCTGGTGGTTCGACGCGCAGCGCGGCGGGGGTTTGGCCGGCGCCGTGCTTTCCCACATGATCGATCAGGCAAACTGGTTAACCGATTACGCGCCCGCAGCAACGGTGGGGCTTCGTCGGACCGCCAACGCGCAGCGCGAGGACGATCGAGGCCGCTTCGAATCGACGGTCGACGACGGGGCCTTTGCTCTCCTCGACTACGGTAACGCTTTCGTCGCTCGTCTCACCGCCGATGGCACGACCGCCGTCGAGAGCTACACATGCGCCTTGCACGGCGAGAAGCGCACGGCCGTTGCCAGTGGGCCGGGAATGACCGAGCTGACGCTCTACACGGTCGATTCCGACGAAACCGACGAGTTGACGTGCAAGCCGTCGCCATATAGCGAGTACGGGAACCTCGGTCCCAACGTTCCGCCTCTGATGGAGCTCTACGATGAGCTGGTCAAAAAGATCGAAGGTAAGCCCAACGTGCTTCCTTCTTTCGAGGACGCACTGATAACGCAGAAGGCTTTAGCGGCAATCGGCTACGGTGCCTGACCCTTTGCATATCGCCAAAGTAAATTCAGCGCCATCACCGTCGCGCGCTGGGTGACGGCCTCCCGGTCGCCCTCGAGCCTAAAGTTCCAGACGCGCGAGTTTTCGGTGCCGTCATCCAACGCAAACAGCACGAGGCCGACGGGTTTTTCGGCCGTGCCTCCGTCGGGTCCGGCAACGCCGGTGGTCGCCAGCGCCACATCCGCGCCTAAGCGCGCGCGCGCGCCGCGTGCCATCTCCCGTGCGACCTCATCGCTTACTGCGCCGTTGCGCTCGAGCATATCTACGTCCACGCCGAGCTGCGAAATCTTCACCGCATTATCGTAGGCGACGACCGCGCCGACGAAGGTTTGCGACGAACCCGGCACGCTCGTAAGCGCGGCTGCGATCCGCCCTCCCGTGCAGGATTCGGCAAGAGCCAGGCGTCGCTGCTGCGAACGCAGCAGCGTCAAGACCGCGCTCGCCGGTGTATCGGCATCGCAGCCGAAGACGCCGTCCTCGAGCCGCCGTACGATCTCAGCTTGGAGCGGCGCGATCATAGCATCGGCCTCGTCGACGGTCGAGGCCTTGGCCATGATCTTCACGTCCGCGCGGAAGTCGTGCGCCAGTAACGCGATCTTCGGGTTTTCGTGCGAGGCGAAGAGATCTGCGATGCGGTGATCGATCTCGGATTCGCCCAGACCGATCGTGTGGATAACGCGGGTAACGATGGTTTCGCGTGCGCCGAACCGCTCGCGAAGAAAGGGCACGACCTGCTCTCGAAGCATCGGCTTCATCTCCCGGGGTACGCCGGGCATGCAGGCAACAAACTTCTCGTCGCTCGCGAAGGCGATGAAGCCGGGTGCCGTGCCACGGGGATTTTCAAGCGGCCGGCTGCCCGCAGGCAGCTCCGCCTGCTTCCGATTGTTTGCGCGCATCGGCCGTCCGAACCTCGCGAAGACCGCCTCCATCTGCCGCAGCGCGGGCTCGTACAGCTCCGTTCCGACGTCGAGCGCATCGCAAACCGCCTCTCGAGTAAGATCGTCGATCGTCGGGCCGAGGCCGCCCGTCATCACGACGCCGTGCGCGCGAGCGAGCGACGTTCGAACCGTCGCGGCGATTCGTTCGCGGTTATCGCCAACGCTTTGGGTCGCGCGAACGTCGATCCCCGCGCGCGCGAGCTCCCTCGCGATAAAGGGCGTGTTCGTATCCACGAGTTGGCCGAGCAGCAACTCCGTGCCCACGGCAACGATCTCAACGCTCGGCATCGTCCCGCTCGAACCACGGCGGATATTCGAATCGTACCTCGGCGCGAAAGCCCCGGGCCGCTTCGATCATTGCGGTGCGCCGGAGTTGCGAGCTTTCCGGGCCAGGATGCTCGGCGCGAACGCGCTCCCGCTGCAGCGCTAAATTTTCGATGAAGGCGGCGAACCGTGAGTCCATAGCTGCTTGCAGAGCGTTCTTGAGCGCTTTGCCGACCCACGGCGCGAGTCCCGCGGTCGAGATCGCTACGCGCACCGGGCCCGCTTTCGCAATCGCTGCCATGGCGACGAACCCGTAGCGCGGCTGATCGATGCAGCACAGCAGAAAGCGGTGGCGGTCGGCAAGCGCGCGCAAACGAGCCGAGAGCTCTTCGTCTTGCGGAGTCGAAATCACAAAGAATGCGTCGCTGAGGTCCTCGTCGCGCAGGCTCGCTTCGTCGAAAATCCGGCGCACGCGCGCGCCCGACTCCTCTAACGCGGCCGCTTTCTCAATCGCCTCGCGGTCGTGCGCCCCGCCGATTACCACGCACGTGCGGCCTTGCACGTTTAGGCTGACGGGATAGAATGCGCGCCGTCCTTCCCCTGAGCCTGGCGAAGGGTCAGGATGACGCATCAATAGTCGACCGGTCGAAGGTAAAACTCATTGATCGCCGTGTTGCTCAGCATGGCGGTCGTCGGAAGATGCCGCTTCCAATGCGTGGACTCGACGCGGCGCCGGACGAGTTCGACTTCTTCCTTGCTAAAGCCACGGTCGATCATGGCAACGTCGGAATAGCCCTGCAGGAGACACGCGAGAATCGCGTCCGCGCGGGCGTAGCTGATTCCGAGGTCGGCTTCGTCCGTCTGGCCGGCCTCGAGATCGGCGCTTGGGGCTTTTTCGATCAACGGCGTCGGCACGCCCAGATAGCGCGCCAGTGCCCAGACTTGACTCTTGAAGAGATCGCCGATTGGATTGAGGGGCGGCGCGTCATCTGCATGCCAGGTGAAATATCCTAATAGGCGCTCCGTCTTGTTCCCCGTCCCGACCGGCAAGCCGGCGAACTTGGCGGACTGATCGAAAAGCACGAGCATTCGCGTGCGCGCCATGACGTTGCCGCGACGGCGCGCGTCCGCTTCCGGCTCGCACTGCAAATAACCGTCGACGGCCGCGCTGATATCGATCGTCACGCAATGGATACCGGTAGCCTTCACGACCAACGCCGCATCGGTTAAGCTTGACGGATTCGAGGCTCGGTACGGCATGCGGATTGCGAAAACGTTCTCGGGCCCAAGCGCGCGGGCGCAAAGAAAGGCCGTGACGGCGGAATCGATGCCGCCCGAAAGCCCGATCACGGCCCGCCGAATTTTTCTGCGAAGGATCAGTTCGTCGCGCAAGAAGGCGACGAGCCAGTTCGCCGTGACCTGCGGATCGAGGCCCGGCGGTTCGAGGAGCGTGGCGCTCGGCTCAACGATCGGCAGCGTCACGTCCGCCTCGCGGCAAGGGAAGCTCGGGATCGAGCAAGAGATCCGGCAAAACGGCGGTAAGATCTCCGAGCAGCGGCAGCGTCGCTCGCGCGCGGTCGATCTCACGTAAGTCGAGATCCGCTCGTATAATGCAAGCATCCGTTGCCGGCGCTCGTACGAGAACGCTTCCGTGCGGATCGACGATAAAAGATGAGCCCGTCATTCCCTTGCCGCCTTCGAACCCGGTAAGGCCGGCGTAGATGACGTAGATGCCGTGCTCGATTGCGGCCAATCGCAGCGCGTCTCGCCATTGTGTGATACTGGCGAGTTCGCCCTCCGCTTCGATTCCGCGGCCCGGTGAAGCGCTCGGCACGATGAGCACTCGCGCACCCTTGACCGCCGCCAACGTCGAGGTGATCGCATGGCAGGCATCCTCGCAGAGGAGGAGCGCCATTCTTCCGAAATCGGTTTCAAAAACACCGAGGTGGAGCCCGCGAGACAGAAAGCGCTCTTCGTCGAAGACGCCGTACGTCGGCAAAAACATCTTACGGTGAAGGTGCACGATTCTTTCGTCACGTGACTCGACGTGCACGTAAACGGCGCTGTTGTAATAGGTCCCGGCATCGTTCTCAAAAAAGCCCGCGGCGAGGTCGGCCGTTTGGCCGCCGCTCGCCTCGCGCCACGTCATCGCGAGGTCGCGCGCGAAGCGTTGGGCCGTGACTGCCAGCTCGTATACGGCGCCTTCCAGAAAGTAGCCGGTCATCGCCGCCTCCGGCAGAACGACTAGGTTCGGCGGGTCTGCGGCGAGCTGGGCGAACGCTTCGCCTGCGGAGCGGAGATTCGACGAGTACTCCCCTTTGTCGGGTTTCATCTGCACGATCGCGGCGCGCAGCGCGACGGCTTCAAGCACCGGAGACGCTCGTGGCCAATTCGACCTGTTCGTCGCCCGGAATCTTCATGCCGAGTTGGGCCGCGCAGATCTCCGCCGGATAGGTCCAGATCTCCGCCAGGGTCGGGTGAAGGTGTGGAATACGCATGAACTGGTCGACTGTCGCATCGAAGCTCATCGCCACGATCACCTCATGAATCAACTCGGATGCCTGCGCCCCGACGATCGCAGCGCCGAGGATTCTGCCGCTTTTGCGGTCGGCCATCATCTTTACGAATCCTTTCGTCTTGGCGAGGCATTGCGCTTTGCCATGTTCGGCAAAGTCGTACCGTCCGCTGACGTAAGCGATCCCTTTGCGCTGCAGTTCCTTCTCGCTCATTCCGACCGCGGCGATCTGAGGATCGGTGAAGACCGTGTGGGCACCGACGAGCCGGTAATCGGCAGCCTCCTCGCTGTTCAAACAGGCGTTGCGGGCCGCGACCTCGCCTTGGTAAATTGCAACGTGGACGAGCATATACTCACCGGTAACGTCGCCAACCGCGTACACTTTCGGGTTGCTCGTGCGCATCGTGCCGTCGACGGCGATTCCACGAACGGAATCATGCGCGACTCCGGCTTCATCCAAGCCCAACCCGGCGACGTTGGGTATGCGGCCGAGCGCGTAAAAGATTTCCTCGCCCACGGCCTCGGCTTCCCGCCCGTCGCGACTATAGCGCACGACCTTCTCCTCGCCGCGCCGGAGCACTTCGGTCAGCGTCGCGCGCACGACGACCTCGATTCCCTCCTCGACGAAATACCGCGTTAGCGCGTTCCCAACGTCGTCGTCGCTCGAGGTCAGTAGATGGTCGCTACGAATCAAGATCGTCGTGCGCGCGCCCATTCGCGCGAGAAACTGCCCCAGCTCGCAGGCGGTATATCCGCCGCCTAACACGACGACGGATCTTGGAATCCGCTCGAAATCGAGCACCGCATCGCTATCGACGTAGCCCACCGAGCTTAAACCTTGCAGCGCGTTCTCGCTGACGCTGCTGCCCGTCGCTACGACGAACCGGTCGGCTTCGAGCACCGTGCTCTCCCCGACGAGGAGCTGTGTCGGAGAGAGAAATCGCGCCGTACCGAGGTAGATCGGGAACGAGTTTATTCCCTCGATGCGATAATCGGCGAACTCCTTGACGAGAACGCGCTTGCGCGCCGCGATGAACGGCATATCGATCTTGATGATGCCGGCCTCGACGCCGAGCGCATCTGCATCGCGGGCGTCGGCGAGAGCGTCGCTCGAGGCCAGAAGGGCCTTGCTGGGCATGCAGCCGCGCAAAATGCAAAGACCGCCGAGCGGTCCGCTGTCGACCAGCGCGACGTCGCAGCCCACATCCCGCGCCGTTCGGGCTGCGGCGTAACCGCCGGAGCCGGCCCCAACCACGATCAGATCGTGACGATTAATCCGTCCCGTCATACGAGCCATGGTTAGTGGCCTACAAAGGGAAGCGGCTCATTTCCTGTTAAACACGTTTGGGCGTGTCGGCGGGAACCAATCTCTCTGCTTCAGTGAATCCGCGCCCTTTACGGCTTGGCGATCTCTTGATTGCGGGCTGGCCGGCGCCGGTCGCCGTTACGCTTGCCGGGTTGACGCTGGGCTTTTTCGGGTGGTATGCGTTTCTCGTTCCCAGCCTGCAGGGCGCTGCAAGCGAAGCCGGCCTGATTGCGAGCATGTTCGGCGGCACGGCGTTCGCAATCGCGGCATGGTTTGGCTATTCGCGCTACCTCTCCCATCGCGCGGCGATAACGCTCGCGCGATCTCTCCGGTACGATGCGCTTACCTGGCCTCCGTTTCTGTTGCTTTGGCTCACATTCGTTTCGTCGTCGCAGCTAACGCATGGCGCGCGGCTCTTTCTTTTCGCGGTCGCGCTGTTCTGCATCGGCAAGGTGCTGATCGCCGCGCGCTTCAACCAAACCGTCCGCGAGGTCTTGATCGATTTCGCTGCCACCCGTATTGCGATCATCGTCATTGCCGAGCTGGCGGCGGTAATCATCGGACAACGCGCCGGCACGCACGTTCAGGAATCCTCGCACGTGTTGCTCGCAGTTTGGGGACGCTGGGACGCCGTACATTACCTGGACATCGCGACGCAGGGCTACCAAGGCACCGATATGGCCTTTTTCCCCTTCTACCCGCTCCTGATCCGTCTCGTGGGGGCGCTGGCCGGAAACCACCTCATTGCCGGGCTGCTTATCTCCAACGCATCCTTTTTTCTCGGACTGCTCTATCTCTACAAGCTGCTCGAGCATGAATACGATCGCGCCGTCGCGCGCCGCGCGATCTTTTACGTTTCGATCTTTCCGACCTCGGTCTACTTTACCGCCGTCTACACGGAATCGCTCTTCTTCACGCTGACGGTTGCGTCGTTTTACTACATGCGCGAGCACAAGTGGTGGATCGCCGGAGTGGTCGGCTTTTTCGCCGCGCTCACCCGGGTCGAGGGAGTCTTACTACTGGTTCCATTCATCATGGAGTGGTCGGCCGTACGGGGATCCTCGAAGACGTCGGATCGCTTTGGGTTGTGCGCCGGTGCGCTAATTCCGCTGGGCATGGCTATCTACATGGCGTACCTCTGGATCCTTCGCGCCGATCCGCTCTACTTTTCGCACGTGCAGATCCATTGGAATCGGCACCTGGCTCCGCCCTGGGTTAGCCTGATAAACGCCTTCGATAAACTCGCGCATGGCAGCGGCGTGCAGGTAGCCCACGAGTCGCTCGAGGTCGCCTTCACGTTCCTGATGATCGCGGTTTTGCTGGCCGGGTGGCACAGCCTACGCCCGTCCTACATCGCATATATGGCGCTCTCCATCCTCGTCCCGATGTCGACGTCAAACCTCATGTCTATGCCTCGCTTCGCGCTCGTGCTCTTTCCGATGTTCGCCATTCTGGCGCGCTGGGGCGAGCGGCCGTGGGTCAACAACGTGATCCTCGCCTTTTCTTTGCCGTTGCTGGGCCTCTTTACCGTGCTCTTCGCCGATTGGTACTGGGTTGCGTAGCCGCGGCGTACGCCAATTTATAAAGTTCGGAATCGTCGGAGCCTCCGGGACAGTCGTAAACTTCCTCGTCGCGCACGCGCTAGAAAAAACGACCACGCTCTCTTGGTTCGCCGACTTCGCGATCGGGTTCATGGTCGGCGGCGTCTCGAACTATATCTTCAATCGAATTTGGACCTTCGGCTCCCGCCGCAACCCGTTCGTCGAGGGCTTGCAGTTTCTCACCGTTTCCGCGGTCGCACTGCTCGCCGGCGGGGCGATCTTCTCAATCGCCCAACGCTTCGATATTCGTCACTTCACGGCAACGTGGCTCGTCGCGACCCTCTCGGGTACGTTCGTAAATTTCTTCATAAACAAGTACTGGACGTTTCGCCATCTCAATTGAACGGGGTTGGATCTGAATAGGGCTTGGATCGCCGGACTGCTTGGAGTTCTAACGATCGCGCTGGCGCTGCGACTCTACGGCATTGGCAACCCGATCATGGATCACCCGGGCTGGCGCCAAGGCGATACCGCCGCAATCGCTCGGAACTTCGCGCTGCGGAAGTTCGATATCATGTATCCACAGACCACGTACAACGGGCCGCCGCCCAACTACGTCGAGCTCGAGTTG
>Ga0210395_10001940_pt1 | contig 16134 bp, 14 predicted proteins | sample IncBWH4OmetaG_FD_150861 | JGI IMG/M metagenome (GOLD analysis project Ga0210395, IMG submission 150861) | Forest soil microbial communities from Barre Woods Harvard Forest LTER site, Petersham, Massachusetts, United States - Inc-BW-H-4-O ... | reverse complement strand
GGCGCGGGTCCAGCGATAGAAGCCGCCCTCGACCGGCATGGCGGTGGTCAGTTCCGCCGAAACCAGCGAGACCGGGATGCACCAGAAGAACGGCAGCACCAGCAGATAAATCAGCGTCAGACCTGGGCCGGAGGTGGTGACCATGTCCTCGAGCCCGAAGGGGCCTCCCGTGGTGTAGGAGAACATTACGAAGACGAGGTAGAAGAGGCTGGCCTTTTTCAGCGTCGATTTGGCGGGAGTGGTCAATGAATAGTCAGGGCGGACGTGGCGAGATCGATCATTGAGTAATTGGGTAATTGGGAAATTTAGTAATTGAGAAATTGAAAACCGTGCCGCTTTCAAATTACTCAATTACTAAATTTCCCAATTACTCAATCTTCAGAAATTCTTACGCGGCCAGCGTTCCCGAGAGCGCGCCTTCCAGTTCCAGCAGTTTGCGCTTTATGTCGAGGCCGCCGCCGTAGCCGCAGAGGGTTCCATCGGACGCGATGACGCGATGACAGGGGACAACGATCGCCACCGGATTCCGGTTGTTCGCCATGCCGACCGCGCGAAAACCTTGCGGCCTGCCGACGGCGCGGGCGATGTCGCCGTAGGAGCGCGTCTCGCCATACGGGATCGCCAGCAGGGCGCGCCAGCAGGCCAGTTGGAAATCAGTTCCGCGCAGATCGAGAGGGAAGGTAAACTCGCGGCGCCTGCCAGCGAAATATTCTTCCAACTCGCGCACATAGCACTGCATCACATTCGCAGATTCCTCGAACCGCACGCCCTTGCTCTCAGCGTGCTTTTCCGAGCGCTGGTTTTCCTTGCGAAGATCGCGCGGGTTAGGGCGAATGGTCTGCTGCCCTGGCAAGCGCGCGTCAAACTCTAGTGCGACCAGACCACGGGCGGAGGCGGCCAGGAAGAGCGGCCCTACCGGCGACTTAAATGTTGTAGAATGAAGCGTTTCCATGCGAATCACCCAGTCAGCGGCCAAGTCGGTTGCGCCATTACCATAGCATGGCGGTTTCATTGCGGACGCGTTAAATTGCGGAATCGGTTGACAGAATCGTCTTTTTCGACGACATTGGCTGCTGCATTTTGCGCTTGGGGAAGCTCAGCGTTGAAAAAAGCCTGCATTGTTGTCGCCGCGATCGCGCTGGTGTTGGGGATGAGCCTGGTGCTCAGAGCGGCGAGTGACTGGCGTCCGGTCGGCCAGACCGACGCCGGCGATCGAGTGTCGGTCAGTTCGGTGCGCGTGCTCAAGAACAATCAGCGGCTGGCGCTGGTGCGCGTGGAATTCAAGGACCCGGCAGAACTTCCGCAGGGCGGACCCTTCGTCGAAATGCGCGCCCGCGTGCGCTTCAATTGTGCCAGCGGCGGCGCCGCTCCTACCACGGAATGGTTCTACTCCCGCGATCACAGCGGACGTTTCGTCGTTAGCAAGAAAGCCACCCACGACGATGAGTTCGGCAAAAATCCCGAAGGCGGCTTCGTCGACCTGGTCAGCAAGAACGTCTGCAGCCAAAGCAAGTAGCAGCGCGGTGACGCTAATGGAGCTTAGCTTGGCCCTCCGTGCGGCGATTGCATGCCTGGCCCTGCTCCCACGGATGGCTGCGACCCAGACGCCGGCTCCCATCGTGGTCGAAGCCACAAGCTTGATCCACGGCATTGATGGCTACGAGCAGAAACGGCTCTTTGTACGCCTGACTAGCGACGGCTCGGTACAATGGGAGACCGCCGAGTGGCAGAAGCCGAATAAATTACACTCAACCAAACTTGCCTCTGAACTTGTCTCGGCTGTCATCCAGCGACTCGACGAAGTCGACCCCAAAGCGATACGCGCGAAGATGGGACCGTATAACGTCTACAAAGACACCAGTGCCGAACTTGTCATCAGCATCAGCACTCTGAAATGGAGTCGGCGGTTCTCAGTGATCAATCCTTGGTCCGCGCGTTCCGTCAAGCCACTTCCCGGAGAATTGAAGGTTGTGATCTGTGAAGTCGACCGCCTGCATGCGCGGGTCGCGGAGGAGCCGGTAGATGCTATGTGCGGCGACGAGGGTGCCGCTGATTCGCAGAAGCGATAAGGCGTACAATCCTTCGACTTACTTCTTCAGCGCGAACGCCACGTACACTCCGCCGGACTTCGACTTAGGATCTTTCCCGCCACCGGCGGCGATTGCCACAAACTCCTGACCGTCCACTTCATAGACCGCCGGCGTCGTATTCGCCGAGAAGGGCAGCGTGGTTTCCCAGAGCAGCGCACCTGTCGACTTGTCGAAGGCGTGAAATTTTCTGTCGAAGTTGGTTGCGCCGATGAACACCACGCCTCCGGCAGTGACCACCGGGCCACCGTAATTTTCCGAGCCGGTGTTTTTCTGGCCCTTGGCCGCCAGGTCGGGATATTCGCCCAGCGGAATCTTCCACACGAATTCGCCGGTGTTGAGGTCGATGGCGTTCAACGTTCCCCACGGCGGCGCTATTGCCGGATAGCCCTCGGGATCGAGAAACCGGTGGTAGCCGGTGAAGTGATATTTCATCGCCGGGGACGCGGGCCCGGAACTCGCCATTTCTTTTCTGGCGTCTTTTTTCTCGCTGTCTTTTTTCTCGCCGTCTTTTTTCCCAGTCTCGGCCGCGCCCCCACTCATCACATAGGAGAGCAGCCCGTACCAGCGGTCACTATCATTTTCCAGGTTAGCGAAGCCGGGCATGCGGCCCTTGCCGTTCTTGATGGTCGTGGCGACATCGGCGGAGGACATGCGCTTGCCCACGCCCACCAGCGACGGAATCGCGGGCGGCGATCCCGCCATCTTTTCGCCGTGACAGACGGCGCACTGGCTCAGATACAGAGCCTGGGGAGTGTTCTCCGCGGTGTTTTCGGCCAGCGCTCCGGTCCATGCCATTTCGTTGGCGTTGACGTAGAGGATTCCTGTGTCCGGATCGGCCGCCGCTCCGCCCCACTCCGCGCCACCATCAAATCCGGGGAAGATGACGGTGTCTTTGCCTACGCTGAACGGAACAAACTGACCTTCGCTGCGAAAGGTGCGGAACTTTTCAAGCGCCCACTGATGCACTTCCGGCGTGCGCTCACTCAGAAGATTCTCCGTCAGCAGTTGCCGCGCAAAGGGCGCGGGCTTCGCGGGCAGGCATTGTTGCTGCGCCGCCACTTCGCTGGGCACATCGCTGGGCGGATATTTTCGGCACTCGATGGGAAACAGCGGCGCGCCGTTGGTCCGGTCAAATAAAAAGATGAAGCCCTGCTTTGTGGTCTGCGCCACCGCATCCACTTTTTTGCCGTCCCGGTTCACGGTCACGAGCACGGGAGGCGCGGGAAAATCGCGGTCCCACAGGTCGTGCTTGACGCCTTGAAAATGCCAGATGCGTTCGCCGGTCTCGGCATTCAGGGCCAGCAGAGTGTTGGCGAACAGATCGTCGCCGATGCGATCAGCTCCATAGAAATCAAATGCCGCCGAACCGGTGGGAACATACACGATGCCGCGTGCAACATCCACCGTCATCCCAGCCCAGTTGTTGGCCGCACCGCTGGTCTTCCATGCTCCCTTCGGCCACGTGTCTTCGCCGAACTCGCCGGGATGCGGAATGGTATGAAACGACCAGCGCAGCTTCCCGCTGCGCACGTCATAGGCGCGCACATCGCCGGGGGACGCGGGCAAGGTCTCCGACTCGCGTCCGCCCACGATCATCAGATCCTTGTAGATGACGGCCGGGGTGGTCAGGTAGATCGACTGCTCCACCGGATCGCGGCCCAGGTCTTCGCGCAGATCGATGCGGCCATCTTTTCCGAAACTCGAAATCGGCTGGCCGGTGGCGGCGTCGAGCGCGTAGACGAAATTCATGACCGCGACTAGAATGCGGCGGTCTTTTTTAGGAGACTCGGAGGCATGAGACTCGGGATCTTTCTTCGAGGGCTTAGGCTCCTCGGCCCAGTAGGCCAGCCCACGATCCGGTTGCGTCCCTTTAATTCCGGAGTCGAACTTCCATAACAACTGGCCCGTGGCCGCGTTCAAGGCAAACACTTTCTCGGACGGCGTCAGTCCGTAGAGCACACCGTCGACGATGATCGGGCTCGACTGCAGTCCGCCTGACTCCTCGGTGTCATAGGTCCATGCGACCTGGAGTTGCTGCACGTTGTTGCGGTTGATCTGGTTCAGCGCGGAGAAATGATTGTTCTCGGTGGTCCCGCCATAGATAGGCCAGTCGTGATCCGAATGTTTATCGCTAGCTCTGATCAGGGATGGAGCATGCAGTGTGCCGCCAGTCGCGGCTGCCAACGTCAGGCTCACCGCAGTCACCCACATACGAATCGTCGCGAAACTCATCGGTCCCCCTAACCAAGCCTGCACTCTGTGTTCCTCTGTGTCCTCTGTGGTTCAAGATTTTTCCGCCACAAGTCACGAGTCTCTGCGCCCGGCCTGATTTTAGAACAAGACCGCAGTCTTCCCGCAGGCCTAAGATTTTCACAGGCGACTGGCACCTCGGTAACCTCGCAACTACTTCCACGCATCTCGCTTTCCGCTTATGCTGATAGAGAAGTCGGCGGAACATTTCACCGATTTCAACCCACCTGCGTATGGATTCACTTCGACTTTATGGGCTGCTTGCAACCGGCGGCGTCGCACTGCTGGCAGGTTATGCGCTGTTGCGGCGCAAGCCCAAAACGCCCGACGCCCTGGAGCGCGAGCGCCGGGCATGGCTTGAGGGCACCGGCCGTATCACCGACGGCACGGTGATCGATGTGCAGGAACTGGCGGCGGCCAGCAACCACCACGCCGCCATCATGTTGATCTACAAGTATGACGTGGCCGGTGTGTCTTATGAATGCTCGCAGGATGTGACCTACTTGCGGCACTGGATCAACCTGCACTCCTGCCGCCTCGGGCTGCACACTTCAGTGAAGTACGATCCGCAGAATCCGGGAAATTCCCTGGTCGTCTCCGAAAACTGGATGGGATTGCGCCAGTAAGCGATTAAAATAACGCCAGGCTCTTACGGAGAAAACCCCATGAGCAGACTCTGGCAAGACCTCCGCTACGCGGCGCGCGTTCTCGGCAAGAATCCAGGCGTCACCGCCATTATGGTGTTCACGCTCGCGCTGGCCATCGGCGCGGCCACCGCTATCTTCAGCGTCGTGTATGGAGTTTTGCTGCGCCCGCTGCCTTATTCCGGCGCCAACCGCATCATGGCGATCTCTGAAGTGAACTCCAACGGCCGGCTCTCGCGGCTCGCGGATCCGAACTTTGACGACTTCCGCGATCAGAGCCACAGCTTTCAATCCATCGCCAAGTATTCGGCCTATCCTGTTTCCGTTTCCGGAGGATCGCAGCCCACGCGCACTACCGTGGCGACGGTAACGCCGCAGTTTCTCGCGGTGCTCGGCGTTGAGCCGGTCATAGGCCGCGATTTCGCGGCGAGTGATAATCAGAAGGGAGCGGCGCCCGTCGCGCTGGCCAGCTACGGTTACTGGCGGCATTACCTCGCATCGGCGCACGATCTTTCGCAATCGCACCTGAAAATTAACAACGTAATCTACTCCGTGATCGGCGTGCTGCCTGCGGGATTTCGATTTCCCGACGACGCGGAGGTGTGGTTTGCCGCCGATATCAGTGGCGAGAATCTAAGCCGCACGTCGCACAACTATTCTGCCGTGGGCCGCTTGAAAGATGGCGTGACCGTCGATCAGGCGCGCCAGGATATCAGCGCAATCGCCAAAAGAATCTACCAGACGTCGAGTGAGAAGAATGATTATTTGCTCCGCGATGCAAGAGTAGTTCCGCTGCAGGAATCCATCACCGGCACCGTACGATCGCCGCTGCTGATTCTGCTGGGCGCGGTTGGGTTCCTGCTGCTCGTGGCCTGCGCGAACGTGGCCAACCTGCTGCTGGCACAAGCTTCGGTGCGCGAGCGCGAGCTTGCGATTCGCAGCGCCCTCGGTGCAGCCCGCGGCCGCCTGGTGCGCCAATTCTTGACCGAGGCATTTTTGCTCTCGCTGATTGGCGGAGTTCTGGGAGTGCTCGCCGCGCTGTGGGGCGTCGCTGCGTTAGTGGCTCTGGCTCCGGGCGATTTGCCGCGGCTCGAAAGCGTTTCCGTAAGCCTGCCGGTACTGCTCTTTGCTTTCTTGCTCTGCACTGTGGTGGCTGTCGGCCTGGGCGCGTTCACAGCCGCGCGCGCGACGCGTGGCAATTTGAGGAATGGCCTTGAGGAAGGCGGACGCGGGCAGGCCGGATCGCAAGGCAGCCAGCGCATCGGGCGAGCGCTGGTGGCGGCGCAGATCGCCATCACGTTAGTGCTGGTGATTGGCGCGGGCTTGCTGGGACGCAGCTTGATGAAAGTGCTCGAGGTGGATCCGGGATTCCGCGTGGACAAGATCATAGCCATGGACGTCTCCCTGCCGTGGACTGAAGATCCCAAAGCCAAGCCGGCTCAGGGAATTTTCTTTTCGAACCTGATTGACCGGCTGACGCAGATCCCCGGCGTGCGCAGCGTGGGAGCGGCCAGCGCTCTGCCCCTGACCGGCGGATTGCCCGACGGAATGTTTGTACTGATGACGCAGAACGAAGTTCCTAAAACCGTCGAAGGATTCGACGTGTTCTTCACTCAAAAGGAACGCATCGGCAATGCGGATTTTTGCACCGCGACCAGCGGATATTTCCAGGTGCTGGGCATTCCGCTGATCCGGGGACGAATGTTCGACCAGCGCGACAGCGCCGACGCGCCTCACGTGGCTGTGATCAGCGAGTCGCTCGCGCACGACCGTTGGCCGCACCAAGACCCGATCGGCCGCACCATTGAATTTGGAAATATGGATGGCGACCCGCGTCTGCTGACGATTGTGGGAATTGTGGGCGACACGCACGAGTATGGCCTTGACGAGCCGCCGCGACCCACCGTCTATGTGAATCTGTTCCAGCGGCCACGCGCGGAAATGACGGTGACTATGCTGAGCGATGCCGACACGCGGCTGGTAAGCTCGGCTGCGCGCGGAATCCTGCACGACCTCGATCCGCAAATCCCGCCGAGCTTCCAGACGTTTCAGCAAGTCTATTCCGAGTCGCTGGGTTCGAGAAAATTCAACGTGATACTGATCGGATTCTTCGGACTCACGGCGCTGCTGCTGGCGAGCGCCGGAGTGTTTGGCGTGATGGCGTATGCGGTGAGCCGGCGTACCCGTGAATTTGGCGTCCGCATCGCCCTGGGCGCTACATCGGGCGACGTGCTGCGCATGGTTCTGGGGCAGGGAATGCGCACCATCCTGATCGGCGTGGCGATTGGAATCGTGGGATCGTTCGCGCTGACCCAGGCGGTGTCGTCACTGCTCTTCGGCGTGACGGCGACCGACCCGGTTACGTTCGCGGGAGTGACGCTGTTGTTGATCGCAGTCGCGCTGCTGGCTTGTTACCTGCCGGCCAGGCGCGCAACGAAAGTGGATCCGATGGTGGCTTTGCGCTACGAGTAGCAGCAGTTTGCTTACTGCCAGGTGAGGCGCATCACGGTATTGTGTTTGTCGAGGGTGACCTGAAGAGATTTGCTGGCACCGCCGATGAACTCGGCGGAGACGGTTTTGGAAAGATCGATGGTTTCGTCGGTCGATAGAGCTCTCACGCGCAGCACATGTTTTCCCGCCGGGATATTCAGAGTCTCCGACTCCACACCTCGTAATCCGTTGAACACCACCAGACGCTTCTGGGTGGCGCCGTGCAAGGACCGCGTCAGCACAAGCGTGTCGTCGACCCAGACAAAAAGAGTGGCATCCTTGAACTGATGCTGCACCGCCAGATCGAGCGTGGAGGACGGCACTACGATTTGCGTTGCGGGCGCCGCCACCGGAGCATGGCTTTTTCGCGCCTTCCCTCGCGCGGCGACTGGAGGCCGCTGGACCACGGCGGCGGAAGCTGTTCCCGCGCCAGATGCATTCTTTGCGGAGTTCGCCTGCGCATTGTTCGAGGCAAGATTGTTCGAACCAGGGTTGTTTGACCCAAGGTGGCTCGAAGCTGATCCTCTGGTGGGAGCGGCGGGGCTGACCGGAGCCGCGTCGGTCGCAGTCACTTCACTTTTCGGCGACGGTACGAACAAGTTCGACTCAATCCCCACGAACATGAGCAGGACCAACGTTGCCGCGCCCAGGATCAGATCCCGCCGTGGAGCTTTCCGAATCGCGGCACGCAACGACATCGCCGTTTCGGCAACCCCCACCCCGGGGTGCATTGCGGATGCTGTCTGCCCGGTTTTCGTGCGCGGGCCGGTGGATCGAGTCCGCGTTCCCGTCCCAGTCCCCGACGCCAGCCGCATCGAAGTCGTCGTTGGGCCCGGCTTTAGCAGTTCCTGCAACTGGCGGACATCCTCGGCGAACTCCGCGCCTCGCTGGTAGCGCTGTTCGCGGTCCTTCGACATGGCACGGGCAATCACTTCGTCCAGTTCCCGTGGTAGGCTCAGGTCTAGAGCGCTCGCGGAAACCGGTTCGCAGTTTGCCACCTTGAACGACACCGTGGTCGCGCTGTCCCCTTGAAACGGAGAATGCCCCGTGACCATGGCGTAAAGAATCACACCCAGCGAGAAAAGATCCGAACGCCCGTCGACACCTTCGCCGCTCAGTTGCTCCGGCGCCATGTACGCGGGAGTTCCCAGCACTCTTCCCGGCACGGTGAAGTGAGCCAGATTCAGCTTGGCAATGCCGAAGTCGGCGATCTTGGCGTGGCCTTCCCCGGTGACCAGAATGTTTCCCGGCTTGACGTCCCGATGAATCACGCCCTGGGCGTGAGCGTAGTCGAGCGCCTCGGCGATCTCTTCGGTAAGTTGCAGCGCCGTCGGCAGCGAGAGTTTTTTCTCCCGCTTGAGAATCCGATTCAGGGGCTCTCCCGCTACATACTCCATCACAATGTAAGGGTTGTGGTTCTGGGGATTCTCCCCGACGTCAAAAATGGCAACAATTCCGGGATGGTGCAGCCGTCCTGCCGCCTGCGCCTCGTGCATAAAGCGCATGCGAAATTCCTTTTCCTCATCCGCTTCGTGGCCTGACAGCGAAACAGTCTTGACCGCGACCAGGCGGTCGATCTGCGGGTCCCGGGCCTGATACACCACACCCATGGCCCCGCGGCCCAACTCCGCCACGATCTCGTATCGGCCAAAGCGCTTGATCTCGGGATTGCCCATGGAATCGTCTTCAGACAGCAGCTCACAGCGGCTAGCGAATCGGGGAGGGGGTCTTATCTATTTTATCGCGGCGACGATCGTGATCCCTCCATGAGTTGCAACGCGCTCATTACCTCAGTAATGCGAAAGGGGAACCGCGGCGGCTTCGCCCACCATGCCTTCGCGTTCTCGCTTCCGGTTCCAGAACTGTGGGTAACCAAACCTTGCACACTTTGCAAGGGCGGGACGCGATACTGCACTGTGCTATCAAACGATTTCTGCGTGAACGCAAATGTTACTTCAACGGCCTGGAGTATGTTGGGAGCCATGCGAAAAAGATCGCTCCAACCACAAAAACGCAAGCCCCACCAAAAGCGATCCAGCTCCCTACTCGAATCCTCTGTTGCCTTTGTTCCAAGGAAAGGTGAGCGCGGGGCGCGGGTGGCCTGCTTCGAACCTTAAAGCTCCGCAACCACAGGCTCAGCCCGAACCATGAAATGGCACCGAGAACGCAGAGAATTACCGGCGGCGTCATCTTCACGTTCAGGATCTGAACATCCCCGTGGCGCATGAACATATAACGTATCAAGGCAGCCGTTAAGGCAAACTCAAATCCATACAATAGTGGGTCGACCATAAGCCTTTGCTTCGCTGTGACCGGATCAGTAGATTTTCGTAGTGCGTAAGCGGCTGAAGTCGAGAGGACGCATGTCGCTGCGCCCGCAAGGGCAAGCCAGCCGATCCCTCGGGTCAACGTCACAACTACGGCTCCTCCCACATACGGAAGAAGGGCAGCAAAAATCGCCACGAACACTTGGAGGCGAGTCGCCTTGGGTCGTTCAGTTTGATTCGCCATCGGAGCGGGCAGCATGGCTAGGAATATTCGGGGTCGGTAAAAGTTACAAGATAACTGTCGTCTTGAGCCCGAGTTCACTCAAAGTTCGGACTCTTTCGGGGTGAGCAGCACAAGTCTCCAGTCCACCTCACTTGATGCTGGTGAGTCTCATTCACTTGGAAAAGCTCATTATAAAGTGCTGGTAGTAGGGAGCAACTGGGGGATGTGGAAACTCGTCCTTTAACAGTGTCGGTCGAACACAGGCAAGCACATTGGTTTCGTGGTCCGTATAGAGTCGCAACACTCGACCGTCTTTTCCAATCGCCACAACGAACTCGAACGTCGATGGGTCCGGGTGTTCGATCGACTTTAAACAAGACTGAAAAACAGGAAAATATTTCTGTTGGTAGTAGTCCTTCAGATCAATGTCAGAATAAATACGCGTTGCGCGATCCTTATCTTCTGTTTTCGCCAGCGCGACGGCTTCCTTGAATGAACCAGCGAGATCGCCTGCCAAGCTGGAAGTTGTAAGTAGAGAAATGAGGACCATGGTATAGAGTTTCTTCATAAACTGAATTGCACTACCGGAGAGGAAGAGCCGCAAGTGACGCCAGTTCAGGGTCTTGCGCAGTTCCAGCCTCCCGCCCTGCGCAAAGAGAGCGCGCGAAGGACGGGCCACCCACGGGCTGAAAGCTGACGGCTGAAAGCTGAGAGCTGAGAGCTGGTTTTTTCTATCTGCCCGCAGCGAAGCCGCCGCCCTGGGCAACGGTCATGCGGAGGTACTTGTAGGGATTTACCGGAGTATCGTTGATGCGGACTTCATAGTGAAGGTGCGGCCCGGTGGAGCGTCCGCTCTCTCCGACGAAACCAATCACATCGCCGCGATGCACCGCCTGCCCCGCGGTCACGGCGTAGCCGGAAAGGTGACCGTAGCGGGTGCTGATGCCGTTGCCGTGATCGATGATGATCGCCTTGCCATAGCCGCCCATCAGATCGCTGAAGGTGACCACGCCGTCGGCCGGTGCAACAATCGGAGAACCAAAAGTGCTGCCAATATCCACGCCGCTGTGGAATGCGCCTTCACCGTTGAATGGATCAATCCGCTCGCCAAAGCTTCCCGTCACCTGGCCTTCGACCGGCCATAGGTTGGGCGCGGAGTTGGCCCTGAACCAGTCGGCCGTCGTGGCGTTACGGGTCAGGCCCATGGTCAGGCCGACCATGGTTGCCCCGGTCAGAGCGGAAGTTCGCAGGGCATGCAACTGATCGAGAGATGAAGTTACGTCGGCTGCCTGAATCTGCTCCTGGGTCGCCGTCACCAGCGTAGGCTGCTGCTTCAAACCGTAGAGCGCCGATACTTCTCCGGCGATCGAACCCAGCGATGCGACCTGAACGTCCCGCTCCTTGGCCACCTGCTCCAGGCGCGAATAATTGTCCTTAAGCTGATCTTTTTCCGTCCGGAGCTCGTTATAACGGGAAACCTTCAGCAGCATGCGGGTATAAGAACTGGCAATGCCGGTCAGGCTGAGGAATCCAATCGCGGCCCCTACTACGAACACGTAGAGATAGTGCACGGGGATGGAGATCTTGCGCAACTGGCCGTCGTCCCCGCGAGCCACAAATAGGATGTAAAAGCGTTTCTGCAAAGCGCTCCTCGAAAGCCTGAATCCTCAGGTCTTGAAACACAAGTTTTGAAACATCAGGTCCGGAACTCCAAGCCCAGTTTCTAGTTGCCGAAACGCCTGTTCGGACCACCTGACTTTTTCGGGCTACGCTCCCATTGGGAATGGAAAACTTCTCGCGCCCTACGCCCACCCCGAACTGCGACCAGAGCCTGAAATTTTGTGCTCGTCTGCAATCTCTACCGCTTGCAGAACTTAGCTCGGCCAAAGGTTGTGTGAATAGCTGGTTAACGGTAACAAACCGGATTCCCCCTGTCAACGACGCACAAGGGCATTTTTGGGTTACCGAAGGCGGGTAACCGGGGAGACCCTGGGACAGATTACTGGGGTGCTTTCGGCCCGGTCGGCGTCGAATCTGGACAAGGTGGCGTCCGGACGGCGGCGCGAACATGGCGGTATAGTAGTTGCGCCGTGCCCCTTCCCGAAAAGGCGCTGATTGCCAAGATTCGCCGCATGGCGAGACCTGCCAGGCTAAGATCGGCGGACAGGAGTGCCCGCCCCACAACAATCTCTACGGCGATTGGAGACGACTGCGCTGTGCTGCGCCTGCCGCCGGGACACGATTCCCTGGTCACAACCGACTTCACCCTGGAAGGCATCCACTTCCGCCGCGACTGGCACCCGGCCGAATCGGTCGGGCATCGTTGCCTGGCTCGAGGACTGAGCGATATTGCCGCCACGGGAGGCGAGCCCGTTGCGGCTTTCCTGTCCCTGGCCCTGCCGCGAGACCTGCCCCAAGCCTGGGTCGGACGCTTCCTCCGCAGCCTGATTAGCCTGGCAGAAAAACATGGCGTCACGCTCGCTGGAGGCGACACCGCTGAATCCCCTAACGGAATCATCGCCGACGTCATCGTGATCGGCACGGCTCCCAAAGGCAAATCCGTGCTGCGCTCCGGTGCCCGCCCCGGCGACCGCATCTTCGTCAGCGGAGAACTCGGTGGGTCCGCGGCGGCCCTGGTGCAGATGATGGCCAAGCCGAGGAAGAAGCTCAATCCTCGCGAATATCCCCGCCACTTCTTTCCCGAGCCTCGCGTCGAACTCGGGCGCATCCTCCGCGAGAAGGGCCCGGCCTCGGCCATGATCGACACCAGCGACGGGCTCTCCACCGACCTGGCGCATCTGTGCGGAGAAAGCGGCGTGGGAGCCGAACTTGATGCCGCGCTGATTCCCCGCGCTCGCGTCGGCAAGCCCGCGCGCGAAGTGGACATCGATTTGGCCCTGCATGGCGGCGAGGACTACGAACTGCTTTTCACCGCCCGCCCCGGCAAGCGCGTCCCCAAACAGATTGCCGGAGTCGCCCTGACCGAGATCGGCCAGATCACCCGGGGGCGGAAGATTCTCATCGACAACTCCAAAGGCATCGCCTACGAACTCGCCCCCCGCGGTTGGGAACACTTCCGCGAGCGACGCACCTTCCGAAAGTAATCGACCTTGTCATCCTGAGGCCCGCGTTCTTTGCGGGCCGAAGGACCTATGCAACTTGCCGGCGGGGCATCGCGGTCAAAAAGTTACATAGGTCCTTCGCGCAAAGAGCGCGCTCAGGATGACAACACGGGACGGAACGCCGAGTCATGCTTCGGTCGACTTCGCCCACCGCCCGTTACCTCCGTCACTACTCTGTCTCTACCCTCCCACCGGAAACGGGACTAAAGTAAAACCATGTCGTCCCGTAAATTGCTTCTCCTTCCAGCTCTCGTTTTCCTGCTGACCGTCGCCGCTGCCGCGCAGAAAAAGCAGCCGCCACCGCCGCCAGCGCATGCAAAATCTCCGTCGCCCGCAGTCACTGACGAGCTCATTCATAAACAGTTCGGCGATAACTGTTCGCTGCTGCCCGGACCGCCGCAGTTTGTGGCTGACATGGATGACGACGGCATCGAAGACCTGGTGGTCGCCGCCCGCTGCAAGAATCCCATGGCTGACAAGGACGAATACGGCTTCGTGGTCGCCGATCCCTACGACAGTTTTCTTGGCTACAGCGACATTAAGGTCACGTCGACCTTCGCGTCCGATGAGCCGGACCGCCGTGGCATCAGCCTGCTGATCATCCACGGCGCGGAAAAAAATTCCTGGCGCGCCGAAAAGCCCAAAGGCAAGTTCCTGCTCATCAATCTGCCCTTCAAGAGTCTGACCGTGAAGCGGCTCGCCCTGAAAAAGAAAACCATCCTCGGCATTTACATGGAGGAAAAGGGCGAGGGCGAAGACACGTCTTCCGTGATCTTCTGGGATGGAAAAAAATACAAATACCAAACGCTCGGGTCAACGCTGGAGTAAGGGCGGGAAAGAGCAAGTCCTCGACCACGGAGGTCACAGAGGTTCACAGGGGACTTCAGCTTCGTTTGTAATAGGGAAATTCTGCGTTCCCAACCTCGCCTACATGCGCCTCGGAAAATTCGCAGACGCGATCCAGCGCCGCTTGCAGCTGAGCCGTATAGCGCTCAACGTCTTCGTCGCTCGCCCCTGCGCGTACCGGAATCATCTTGCCGAAACGCACCAGCACTCTCGAAAAGGGTCTCGGAATCATCATGCGGTCCCACGAGTTGAGCACCCACGCCTTGTCAACTGCTGCGTGGAACATGGTCAGCGGCACGCCCGACGATCGTGCCAGCGCCACCGGTCCGGGCTTCACTTTGTGACGCGGGCCGCGCGGGCCATCGAGCGTGAAGGCCACCGTCCAGCCGTCTCCGAGCGCTCGCCTCAGGCCCAGTAGAGCCCGCACGGCGTTGCGGCTGCTGGATCCTTTTACGGCGACGAAGCCAAATTTGCGGATGATCCTGCCCATGTATTCGCCGTCGTAACTGTTGCTGCTCATCACCCTCACGCCCAGGTCGAGGCAGATGTAGGTCGCCGGAATCATACAGGAATGCCAGAACGAAGCAATCAGCGGACGCTGCTCCAGGGTTTCCTGCGCGCCGTCTTCATAGGAAATGGAGACGCGCAGAGTCGGGCCGATCATGCGAATGACCCAGTATCCCAGCCAGATGATGATTCTTAGAACGATGCGCTGACGAAGGGTAAAGCGGCGGGGCCCGCTGGCTGGTTCGGCCGGCGCGGTCGCGTCGCGAGTGCTGGCTTCAGGCACGAACCTATTCTAAACGCGGTGAACTGGCCTCGCGATTGGGATTTAGATCAAAAGCCTTGAACTGCCGAGAACGTCAAGAACGCCGGGAAAAACGAGGAGTGGTGCAGTTTGAAGAAGGTTCGTATCAGGGCACGCCTTTTAGGCGTGCCACGAAGGCTGCAGCACGTCGGCTTCAGCCGCTGGGGTTGCATTGGCAGGACGCAGCGGCTAAAGCCGTCCTCCTCCGCTGCGCTGACGGCATCGCTGAAGCGAAGCCCTGATACGAATCATTTCCCCCGAACTGTCCCACTACCGAAGAACGCGAGAAAAGCCGGGAAGACGTCTGCCGTCGGCTCAGTTCTCCAGGTAGGAATCGATCCACGTCTTGACTTTATGGCGCTGCTGGTCGGCGGCGTCGAACCGCACGCCGATCGATTTGGGCTTGCGCCAGCTCACCACGCCTTTCAGAATGACGCGCGGCAGGGTCATCAGCGAAAAAGAAACTTCCACGTTGGCTCCGATTGAAAAGTCTTCGCCACTCCTGACCGACATGCCTCCGCTGCTGATTTCGATGCTGCTCACGCTCAGGCGCCGGCCATCCCCGACCAGTGTCACCTCGGTCAAGACCGGGATGCGCACGTAACGCCGAAATTCGTGCAGCACCAGCATGCGCGTGCCGCGAATCAGTTTCAGGGCGGCGGGCCGCTCCAGCGGATCGCTGAACATGGCGTTGATGCCATACTTCGAATAGCTCATCGCTTCCTGCGCGTTGCCCCCAATGCCGTAAAGAATGCAGCGGCTGTTCGACGGGGAACTGCGAGCCGCTTGCATCACGGAGTCGGCGCCTTCGCCCAGGCTCAGCACGCAAGCCTCGAACTTTTCTTTCTTCAGGCGCTCGGCAGCGTTCTCCGTCACGGTCACGGTTTCAATGCCAAACTGGCGGAAGCCTTCCGACAACAGCGCGCGGGCCGGTTCATTCAAGCCTACGAGCGCCGTGCGGGCGAATGCTTTGCGTCGGTGCGGGGCGGCGGGGGCGAAGGAGGTTGCGAAAGCTTTATCCATGAGGGGAAGACTCACTTTCAAAATCATTGTGAATGCGGACGCCAGAGTTGAAAAGACACAAAGGGTCAAGGGGCGAAGTACCAAAGTGTCGTTACTCTTTCCGCAGAGGCGGGAGAGAGGACATTACGACTCTCATGTGTCTTGGATTGAGAGGGTTACGATTCACCGAAAGGCTTGACTGGCGCGGGTTTCAGGGTCCCGATTGCGGAACAAACCCGCTGGGTTCAATTTCGAATCGCGAGATACCTTATTCGCTCCAGCGGCGGAACAGCAGCGCGCCGTTGGTCCCGCCAAAACCGAACGAGTTCGACATGGCGTATTCGACTTCCGCCTTGCGCGCGTGGTTAGGAACCAGGTCCATGCCGGCGGTG
>Ga0210395_10001939_pt1 | contig 16136 bp, 15 predicted proteins | sample IncBWH4OmetaG_FD_150861 | JGI IMG/M metagenome (GOLD analysis project Ga0210395, IMG submission 150861) | Forest soil microbial communities from Barre Woods Harvard Forest LTER site, Petersham, Massachusetts, United States - Inc-BW-H-4-O ... | reverse complement strand
GTCAAAGGCGGATAGCCCGGCGCTCCCATCGCCGAGCCGTGGATCGGCGAAAGCAACGCCTCGAACGCCGGCTAGTCGAACCCCTGCTCGATCCGGTCCAGAAATCCTCCAACCTTCGATGATTCGCCGATGTCGCGCCGTGACCTTTCCCAAGCTTCGTTTGTCGACGCGATGGTGAGTGGGGATGGGGCGGAAGAGGAAAAGGTCCAGCGCAAACGATCGGCTCCCCCATTTTTGGAGTCTCAAGACGGGTGAAGAGACATAGGAGATTTCTATGACCGATACAGCATCCGCAGTCGCTGCGGGCCAAATTGTCGAGACCTTGCGTCCAATAATATCCGCCGTTGTGACGACGATAGTTGGCGTGGCCATAACGTGTGGAGTTGCGTTGCTGAAAAGATGGACGGGGGTGACGCTGCAATCAGGCTATGTCGATTCGCTTCGTCAAGCAGCGCAGACTGAAGCCGGAGTTCTCGTAGCTGAGGCGGCTGATAACTTGTCATCTCGATCCATTACCGTCACATCTCCGGCCATCGCGGCAGCTGCTGCACGCATTGCCACGGCGATGCCCGAAGCCGTTAGGGCTGTCGGAAAAACGCCAGAGGATCTCGGCCGACTTGTCGCGGGTGAGGTCGGCAAGCTACAAGCGCACGCTACTGCGATTTCTGTTCCCACGTCGATTTCGCGCACCAGATCGCCATAGCCAGAAGTTTCGCCAAGGAATTGACGAGATGCTTCGGTCAGCCACAACTAGTCCGCTGCTCGACTACATTGCGCCTCTCTGGTTGGATCCACGACTCGCGGGGCGGCGCCATGAGCAAGCCCTACGGAGGACTGAATGAATCCGCCCGAAAGTCCGGCCTGGGGCTTTCTTCAGTGGGCCGTCGCTGGATTGGCCTCAATCGGGGCGAGCGCCGCCGCATTTGTCTGGCGGCTTATGACTCGGCTTCACACTCTCGAAATTGCTGTTCGACAACACCAACACGATCTCGACGTGTCACAGTCGGCCAATGAATCTGCGCTCCTGCGTCTTGCTGAGCGTCTGGCGCTACTGCACGACGATCACTATCGTCTACGGGAGACGATCGGCGGGCTTCCCAGTCGCGCCGATATTCATGATCTGGAGCTTCGACTGGGGGAGCGCATGGATTCGCTCGCCGTGCGCTTCGACCGCGCTTTCGACCCACATCTTTCTTGACGACGTCGCATCGCTTTGGGTCGATACTCGACCATCGGGACAGGACAGATTGCCGTGTATACCTCGGCACCAACGCCGCAAGCGGACCAACCGTTCGAGCAATCCCAAGGGTCCCGTAGACGCGCTGCATCCTTGCGCCACGAACGACGGGTGCCTAATAGAAAAATAAATTCTTTGGCGTTGTACGAGACTTAGGGCAAGATGACATTTTGATGATCTAAGTTTCTGGAATGTGTTGACCGACGATGCGAGTTGTCTTTATGGGCACACCGGAATTCGCGGTTCCGACCCTGATGAAAATCTCGAAGAGCAGTCATGTACCTATCGCCGTCTATACGCGTGCGCCTGCGCGGGGTGGTCGTCGAGGGCTGGAGATAAGGAGGACGCCGGTTCATTCGGCAGCGGACTCTCTTGGAATTCCGGTCTTGACGCCGACTTCCTTCCGCGACGTTAAAACTCAGAAAGCCTTTGACAATCTCGCGGCGGACGTCGCTATAGTGGCCGCTTACGGCCTGTTGCTGCCAATCCCTATTCTCGAATCTCCCAAACTGGGGTGTATGAACCTGCACGCTTCATTACTGCCGCGTTGGCGAGGCGCGGCTCCAATCCAACGTGCGATCATGGCCGGCGACACGCAGACCGGCATTGACGTCATGCGCATGGATGCCGGTCTGGATACGGGGCCGATAGCGATGCGGGAAATCATTCCGATAGGCCCTGATGAGACAGCCGGAGACCTTACAAGCCGTCTTGCGACGATCGCTGCTACTCTATCGGTAAACGCCTTGCGATCAATGGAGGCTGGTCTATTGCAGTTTCACGAGCAATCGAGCGTAGGCGTTTGTTATGCGTACAAGGTCAAAAAGAGTGAGGCGGAGGTTGATTGGATCCAGAGCGCAGAAGCTGTTCGCAATCAAATTCATGGACTTTCACCCTCGCCAGGCGCCTTTTCCAAAGTCCTGATCGGAAATCGCCATGAAAGCGTTAAGTTCTTCCGCGTTGAGGTCGCGCCGGGGAATGGCTCTCCGGGGATGCTCCTCTCCGAAGATATGCGTATTGCATGCGGCGTAGGCGCGGTTCGAGTTCTTCAAGGGCAGCGCGCGGCTAAGGCAATGATGAGTGGGCACGAATTGATGCGTGGCGCAAAGCTCGCTCCAGGAGTGGTCTTCACCCAGTCCAGTGCGCCTTCATCCGTTCCCCAAGCGTGAGTTTGAGCTCCTCCTTGCTGCCCTCGGCGGCTCGCAAAATTTGACTGGCACGAAAAAAGTCTAGGACTGCGAAATGCTCAACCTTGGGCCGCACGAGGATATCTGGGGCGCGCAATTTGATTTTTTGAGCGGTGATCGCTCCCTGCATAATTTGTGCAGCGCCGAACATCGAGCCAAATGGGGATGGGGTTCGTCGTTTCGGGGACCGACCACCAAACGTTACGTCGACGGCGACGATAATATCAGCAAGGCCGAACAACAAATCATATGGTAACGGATTTACAGCCCCGCCGTCGATGAGCACCCCATCGCCAAATATGACTGGACGAAACAGCCCGGGAATGGCCATCGAACCGGCCACAGCCGGTCTCAGCGGCCCCGCATCGTACGCGACCTCGTTGCGATCGAGGTAATTCGTCGCCACTACAATGGTTTTTATAGCGAGATCTTCAAAACAATCGGGCATTTCGGCAGGCCAGAACAAATCGAGGCAAACCTCAGGATCTAGCAGCACTGGATTGCCACGACCACGAAGCACGAGATCGGCAAAGCGTCCGACCCGCGCCCGCAACAACTTGCTCATGACGTCGGAGCGATTGCGCAAGACTCGCAGTATGTGAGTCCGAATGGCTCGCCCTTCAATTCCCGCTGCATAGGCGCCCCCGATGATGGCGCCCATAGACGTACCGGCGATCGCGACCGGACAGATCCCCATTTCGTCCAGAGCTTCCAGCGCCAAAACGTGCGCAATTCCTCGTGCGCCGCCGCCTCCGAGAGCTATAGCTACCTTTGGCCACCGATTATTTACTACCTGATCCCAACTTCCGTCCACGGCATCTACTTTTTACTATCGCGAGCTATCGCGCGCCAACCAATATCGCGCCGGAAAAATCCTTCCGGCCATTTTATGCGATCGACAGCCGCATACGCTCGTTCGCGCGCGTTTGCCAAGTCGCTGCCCAGCGCGGTAATCGTCAAGACCCGGCCCCCGTCCGCGAAGAAGGCACCGTCGACTTCGCGCGTTCCACCATGAAGAACGACCACTCCTGTCAGCGTGTCAGCATCTTCGATTCCTCTAATCCTGGAGCCCCGTAGCGGCTCACCTGGATAGCCTCGGGCAGCCATCACCACCGCAAGCGCAGCATCGGAGCAAAATTTCGGCGGGTCACCTCGCAGAGTTCCAGTCGCACAAGCAACGAGAAGGGGCAATAAGTCATCCCTCAAGCGGGGTAAGATAACCTCCGCTTCAGGATCCCCAAATCGGACGTTGAATTCGATCACCTTTGGCCCGCGTTCGTCGACGATCAAGCCTGCAAATAGTACCCCTCGAAAAGGTGATCCTCTTTCATTCATTCCGTGTAATGTCGGCATAACAATTTCACGCGTTATCCGCTGACCTAATTCTGGAGTCACTATCGGCGATGGGGAATAGGCACCCATCCCGCCAGTATTTGGACCCTTATCGCCTTCGCCCGCGCGCTTGTGATCCTGCGCGCTGGCGAAAGGCATTGCGACCACGCCGTCGCATAAGGCGAAGAACGAAACCTCCTCACCTTCGAGGAACTCTTCGACGACGATTTCCGCTGTTGCCGATCCAATGGCCTTAGACAGGAACGCGTCGACCGCGGCCTCTGCCTCTTCAAACGTCTTCGCGACGACGACCCCCTTGCCCGCGGCAAGCCCGTCAGCTTTAACTACGATCGGCGCGCCACGATCGCGGATATACGCCTTCGCCGCATTCGGATCGCGGAATCGCCGATAATCGCTTGTCGGTATGCCAAACTCGCGGCAGAAATCCTTGGCGTATCCCTTCGATCCTTCGAGCTGGGCCGCGTCTCTCGTTGGCCCAAAGCACAATATGCCTGCGTCTGTCAGATCGTCTGCCAGACCCGACACCAGTGGAGCCTCGGGCCCAACTATCACCAGATCAATAGCTTGTTTTTGACAAAAGGCGATCACCTTCGCATGTTCGGCCGGACTCAGCGGCACAGTCTGCGCGACGGTTGTACAACCCGGATTGCCGGGGGCCACAAAAAGGTTGCCGGTTAAAGTCGACTTGGCACATGCTCGAGCCAATGCATGCTCCCGTGCGCCAGAACCAAGAATTAGTACGTTCGTTCTTCGCTCTCGCATCCAATTCATCCAGTCTAAGATGTGCTATCAGCGGGTGCTATCAACGGCGCTGATTGTTCATACCCAGCGATCGAATTCTTGTTGGCCCTTGCCACATTACAATATATATCAATATATCAGGACGATCATTATCAATTTCATTACCCTCAATGGATACATCGCACATCAGGTTGAAGACGAGTGAGCTTAACAGACGCACGCTGGCGCCGCGGCCTCGAACATGCTTTATGGTGGACGCCCTTTAAGGAGCATCGTCTTGATGATGGACCGCTCGATCCCGCACTTTCACAATGATCTTGGCGTCCGGTCGATTAAGGTTAGCGTGAATGAATTTATGTGCACGGGCGCGAGTCCACCGTTTGACCATCCTCACATTTTCATTGACATGGGCTCAGACGGCGAGGCGATCTGCTCCTACTGTTCAACTCGTTTCGTCTACGAAGGCGAGTTAGATGGGCCCTGCTCGCCCGCCGAGTGCGAATGGCGCGAAGTCGCCTGACGCTTGTCGCGGCGCGCGATCATCGCCGGCGCCGGAATCGCCGGACTTACAACAGCGATCGCGCTGATACAGGCTGGTTTCAGTGTCGCGATATACGAGAGAGCGAACACGCTCGATGAATTTGGGGCCGGGCTGCAACTCACTCCAAACGCGACACGCATCTTAGCTAGACTTAGTGTGCTCGACCGGGCGCTGCCGCTTGCCTCAAGGCCGCGCGCCGTCCTCGTGCTGCGAGGTTCCGATGACCGTGAACTTGTGCGAATGCCGCTGGACGGCGCCGAACGCCGCTGGGGCGCAGCATATTTGGTGATTCATCGCGCCGATTTGCAGCGCGCGCTTCTCGACGCCGTTCGTAGCCAACCGGGCGTTGAACTGACGCTTGGCACGACCGTCCTCGACTTTGCCAATAGGGGGGAACGTCTTTCAGTCGGATTGGTGCGTGGTGTGATCCAAACCCGCGATGAGGCCGATCTCCTGATCGGCGCCGATGGTTTGCGCTCCCGGGTTCGCGACCGATTGGGCTTTGGAGCTCAGGACCAGGCTGAGTTCGCCGGACGAGTTGCTTATCGCGCAATCGTCAGCGCCGATGACTCTGATCCTCAGTCGCCGCAGAACGTTATTTTGCGTCTGGGAAAAGAGGCGCATCTCGTCCAGTACCCCTTGCGTGGCGGATCGATCATCAATTTAGTCGCGACTATCGGGTCAACATCGCCGACAGGCGGCGCCGATCGTGAAAAGGACGAAGGGGCGAACCGTTCAAGCCTTGAACGCGCATTCACGGGGTGGTCGAGAGAAGCACGCTTGCTGACGAAGGCGCCGGCTCAGTGGCGCGCTTGGCCGCTGTATCACCGTCGTCCAATTTCTTCATTTTCGGTCGGGCGCGTCGCGCTTGTCGGCGACGCGGCTCACCCGATGGTCCCGTTCCTGGCACAGGGCGCGGCCCAAGCTATCGAGGACGCCGGCGCGCTCGGCCGCGTCCTCGCTCAAGTGCAAGATATCCCAGCTGCTCTTTTAATGTACTCGCGGGATCGCGTAGCGAGGGCAGGTCGAGTTCAACGGGAAGCCCTCAAACTTGGCCGCGTCTATCATATGAGCGGTCCATTGGCGTTCGCTCGGGATGCGACAATGCGCCTAGTCAGGACGCGTGGCCTAATCGAACGGTACGATTGGCTTTATCGCGCGTGACGCGGGAACAAACGCTGCGATGTCATAGAACGAAAGCCCAAGCGCATTTGGGGCGAACTCAGTGACGAATGTGAAGGATCTGGCTCAGGAACAATTTGGTGCGCTCATGCTGCGGATGCTGGAAAAAAGGTAGGGGCGCGTTCACCTCGACGATCTCGCCTAAGTCCATGAACACGATTCGATCAGCCACCTGGCGCGCGAAACCCATCTCGTGCGTCACGACGATCATCGTCATCCCCTCCTGCGCGAGCTCGGACATGGTATCAAGCACTTCCTTCACCATTTCCGGATCAAGTGACGAGGTCGGCTCGTCGAAGAGCATGATCTTCGGAGTCATGCATAAGGCGCGCGCGATCGCCGCGCGCTGCTGCTGACCGCCCGAAAGCTGGCCCGGATACTTGTGCGCCTGATTCAGGATTCTCACGCGCGCAAGTAACTTGCTCGCTAGCTCTTCCGCCTCGCCCCTCGGCATTTTACGCACCCAGATCGGCGCCAGCGTACAATTCTCCAGAATGGAGAGATGAGGAAACAGGTTGAAGTTCTGGAACACCATCCCCACTTCTCTCCGCACTTCATCGATCCGTTTGATGTCGTCCGTCAGCTCCACTCCGTCGACGACGATCGATCCGCGCTGATGTTCCTCGAGCCGATTGACGCACCGGATGAGCGTCGATTTCCCGGAGCCTGACGGACCGCAAACCACGATCCGCTCTCCGCGCCCAACCGTCAGATTGATGTTCCGCAGTACGTGAAAGCTACCGTACCATTTGTGAACGCCGCTAAACCGGATTGCAGCCTCGTCGCTTCGATCGGCGTCGGCCAGTGAGCTCGACATTACTTGCGGCCCTTGGCGAGAACTCTTTCGATGTGAGCCGAGTAGCGCGCCATTCCGAAGCAAAAAACGAAATAGAAGATGCCGGCGAAGACATAGCCCGTCACCATGATCGTTGGCCCGGCCCAGATTGGATCCTTGATCGCATTGTTCATAGCTTCGAGGAAATCGGTCGCGCCAACGACTGAGATGAGCGTGGTGTCCATAAACAAGCCAATGAAATTATTGACGATGCCCGGGATCACCAAGCTCAGCGCCTGAGGCAGCACGACGAGGGCCGTCATACGCGCATAGCTCAGTCCGAGCGCCATCGCTGCTTCGTATTGTCCCCTTCCCAGAGACTGAAGGCCGCCGCGCACTTCTTCGGCCATATAGGCGGCTGAAAATATGACGATCCCGGCCAATGGACGCAGCAGGCGATCAGGCGTCCACGTCTCGGGCACAAACAATGGCAACAGATTGTTGGCCATGAACAAGATCGTAATGAACGGCACGCCGCGGACGAACTCGATGAATAGGACGCTCGCCAAGCGAATGGCGGGCAACGGCGAGCGGCGTCCTAGCGCAAGAAGCACGCCGAGCGGCAGAGAGAAGACAATCCCGACAACGGCCGTTAGCAGCGAGACGAAAATGCCCCCCCATAACTGGGTGTCTACGATCGGCAGACCAAACCAAGACGAACCGCGCAAAAGAATGAGCGCCAGAATCGGGTAGACGACAAAAAACAGGAAGGCGGCCCAGACCCGCCTGGGAGCGTTAATCCACAGCAACCAGATTATCAGAGCGGCCCCGATCGCCTCCGCTACATTGACGCGCCAGCGCTCGGCGGCAGGATACGACCCGAACCGCAGATAATCCCACTTCGTGATGACAAACGCCCAACAGGCGCCGTCTTGATGTTGGCGGCAGACGGCACCGTCGCTCGCGCTCCAAATCGCACGGGTCGTCGCCCAGGCAGCCAATTGCGGCAGCAAATATGCGATGAGCGCAACACAGCCAATTGTGACGAAACTCGATCCGATCGACGAGAAGAGATTGGCCCGGGCCCAGGCCAGCGCCCCACTCGATAGGATCGGCGGCGCCTCTTCTGGCTCCGGCGCTTCGCGAACATAGGCTAGCGAGGCCAAGCTCATCGTCCGTTCAGCGCATAGCGCGCGTTGAAAGCGTTAAGGGCCGTGGCGACCGTAAGGGAAATGACCAGATAGACCGCCATCGTGATCGCCATCACCTGCACCGCCGCCTGTGTTTGATTGAGCACGGTGCCGGCGAAAATTTGCACAAGGTCCGGATAACCGATGAACACGGCAAGCGAGGAATTTTTGACGATGTTCAAATATTGCGACGTGAGTGGCGGCGTTATGAGGCGCATTGCCTGTGGAATGACAACGAGCCTCATCGAAAGGCCCCGATGCAAGCCGAGCGCGCCTGCCGCCTCGTTTTGACCAAACGGCACCGCCAAAACGCCGGCGCGAACGATTTCCGCGATGAACGCGGCGGTGAAGGTGACCAGCCCAAAGACGAGCGCGGCCATTTCGGGGATGATTTGGAGCCCACCTTTGAGATTGAAGCCGGACAATCGGGCGAGATCGAACCCAAAAGGCGCCCCGGCCACTGCAGTCACAATCGCCGATAGTCCCGGAATCAGCGCGGCAGCGACGAGCACAGTCGGCATTTGTGCGCCGGTTCGGTCTTGTCGCCACCGCGCCCACACGTGAAATCCGACTGCGGAAACGATGGCCGCCACGACTGTTCCGAGAAACCAGACGGCGGAGTCGCGTGCGACGGGCATTGGCAAGTACAGGCCACGGTTATTGAGAAAGACGACATCGCCAATACTGATTGACTGTCGCGGTCCCGGCAACGACTTGAGAACGGCGTTATACCAAAACAGCAATAGTAAAAGCAGCGGCGTGTTACGCATGACGCTCGTGTAAACGAGCGCAAATCGCGACAGCAGCCAGTTGGGGGATAGGCGCGCCACGCCAATCACGAAGCCCAGCAGCGTCGCCAGCGGAATGCAAATGATCCCGATAAGAAGGGTGTTGAGGAACCCAACCCAGAACGCTCGTCCGTAGGTCGACAGGTTGGAGTAATTGATCAGGTGGAGGTTGATGTCGAAGCCGGCGACATCGTTCCAGAATCCGAAGCCCATCGGAACGCCGCGGGCCCGCATATTGACCACGGCGTTATAGATAGCGCCCGAAGCTAATGTTGCGATGACCGCAAGCAGCAATATCTGATAGGCTAGTCCACGTACTCGTTGATCATTGAGCCAAGACGATCGCTTGGCGCGCGCCGGGTCCATTTTTCAGATACTTGGGCCGCTATGGCGCCCGTCGAGGTGGTCAGGTGCTCGATTATGTGTGGGCCGCCGACGCAAGTCCGGCCGCTCACCACATGTCGAGGGCGACGCGCGCCTCGTCGGACATACGGCTCTGATCCCAAGGTGGATCAAACACCATGTTTACCTTCGCGCCGGCGACGCCAGGGACCGCGCTGACCGCATTCTCGACCCATGTCGGCATCTCGCCGGCGACCGGACACGCGGGCGCAGTCAAGGTCATCTCGATACTGACAAAACGGCTGTCGTCTATATCAACATTGTAAATCAGCCCGAGTTCATAGATATCTGCGGGAATTTCCGGGTCATAGACGGTTTTCAGCGCCGCAACGATGGAATCTGTCAACTGACGCAGCTCTTCAGGCTCCATCTCCGAAGCAGGCCTGAACAGCGCATTGCGTTCGACGGGAGCGGCGGGAGTTTCGACGTCATTCGCGTGGCTTTGAGCCTCGTCCATGCCCACCTCCCTACTGGAAAAGCTTTCGCGCCCGGATCAGCGACTCCGCCAGCGCCTCGACTTCGTTGAAGGTATTGTAAAGCCCAAACGAGGCTCGGCACGTGGAGGTCACTCCAAACCTCTGCAATAAGGGCATGGCGCAATGCGTTCCGGCCCTGACGGCGACGCCCGATCGATCGATCAAAGTCGCGATGTCATGGGCATGCGCTCCTTCCATCGTGAACGAGACGATGGGGCCTTTCCCCTCGGCTACGCCGATAATGCGCAGTGAATTTATCGAGGACAGAAGCTTATGCGCGTAAGCGCGCAGCGCTTCCTCATGGGTGCGGATGGGCGCTCGCCCAATTCCCTCTATGTAGTCGAGCGCCGCTCCAAGCCCGATCGCCTGCACGATGGGTGGGGTGCCAGCCTCGAATCGATGCGGTGGATGGTTGTAGGAGACTGTTTCCTTCGTGACTTCCTCGATCATCTCGCCGCCACCCTGGTACGGCGGCAGCTTCTCAAGAAGTTCGCGCTTACCGTAAAGCACACCGATTCCGGTCGGCGCATAGACTTTGTGCCCGGTGAAAACGTAGAAGTCGGCATCGAGGTCGCGCACGTCCACGTCAAGGTGCACGGCGCCCTGCGAACCATCGACGAGCACGCGAATCCCTCGCCCATGCGCGATTTTGACGATCTCCTTGATCGGGGGGGCGGTCCCTAGGACGTTGGACATTTGCGTTATCGCGACAATTTTCGTCCGGTCGCTTAGCGCGCGTTCAAACGCCTCAAGCGAAAAGGAGCCGTCGTCGCCAACGTCAACCCAGCGCAAAATGGCGCCCTTGCGTTCACGTTGGAAGTGCCAAGGCACGACGTTGGAGTGGTGCTCCATCACGCTCAGAACAATCTCATCGCCGGCACCGATGTGCGCCTGACCAAAGCTCGACGCAACGAGATTGATCGCCTCAGTCGCCGATCGCGTGAAGACGATCTCCTCATGCGAGGCGGCATTGACGAACCGTCGCACTGTCTCTCGCGCCGCCTCATACGCCTCGGTCGCCGCATTCGCGAGATAGTGCAATCCGCGATGGACATTTGCGTATTCGTGCTCGTAAGCCTGCGCCACGCGGTCTATGACCTGCTTTGGCTTCTGAGCTGAGGCCGCGTTATCCAAATAGACAAGCGGCTTTCCATACGGGCGCTCGGCGAGGATCGGAAAATCCGCCCGTATCGCTTCAACGTCGTAGGCGCCAAGCGCTGGCTGCACGAACTTGTTCACGTCTTCGCCTTCCGTGTTTCAAGCCAGGCGGCGAGTCGGGCGCGCAAGGGACCGACCAACAGGCCGTCCTCGATTCGGTCGATGGACTCCCCTCCAAAAGCCTCGAGCAACATCCCCTTGGCGTCGCTGTTCGAAATGCCGCGCGACTCCAAATAAAACACCTGTTCGGGATCGAGCGAAGCGACCGTCGCTCCGTGTCCGCACACGACGTCATCGGCGAAGATCTCAAGCTCGGGCTTCTCATTCATCTGCGCCCGCGGCGACAAGAGAATGGCTTGGGACTTCATAGACCCATCGGTCTTTTGCGCCGCTCTCTCGACGATCACCTTTCCCTGAAACACGCCGACCGCGTCGTCGTCGACGATCGCCCGATAGAATTCGCGGCTGGTCCCGCTAGGCGCGGCATGAACGACTTGCAGCGTCGTGTCGGCACGCCGGGCGCGGTCGATAAGCGCCAGACCGCCGAGCGACACCTTGGCCGCATCTCCGGTCATCCTGACAAAAACCTGCCGACGTGTCAGCTCGCCGCCAGACACCAGTCCAAACGCGGTAAGCTCTGCGGTCTCCGCGAGTTCGAAGATCTGGGTTTCGACGTGCAGCCCGGGCTCGTCCCCGACCACCGCAACGTGCCTCGCCCTGGCGCCCTCGGCGAGCGTCATGATCGTCGCTGCGTGTCGCTGGACGCCCGCGTGAGCGCCATCAAATATCTCGACGAACGACGCTTGCGCCCCGGCGTCGAGCGCGATCGCCGTCCGCGAATAGACCGAATAGGATGAAACCTCATCGGCGAAGTGCAGGAACGTGATCGGCTCGACGAGCTTTGCCTCGCGCGCGACCAAAATTGTGCACCCGGAGGGGCTTAGCGCCTCGTTGAGAGCTGCCAAGGGATCGTCGACCGCATTAACCGTGACCGGCCCCTCGGCGATGGAGACCCCGGTCGGAAGGCGGTCCGAAAGTTCCTCGATAAAGCTTCCGCCGAGCAGCACGACTCGCGGCCCTGCCGCGAAACGCCCGATCCCGGCGAGCCGGCTGCGTGCTGCTTCGATGTGGGCGCGCGTGGGCGCTGGTAAAATCGGCGCAGCATCGGCCATCGAGGCGCGCAAATCGGTGTAGTGCCAGGCCTCAACGCGCCGGGTCGGCAGTCCAGCCGCGGCGAATCGCGCAAAGGCGGCGGCGCGGACAGGCGACGGCTCGCGCCGCTCGTGCTCGGCGAATTGCCTGGCGAGAGTCCTTTCGGCGGCCGATCGATTGACGACATGAGCGGTCATCGGCGAATCAAGCAGCCTCCTCCGCATAATCGCGATAACCATTCCGCTCGAGCTCGAGCGCGAGTTCCGGGCCACCGGTGGCGACAATCCGGCCCCTGGTCATCACATGCACGACATCCGGCTTGATGTAGTCCAAGAGCCGCTGATAGTGCGTAATGACAACAAAAGCGCGCTTCGGCTCGCGAAGCGCGTTGACCCCTTCGGCGACGACTCTCAGCGCGTCGATGTCGAGTCCCGAATCGGTCTCGTCGAGGACGCCAAGCCGCGGCGCCAGCAGAGCCATCTGCAGCACCTCGAACCTTTTCTTCTCGCCCCCGGAAAAGCCTACGTTAAGCGGCCTCCGCAGCATCTCCTGATCAATCTTGAGCGCGTTCGCGGCCTCGCGCACGCGGCGCACGAAATCCGGCGTGGTGAGATCGCCTTCTCCGCGCGCCCGGCGCTGAGCGTTCAACGCGGCCTTCAGAAAAGTCATCGCGGCGACGCCCGGAATTTCAGTCGGATACTGGAACGCCAGAAACACGCCCTTCAGCGCGCGCTCGTTCGGCTCGAGCTCAAGGAGATTCTCTCCGTCGAGCAGAATCTCGCCGGATAGGACGGCGTAAGCCGGCTTGCCAGCTAGGACATAAGCCAGCGTCGACTTGCCGGAGCCGTTCGGACCCATGATCGCCGCAACCTCGCCCGCGTTGACGGTAAGGCTGAGGTTGTCGAGGATCAGCTTATCCTCGATTGAAACCCTGAGGTTCTTGATTTCAAGCATTCCGCGATCCTGGGCTCGCGCGCGGCCCGTTGAATTGACGGTCATCCCACGCTTCCCTCGAGGCTGATTGAGATGAGCTTCTGCGCTTCGACGGCAAACTCCATCGGCAATTGCTGCAGCACGTCCCGGACAAAGCCGTTGACGATGAGGGCTGTCGCCTCCTCCGCCGAGAGGCCCCGCTGGAGGCAATAGAACATCTGATCTTCCGAAACCTTCGACGTCGTCGCCTCGTGTTCGATCACCGCAGAGGCGTTCTTCGCCTCGATATAGGGTACCGTATGCGCGCCGCACTCATGCCCGATCAGCAGCGAATCGCAATTGGTGAAATTGCGCGCCCCAGTCGCCAGGCGGTGCGCCGACACCTGCCCGCGATATGTGTTTTGCGATTTGCCTGCGGCGACGCCCTTGGAGATGATGCGGCTCGTCGTGTTGCGGCCGAGATGAATCATCTTCGTTCCGCTGTCGACCTGCTGATGGCCGTTCGAAATGGCGATCGAATAGAATTCGCCGCGCGAGGCCTCGCCGCGCAAAATGCAGGACGGATATTTCCAGGTGATCGCAGACCCAGTTTCGACCTGCGTCCAGGAGATTTTCGACCGGGCGCCGCGGCAGTCGCCGCGCTTGGTGACGAAATTATAGATCCCGCCGCGACCTTGAGAATCTCCGGGATACCAGTTCTGCACGGTTGAATATTTGATCTCCGCGTCATCGAGCGTTATAAGTTCGACAACGGCGGCGTGAAGCTGGTTCTCGTCCCGCTTCGGCGCCGTGCAGCCTTCGAGGTAGCTGACATAGGCTCCCCGGTCGGCGATGATGAGTGTGCGCTCAAACTGACCGGTATTCCTCTCATTGATGCGGAAATAGGTTGAGAGCTCCATCGGGCAGCGCACGCCCGGCGGCACGTAAACGAAGGAGCCGTCGGAAAAGACAGCCGAATTGAGCGTAGCGTAGAAGTTGTCCGTGCTCGGCACCACGGTGCCGAGATAGCGGCGCACAAGGTCGGGATGATTTCGGACCGCCTCGGAGAAGGAGCAGAAAATGACACCCGCCCTGGCGAGCTCCGCCTTAAAGGTCGTGGCGATTGAAACGGAGTCGAAGACGGCGTCAACCGCCACCCTTGGCTTCTCGACCCCCGCGAGGATCTCCTGCTCGACGAGCGGGATGCCGAGCTTGGCGTAGGTACGCAACAACTCCGGGTCAACCTCGTCGAGCGACTTCGGCGCCGGCCCGGATTTTGGCGCGGCGAAATAATAGATGTCCTGGTAGTTGATCGGCGGATAGCTGACGCGCGCCCATTTGGGCTCTTCCATCGTTTGCCAACGACGGAAAGCGTCAAGCCGCCAATCCAGCAGCCATTCCGGCTCGTCCTTCTTTTGCGAAATAAACCGAACCGTATCTTCGCTTAGGCCCTTGGGGGCCAGATCGGACTCGATCGGGCTGATGAAGCCATATTTGTACGCGTCGACCTCAATCGAGCGTACACGATCGACGGTCTCCTGGACGGCCGCCATGAGTGACTTCTCCTCGCCTTGACGGTTTCAAGGACCGCCGGTGGGGGTCTAATGATGGCCCCGGCCCAAAAGGGTCGCCTCGGCCGGGGATGCTGCGGCATATATGGCGTTCATGCGCGCCGATTGCAAATATCCATTCGGCTGTGACGCCGCCACGCAAGCTGCGAAGCGCGTCTATATTCAACGCATTAATTATGTTATATACGGGCAGCGGCCGCTCTATTTGGCCGCCGAAACGCCTCGCCCCTACGCCTCGCCTCGCAATTGGGCGGCGAGCTTCCTCAAATCAATCGGATCCACATCGCGGTCGCCGGAAGTGTGGGCGCGTTTGTCCTCAGGGTGGGCCGAAATATCCGCGAACTTCATTCGCATCGGCGTGGCGATCGCCTCGCCGAAAGCGATCGCCTCCCGATCGGCGATCGAGGACAGAAAGGCAATCGTGCTGCTGGCCGACACGCCCGCCGCAGCCCGAATGATCCCCTTGTCAAGCTCGTTGGCGAGCCGCATCGCGAAGAGGGTCGAACACTGGGACAACACGGTCGGGTCCAGTTCCGACGGCCGTTGGGTGACGACGCCGAGCGAGGCGCCGTATTTCCGTCCTTCCTTTGCTATCCGTCCGATCGCCAGCCTGGCCGGACCAAAGGTCTGTCTGTTGTCGGCGGAAATATAGCGATGCGCTTCTTCGCACAACACATTGATTTCGTAGGCGCCCGAGCACCAGAACGCAATTTCGAACGCGAGCCGCGCTAGCACCGACACGACTGAGTTGGTGACTTCGCTGGGGAGACCGGCAAGCCGAACGACGGTAACCGGCAACCCCCGGGTCGGGATACGAAAGAGTCGCGAAATCACCTTGCCGATATCGTCTTCGACCACCAGCCTGCCGAACATGAACCGATAGCGCGGATCGCGGTTGAGCCCCTCGAGTCGATGGCGCAAGGCCCGCAAATCGGACCGAGGAAACCGCTGATCGAGCATGCCGAGCCATTCCTCGATGATAGCGACGACGTCGACGATGCGATACGGGGTCGGCGTATCGGGCGTCGCTGAATTCCCCTCGACGATCGACTGCCGGCGCACCGCGCTCGTCCCGGTCGAGGAACCCAATTCGGCCTGATATTTCGCCCTTGCGACGCGGATGACCTCGTAAAGCGCATCCCGTTCGTCAGCGTGCGGCTGTCGGCCGCTAAACACGACGTCGGCCAGTTCATCGAATCGAAACATCCAGAATGGCAGCTCCAGGCTTTCCGAATCGATGATCTGCGCTAGCCCAGGAAAATGGGCTGCGTATTCATTGTGCGGGTCGAAGATGATGATGCGCAGCTTTGGCCTCATGGCGAGCGACTTCTTCAGCAGCAGACTGACCGAAGTCGTCTTGCCGACGCCGGTCGACCCCAAAACGGCAAAATGACGCCGGATCAATTCGCCGACGTCGATCTCCGCGGGGATATCTTCGTTTTGGCTTAGCCTGCCGACCCCCTGCCGGCCG
>Ga0210395_10001937_pt1 | contig 16142 bp, 13 predicted proteins | sample IncBWH4OmetaG_FD_150861 | JGI IMG/M metagenome (GOLD analysis project Ga0210395, IMG submission 150861) | Forest soil microbial communities from Barre Woods Harvard Forest LTER site, Petersham, Massachusetts, United States - Inc-BW-H-4-O ... | reverse complement strand
CACGACGTCGGCGCCGGCAGCCTCGGCTTCGCGGGCCTTCTCGCCCTGGGCGAAGACGGCGACCTTGACGTCCTTGCCCAAGCCGTTGGGCAGCGCGATCGTGCCGCGCAACTGCTCGTCGGCATGGCGCACGTTCAGGCCGGTGCGCACATGGATCTCGACCGACTCGTCGAATTTGGCGCTCGCCAGGCCCTTGACCAACGCGACCGCCTCGGCAGGCGCATGCTCGCGCTCGCGGTCGATCTTTTGCAGACCCTCTCGATGGCGGCGGCCGTGAGCGCTCATGACGCCACCTCGACGCCCATCGAACGGGCGGTGCCGGCGATGATCTTCACGGCTTGGTCGACATCGTGAGCATTGAGGTCGGCGAGCTTGCGCTCGGCGATCTCTCGCAACTGTGCGTCGGTGATCTTGCCGACCTTGTTGCGGTTGGGCTCGCCCGAACCCTTCTCCAGTTTGAGCGCCTGACGGATCAGCACCGCCGCCGGCGGCGTCTTCGTTACGAACGTGAACGAGCGATCCTCGTAGACGGTGATCACGACGGGGATGATCGTGCCCGTGTCGCTCAGCGTCTGCGCGTTGAAGGCCTTGCAGAACTCCATGATGTTGATGCCGTGCTGGCCCAGGGCAGGGCCGACCGGCGGAGCCGGGCTCGCCTGTCCGCCGCGCGCTTGCAGCTTGATCGTTGTCAATACCTTCTTGGCCATTGGATATTCAGCTTATCTTGGGTTGTTTTTCTGAGCGTTCCGGTTGGAGTGTCTAGGACGTTCGCTGGTCAAGCGATACAAGGACGCAAGAAGCGAAGTGTGCTTCGCACACGAGCGACTGAGGACGCCGTAGCGCGCCGGCCAGCGAGCGTCCTAGAGCTTCTTTACTTGATCGAATCCCACCTCAACAGGGGTCTCCCTGCCGAAGATTGATACCAGGACCTTGAGCTTGGCGGCGTCGTCGTTGATCTCGGAGATCTCTCCGGAGAAGTCCGACAGCGGGCCGGAGACCACCTTGACGGTCTCGCCGATCGTGAACTGGGCGCGCGTGCGCGGGGCGGTGGCGACCTCCTTGTGAAGCAGACGATCGACCTCGACCTGGGTGAGCGGGACCGGCTCCTGGGAGGACCCGACGAAGCCGGTGACGCCCGGCGTGCCCTTGACGACGCCCCAGGAGTCCTCGTTGAGCTCCATGTTGACGAGCACGTAGCCCGGCATCGTGCGCTTCTCGACCGTGATCTTCTGGTTGTCCTTCATCTCCGAGACGGACTCGGTGGGAACGACGACCGTGCGCACGGCACGCTGCTGGCCGAGCGATATGACGCGGTGCTCGAGATTGTGCTTGACCTTGTTCTCGTGACCGGAATAGGTGTTGACTACATACCAACGAAACATTCAGCTTCCTGACAGCTTGAATTGGTGGATAAGACAGGGAAAGACGGGGTTGTAAACGGGTCGGGACGGTATCGCTCTCAGCGCTCTGACGCTCGATGACCAAGCAGGTCAAGGAACATCACGCGAGCTTCCTGACGTTCGATGACCAAGCAGATCCAGGACGCAGTGAGCGAAGTGTGCTTTTGCACACGAGCGAGCGAGGACGCAGATATGCGCCGGTCATCGAACGTCAGGCAGCTCATCAGACGTCAGAGGATGAGGTTGACGATCTTCTGGGCCGCCCAGTCCGCAATGCCCAGGTAGGCGCCTGCGACGGCGACGAAGCCCAGCACGACCGCGGTCGCCTGCGTGACCTGGCGACGGTCGGGCCATTGGACCCGTTGCAGCTCGGCCCAGCTGGCGCGCAGGAAGGCGATTGCGCGGCGCGGCAGCGACTGCGACGGCTTGCCGGCCGGAGTCGCTCCCTCTGGCGGGGCGGGCTCTGGAAGCTCGTCGAGGACCGACTCGTCGCCTCCACGGTTACGACGGCCTCCCCCGCCCGCTGCGACCAGCTCCGCTGAGGACGGCTCGCGAGCGCCCTCGCCATTGCGCTCCGCTTCAGCGGGTTGCTGCTCGACCGGCACACCGCCGGCGCCGGCGATGAGCGCCGCGTCGAACTCGTCGACGTCGCCGGCGTGCGAAAGCGCGCCCGGGACGTCGGCGCGTACCGGGCGATTCTGGGATGGGGTCGCCGCACCCTCGCGAACGGGCCTTGGTCGGCGTTGCCTTGCGCGCTTGCGGTCACGAGCCACGGCCGCGCTCCCGCGCTAGCGAGTCTCCCGATGGCTGGTATGCCGACGACACCAGCGGCAGTACTTGCGCAAAGACACCCTGTCGGGGTTGTTGCGCTTGGACTTGTTTGTCTGGTAGTTGCGATGCTTGCACTCCTCGCAGGCGAGGGTGATAGCGATTCGAACGTCTCCGCGAGCCATGGCTAAAGATCCCTGCGTGGTTGTCGACGAGCGCGCCCGGACGAAAGAAAAACCCCGCCCAGGCGCGAGGTTGAGCAAAGTCTAGCGCGGCCGGGCAGCCGGTGCGCCTAACTTCAGCCGGCTTCGTGCCGATAAGCGTGCTGACGGGTATCCAAAAGCGCAAGAGCCCCTGCGCGCGCGGGGGGCATCGACGAACATAGACCAGTTACCCACTCAACTCAAACGAACCGCCAGCTACCCACTCAACTAAAACGAACCGCCACAAGCCAACGCTCCCTCACCAAGGCTGCGCGCGCCGACCGAACACCCGATCGAACAACCAATCAGGCCAAACAGTCGGCCGCCAACCCGAGAAGGAGACAAAACCATGCACCTGCCGGAGCCGATCGAGGCCGTCGTCCAGGACGAAACGTTCGCTGGCGTGACCTACCACATCCGCGGCGCGCTCGTGCCCGAGTTGCAGGTCGAGGTCGGACAGGCGAGCGTCATGTTCGAGCACCATGTGCTGCTCTGGAAGCAGACGCAGGTCGACGTCGAGCTGAAGAAGCTTCCAGGCGCCATCAAGCGCAAGATCGCCGGCATGGAATTCTTCGTTACGCGTACCGCCGGCGCTGGGCGCATTGCGTTCTCGCGCGATTCGCCCGGACAGGTCGTGCCGCTGCACCTGCGCCAAGGGGAAGGGCTCGACGTGCGCGAGCACCAGTTTGTCGCGGCTACCGACAACCTCGACTACAGCTTCGAGCGGATCCAGGGGGTGCAGAGCATGCTGCTTGGCGGCTCCGGCTTCTTCATGGACAAGTTTCGGGCCACGGGCGGCGATGCGCTGGTTTGGCTGCACGGACATGGCAACGTGTTCGTCGTCGCGCTCGACGCCGGGGAGCAACTGGACGTCGAGCCGGGCGCCTGGCTCTACAAGGACCCGACAGTGAAGCTCGAGGCGGTCACGATGGGGCTGAAGTCGGGCATGTTCGGCGGCGGCGGCAAGCTCACCTGGAACCGCTTCACCGGGCCTGGGCGCCTGGCGATCCAGACGATGTTCATCTCGCCGCAGGAGGGCGTGGAGAACAGCAACGCAGGCGCGGCCGCCACGGGCGGGGTTGCAGGGGCGCTTGTGGGCGGGTTGCTGAAAGGCTGATGAAATGCTGAGCCGCTGAACTGTCCCAACGCGCTGGCCGTCGGCGCCGGCGCCCGTCAAGGGCGGGCGGCGTCGTGGGGTTCGAACCCCGCCTCACTCAAACAGCGTCAGCGTGGCCAGGATCACGTACAACGCCACGAGCGCCCAGCCCTCGAACGCCGCTGCTTCGCCGTCCGCCGTCACCTGCCACATCGCCAGCGCCATCACCAGCAGCGCTCCTATGTAGACCGGGGCCAGCGCGAATGTGAGCGTGGTAGCGAGCAGGAACGAGATCAGCACCAGCAGTGGGAACAGGAAAGCCGCGATCTGGGCCACCGAGTTCTTGACGACCGAGATCGCCAGGTCCGAGCGACCCTTCCAGGCGAGCACCAGACCCGCCGTGTTCTCGACCGCGTTGCCAGCGATCGCGACGATCACCAGGCCGGCGAACGCCTGGGAGATTTTCAGCTGGACGATCGCCGGCTCCAGGCCGTTTACGAACCAGTCGGAGACGAACGCCGAGGCGACACCCGCCACGAGGAGCAGCGCGAGCGTCAGGCGCAGCGACAGGCGCGGGCCGGCGCGCTCGGGGGACCTGGCGCTTGGACCCACCGTCTCCCCCTCGCTTGGCGCGCGGGAAGCCTGGGCCTCGCCAGCACTCGATCCCGAAGCTTCGTCCTCTTCCCCGGGGAGCTTGTCGGCGCGCAGGTAGGGAACGACCCAGGCGAGGTATACGACGAGCAGGCTCACTGCCCCGACCGCCGAGATCACGTCCACGTGATGGCTGGCGGGGTCGTGCGCGGCCAGCGACAGGCCCAGCAGCACGATGATGAAGACGCACACCAGCAAGAGCGTGGCCGTGTCGCGCGGCAGGCGATGGGAGAAGCGCATCACGCCGTCGGGAGCCCGCAGCGCTCCCACCACAATCACCAGGCCCAGCACGAGCATCGCGTTGGCGAAGATCGAGCCGACGATCGCCGTCTGCGCGACCACCAGCTCACCCTTCTGCAGGGCGAAGATCACCACGAACAGCTCCGGCAGGTTGCCAAGCGTGGACTGCATCATCCCCGTGACCGCGGGGCCGAAGCGCTCGCCGAGCTGCTCGGTGGCAAACGACACCACCCACGCGAGGCCCGCCAGCGCGAGCGTAGCCAGCGCGAAGCGCGGCACCGCCGCCCACTGGCTGTAGTTGGCTGCGCCTGCGATCGCCGTCAAGATCGCGATTGTCAGGAGCGCGACGCGCTCTGTGGGGGTGAGACGGCTCATCTCGCCTGCCGACAATAGTGTGGACGAAGGCCGAGTACCGGCTTTGAGACGTTGACTTCCCGCCTGGGTGAAAGCGGCCAACGCCCGCTAGGCTTCCCAGCCGATGCGCCTCGCCACCTTTCTCGCACCAGAGGACAACAACCCGCGTGCGGGCGAGGTTCGCGGCGAGCAGGTCGTGGCCTATGCCGACGAGCGCTTCACCGTGCTCAATCGCCTGCGCGACCCCGGCGCGCCCGCGGCCGACGGGCCGTCCTTCGCCCTAAGCGACGTGACGCTGCTTGCTCCCGTGTCCGACCCGCGCGCGATCTTCGGCATCGGCCTCAACTACGCCGACCACATCGCCGAGACCGGCGGCACGGCGCCCGAGACGCCGTTGGTATTCACTAAGCTGCCGGCCTCGGTCGTTGCGCCTGGGGCATCCGTGCGCTGCCCCGCCGTCGTCAAACGGCTGGACTACGAGGGTGAGCTTGCCGTCGTGATGGGCGCGGATGGACACGTCGCCGGCTACGCCGTCGCCGACGACCTCACTGCCCGCGACCTGCAGGGGCGCGAGGCGCAGTGGACGCGCGCCAAGGGGGCCGACGGCTTTTGCCCCTACGGGCCCTGGATCACGACCGCCGACGAGGTTCCCGACCCGCACTCGCTGTGGCTTCGCACCTGGGTCAACGGCGAGCTGCGCCAGGACTCCTCCACCTCGAACCTGATCTTCAGGATTCCCGAGCTCGTGTCCTTCATCTCAGAGACCTGCACGCTGTCTGCGGGCGATCTGATCCTCACGGGCACCCCGAGCGGCGTCGGCATGGGGCTCGACCCGCCGCACTTCCTCGGTCCCGGCGACATCGTGCGCATCGAGATCGAGCGACTCGGCTCGATCGAGCACTCGATCAGTTAGTGCGGCTCGAGCACCCGGTCGATCAGGCCGTACTCCAATGCCTGCTCGGCCGTGAAGAAGCGGTCGCGCTCCATGTCTTCGCGCACCTGCTCCTTGGATAGGCCCGTGTTTTCGGCGTAGATCTCATCCAGGCGCTCGCGCACGTTGAGGATCTCGCGCGCGTGGATCTCGATGTCGGTCGACTGGCCTTCGAAGCCGGCGCTCGGCTGGTGGATGAGGATGCGCGAGTTTGGCAGCGCCGCGCGCTTGCCCTTTGTGCCTCCCGCCAACAGCAGCGAGCCCATCGACATCGCCACGCCGACGCACATCGTGTGGATGTCGGGCTTGACGAAGCGCATCGTGTCGTAGATCGCCAGGCCCGAGTAGACGCTTCCGCCCGGTGAGTTGATGTAGATCGAGATGTCCTTGTCGGCGTCCTGGGACTCCAGGTGCAGCAGCTGGGCGACGACCAGGTTGGCTACCTGATCTTCGATCGGGGTCCCCAGGAAGATGATGCGCTCGTTGAGCAGGCGGCTGAAGATGTCGAACTCGCGCTCGCCGCGCGCGGTGCGCTCGACGACCATCGGGATCAGCTGCGAGGTGGGGTCCACGCCCACACCCTATCGCCCGGCGGCCCGACAGCCGTCGGGCCGCCTCCTGGAAGGGGCATGCCACCCTCCGATGGGCCTATCCTGCTGGGGTGCCCTTGAACCTTCCCAATGTGCTCACGGTGCTGCGCATCATGCTGGTGCCGGTGCTGGTCGTGGCGCTGCTGGGCAACACTCCGGCGGGTGACGTCCTGGCCGCGGTCGTCTTCGCGCTGGCCTCGCTGACCGACTTCGTCGACGGCTACCTCGCCCGCTCACGCGATTCGATCACGAACTTCGGCAAGCTGATGGACCCGCTTGCGGACAAGCTTTTGATCGTCGGGGCGCTGCTGTCGCTGGTGTCGCTCGACCGTCTGGAAGGGTGGGTGGCGATGGTCATCATCGCGCGCGAGCTGGCGGTTACGGTGTGGCGCGCGAACGCGGGGGCCGCGGGGGTCGTGATCGAAGCCTCGATGTTCGGCAAGCTCAAGACCTGTGTGCAGATCGCTGCGATCCTGGCCGTGATCGCCGTGCCCGGGGGGCCGCGCTGGGTCTCGCTGCTGGTCTATGTGATGGTCGCGATCACCGTGCTGTCGGGCCTTGACTACTTCCGCCGAGCCACTCGTCCAGCCCCGTCTGACGCTCCGTCGGCCTCCCCGCCCGAAGCTCCGCCCGCAGCTCAGCCATGAGGCCGTGACGCTCGGCTATTACGTTGTGCTGGTGGATCGTCTCCAGGTTCTCCTGGCGCGCTGAGAGAAAAACGCCGTCTGGCAAGTCCGCGAAGCGCTCGACCGCGGCTGCGATCATCTCGCGCACGCAGTCCTCGACGAAGCGCGGACGGCGGTGGGCCTTTTCCACGACCTCGACCTCGTCCTTGCGCTTCATCAGCTCGTAGATCTCCGAGGACATCGAGCCCTCGACGATCTCGAGCAGCGTCGAGGCTTCGATCTCGACTGCGCAGTCCTCGGGGCAGCCGATGTGCAGTGTGCCCAGGCCGCGCTGGTTGTGGGTTGCGACCGGCACGTGCTCGAACACCCTCTCGATCTGCTCGTCGCTGAAGTTCTCCGCCCGCAGGCGCTCTCTGGCCCGCGCGCCGACTATCTCCTGCGCGCATGGGCACGCGGTCATACCCGTCGCCGCCACTCCCACCAGTCGGCGCGTGCCTGTCGGCAAGGCCACCGCTCGTCCGAACAGCGTGTAGATCTCCTGTGTGGGGGTGCCCGACACAGGGGCCGGCTTGTTCTCCGGGTAGCGCGCGGCGATCCTCACCTCCGCGCGCTCTGCGCCCTGGCGCTCTCGCACCAGCTCGGCGATGTGCTGGGCCAGCGTCTCCGCTCGGAACGGCGCCTCTTTGAGCACGACCTCGCCGATCGCCTCGTTGACGACCTCCTCGAAGCGCGACATGTGCGCGCCCTTCTGGGCTGAGCCGAGGTCCACGTAGCACTCCAGGCGTGCGTAGAACAGCTCCTCGCGGATGCGGATGACCTTCTCGACTCCAGTCACCCCGACTCGCGAGAGGGCCACGGGAATCGACGGGACGCGCGCTTGGACGTCCTCAGCGATGGCTCGCGGCGAATTTGAGACTTGGTGCACGTCTGTCGTTGCGGCCATGCTCCCGGCAAGCGTAGTACACGCGCTCAACCGCCCGGCGATTGTCCCGCCTGGCGCCGGCGGTCGGATCAGTAGACAGGATGCCACTTGCGAAATCGCCGGCCCTCGCCGCTATGCTTTTTGCCAATGCCAACGTTGCTCCTCGACCCACAGCCCACCGAACTGGATGCGCTGCTCGAGCGCCGCAAACGCCTCGGCCAGGACGGCAAAGACGAGGTCTGGGAGGGGGTGCTTCACGTGGTGCCGGCGCCCGCGCATAGGCACGCCGATCTCGCGCAGCAACTCGCTGTAATCCTCGACGCGCCCGCCCGCGCGGCGGGCCTGCAGCCGACCGTCGCCATATTCAATCTCGGCGACTCCAAGGACGACTTCCGCGTGCCGGACGGTGGACTGCACCGTCCCGGGCCCGCCGAGATGTGGCACCCCACCGCGGCGCTCGTACTCGAGATCCTCTCCCCCCACGACGAGTCCTGGCAAAAGCTGCCCTTCTACGCCGCCCACCACGTCGACGAGGTCCTGATCCTGGACCCCGACACTCACCAGGTTCATTGGCTCGCCCTCACCGCCGACGAGCGCTACGAGCCGATCGAGCGCAGTGCCCTGATCGAGCTCGGTGCCGCCGAGCTCGCGCAGCGGATCGACTGGCCCTGAGCCGGCCGTTCGTCCCGAAGAGGAGGCTGAGCGGACACGCGGGCTGAACGTGCGCGCGTTCGGACCGGCATGCCGGCCATACGCTCCGCCGCCCGCCGGGCCCGAAAGACCGCCAGCGCCGGGCGCGCCAGACCTCCGAACACCTCCAGCACCGCCCGCGTAACGACCGCCGCCTCATCCTGCCTTGCCTGCGGTGCCGACAGATAGAAGCTCGCCATCGCCGCCACGATCAGCTCGTGCCGCCATCTCGGCTCCAAACCCCTTGCGCAACCCAGAGCTCGCTCGGCCAGCAGCGCCATCCGCTGCGCCGCCTCCCCCGTCGAGCCGTACAACTCCACCAAATTCGGCTGGCCCGCCAGCGCGTCCTCTTCGACGTCGACCAGTTGGTCGAGCATCGAGTGAAGCGCCCCGATCCAGGGGAAGTAGGCCCGCTCGAGCGCGTCGAGGCGCTCCGCCCCGATTGCCGGCTCGGCGGCCGCGGCGATCGTCGCGTGCACGCCCAGCGAGGATCCGCCCGAGGCGGCTGTCTCCCACCAGCGCAAGGCGCTGCCGGGCGGCGTCTGTTCGCGCCCCCACCGCTCGATGTCCGCGCGTTCGCGCCGGTTGTACGCCTGGAAAGAGACGACGCGCTCGGCCGCGCGCCTGGCCGCGGGGGCGACTACCGCGTAGGAGGGCAGCTCGAACAACGCCTCCTGACAGCTCTCCACGAGCGCCTGCACGTATCCGTCTTCGTGTTTTTTGGGGGGATGGATTGGGCGTTCGTGGTCGTGTCCCGCTGCGCTTGGTCCCCGCCAACCCGGACGTTCCCCGGGCCGGCGGCCGGCGAGCGCTTCAAGCAGGGGCGCGTGCTGGACGCGCGCCTGCTCCGGGGCGCTCGCCTCCGCCTGCTCTGAGACGGTGTCGAGGTGGTTGTAGGCCGTCTGGAAGGCGACCGTGGCGCGCACGACCGCCTGCCTGTGCTCGCTGGCCGCGAACGTCGCGAACGCCGCCGCGCCCTCCATGTTGCCGCGCTTCTCAAGCGCCTCCAGCGCCTGCCTTCGCAACGCCGGCTCCGGTATCTCCTGCGCTCGCTCGCGCCATACCGCCAGTTCGCGCCCGACCTGTGGAAAGACGCTGCCCCAGTAGACCCGCGTTGCCCGTGCGAACACGCCCGCTGAGGCCAGCCGGCCGCCGCCGTGGGGGCGCGGCTGCATCATCGGGGCGCCTCGCGTACGCGCATCTCAATCGCCCGCCGCTCTGGGGGGTGCGCAGATATCGGGTCCGAGCGTCTGGTAGCGCGCTCGATCTCCGCGCCCGTCGGCGTCAGCTGCCACGCGTTGGCCAAACCCCGTTCGCGGCCGGCCCACGTGTTCGCGATCAGGCCGAGGCGCTCCAGGCGCTGCAGCAGCTTGGAGACCTGCCCCTGGTCGTTGATTTCCGCCGCCGCGCCGATCTGGCGGTTGGATGCTCCGGGCTGCTCGGCGATCACGCTGAGGACGCACATCGTGCGGTAGGTGATGCGCATCGGCAGGCCGTTGAGCAAGTTTGCTCCCTCGCCGGGCTGTGGCTGGCGCGGCTCGCGCTTTGGCAGCGGGCGCTGGAGCTCCTTGCGTGCCGCCGCCGGGCCTAGGTAGGGCAGCACGATCATGCTCATCAGCGGGTTTGTCAGCTCGAGCAGCGCCTGGCTGTCATCGCGCAGCAGGCGCGTGTGCAGCACCGCCAGCACCGAGCCGACGAGGCCCTCTGCGCTCAGCGGTGTCACCGCCGAGCCGCGCTCGGCCTCCGCCCTGCCCGCGTCCACCGCATCGATCAGCCCGCCCATCACCTGTGTGCGCCGCTTGAGCGTCTGCGGGCCGCCGCCGGGCGCCTCGACGACCAGCAGCAAGCCCCGTGCCGGCTCGTCCTCCAGAAAGCACAGCAGCGCGTGCAGCGCCGCCCTGATCCTGACACGCCACGGCTCCTGCGGGTCATACGCCGCCGCCACATACGAGCGTGCCCGCTCCAGCGAGTCCTCGAGCGCCGCCAGCAGACACTCCTGCCCGTCGCTGAAGATCTCATAGAACGTGCGCCGCGACACGCCCGAGCGCGCGACCACCGCCGCGACCGACAGCCTGGCCGCGCCGTGCTCGGCGGCCGCTTCGATCATCGCCGCCACGATCCGCCCGCGCTGGATGTCCAAGAGCTGCTCGCGTCCCAGCGACAGGCGCTCGCCGCCTCGCTGCTCGCGCGGCCGGGCGTATCCGTTCGCTGGATGCAACGCGCTCTCCTATCTCTTCTTCTTGTGACTCTTTTGGCCCTTCTTGGCTTTCTTCGCTTTCGCCTTGGCGCAACCCGTGACAGCGATCTTCGTCGTCTGTTTGATGACCGCCCCGTTCTGCGCGACGAACAGGGTCGGCATCTTCAGGCCGCCCTTGACGGTGCACAGGTTTTTGTTCGCGCCGAGCGCCGAGTATTTGCCCTCGGGCAGCGTCAGTTCGAAGCTGCCGACGGGGGCGTCCGGGACCGTGTGGAACGTGCTGCTCGTGATCCCCGCCGAGCTGATGAACGTTTCGCCATGCAGGTCGAGCGTCACGCCGTAGCCCTGCAGCACGACCACGAGTTCGGGGAACTTCGCGCCGCCGTAGGAGACGAAGTACGCCGGACCGGTCAACGAGACCGGGATCAGCGGCGTGATCGCCGTCGCATGCCCCACGATCGACGCCGCCGGACAGCCGGCGGGGTTCGCTTCGAACGTTTTCGCAGGGCACGCCTTCTGCAACGTCGTCAGCCTCGACGGCAACTGCCTTGGCAGGTCCACCTTGACGCTCTTGATGTTCGCCTGGCTGCCGAACGGGGCTTTGGGATAGGTCAGCTTGACGTTCAGGCTGGCGCCGTTCGTCCGCGATGTCTTTCCGGAGGTCGAGACCGCGAAGCCCGGGTTGAAGGCGAGGACCGCGCAGTTGGTCACCTGGAAGGGGACCGACACCGGACTGGACGCTCCTTCCACGCTGGCGACGCTGCCGGTGATGCTCGTCGGGTCGCAATTCGTCGGGTTGAACGTGAACGCGGAGCGGGTGGTCGTGAAGTTCACGTGCTTGATCTGCAGCGGGATCCCGTCGAGGATGTGCGGGATCGCGTATCCCTGACTGGGATCGTTGGTTGTAATCGTGAGTGCGCTGGTGATCGGGTCGACCTGGATCGTGCCGCGCACGACGACGGTGCCGAGGTCGTAAGGCCCCGCCTTGGCGGGCACGGCGACACTGACGCCGAACGGCGCGCCCTCGTACGGACCGGTGATGTACACCTTGCCGCCGGTGACGCTGTAGGGGTTGCCGCCCAGACCGACAGAGACCGTCGTTTCGCCGATCAGGCTGCTCGGCCCACACGTTCCAGCGTTCGCCTGCGCTTCGCCGCACAGTTCGATCCCGGTCAACAGGCCCGAGAGGCCGGACGGCATGTGCAGCTGGAACTGCTGGATGCTCTGCTGGCCGTCTTCGCGGGTGATCGTCGTCGTGAACGGGCTGAACCCGCCCGCCTGGATGCTCGTCGTGCCGGCGCTTAGCGACGGGCTGAATGGCAGGCTCGCGCCCGGACACGGGGTTCCGTTCGGACCGCTCGTGATCTGGAACGTCGAGTTGGAGGTGGCCGGTTCGTTGCCAGACCACGGGGCAAACGTCCCGGTGGTGGTGTACGTGCCGCAGCGCGGCGGCGTCGCCAGCGGCGCGCGTTCGCCGCCGAAGAAATGCAGTTCGAAGTCTTCGAAGGGAAGCTGCGGCGTGTCCTTGAACGTCGCGACAATCTGGCCGCTCGCTTCGTTCAACCTCACTTCGCCCGCTAGCTTCACGAGCGTCCCCGACACCGGGTCCTGCGCGACCACGTACATGGCGACCAGCGACCCGAACGGGTTTTCGTTCTGCGCCGCGAGGTAGGCGAAGCCTTCGAGCGGATCGGGCAGCAGCGGCGTCTCGATCTTCACCGTCCCGATCTTCGCGGCGTCCGGGCACGCCTGCGCTTCCGGCGTGAACGCCAGTTCTTCGCCGTGGCTTGCCGCGGGCAGGAAGCCCACAGATCCGCTCGGGCACGCCCCGAGCCCGTCCGCTCCCGACGGGTCGAGCGTCACGCCTTCGGGCAGGCTCACCGTCGTGTCCTTCAGCGTCGACTCGGCCAACCCGGTCGGGTTCAGCCCAGCCGTCTGCGGCACATGCACGCCCACAGTCAAACCCGTCGGAGTGCTCGCGTCCCGCACGTCCGGCGACAGACTGATCGACGGATCGAACGAGAGCCGGTTGCAACCATCGAGCGCGGGCAGCGCTTCGCTCGTGGGCGCCGACAGCAGTTCGCCCGGGCTCTGCCACGAGTTGACCTGCGCGCTTGCCACCAGCGGGCCCGTGCACGAGGTGGGCATCGACAGGAACGGCGGCGTCGCGGATTCGCCGCTCGGGCACGAACCGCCGTGTCCCAGGCAGGTCCACCCGCGTTGACCGTCGTGGCGGGGGTCGCCGGGCACGCCCCACAGCGTGACGACGCTGCTCAGCAGGCCGGGGATCTGGCTCGTGTTGTGCGAGGTGACGGTGACACCGTAGTCGGAGCCCGTCCTGACCGACACGTCCAGGAAGATCGGGATGATCGAGGCATAGAATCCGAACCGCGCCGGCTCTCCCGGGCTCGGCCCGAGGTTGAACACCGGTGTCACCGACTTGAATATTTGCTGGTTCCCCGGATCGTCGAACGTGATCACCGCCACGCCGATCGCGCTCGATTCCGGGCATTCGGAGATCTGGCCCGGCTGCGTCAGGAACTGCTGTTCGGTGCACTGCTTGAACACCGTCGGGTTGCCGACCAGGCCGGGCGGGGAGAGCACGCCGATGTCCTTCGGCAACTCGATCGGATACACGCGACCGCCGGCCGTCGAGCTGAATTCCCCCTGGTTGAACTCGAGCGCGCTCGTCACCTGGAAAGGGTGCGACCCCGCCTGCGTGTCGGGTCCGCCGCCCGGTTCTTCCACCGCGAATATGTTTTCCTGGAGTCCGAACCGCCGTTCGCCGCCGACTTCGTAGCTGCGCGCGATCGTCTTCGCCGCCGCGGCGCCGCCGCCGGACACCGTCACGGTGTTCTGAACGCTCGCCGCGACGCGCCGCTTCACCGACACCGCGATCCGCAGTTCGATCGGTTCGTAGGGGCGCAGCACGCCGGCGAACGTGCACACGAGCGGCGTTTCGCTCACCGGGCCGCACACCACCGGTTCCGCTTCGCCGCCGTGGCCGCTTCCCGCCAGCCCTTCGACGGCGATCACACTCAACCCCGCCGGAACCGTGTCTTCGATACGCACCGGTTCGGCAGCGCCATTCGCGTTCGCGTCGCCCAGGTTCAGAGCCGTCACGACGAGCTGCGCGTCCTTGCCGCGCGCCAGCATCGTCGGTCGGGCGCCCGCACTCACGCTCCACCACGGTGCCAACCCTTCCGCGCAAGCGGGAGCGGCCGAGAGAGCGAGGGCCGCAAGGACCACGCACGGCACAAGCGACAAGGTTCGCTTCAGCGGAAAGCCAACGTGTTTGACCCTCATCGCACCGCTCCTCGCCTGTTGCCCGCTCTATTGGCCTTCTTGGCTTTGCCCTTGGACCGCTTGACGCACCTGCCGTGGCTAGCACGCTTGCCCTTGGCGCACTTGCGGGGGCTTTTCCTGGCGGCAGGCTTGCTCGCCGGGGCCGGCGGTCGCACGTCCCCGGCGCCGCTGAAGGTCGCGCTCGCGGGCGTGCCGAAAACGGCCGGCTGGGGCGTCGGCGCCGCGCGACACGCGTCCGCGGTCGCGCACGCCGGCGGCGAGGCCGGCGGCGAAGAGCACGGTTCGCTCGCCGTGCACACGCGCGCGTCGTACACGTCGAGCGCCGTATCACCGTCTTCAGCCACCAGTTTTTCGCGGGTCAGGAAGAAGACGTCGTCTCCGCTCAGGCTCGCGTCCAGCAATCCCGATTCGCCACTGGAGATGCCGGAGGAGATCAACCCGACACAGCCGCCCGCTGCTTCGCTATAACCAGACGACGACACTTCGCAATCTGACCCAAGCGGCTCGTACTCGTACACGTCCTCCTGGCCGTTTACGTCCGTCGGTACCAGACTGTCGCTACTATTGAAGAACAGGCGGCCCGTGTCTGACAGACCACGCAACGAGTGCAGCGATTCTCTATGACTTCCGATCGCGACGCCTTGACTCGGCAAGTTAGCCGCTACCCATGAGTAGCTCCGTTTGTATGCAAATCCAACTTCTTCGGCAACCGCAGCGAGATCAGCCCCGTTGTGCAGCTTAAACTGTTCAACTTCGACCCCCACTGGACGCGCGCCGGTCGGATCGCACGACACGCACGCAAGCCGGTTGCTCACCGCGTTATAGAGGAACACCTCTGCGTCGGGATTGCCGCTGCGGGCGTCACGGTTGTCGTAACCCGTCAGTGGACGGGTCGACATGAACGCCAGATACCGCCCATCCGGCGAGACCCTTGTGGTGAGGTTTCCTATGCTATGGAGGATCGGACTCGCACCACCCCAGTCCAATTCGTCTTCGCTCGAAAGCGTCGCGATGAACCGGACCCCGCCGTTGTGAAGCACATAGAGATTGCACGTCACCAATGCCTGTTCGTAAGCACACGAGCCGCGTGGGGTTCCCACGGGCGCGCCCGATCCCGTTAGGACCGCATTGGCGACGAAGTAAGTGTATGACCCATCTTCGCTTGCTCCGGGAAGAATATTCTGCACTTCGGTCGGGCCTCCCGCGCCTTCCGGCGTCAAATCCGTCAAGTCGCACTTCAACTTGGCGGCTTCTTCAACGAGCTGGCACTCGTACAGGTCGGCTCCGCGCTTGCTGGAATGTTCTGTCAGGCGCTCCGAGTCCGTGAAGAACACCTTGGATCCGTCAGGACTGGCGAACTGGAACAGCGCAAAGGGAGTGCCGCCAACCGCGCCCGGCTGGACCAAGTCCAGCCGCACGGTTTCGCCGTTTGCGCCCTTCGTCGTATCGCGAGCGTACAGCCTCTCTACCCCTATTTGCGCCGTTACAGAAGGTTGAGCAGACCAGAACACATGCGAACCGTCGGCGGAAATAGCTTTCGTGCCCGAGGAGTAATTCTCTTGGGTGTTATTGCCTAGGTCGAGACCTGTCGTCACCGGCCCACCGCCTTCTCCTTCGGGTAGGACGCTGAGGAGCGCCAAGCGTCCCGTTCCCGTCCTGTCCGCAGACCACTCGTAGAGCCCTGGGTATCCGCCGGTGGCGACTTCCGTCAACTGCGCGCTCGTTCGCAGCACGACGTGCCTCAGATCTGGGCTCGCGCCCACAATGTCGACGCTCCCACCGAACGCAGTGCCGGGCTGGACATCCTGGTATTCCCCTTCCTTCCCCGTCACCAGCGGCGCGTAACATTCCCCGACCGCTGGCTCACACGTCAGCGCGCGGAGGTACGGTGTGGTTTCCGAGGCCTGCACCGACAGCAGCGTCCCGTCCTGGCCTCCAAGGTTGACGAGTCCCGACGACAAGTCTTCTGAGAAGAGTTGATACTCAGGCTGCTGCACGCCACTGCCGACGGGAGCACCATGCGGCGGCGACACGTCCTGCGAAGACCAACCCGTGTCGCCCCGTGTGGAGAGCACCTGCTCGACGATGTTGCTGGCCGGCGGCTGTGCTTCGGTCGGCGTGTAGGAGGAGTAGCTGATGGCGCGCCCGTCCGCCGACGCCTGGATCGG
>Ga0210395_10001935_pt1 | contig 16151 bp, 14 predicted proteins | sample IncBWH4OmetaG_FD_150861 | JGI IMG/M metagenome (GOLD analysis project Ga0210395, IMG submission 150861) | Forest soil microbial communities from Barre Woods Harvard Forest LTER site, Petersham, Massachusetts, United States - Inc-BW-H-4-O ... | reverse complement strand
CGCCGGCCATCGTCCGCGCGTTTGCGGCCGTCGGCTCGTAGCTGTGCGGGTCGGTGTCGGGGTTGACGATGATGCTGCTCACTTCCACGTCTCGCCCGCCAAGCTGTGCGGCGATGCTGCCCCAGAAGTTCTCTGCGGCGACCACCTGCAACCTGGAGGAGTCCGACTGTCCCCCCGGCTCGGACGAGCCGCAGCCGGCGAGCGCAAGCCCGCCCGCGGCTATAGCCGCTATCGCAAGAAGTCTCGTGGACCGTCGCATCGCGCGACCCTATCACAAGACTGAGTCTTATTATTATCTTGATATCGACCTTGAGCGGCGAACTTCCGCAGAGCGCCGTCTTAGAACGTGGGTCTCAAAGCCTTTGGCGCCGCGAGACGCAAGCACCGCAGACTTTGAGAGACGCTCTCAGGGGGCCGCGCTCTCGCCCGACGCTCGCGGGGCCTCCTCGGCAAGCGCTCTGCGCCGTCCGATCAGCAGCACGACCAGCACCACGATGATCACCACGATCAGGATCCCACCCGCGATGTAGCGAAGTTTGTGTTTGACGGGAGCGGTTTTTTTGACCTGAACGGTCGCGATCTGCACACGCGCGTGATCCGCCTGGGCTCCTGCCACGAGCTTGCCCTGTTCGGATATGGCGTAGGCGACCGTGTAGTGCGTGCCGTTGTCCATCGAGATGTGCAAGTGCCCGATGCTCGTCCCAGGATGAAAGGTCAGCGCGTGCACTTCGCCTTTGTGCAGCTGAGCTTCATAGGTAGGCAGACTCTCCTGCTGGAAGTGGATCACCGTCGCCGCCCCTGCCGGCAGGGCGAGCGTAAGCGCGCCGAGCGCCGCGCAGATGGCCACCAGCACTGCATTCAAAGCTTTAGTCGATCTGTTCATGGCCCGCACCATATAGATACGGCCCGTCGCATGGGGCGGCAGACCTACACGCGCCCGGTGTCGCGGCGATAGGCGCGGCGCGCCACTATCGTCGCGACCACTGTCCAGGCGACGATCACGATCCACCCCTTGGTACTCATCGGATGGCCACCCAGCGGGATGTGGCTGGCTTGCACCAACCAATATGAGGGCAGCAGCTGGCCGAAGTCGTAGAGGAAGCCGTGAGTGATCGGAAACCAGGTGCCCCCCAAGAATGCGAACAGCGCGACGCTGCCGCCCATTGCCGGGCCGATCGAGTCGGGCGTCAGCATGTGACCGATCACGATGCCCAGCGCGGCGAACGGGATCAGACAAACGAGGATCAACAGCGTCATCCTCAGCCAATCGCTTACCGACATGCTCACCCCGAGGGAGATTCCGGCCGCATAGAGCACGATGATGCTCAGCAGCGCCATCAGGTAGGCCGTCTGCACCTTCGCCCGAAAATAGGTACGCGTGGGCAGCGGACTGATGCGTAGTTGACGGTTCCAGCCGACCGCGCGCTCGGCGGCGATCCGCGCGCCGCAGGAGAGCATCGAGCTCATCGTGCCGAACGCGAGCAAGCCGACCATGAAGTACAGGGGAGCCGAGATACCCGTGCCACCCAGGTTGTGCACATTGCGCTGCGAGCCCGCAATCAGGAAGTACAGGACCAGCGGAAATCCCAGCGAGAGGATGAAGAAGCGTCGGTTGCGCAGCGTACGCAGCAACTCATAGCGGGTGTAGGACGCTGCGCTCACGACACAGCCTCTTCCAGTTGAGCTCCGGCGTCGTCACCCGTGAGTTGCAGGAACGCCTCCTCCAAGCCTGCCGCGGCGATCTCGATGTCGCGCGCATCTGGATATGCGGCAAGTAGGGCACGAATAGCGGCATCGGAGTCTGCGCAGGCCAGCACAATAGCCTCGCCTCGCCGCTCGGCAGCGCTCACGCCTGGTAGTCGCCCTAGCGCGTCGAGGTCCACGCCGGGCAGCGTCGCGCGAATCGTGCGCAAGCCGACCATCGCCTTGATCTCTGTCGGAGGACCGTCGGCGACAACCTGCCCATGGGCCATCAGCACCGCCCGATCGGCATATGCGTCGGCCTCCTCTAGGTAGTGGGTGGCAAACAGAATCGTCCTGCCGCGTGCCGCCTCGCTTCGCATCGTCGTCCAAAAGGAGCGCCTTCCCTCCACGTCCATCGCGACTGTCGGCTCGTCGAGCACGAGCAACTTCGGGTTGCTGACGAGCGCCACCGCGAAGCGCACCCGCTGCGTCTGCCCGCCGGAGAGCTTCTGCGTGCGCTGTCCGGCGATCTCGCTCAGACCTGTCAGCTCAAGCGTCTCCCCCACGTCCAGCGACTCGGGATATAGCGAGGCCACCATCGCGATCAGCTCCCTAACTGAGAGATCGCGAATCAAGGCACCTGTCTGCAGCATCGCACCGATCCAGCCCGAGTCGATCGCCGCGCTCGGAGAGCCGCCAAGCACCGACACCGTGCCTGAATCAGGCTCGGCCAAGCCGAGGATCATGTCGATCGTCGTGGACTTGCCGGCGCCGTTGGGGCCGAGTAGCGCGACCGTCTCACCCGCGTCGATCGAGATGTCGATGCCGCGCACGGCCTCGATCGACCCGTAGCTCTTGCGCAGGTTTTGGGCCTCAATCGCCAGCATTTATCTCGGCCCGCCAAGAACCGTCGCACACCGTGCGTATGCTGTTCGGCGGCTTTCCGGTGTGGTGTAATGGCAGCACGCGCGACTGTCTCTCGCTGAGGTGTCGGTTTGAGTCCGGCCACTGGAGCCATAGTTGAGGGCCACGGCAGAGCATGGTAGCCTTGGCGTGCGAGAGACAGTCGCCGTCTGAAGTTTTGGGCGTCATAGCTTTGCCGAGGCCCGCTCTTGAGCGGGTTTCGCGCTTAACGGTCCTCACCGCCGCTGGCGCGCCGCCTTCAAGCGATCGGTCTTGCCAAGCGAGACCTTGCGCAAGCGCACGGTCTCCGGCGTTACCTCCACGCACTCGTCGTCGCGCACGAACTCCAAGGCCTGGTCGAGCGTGAGCTTGCGATGTGGCTGCAAGCGCTCATACACATCCGAGTTGGAGGAGCGGATGTTGGTCAGGTGCTTCTCCTTGACTGGATTGACGTCGAGATCATCGGCACGCGAGTTCTCGCCGACGATCATCCCCTCATACACTTCCTCACCCGGACCGACGAACAGCGTGCCGCGCTCGCCAAGGCTCATCAAGGAGTACGTGGCGGTTGTGCCGGCCCTGTCGGCGATCAGCACGCCCGTCGTGCGCGTGCGCAGCTCGCCCGCCCAGCGCTCCCAGCGCTCGAACACGTGGTGCATCAGCCCTGTGCCGCGCGTCTCGGTCAGGAACTCGGTGCGAAAGCCGATCAATCCACGGGCAGGCACGATGTACTCCATCCGCACCCAGCCGGTGCCGTGGTTGGTCATGTGCTCCATGCGACCCTTGCGAAGGGCGAGCATCTGCGTAACGACACCGACGTAGTCGTCGGGCACATCGATCGAAAGGCGCTCGAAAGGCTCGTTACGGTGGCCGTCGATCTCGCGGATGAGCACGTGCGGCTGACCGACCGTCAGTTCAAAACCTTCGCGGCGCATCATCTCCACCAGCACGGCCAACTGCAGCTCGCCGCGTCCCTGCACCTCCCACGCTTCGGGACGGTCCGTGTCGAGCACACGCAGCGATACGTTGCCGACGAGCTCGCGCTCGAGGCGCTCCCGCACCTGCCGCGCGGTCAGCTTCGTGCCCTCCTTGCCGGCCATCGGCGAGGTGTTGATGCCGATCGTGATCGACAGCGAGGGCTCGTCCACCGTGATGACAGACAGCGGGCGCGGGTCCTGCGGGTCGGCGAGCGTCTCGCCGATCGTGATCTCGGGGATGCCCGCAACGGCGATGATCTCCCCCGGTCCAGCTTCGGGGGCGTCGACGCGATCGAGCGCGTCTGTGACGTACAACTCTGAGACCTGGGCACGCTCGATCGAGCCGTCGGCGCGACACCACGCGACCTGCTGGCCGCGCTTTATGGAGCCATTGCGCACGCGACAGATCGCAAGACGCCCCACATACGGCGAGGCATCGAGATTGGTGACGAGCGCCTGCAGGGGATGGTCTGGTTCGTAGGTGGGGGCTGGAATCCGCTGCACGAGCAGGTCGAGCAGCGGTGCCAGCGTGCCCTCGGTGGGGGTTGGCGCGGTGGCGTCGTACTCGAGCGTTGCGATGCCGGCGCGCGCGTTGCAATAGACGATCGGAAACTCGATCTGCTCCTCGTCGGCGTCGAGGTCGAGGAACAGCTCGTACACCTCGTCGATCACCTCGGCCACACGCGCGTCGGGCCGATCCACCTTGTTGACGACGAGGATCACGGGCAGGCGCGACTCCAGCGCCTTGCGCAAGACAAAGCGCGTCTGCGGCAACGGGCCCTCGGAGGCATCGACAAGCAGCAGCACGCCATCGACCATCGTCAGACCGCGCTCCACCTCACCACCGAAGTCTGCGTGACCCGGGGTGTCGACGATGTTGAGCTTGACGCCCTCGTAGCGCAGCGAAGTGTTCTTGGCGAGGATCGTTATGCCCTTCTCGCGCTCCAGGTCCATCGAGTCCATCACGCGATCGGCCACGTCCTGGCCGGCTCGAAACGCGCCCGATTGCCACAGCATCGCGTCCACGAGCGTGGTCTTGCCGTGATCCACGTGGGCGACGATCGCCACGTTGCGTATGTCATCTCTGGGAACGAGCATCGGCGGGACAGGCTAGAGGCTTGTCGCCTATGAAGCCGATCCGAGAGGATGATGCGCTGATCCGGAGGGATGGGGTGTATATATATTTTTTATGCAATTCACGATAGTGGCTACATATTGTAGTTACAATAGTGAATTGTACAAAAAGAATACATCAGCCCTACCGGCGTGCGGCAAAAGCCCGTCGGCTCATACTCATCGAGAAGCGCAGAAAAGCCCTCGGGACCCGCTCGGCGCGTGCAACCACGTCCTCCAGAGCCGCGGCGAAACGGCGAATCTCGTCCTCCTCGACGACAAGCGCCGGCAGAGCCTTGACCACGTTCATGCGATGACCAGCCACCTGGCAGAGGATGCGATGCTCGTGAAACAGGGGTCCGACGACGAGCTGGGAGAAGATGCCAGGCTGGGCACGCTCGGCGGCGTTCCAGATCGAGCGGCGCGCGCCGCTCTCAGGCGGGCCGAACTCGATCGCCCACATCAAGCCGAGGCCCCGCACGTCGGAGACAACCTCGTAGCGCTCGACCAGCGGCGACGTCAGCTCCAGCAGCAGTGCTCCCAGACGCTTGGCCCGGGCCACCAGGTCCTCGTGGTCGAGCACGCGCAAGGTCGCGAGCGCCGCGGCGGCGGCGAGGTCGTTGCCGCCGAAAGTGGAGCCGTGACGCACGGCCCGCTCCATGCCGTCGAACACCTTGTCAAAGGCAGAACGTGAGACGAGTACCGCACCGACCGGCACAAGCCCACCTGAGAGCGCCTTGGACAAACAGATCAGATCCGGCTCGAGCGCCCAGTGCTCCAGCGCCAGAAAGCGTCCGGTGCGGCCGATACCCGTCTGCACCTCGTCGCACGTCAGCAGCACGCCCGCGTCGCGGCACAGCCGTTGCGCAGCGGGCAGATAGCCATCTGGGGGCAGGTTGACGCCCTTGCCCTGCACCGGCTCGACGACAAACGCCGCCACGTCGCCGCGTTCGAGCTCCCGCTCCAGGGCGTCGACATCACCAAACGGGACGGACTCGCAGCCAGGCAACAGCGGCCCGAAACCATCTCGAAAGTCGTCGTTGCCGTTGAGTGAGAGCGCTCCGAGCGTGAGCCCATGGAAAGCATGCTCAGCAAACAGCACCCGCGTGCGGCCCGTTGCGGCGCGCGAGATCTTGATTGCGGCCTCGACCGCCTCGGCGCCGCTGTTGGCCGGGACCATCGCCGCGACCGAGCCTGGAGCACGCGCCAGCAGCTGCTCGGCCAGCACCCCGCTCAGCAACGTCACCCCGAGCTGGGGCAGGTTTGCCGTGTGCGCATCCATCGTGTCGCGGACAGCCGCGATCGCCTCGGGATGGTTGCGTCCGATCGCGAACACGCCGTAGCCTGAGAGCATGTCCAGGTAGCGATTGCCCTGCGCGTCGATCAGATGGGCGCCCTCGCCTGAGACCCACTGCCTATCGAACCCGAGCGTACGTACGATCCGGCCGAGCTGCGGATTCAGATACGCATCGTTGAGCGCCATCTCCGCGCCCGTCCGCTCCGTAAGAATCTCGCGGACGGGTGGGAGCGGATCGGCCATACCCGAAGGGTACGCCGAGGCGAATTGGAAGCTGAGCCCGCCGATCAGGAGCCGACTCGCGCGCGCGAGCGGCGCGAGTTGCGATTGCGCGAGGGGCGTCCGGACGGGCGTCCTTGGTTGCTCCGCGAATGCTCGCGCCCTCGTGTGGCGTCGCTCGGGAAGCCACCCAACTCCAGCTCGCGCTGCAAGCCAAGCTCGCCGACCATGCCCGCGAACTCGCGTGCCTGGTCGTGCAGTACGAACGTGACGCCGACGCCCGAGGCTCCGGCACGGGCGGTGCGCCCGACGCGGTGTACATAGTCCTCGCGTGTGGCGGGCATGTCGTAGTTGATCACGTGCGTGATGCCCGAGACATCGATGCCGCGCGCGGCAACGTCGGTCGCGACCAGGGTGTTGACGTGGCCGGACTCAAAGCGGGCCAGCGCCTTCTCGCGCTGGGCCTGGGACTTGTCGCCGTGCATCGCGACGGCGGGCACGCTGCTTGCGGCAAGACGCTTGACGAGCCTGTCGGCGCCCCGCTTGGTGCGCACGAACACGAGCGTCAAACCGCGCTCGGGCTCTGAGAGCTCGGCCACCAGACGATCGACCTTGCCCTCATGGGAGACCGAGACGAAACGGTGCTCTACGTCACCCTTGCGCTCCTCGGAATGTGCATGCTCGTGCCGTGCTGGATTGCTTGTATACGCGGACGCGATCTTGCCTACCTCACCCTGCAGCGTGGCCGAGAAAAGCAGTGTCTGGCGCTCGCGGGAGCACATCTTCACGATCCGATCGACGACCGGCTTGAAGCCCATGTCGAGCATACGATCGGCCTCGTCGAGCACCAACAGGCGAACCTGCTTGAGCGACACGTCACCACGATCGATCAGATCGAGCAACCTGCCCGGCGTGGCGACGAGTACATGCGCGCGTGCTGCGATGCGCGCCTGCTTGACGATGCCGGCGCCGCCATAGACGGCGGCGATCGAAAGGGCACGAGCGTGGGCGATCAGGCGCAGATCCTCGACGATCTGCAGCGCGAGCTCGCGCGTCGGCGCCAGGACGAGCGCGGAGGGGCGAGGATCGCTGTCGCGCAGGCGGGAGACGAGCGGCACACCGAACGCCAGCGTCTTTCCTGAGCCGGTGGGCGACTGGGCGAGCACGTCGCGACCCGCCAGCACGTCTGGAATCACCATCTTCTGAACGGCGAAGGGCTGCTCGATGCCGCGCTTTGAAAGCTCGCGGGTGACGGCCTCGGACACGCCGAGGTCGGCGAAAGTTTCGGACTTCATGTTGTGATGCTCCTTTTGGCGACCCTGTGGCCGCGATGCGGAAGGGAGATTCGTACTGGCCCCATCCGCGCTCAAGAGCACCAACAAAGACAAGAACCTCGCGGACGACATTTGTCATCCGTGCCCTGCACCGTAGCAGGCGTGAGCGCCGTCCAGTAGATGCCACGCGCCACCCCGATGCTCGACGTACTATCTGGCACGCCTGCACTCGTGTGCGGCGCCTGGCATCTACTGGCCGGCGCTCACGCAGCGGATTCAGGCGGCGAAGCTCTTCGTTGCCCGACGCTCGGGCGTGATGCGTACGACGTCCCAGGCAAGGCCCAACGACTCCATCCCGCGGATCACCAGTGCCGAGACGTCGAACTGGCGCCAGGAAAAGCCGTGAAAGGCAGAGGTCGGGAAAGCGTGGTGGTTGTTGTGCCACGCCTCGCCGAGTGAGAAGGGAGCAAGCCAGGCCAGGTTGCGCGAATGATCGCCGGTGTCATAGCTGCGCTTGCCGAAGAAGTGGCAGAGGGAATTGATCGAGTAGGTGACGTGGTGGAGCACCAGCATGCGCACGGCGCCCCCCCACAAGAGGCCTGTGAGCCCAGCCGTCCATGTCCCGCCGATGGCATAGCCGAGCCAGAAGGCCGCAACCAGGCCGCCGATCGCCCACACGAAGAAGGTCTTGTCCACGAAGGAGACGACCGGGTCGGCGCACAGGTCCGGGGCGTAGCGTTCGCGATGACCGCGAGCTGTGTGGATGAACAGCCAGCCGACGTGCGCGTGAGCCAGCCCTTTTAGCGCGCCGCGCAAGCCGCTGCCGTGGTCCACGTGCGGGCTGTGCGGATCGCCCTCGCGGTCGGAGAAGGCGTGGTGCTTGCGATGATCGGCCACCCATGAGATCACAGGACCCTCGATCGCGGCCGACCCGAGCACGGCAAAAACGAAGCGAAAGAAAGGGGATGTCTTGAACGAGCGGTGGGTAAACAGGCGATGGAAGCCGACCGTGACACCCAGCGCCGTGGAGATGTACATGATCGCGAACACGACCAGGTCCGAGCCGTGAAGCAGGCCGTCCCACAGCTGCCAGCCGACGAAGCCGAGTGCAAGAATCGGCCCGACGGTGATCAGGCCCGTGAGAAAGCGATCGAGGTTCTCGAAGACGGGCGGCTGGACGTCGTCGGCTGTCGGACCATCGAGCGCGGGACCGTCGAGGGCGTGACGCGGCACCGGGGCGTCGTCAGAACCCTGCCGGGCGGCCGCGGGGCGCTGGATAGAATCGGTGCTCATCGGTGTGCTCAAGAAAGGACGCTAGCACGCCCGGGCGACGTGAGATACACCACGCACTTGTTGAGATACCCCGGAAACACCACGCTAAACACCTGTTGGAGGGCCAATGCCATTCGCTAACACTGAGCCCCTGCGTCGCGAGCTGGCCACCGCGCTGCCCAAGCGCGGCTTCACTGTGCGCTTTTGGGATGGCACAGAGCTGCCGGCCACGACCGCCAACGGCGCCGGCTCGACCAATGGTGGCCCTGATCCCGGTCCTGTCTTCTCGGTGCGCTCGCCTAAGGCGATCGCCCACGTCGTGCGCGCACCCGGCGAGCTCGGGCTCGGCCGGGCCTACGTCGCCGGCGATCTGGAGGTCGACGACCTCGACCGCGTGATCGGGTTGATCGACGACTTCGAGGAGCCGGAGATCGACCGCGCCACGCGTGCACGCCTGGCGATCGCCGCGCTTAGAGCTTGCGGACTTACGCTCCCCCCACGCGCCCCCAAAGGCGAGCTGCGCCTGAAGGGCCGCAGCCACAGCAGGGAACGCGACGCCAAGGCCGTGCGCCACCACTACGACGTCTCCAACGAGTTCTTCGAACTGTTCCTCGACAGGTCGATGACCTACAGCTGCGCGATCTTCTCGCGCGGAGCGAAAACGCTCGAGGAGGCTCAGTTCGCGAAGCTCGACCTCGTCTGCAAGAAGCTTAAACTCAAAGAGGGCGAGCGCGTGCTCGACGTCGGCTGCGGCTGGGGGGCGTTCGTGATCCACGCGGCGCGCGAGTACGGAGTGCAGGCCGTCGGCATCACGCTTTCTCCTCCCCAGGCCGAACTGGCGCGCCGGCGGATCGCCGAAGCCGGGCTGAGCGACAAGGTCGAGGTGCGCGTGGCCGACTACCGCGACCTGCACGGCGAGCGCTACGACGCGATCGCCTCGATCGGCATGGTCGAGCACGTCGGCGAAAGCAACATCGACGTGTACGCGCAGAAACTCCGGAACCTACTCGGATCAGACGGGCGTCTGCTCAACCACGGCATCGCCCACCTTTACACCGACGTCGGCTACCACGGCGACTTCACCCAGCGCTACGTCTTCCCCGACGGAGACCCCGTCCAGCTCTCCCGCGTGCAACTGGCGCTCGAGCGCGCCGGCTTTGTCACCGAGCATGTCGAGGAGTTCGGCAAAGACTATTACGACACGCTCGGCGAGTGGATCAAGCGCCTCGATGAAAACCTCGTGCGCGCCGAGCAGATCGCGGGCAAGGAGCGGCTGCGTGTTTGGCGTCTGTATCTGCGCTCGGCGCAGAATATCTTCAAGACGGAGTTCGTCTCGATCTATCAGACGCTGGCGCGCCCGCGCAAGCCCTAGCCGTGCCATGACATCTGTCCCGCCTGCCCAGCCCAGGCGGAGTAGATGGCATGGACGAGCCGCCGATCGAACGCTTCGTTTGGACGGCTCACGCCGAAGGCAGACTTCGCAAGCGCTTGCTCGATTGAGCCGAGATCGAGTTGGCTATTCACATCGGCCATCGGACTCCCCGAATAAATCTCGGGCAGGCCGACTGGGTGGCTCACGGTCTTTGCGCCGACGGGCGTTGCTTTTCGGTTGCATATGACAACCCTCACCAGGGCGAACATAGGACAGCTAGAGTCGTGACAGTTTGGGACCTATCGCATTAACCACAACCGGAGTATCCTGATAATCATGAAGTCAACCGAAATCGTTAGTTACGACCCTGAGGTCGACATTGCGATGATCTGCGTGGAGAAGGGACGCGCAGTCAGCGAGGAGCATCCTTGGGGGCTGATAGACCGCGACCGTAGCACGGGGCGCCTGATGGGCTTTGAGATTTGGAATGCGTCCAAGGTACTGCCACGCGAGATGATCGACGCGTTGCGTAGCGCAGGCAACTCGCGCGGTATGGCGGCTTGAGTGCTACTCCAACGAGGCCATCACGTGCTTGACAACCGTGTAGTCCTCGAGCGAATACACGCTCAAGTCCTTGCCGTAGCCCGACTCCTTGAAGCCCCCATGCGGCATCTCCGACACCAGCGGGATGTGGTCGTTGATCCATACGCAGCCGAAGCGCAGCGCCTTTGAGACTCGCAACGCCCTACCCACGTCGCGCGTCCACACCGATGAGGCCAGGCCGTAGCGCGTCGAGTTTGCCCAGGCGATCGCCTGTTCCTCCTCGCTGAAGCGTTGGACAGTGATGACCGGACCGAAGATCTCCTCGCGCACCAGCTCGTCGCCCTGCTCCAGGCCCGCCACAACCGTCGGTTCGAGATAGAAGCCCTCGCGCCTTGGCGCCTGGCCGCCTGTCACCAGCTCGCTGTGCGCCGGGCGACGCTCGAGGAAGCCCTCGACGCGACCGCGCTGGCGCTTGGAGTTCAGCGGGCCCAGCGTCGTATCTGGCGCGAGCGTGTCGCCGATGACCAGCCCCCTGGCCTGTTCGGCCAGGCCGGCGACGACGTCCTCGTAGACATCGGCGCCTGCCAGCACGCGCGTCGCGGCGGTGCAATCCTGGCCGGCGTTGTAGTAGCCGGTGGCGGCGATCGTCTCCATAGCGTGCGCCATGTCGACGTCGTCGAAGACGATCACCGGCGCCTTGCCGCCCAGCTCCAGGTGCACGCGCTTGAGCGTCTCGGCGGCAGTGCGCGCCACGTGCTTGCCGGTGCCGACAGAGCCCGTCAGCGAGACCATGTCGATATCGGGGTGTTCGAGCAAGGCCTGGCCGGTGGGACGACCCGGTCCCATGACGACGTTGAGCACGCCGATCGGCAGCACGTCGGCCGCCAGCTCGGCGAAGCGCACCGTACTCACCGGCGTGGTCTCGGCTGGCTTGAGCACAATCGTGTTGCCGGCCGCCAACGCCGGGGCGATCTTCCAGATCGCCATCATCAGCGGATAGTTCCAGGGCGTGATCTGGCCGATCACGCCGACCGCTTCGCGCCGCACAAACGACGTGTAGCCCTGCATGTACTCGCCGGCGGCCCTGCCCTCGAGGCAGCGCGCGGCGCCGGCGAAAAAACGCAGATTGTCGGCCATCGCCGGCAGCTCGTCGCGCGCGACCGCGAGGATCGGCTTGCCGGCGTTGAGCGCCTCCAGGCGCGCCAGCTCCTCGCCGTGCTGCTCGAGCACACCTGCAAGCGCCAGCAGCGCCTGCGAGCGCTCGGCGGGTGTGCGCTGCGACCAATCGGCGAACGCGCCGCGCGCCGCGGCCACGGCACGATCGACTTCGCCGACGTCGGAGACCGGCGCGCTCCAGAGCTCCTCGCCGGTGGCGGGGTTGAGCACTGGCATGCGCTCTACCCCGTCCCCCGCCGCCGGGTCTCCGTCGATCAGGTTGCAAAGCGGTTGCGTCTCGCCGGCCATCGCGCTGCCTCCTAGGCGTGGGTTCTCGATCGTTAGTGGTTTTGGGGGATCTGAAGTTCGTGCGTAGAGGGAGAACGCGCCTCTCCAAGGCCGGGGAGCGAGGCCAATGCGTGCGCGACCGCCGGATGGACGATCTCGCCGGCGCGCACGTTGACACCCGAGCGCAATTGCGGGCTGTTTGCGATCGCCTGCTCAACTCCGTCGGCGAGTTCCAGCGCATAGGGCAAAGTGGCATTGGTGAGCGCGTAGGTGGAGGTGATCGGCACGGCGCCCGGCATGTTCGTCACGCAGTAGTGGGTGATGCCATCCACCTCGAAGGTCGGGGCGGAATGGGTCGTGGGGCGCGAGGTCTCAAAGCATCCCCCCTGGTCGATCGAGACGTCCACCAGCACCGCGTTACGCTTCATACCAGCCAGCTGCGCGCGGGAGATGACATGCGGCGCGCGCCCGCCATGGATCAGCACAGAGCCGATCACCAGGTCGGCCTGCGGCAGCATCTCCTCGATCGCGAGCGTCGAGGAGTAGACGGTCGAGGCGCGGCCCCCGAAGGCGACTTCTAGCTCGCGCAGGCGGTCGACCTGGCGGTCGAACACGAACACGTCGGCCTGCATTCCGATCGCGATGAAGGCAGCGTTCATGCCGACCACGCCGCCGCCGATCACGAGCACCGTCGCCGCCGCGACGCCCGGCACACCGCCGAGCAGGATGCCGCGGCCGCCGAGCGGCTTCTCCAACATGAAGGCGCCGGCCTGCGTGGCGATCTTGCCGGCGACCTCGCTCATCGGCGCAAGCAGCGGCAGGCGTCCCCCGCCATCTTCGACGGTCTCATAGGCGATGCAGGTGGCGCCACTGGCGCGCAGGCCTGCGGCGAGGGCCGGCTCGGCCGCGAGGTGCAGGTAGGTGAAGAGCGTCTGGCCCTCGTGCAGGAGCTCCACCTCGGGGACCTGCGGCTCCTTGACCTTCAGGATCAACTCGGCCTGCGCGAACACGGCCTGCGCGTCGGCCACGATCGTGGCGCCCTGGGCTTGAAACTGCTCGTCGTCGAGCGCGCTGCCGAGCCCAGCTCCCGCCTGAATCAGAACCTCGTGCCCGCGCGCGCACAGCTCGCGCACGCCGGCCGGGGTGATCGCGACGCGATACTCATCCGACTTGATCTCCGTGGGGATTCCAACCCTCACAGGGAGTGCCTCCAATCGCGACGGGAACGAACTTCTATCCCAAAAACAATTCCACTGAGCAAAATACTGCACGCGGCGGACGGCTGTGGGGCGTGCCGACGTCCAGGTCTCACCGCGCCAGCTCCCGCCCGCGCAACGCCAGCCAGAACTCGATCCTGTCGCGCGCACGAGAGAAGTCGCGCCCGGTCAGCTGCTCGACGCGCTTGATGCGGTAGCGCAGCGTGTGGCGATGGCAGTAGAGCATCTGGGCGGCCTTCTCCCAGTGTCCGTTCTGTTCGATGAAGACGTCCAACGAGCGCAACAGCTCGCCGCCGTACTCGCCCTCGTCGCCTTCGACCGGGCCAAGCACGCTGTGGCAGTAGGAGGCGAGCGCGTCGTCGTCCTGCAGCGAGAGCAGCAACTGGAAGGCGCCGAGATCCCTGTAGGAAGCGACCTCGGGGGCGCTGCCGTTGGATAGGCGCACCGCCTCCAGCGCGCAACGCGCCTCGTGGAAGCTGCGCCTGAGGTTGTGCGTGGCGGCCGGCCGGGAGGCGGCGGCGCGCACCTCGCCGAAGCGCGCGTGCAGCTCGCCGCGCACACGCCGCGCCAGCTCGATCGGATCGCGCTGCTCGTCCTCTGCGACGACTTCCTGCAGCGCTGAGGGCGTTTGCGAGGAGTCTGAGGACTGCGCGGAGGCGCCCGTCCCCGAGGGCGCCGGCGCCTCGCAATCCACCACCGCGCACAACAGGCCGTTGCGTAGCGCCACGAGGCTGTGGCGGCCAGCGCGCTCGAGAATCGCTTCGAGCGTCGAGGCCGCCGTGCCCGGCTCGCGCAGTGCGAAGGCGAGCACGGCCGCGCTCTCGCCGATCCCGAACGGACGCAAGCGCGCCTGCAGCTCGTCGGGGTAGAGCCTGCCGGTCAGCGCCTCGGCGAGCACGTCGCCCGCCATGTTGCGCTGCAGAAGTTCATAGCGCTCGTCGAGCAGCTGTGCGAACACGCGCTCGGTGATCGCGATGAACGGCAGCTCATAGGGCACCTCGAACAGCGGGAAGCCGAGCTTGCGCGCCGTGTTGAGCACGCCCGCGGGCAGCTTCTTGTGCACGAAGCCGGTGCCGAAACCGAGCCCTGCGATCTCGCGCTCGGCCAGGCGCTCGACGAACTCGCGCTGGGCCTTTGCGCCCTGCAGCTGCAGCCCCGTCGTGAGCAGCAGCTCGCCGCCGCGCAGCCATGGCGTGGGATCCAAGAGCTCTGTGGAGTGCACCCAGCGCACGCTCGCGCCGGCGTTCTCCTCGCCGGTGCTCAGTCTCAAATCCAGCTCGGTGAGCAGGCTCGCTACGGTCAGCATCGCCCTAGCGCTTTACGATCCGCTCCCACGCCTCGCTGAGCACGGGCCGCAGGATGCCCTCGATCTCCTCGAACTGCTCGCGGTCGGCGATCAGCGGCGGTGAGAGCTGGATGACGGGGTCGCCGCGGTCATCGGTGCGGCAGATCAAGCCGCGCTCGAATAGCGCTCCGGAGAGAAAGCCGCGCAACAGCTCCTCGGACTCGTGCGCGTCGAAGGTGAGCTTGGTGTCCTTGTTCTTGACGAGCTCGATCGCGCAGAAGTAGCCGGCGCCGCGCACGTCGCCGACGATCGGCAGGTCGCGCAGGCCCTCGAGCATCGCGCGGAACTCGCCCTCGCGCGAGAGCACGTGCTCGTTGATGCGCTCGCGCTCGAGGATGTCGAGGTTGGCCATCGCCACGGCGCACGCCATCGGATGCCCGCCGAAGGTGAAGCCGTGGTTGAAGATCGCGTGCCCGTGCAGGAACGGCTCGGCCACGCGGTCGCTCGTGATCACCGCACCCATTGGCGCATAGGCCGAGGTCATACCCTTGGCGCAAGTCATGATGTCCGGCTCGCAACCGTAGCGCTCGCAGCCGAACCAGTGACCCAGCCTGCCAAAGCCACAGATCACCTCGTCTGAGATCAGCAGCACGTCGTGGCGGTCGCAGATCTCTCGTACGCGTTGGAAGTAGCCGTCCTGGGGCACGAAGCAGCCACCGCCGTTCTGCACCGGCTCGAGGATCACCGCCGCGACCGTATCGGGACCCTCGAACAGGATTGCCTCCTCGATCGCATCGGCCGCCCACAGCGGATCGCGCTCTTCGCTCCAGCGGTAGGAATTCGTGTTGGCCACATGCCTGCCGCCGGGCGTGAGCGGTTCGAAGGGCTCGCGCAGCGGCGGCAGGCCGGTGACCGTGAGCGCCCCCATCGATGTGCCGTGGTAGGCGAGCTTGCGCGAGACGATCTTGTGCTTGCGCGGCTGGCCGCAGGCGGCGTGGTAGGCCTTGGCAAGCTTCCAAGCCGACTCGACCGCCTCCGAGCCGCCAGAGACGAAGAACACGCGGTTGAGGTCGCCGGGTGTCAGCTCTGCGAGACGCGCGGCCAGTTCGATCGAAGGGGGATGGGCATAGCTCCAGTTGGTGTAGAAACCGAGCTGCTTGGCCTGCTCGGCTGCGGCTTCGCCCAGCTCGGCGCGACCATGGCCAACGTTGACGCAGTACAAAGCCGAGAGCCCGTCGAGGTAGCGTTTGCCGTGGCTGTCGTACACGTAGCAGCCCTCGCCACGCTCGATGATCGGCACCTCGCCGCCCTCCTCATAAGCGCCCATGCGCGTGAAGTGCATCCACAGGTGGCGCTTAGCGAGCGCCTGGAGATTGGGCGCTTCCGCCGCGGTCCCAGCCCTCAATCGATCGCCCGTAGCAGCGGGCGAAATCACATTTCCGGGTTCACTGGACATAGACACCTCGCACAACGGTACTACGCGCACATACCGCTATCAATGCGCTACTCGTTCAACAAGATGTCTACCCGTTGTACTAGATGTATAAAAGCGC
>Ga0210395_10001934_pt1 | contig 16162 bp, 13 predicted proteins | sample IncBWH4OmetaG_FD_150861 | JGI IMG/M metagenome (GOLD analysis project Ga0210395, IMG submission 150861) | Forest soil microbial communities from Barre Woods Harvard Forest LTER site, Petersham, Massachusetts, United States - Inc-BW-H-4-O ... | reverse complement strand
ATGAAATATGTCGCCAAATGCGCCGCGACGACCGGGCGGCGTTTCGACGTGATCATTATCGACTCGACCGACCCGCAAGGGCCAGGAAAAGTCCTGTTCAGCCGGAAATTCTACGCCGCCTGCAAAGGCTGCCTGAACGACGGCGGCGTTTTAGTGACGCAGAACGGGGTGCCGATGTTGCAGCCGCGCGAACTCCTCGCCAGCGTCACCACGTTCCGGCGGCTGTTCGCCGACGGCACCTGCTACCTCGCCGCGATCCCGACTTATGTCGGCGGTCACATGGCGATGGGCTTCGCGACCGACGACAAGCGACTGCGGCAAACGTCGGCCAAGACGCTGGCCGCGCGCCATCGCCGGACCGGCGGCTTCTCAACCAAATACTGGACGCCCGAGGTTCACGCCGCCGCATTCGCACTGCCGCGTTTCATTGCCGATCTGGTGGCTAAAGCCGCGCGTCGTTAATTACGGTTATCCCATCGACGTTCGCATAGTGGACGAGACTACTGCCCATCACGAGAACGTTTTTAGGTGGGCAGAACTGCGCATTTCACCTGTCGCGAAGATGCTCTATAAGCCTTGCCAATTAGCGTGCTTTTGGGAGGAGAAGTCATGAAGCTTTACATGCATCCGGTGTCAATGACGAGCCGGCCGGTGCGGCTGTTCATCGCCGAAAACAAGATTCCGGTCGACGAGGTGACCGTCGATCTGTTCACCGGCGAGCACTATGGCCCGGCCTATACGTCGGTCAATCCGAACAACCTCGTGCCGATGATCGAAGACGGCGACCTGAAGCTGACCGAAAGCTCCGCGATCCTGAAATATCTCGCCGACAAGATCGGCTCGCCGGCTTATCCGAAGGACCTGAAGCAGCGCGCCAAGGTCAACGAGATGATGGATTGGCTCAACACCAATTTCTATCGCGACTGGGCCTACAACCTCGCCTATCCGCAGCTTTTCCCCAACCAGAAGCGGCGCAGCGACGAGGCGCAGGCGGCCACCATTGAGATCGGCCAGCAGAACGCCAAGCGCTGGCTGAAAATCCTCAACGACTACTGGATCGGCCCGAACAACCAGTATCTGTGCGGCAACCAGATCACCATCGCCGACTATTTCGGCGCCGCTCTGGTGACGCTCGGCGAAGTCATTCGCTGTGACCTCTCGGCCTATCCGAATGTCCAGCGCTGGCTCAACAATATGAAGAAGCTGCCGAGCTGGGGGCCGGTCAACGAAGTGTTCCACGGCCTGGTCGCGTCGGTCAAAGAGCAGCCGTTCCACGCCATCTGACGACGACATCGTCATTCCGGGGCCGAGCGAGGCGAGGAGCCCGGAATCCATATCCACCGCCGTCCGAATTTCGTTCGAACGTTCGGTAGCCTCACCTTCCGTGATTATGGATTCCGGGTTCGCGGTCTTCGCCCGCGCCCCGGAATGACGCCGAATATCGGAGACGCCGCATGCGCATCAGCCGGGACCATATTCTCACCAGCCAAGCCGGCAGCCTGCCGCGACCGGACGATCTGATCGAAGCCAATAGCGCCCGCGAAAGCGGGCAAGCGAGCGACGAAGCCGCGTTTGAAAAGACGCTGGGGTCGGCGGTGGTGGACGTCGTGCGCAAGCAGAAGGACATCGGCATCGACGTCCCGGGCGACGGCGAGTTCGGCAAATCGATGGGCCACAAGGTCAACTACCGGGCCTGGTGGAGCTATTGCTTCAATCGCCTCGGCGGACTCGATCTCAGCGGCCCCGGCCTTTACGACGGGGCGCCGAAGCGGACCAAGCCCGGCGAGGTCGTGCTCACGAGCTTTGCCGACCGCCGCGACCGCACCAAGTTTCTGCAGGTTTACAAGGACCCCGACGGCGGCGTTTACACCGGACCGCCGATGGCCAAATGGCCGGTCTGCACCGGCCCAATCGTCTACAAGGGCCACGACGCGATCAAAGCCGACATCGCCCATTTCAAAGCCGCGCTCAAAGCCAATGGCGTCGAAGAGGGCTTTATGACGTCGGTCGCGCCGGCGAGCGGGTCGCGCCTGAGCAACGTCCACTACAAGACCGACGAGGAGTTCATGTACGCCGTCGGCGAAGCGATGCGCGAGGAGTACAAGGCCATCATCGACGCCGGATTGATCCTGCAGCTCGACGATCCCGCCATCGCCGAGAATTGGGACATGATCAATCCGGAGCCTCGGGTCGAGGATTACAAAAAGTTTTGCATGGTCCGGATCGAGGCGCTTAACCACGCCATCAGAGGACTGCCGCAAGACCGCATCCGCTTTCACTTGTGCTGGGGCAGCTGGCACGGCCCACACACCACCGACATTCCGATGCACGACATCGTTGACGTGATGCTGGCGGTCAAATGCCAAGGCTATTCGTTCGAGGCCGGCAATGTCCGCCACGAGCACGAATGGACGGTGTGGGAAGACGTCAAGCTCCCCGACGGCAAAGTCATCCTGCCGGGCGTCGTGAGCCATGCCACCAACGTGGTGGAGCATCCCGAGCTCGTTGCCCAGCGCATTGTGCGTTTCACCAAGAGCGTCGGCCGCGAGCGCGTCATCGCGGCGACCGATTGCGGGCTCGGCGGCCGCGTCCATCCGATGGTGGCGTGGGCCAAACTCGAGGCCCTTGCGCAAGGCGCGGCGCTCGCGAGCAAACAGCTTTGGCGCTGAGCGGCGTCAAATGGCCGGCGAATGCCGGCCATTTGCGGTTTCTGCGCCTGCAAGTTCCGCGATTTCCGGAATGGCGCCACGATCAGCTATGCGGCGTGGCGCTGCGTCCTCACCCAGGCCTCGATCTCGCGTTCCGCTTCGCCCTTGCCGAAGCCATAGCGCGCCTGCAAGCGCTTGACCAATTCTTCACGGCGGCCGCCGATGCGGGTGAGGTCTTCGTCGGTGATTTTGACCCAGTTACCCCGAACGTTGGCTTTGAATAACACCCAGTTGCCCTGAATTTGATCCCAATTCATCGGCATCTCCCTGTTGCTGAGGATGGAACGAGCGACGTTGCATCTCCCCCTGGAGAACGCGAGATCACAGCGCCGCGATGCGGCTGCAATTCGACGAGATCGCGGTCATTCGGCGAAAATTCTGGTCGCCTCGCGCGACAGCTAGCAAAATGTAAACGCGATCGCATACACACGCCGCGTGACCACGCCGCTTGACGTAAAAGCTTGACTCGCTGAAGAGAAATTATGGCTTCGTCTCTTCCCGGTGTGGACATTGGCCGGATGGCGCGCGATATCCGTGCCGGCGACCGCACCATGCTGTCGCGCGCCATCACGCTGATCGAGAGCAAACGCACCGATCATCGCCGCAGCGCGGCGGCGCTGACGCAGAAACTGCTCGATGCAACCGGCAAAGCGGTGCGCGTCGGCATCACCGGGGCGCCCGGCGTCGGCAAATCGACCACCATCGACGCGCTTGGCAGCATCTTGACCCGAGAGGGCCGAAAAGTCGCGGTGCTGGCCGTCGATCCGTCGTCGCGGCGCACCGGCGGCTCGATCCTTGCCGACAAGACCCGCATGGCGCACCTCGCCAACGATATGAACGCTTTCATCCGCCCCTCGCCCGCTTCCGGCACGCTCGGCGGCGTGGCGGCGAAGACCCGCGAGACCATGCTGTTGTGCGAGGCCGCCGGCTACGACGTGGTCCTGGTCGAGACCGTCGGCGTCGGCCAATCGGAAATCGCCGTCGCCGACATGACCGATTTCTTCCTGGTGCTGATGCTGCCGGGCGCCGGCGATGAGCTGCAAGGCCTGAAGAAAGGCGTCGTCGAACTCGCCGACATGATCGCGGTCAACAAGGCCGATGGCGACAACGTCGTGCGCGCCAAGGCCGCGGCCGCCGAATACCGCGCGGCATTGCATATTCTCTCGCCGCGTTCGCCGAACTGGTCGCCGCCGGTCGTGACCTATTCGGCGCTGACCGGCGACGGCATCGGCGCGTTATGGGCCGCCGTGCTTGACCATCGCGAGAAACTTACCGCGTCGGGCGAGCTTGCGGTGCGGCGCGGCGAACAGCAGGTCAAATGGATGTGGTCGATGCTCGAGGAGCGCCTGTTTGCGCCGTTGCGCTCGGACCGCACGCTTAAAGCGGCGCTGCCGCGGATCGAAGCCGAAGTCGCCGCCGGACGACTCGCTGCCAACGCGGCGGTGGAAGAGATTGCCGACTTGCTCGGCAAGTGACGCCGTGTGCGCGGTCTCATCGTGCACGTGGCTGCAAACCGGCATTAACCCTGCAGTGGAATAGTAGGCTCCGCTCGACCGGAATGGTCTTGCCGGCTGCACTGGCGCGCGTTTTGTCGTCTTTTTAGGAGTTCTGCGATGAGCATTGATCGCCGCCGTCTGTTCGCGGTCATGGCCGGGGCCGGCGCGATTGGAGCGGCCAGCGAAGCGCGGTCGATGCCGCTGCGCGACGCGACGCGCGCCGACATCGACGCCGCCTCGCTCGGCGTCCGCCCGAACGCCGCCGACGATCAATCGGCAGCTCTGCAGCGCGCCATCGAGCAGGCCGCCGCCGCGCGCGCCGTGCTTCGCCTGCCGCCGGGCTTCTACCGCGCCGGCGCGCTGCAGCTGCCGTCCTATGCGGCAATCGCCGGAGTAGCCGGTGCGACGCGCCTGGTGATGTCGGGTGGGCCGTCCATGCTATCGGCCACCGGCGCCGATCACATCGGCATCAGTGGTCTCGTCCTCGACGGCGCCGGCATCCCGCTGCCGGAGCGGCGCGGGCTTTTGCATATTGCTCAGGGCCGCGCCGTCCGCGTCGCCGATTGCGAAATCGTCAATTCCGGCCGCAACGGCATCGCGCTCGAGTCGGTCGAAGGCGACGTGAGCGGCAACACGATCAGCGGCGGCGATGCCGCCATTTTCTCGATCGATGCACGCGGCTTGCGGATCGCAGCCAACACGATACACGGCGCCGGCAACGGCGGCATTCTGGTCTGGCGCTCGACGCCGGGCGACGACGGCACGCTCGTCGTCGACAATCGCATCGACGGCATCATGAACAAGGCCGGCGGTTCCGGCCAATGGGGCAACGCCATCAACGTCTTTCGCGCCGACAATGTGATCGTGCGCGGCAACCGCATCCGCAATGCAGCCTTCTCCGCGGTGCGGGGCAACGCGGCGTCGAACCTGCAGATCGCCGGCAACACCTGCACGGGCATCGGCGAAGTGGCGCTTTACGCCGAATTCGGCTTCGAGGGCGCGGTGATCGCCAACAACATTGTCGACGGCGCGGCGCTCGGCGTGTCAGTGACGAACTTCAACCAAGGCGGCCGGCTCGCGGTGGTGCAGGGTAATCTGATCCGCAATCTGCTGGCGCGGCGGCCGCCCGGCACCGATCCGAATGACAGCGCCGGCATCGGTATCGGCATCGAAGCCGATACGGTGGTGACCGGCAACGTCATCGAGAACGCGCCCTATGCCGGCATCGCTGCCGGCTGGGGCGCCTATCTGCGCGACGTCGCCATCACCTCGAACGTCATCCGCCGGGCCGAGTTCGGCATCACGGTATCGGTGGCGCCGGGCGCCGGCGCGGCGGTGATAACCGACAACATGATCTCCGATGTCCGCAGCGGCGCCATCGTCGGCATGGAATGGAAGAAGGTCGTCACCGGCGATCTGGCCAAAGACGGCGCCGCTCGCTACGCCCAATTGTCGATCGGCGGCAACCGGGTGCGCTGAAGCAGCTTTGTCGCATTAAAAGCGTGGCCGAGATCGGTTAGCTTCGCCGCGCCGGTTTAGTAGCGAGCGATTTGAGCAAATGCGTCGCATGGGGAGGATCGTCGCGGCCGTTTTCGTCGGCGCGGCAATTCCGATTTTAGGTTTTTGGCTGGTTTTGACTTTCGGCCGCGAGCCGCCGTCCACCAATGGCGATCTGGTCGGCGCCGGTCCGGTGCTGCCGCAGCCCGACAAAAGCTTGATACCAACGGTCAACTTCTCGCAGGCTGAGCCTTGGCCGGCCGGCCAAAAACCGATCGCTCCCGACGGCTTCAAGGTCACGCTTTACGCCGCCGGCCTCGATCATCCGCGCTGGCTCTATGTCCTGCCCAACGGCGACGTTGTGGTGGCGGAAGCAAGCACCGCGCCGCGCGAACCGGAGTCGATTCGCGACCGGGTCCAATTCTGGCTGCAGCGCGGCGCCGGCTCGATCAAACCAAGCCCCAACCGCATCACTTTGCTGCGCGACAGCCGCCGATCAGGCGAGGTCGACGGCCGGTTCACGTTTGCGACCGGGCTGAACCAGCCGTTCGGCATGCTGCTGCTCAACGGGCAGTTCTTCGTCGCCAACACTGACGGCGTGTGGCGCTTTCCCTATCGTGACGGCGACACGCGTCTTGCCGGCAACGGGCAAAAAATTCTCGATCTGCCGGCCGGCGGATACAACAATCACTGGACGCGCAACATCATCGCCAGCCGCGACGGCGCCAAGCTGTTCGTCACGGTCGGCTCCGGCAGCAATGTCGGCGAGAATGGCATCGACAACGAATTTCATCGCGCCAACATTCTGCAGATCAATCCCGACGGTTCGGGTTTGCGGGTGTTTGCGTCCGGCATCCGCAACCCGAATGGACTCGAATACGCGCCCGGCAGCGACGTGCTGTGGACGGTCGCCAACGAGCGCGACATGCTCGGCAACGATTTGGTCCCCGATTATCTCACCAGCGTGAAAGACGGCGCGTTCTACGGCTGGCCGTACAGCTATTGGGGCAAGAACATCGACGAGCGCGTCAAGCCGCAGCGGCCTGATCTGGTCGAACAGGCGATCGCGCCGGATTATTCGCTTGGGTCGCATGTCGCCGCGCTCGGCCTTGTCTTCTATACGGCGCACGCTTTTCCCGCGCATTTTCGCGGCGGCGCTTTCATCGGCGAGCATGGTTCGTGGAATCGCCGTCCGTTCACCGGCTACAAGGTCGTGTTCGTGCCCTTCCGCGACGGAAAACCGGACGGCAAGCCGGAGGATTTTCTGACCGGATTCATGCCGGCGGATCTTCCGGGCATCACTTACGGCCGTCCAGTCGGTGTCGCGATCGATCCGACCGGCGCGCTGCTTGTTGCTGACGATGTCGGCAATGCGATCTGGCGTGTGGCCGCCGAGCCGCGCTCTTAGAAGGACAGTCTAGCCGGCCTGCCGAAAACGCGCTTCGTCGCCGTCATCGTCCGCCTGCGGCGCCTCATCCTGCTGGAGACCCGCGATCTTCGCCCAAGCGTCGCGCATGTTCACCGCCTCGCGCAAAGCTTCGAGCAGCTCTTCGGCGGTGTAGTAGTGCTTCCAGCGGCCGCTTTCGCGCAGCTCGATGACATGAGCGCGCCGACGCTCCGCCAAGGCGTGCCATCTGCGCGCGATACTGTCGTACGGGCTGGGTTGCCGTTCCGACATGAGAAAAGACCAGAAGTGCCCGCCTATCGGGATTCGCAATGGTCAAGGGACGCGTGCACGCGACACACGTTCACTGCCGACACAACTTGCGGTGGCAACCGGAAAACCGGGGAAGTCGCAAACTTACGTGACAGGACAAGCCCGAGGAATCGTTCCACCTCACCGTGCACTGAAACTCACTTGGAACTTGCGACTACGCAACGAAAATGCGCAGGCAGGCCGACTCGTCCTGTGCACTGCTCGATGCTGAATAAACTGATTCTGTTGATAAGTCTGTGGAAAAAATGCGGACTCGGGTTAAAGCGGCACGCGCAGGAGCTGCGCGATTTCGCCGACGATGCCCCGCCGGAACAGCAGCACGCAGACCACGAAAATCGCCCCCTGGATGACCAGGACCCACTGGCCGAACGGCGCCAGATAGTTCTGCATGGCGATGACGATGAAGGCGCCGACCACCGGCCCGAACACCGTCCCGAGCCCGCCGAGCAGGGTCATCAGCAGCACGTCGCCCGACATGGTCCAATGCACGTCGGTCAGCGAGGCGAGCTGAAAGACCAGCGAGTTCAAGCCGCCGGCAAGTCCCGACAAGGTGGCCGACAGCACGAAGGCGACGAGCTTGTAGCGCTCGGTCTTGTAGCCGAGCGAGATAGTGCGCGGCTCGTTTTCGCGGATCGCCTTGAGCACCTCGCCGAACGGCGAATTGATGATCCGGTAGATCAGCAGAAAGCCGGCGAGGAAGACGATGAGGACGAACACATACATCGTCATTTCGTGCGACAGGTCGAATAATCCGAATAGCCGCCCGCGCGGCACGCCCTGGATGCCGTCCTCGCCGCCGGTGAACTTCGCCTCCAGCGCGAAGAAATACATCATTTGCGACAGCGCCAGCGTGATCATGGCGAAATAGATGCCCTGACGGCGGATGGCGAGACCGCCGGCAACGACGCCGAGCACCGCGGCCGTCGCCGTGCCGGCGACAAGGGCGAGCTCGGGCGGCCAGCCCCAGGCCTTAGCGGTGTAGGCCGTGACGTAGCTTGCCCAGCCCAAGAACAAGGCATGGCCGAACGAGGCCAAGCCGCCATAGCCGATCAGAAGATTGAAGGCGCAGGCGAACAACGCGAAGCACAGCGCCTTCATCAGAAACACCGGATAGACCACGAACGGCCCGACGGCGAATACGACCACCATCACGATGAATGCGGCGCCGAGGCTCCAGTTGGCGTCGCGGGTTTTCACGGCAACGATCGGCGGTTCGAGAGCGCGCTCCATCACGCCCTCCGTCCGAACAGGCCGGCCGGGCGGATGAGCAACACGATCGCCATGATGACGAAGATCACCGTGTTCGAGGCTTCCGGATAAAACACCTTGGTCAGCCCCTCGATGACGCCGAGCGCAAAGCCGGTCAGGATCGCGCCCAGGATCGAGCCCATGCCGCCGATCACCACCACCGCGAACACGACGATGATCAGATCGGTGCCCATCTGCGGCGAGACATTGTAGATCGGCGCCGCCATCACGCCGGCGAGCGCTGCGAGCGCAACGCCGAAGCCATAGGTCAGCGTCACCATCAGCGGCACGTTGAAGCCGAAGGCGCGCACCAGCACCGGATTTTCCGTTGCCGCGCGCAGGTGCGAGCCGAGCCGCGTGCGCTCGATGGCAAACCAGGTGGCGAGGCAAACCGCGAACGACAAGACGATCACCCAGGCGCGGTAGTTCGGCAGGAACATGAAACCGAGGTTGCGGCCGCCCTGCAGCGCGGCCGGCGCTTGATAGGGCTGGCCGGACGATCCGTAGGCGTTGCGGAACAAGCCTTCGATGACGAGGCCGAGGCCGAAGGTGAGAAGCAGCCCGTACAGCGGATCGAGCTTGCGCAGATGCTGCAGAAAGACCTGCTCGATGACGAGGCCGGTAATGCCGACAAGAATGGGCGCCAGGATCAGCGCCCACCAGTAGCTCAGCCCAAGCCCGAAGTGCACCGATGCGAATGTCGGCGGCCATGTCCCGGTGAAGTGCGGGACCAGAATGTCGATGCCGTTGAGCAGAAAATAGGCGGCAAACGCACCCATCATGTACTGGGCGCCGTGGGTGAAATTGATGATGTTGAGCATGCCGAAAATGACGGCAAGCCCGAGGCTGAGCAGCGCGTAGAACGAGCCGTTGATCAGGCCGAGCAGCAACTGCCCGAACAAGGCCTGCGAAGGAATGCCGAAAATTTCGAACATGCCCTCCCCCACCCGGGCCGCTTGCCGTTGCAAGCGGCCGTTCGCATTTTGCAATCGCTTAACCGCTGACCAGCGGACAGGCACCGTCTTTCAGCGGCCGGAACGCCTCGGCCGCCGGAATAGTGGCGCGCAGCTTGTAGTCGTCGCCGGGATATTTGGATTCCTCCGGCTTCTTCACCTCGAACAGATAAGCAGCGTGAATCTTGCGGCCGTCGACGCGGATCGAGCCCTTGCCGAACAGCGGGTCGTCGGTCGGCATCTCTTTCATCTTGGCGACGACGGCGCGGCCGTCGCTGTCGCTTTTGAGCGCCTCGACCGCTTTAAGATAATGGATCACCGAGGAGTAGACGCCCGCCGGCACCATGCTGGGGAACTTGCCGGGCCGCGACTGCTGCCAGCGCTTGGTGAAAGCGCGATTGGCTTCGGTCATGTCCCAGTACCAGGTTTCGGTCAGAACCAGACCTTTGGCGACTTTCAGCGACAGCGCCTCGACGTCATTGATGAACACGAGCAGGCCGGCGAATTGCTGTCCGCGGCTGGTGATGCCGAATTCGGCGCCTTGCTTGATCGCATTGACGGTGTCGCCGCCGGCATTGGCAAGCCCGATGATCTTTGCCTTGGACGTTTGCGCCTGCAGCAGGAACGAGGAGAAATCGCTGGTCTGCAGCGGGTGGCGCGCGTCGCCGAGCACCTTGCCGCCATTGGCCAGCACGACCTTGGTGGTGTCGCGCTGAAGCGCCTGGCCGAATGCATAGTCGGCGGTGAGGAAGAACCAGGTATCGCCGCCGGTCTCGACCACCGACTTGCCGGTGCTGTTGGCGAGCATCCAGGTGTCGTAAGTCCACTGGATGGTGTTCGGCGAACATTTCGGCCCGGTCAGATCGGAACTCGCCGGGCCGGAGCCGAGGAACACTTTGTTCTTTTCGCGCGTCACGTCGCCGACAGCGAGCGCCACGCTCGAGGTTGGCACGTCGACGATGACGTCGACATGATCGACGTCGTACCATTGCCGCGCCAGATTGGCGCCGACGTCCGGCTTGTTCTGATGATCGCCGGCGATCACCTCGACCTTCATGCCGTGCGCGGCGGGATTGAAATCCTCGACCGCCAGCTTGGCAGCCGCGACCGATCCCGGCCCGCCGATGTCGGAATAAAGACCAGACATGTCGGTCAGGACGCCGATCTTGACGACGTCGTCGTCCTGCGCGCGCGGGGCGGCGGCGGTGCCGATGAGGACGGCGAGCGCCAGCGCGAATTTGGCAGCGTGCGTTTTGCCAGCCGGTCTCATGACGAACCTCCTTGTTTGCGGACCACTTGCCCGCGTGTCCGGCGCTTCAAGCGTGTTTGCGTCTTGATATCAAACCCCCAGGTATTCGTGCAGCTTTTCGGTATTGGCCTTTAGTTGTGCGGCCGAAAACTGATCGACGATGCGGCCGTGTTCCATGACGTAGTAACGATCGGCGACGGTGGCGGCGAAATGGAAATTCTGCTCGACCAGAAGAATGGTGAAGCCCTGCGCCTTGAGCGTCGCGATGGTATGCCCGATCTGCTGAATGATGACCGGGGCGAGGCCTTCGGTCGGTTCGTCGAGCAGCAACAGCCGCGCGCCGGTGCGCAGGATGCGGCCGATCGCCAGCATCTGCTGCTCGCCGCCTGAAAGCTTGGTGCCCTGGCTCGCCAGCCGTTCCCGCAAGTTCGGAAAAAGCTCGAAAATCCGATCGAGCGACAGTCCGCCGGGACGCACCTGCCGCGGCAGCAGCAGGTTCTCCTTGACGTCGAGGGTCGAGAAGATGCCGCGCTCCTCCGGACAAAACGCAATGCCGGCGCGCGCGATGGCATTGGACGGGCGTCTGATCAGCTCCGCCCCTTCGAACCGCACGGAGCCGGTTCGGCTTTCGATGATGCCCATGATGGCCTTGAGCGTCGTGGTTTTGCCGACGCCGTTGCGGCCGAGCAGCGTCACCACTTCACCCGGCTGCACGTCGAAAGTGACGCCATGCAGGATGTGCGACTCGCCGTACCAGGCTTCGAGGTCGTTGACTGCAAGGAGCGCGCCGGTCTCAGGCATGACCGGTCCCCAGATAGGCTTCGCGCACCGCGGGGTCGGCGGAGACGGTGCGGTAGTCGCCCTCGGCCAGCACCTGCCCGCGGGTCAGCACGGTGATGCGATCACAGAGGTCGGCGACGACGCTGAGATTGTGCTCGACCATCAGCACGGTGCGCTTGGCGGCGACCGATCTGATCAGCGTGCTGATGCGCGCGATGTCCTCGCGATCCATGCCGGCGGTCGGCTCGTCGAGCAGCAAGAGTTCCGGGTCGAGCGCCAAGGTGGTGGCGATTTCCAGCGCCCGCTTGCGGCCGTAGGGCAATTCCACCGCCAGCGCGCCGAGGTAAGGCGAAAGCCCGACGTCGGCGATGATCGCCTTGGCCCGGTCGTCGAGGACGCGGAGCGCGTTCTTGGAGCGCCAGAAATCGAACGAGGAGCCGCGGCGGCGCTGCAGCGCGATGCGCACATTCTCCAGCACCGTGAGATGTGGAAATACCGCCGAGATCTGGAACGAGCGCCCAAGCCCGAGCTGCGCAACGTCGGCCGGCTTGAGCGCGGTGATATCGCGGCCGTCGAACACGATGCGTCCGCGCGTCGGCGCCAGAAACTTGGTCAGGAGATTGAAGCAGGTGGTCTTGCCGGCGCCGTTCGGTCCGATCAGCGCATGGATGCTGCCGCGGGTGACGCGCAGGTTGACCGCGCGCACCGCGACGAAGCCGGCAAACTCCTTGGTCAGGTCCTCGGTTTCGAGGATCGGTTCTTCAGGCACGGCGTTCCCCCACGCATTGCATTGTCAACGGCTTCACGGCGCGGGTAAAGGGCGCGCAAGCGCGCAGCTTGCGGAAGTTTTCATCGCTACCGGTCTCCTTCTCCCCGCACGCGGGGAGAAGGTCGGGATGAGGGGACGTTTCCGCTGGACTGAGCCTCGCGGCCAGAATCTGCACCGCCGTTACGGGAACCGCTTCGCTCAGAATCGCGGAGAGGCCCCCTCACCCTCGGTCGCTTCGCGACCTCGACCTCTCCCCGCACGCGGGGAGAGGTGCGAACATGCAAACGCGTTCTCGCGACGCGATCGCGCCCGAGTTTTGCCAATACGACGCGCAAGAAGCCGAACCTGATCCCGTCATGAGGCGCCGGCGGTGGATTGCGGCTACCTCCAGATCACGTTCAGCCAAATAAAACAGGACGGCGAGACGCCGATAGACGCGTAGCCTTCCGTCCGCATCCTTCGGGATGCGGTCGCGCGCTGAGCGCAGCGCGCTCGCCTGTCGGCGTCCCACCACGGCGCTTGCGGCAGCGAACGAACGCCACCGCTCAGCTCCAGAACGTTCTTCCTGGGACGCGGCTAAAAAGCGGGCGTTACCCGCCCCCGCCTGTCCCAGTCCAGCGACATGGCCGCAGACCGGTCGTAGTGCCGGCCGGACGTTTTCCCGAAGCCGCCCGAGGGCGCAGGTGACGAACCTGCACCCGCAGGAACCGCTCCCGCTCCGCCAGCCGGCGTGACCGGCTGGCGTCCTGGTACGTGAGCGAGGTGACGAGGCACGTATCCATATCGGAGACGAAAATCAAGACTGCGTCCCGTTCACAGTGACGTGATCGCCGGCGTCGCTCGGACGCGGAAGCTAGGTTGCGTGCTCATAAAATCGCCCGCGCTGATTTCCGGTTTCGGGCGAAATCCGGACATAAGACCGGCGTCGCCGAATGATCGAGTCCGACCCATCGCGGAAGTCGCCGCCGGTTTGACCTGGGGAGGCCGTCCGCCAAGTTACGTCATGTCGGGTGCGCGACGCCTCGCGCCGGTCCGACCTTCAAAAAAGCGCGACTGGCGGGCTTTTGGTTCGCGCTTGAGGGTTTTACACTAAGGCCGCCACGCGTTGGCATCGCACGGTGGGCACGAACAATCGGAAAAAGGAAAGCGAGGATGGGCTCTGGTTCCGGCACCAGCCTAAGAAGGAAGATGGGGAGACGAGCCTATGGCAACGATCATCACGCCGAGTGAAGTGCCGAAATATGTGCCTGGCGCTGTAACGGCGGCGAGCGATGATCTCGGCTGGAATGGAGTTTGGTTACGCGGTTATCGCTATGGCGCGCTGGATGTCATCGTACCACCGGTAAGGGACTTCACGATTGTATCGTATTGCCGAGGGGCCACATCCATGGAGCGGCAGTGCGAAGGCGCATGGACCAAGACGCATTGCGGGCCCGGCGATGTTTCGCTGTTGACCAAGTCGCAGCGTTCGCATTGGCACTGGACCAAGGAAATCGATGTCAGTCATGTCTATCTGAGCGAAAATTTGGTGTCCAGGATTTGTGCTGAGGTAACGGACCGATGCATTGCTGATGTTCAATTGCAGGACGTGTTAAAGTCGCACGATCCGATCGTGACGGCGGCAGTGGCTGCCATCACGCGCGAGGCACAGCGGCAGGCGTTGGGCAGCGCCTTGTACGTTGACGCCGTGGCGACGCAGCTGGTAGTGCACCTTTTGCGCAATTACGCATTAGTGACGTTCCGCGAATCCAGCGGCAAAGGAAGGCTGTCGCCGTCGCAAGTTCGCCGGCTGACGCAGTACATTGACTGCAGACTGCACGAACAGCTCAATCTTGAAACGCTGGCGGCGGTGGCGGGACTGGGTGTGTGGACCTTTACCCGCCACTTCCGCGAATCCTTTGGCCGAACCCCGCATGCTTACATTATCGAGCAGCGCGTCGATCGGGCGCGGCGTTTGCTGGCAAAGAGTTGTATGCCGATCAAGGCAGTAGCGTCGGTTTGCGGGTTTGCCGATCAGGCCCACATGACCCGCCTATTCCAGACGCACTTGCACACCACGCCAGCGGTGCTGCGCCTTTAACGGCGGGGCACCGTTTCTTTCAAGAAATTGCCTTTTTCCTTCAAGACCCGCGCGTGGCCGAAGTTTCAAAATGCCATCGGGGCGTGCAGTCACGTCAATCAAATGGAGGTCATTATGAAGGTACTGGAAGCGCTGGCGACGGCAATTGCGGCCGAGGGCATTGATCACATTTTCGCAGTCATGGGTGACGCCAATCAGGACATCATCGTCGAGCTGTGCGAAAAGCATGGGCTCAAATACGTTCACGCCCATCATGAGGGAACCGCCGTCGGCATGGCGGACGGTTATTCGCGCCTCACCGGCAAGATCGGCCTTTGCACCACCACGCAAGGGCCCGGCTACGCCAACGCCACCCACTCGCTCGTTCACACTCGGCTGCATCGATCGCCGGTATTAATGCTCGGCGGGCACGCTTCGCTGCGCGATCCCTATAACCCGCAAGGCATGCTCGACCAGCACGCCATGGCGCTGCTCACGACCGGGGCAACGGTGACGATCGAGCACCCTGACAATGTCGATTACTGCCTCGGCGAAGCTTTCCGCCAACTGAAAGCAAAGAAGGGACCGTTCGTCCTCAACATGCCGCAGGACATCCAGCACGCGGCCCTGGCGGACAAAAATTGGAAGTATCGCCCCATGTACAAAGCGAAGACCTTGCAGCCGCCGCGGTCGGACGACCTTGCCGAAGCGGCCAAGATCCTCGCGGGCGCCAAACGGCCGACCATTCTGTGCGGGCTTGGCGCCGCCCAGGGGAAGGCTGAGGCGGAGGTCCAAAAATTGGCTGAATATCTCGGCGCGCCGGTGACCACCACCCTTTATGCTGCGGGTTTTTGTTCTCAATATCCGCTGCATCTCGGCATCAGCGGCGGTCTGGGCTCGGACCTCGCCGTCGATACGCTCACCGAAAGCGATGCCATGCTCGTTGTCGGTGCCAGCTTGAACGAGTGGACGACGCATTTCGGCAAGATCCTGGAAAACGGCAAGAAGATCATCCAGATCGACGACCGCGAGGATGCCTTTGGTTGGTTTGCGCGCATTACCGTTGGCCTGGAGGCCGACTCGAAGGCGGCTGTCGTGGCCTTGCTCGACAAGTTGAAGGAAAGCGGTAAGCCGGGCCGGCAACCGGATGCGGAACTGGTACAGAAAAAGAGGCAACAAAAGCCGCCGGCCATCACTTACGACGACGGCAAGTCGGTCGATCCGCGCCGCGCCGCCAGATATCTCGAAGACAAGTTGCCAAAACGCGATCGGATTCTCGTGTTCGACGGTGGCCATGCCCTCATGGTGGCGGTTCAAACCCTCACGAGTTCTGGCGCTGACAATTGGACAACCGGAGCGGATTTCGGCGCCGTCGGGCAAGGCTTGAGCATTGCACTCGGGGCGTGTTTTGCGCGGCCCGGCAAGCGGATCACTCACGTCACGGCGGACGCTTCGTTCATGATGAACGTTGCCGATTTTCATACCGCAGTCAGCCACAATCTGCCGCTCACCGTTTTCGTGTTCAACGATAACGCCGTCGGGCAGGAGCGGCACGACCTGGTCCACAAGGGCTTCCCGACGAAATACGCCGAAATTGCCCAGCCGGATTTCGAAAAAATGGCCGTTGGCTTCGGCGCCAAGGGCTTCCGGGTCAATCGGCCCGACGATTTCGGCGAGATCGACAAA
>Ga0210395_10001933_pt1 | contig 16162 bp, 20 predicted proteins | sample IncBWH4OmetaG_FD_150861 | JGI IMG/M metagenome (GOLD analysis project Ga0210395, IMG submission 150861) | Forest soil microbial communities from Barre Woods Harvard Forest LTER site, Petersham, Massachusetts, United States - Inc-BW-H-4-O ... | reverse complement strand
GCCGGCAACACACACCGTGAGCATGTTAGGTGCCATATACTGCTGAAACCGGCGCTCGTAGCTCAACGGATAGAGCATCTGACTACGGATCAGAAGGTTGGGGGTTCGAGTCCCTCCGAGCGCGCCCAGGTCAGAGCCCCTTTCCGCTTCCGGAAGGGGCTCTTTTGCTAACACTCTTGCTAACAGCGGGACTTTAAGTGGTGGCCGCTACGGCGCGGGCGAAGATGTCGGCAGCCTCCGTGAGCTGATCGCTGATGACGTGCGCGTATACCCGCAGCGTGATCGAGGGATCGGCATGGCCGAGCCGGGCGGCGACCACATGCACCGGGACGCTAGCCAGCAGCAAGGTTGTCGCATGCACGTGGCGAAGATCGTGCAGCCGGGCATGAGGTAGTGGCTCGCTCTGCCCATCGTTGTGGGTGTTGACGAGGGTGGTCATGAGCGATGACACCGTGTCGGGGTGGATCGGCTCGCCCCAGGCGGTGGAGAACACGTAGTCATCGGCGCAGCGCCACTCGGGACCTACTCTCAGCCGCTCGCCGGCCTGGCGCTTGCGGTGCTCTCGAAGTACCTGCACGGTTTCGGCGTCGATGCTGACGGTGCGGGACCGGCCGCTCTTGGTGGTTCCCTCGATGCGCTGCCCCCCGATGACGGCGGCCGAGCCCGTGATGCGGATCTCGCTTAGGTCCAGGTCGATGTCCCGCCAGCGGAGGTTGAACAGTTCGCCGCGACGGGCGCCGGTGTACGCGGCGAGGCGGTAGAAGGCGAATAGCCGGTGTTGCCCGGCGGTGTTGAGGAACGCCCGGAGCTGGGCGGGTGTCCACACTCCTCCCGGTTCGGAGCGGACTTTGCGAGGTCGTTTTGCCCGTTCGACCGGATTCGACAGCAGGATCTGGTCAACGACAACGGCGTCACGGAACGCCTTGCGCAGTACCGCGTGGACATACTCAACGGTGCGCGGGGACAGGCCCGCGCCGTCCCGGCCACCGTTTGTGGCCAGGTCGCGGTAGAGCTTCGTGAGACGAGCCGGGCTCATGGCTTGGAGCCGTAGCTCGCCGATATACGGCCGGACATGCCGGTTGATCAGGTGGCGATAATCCTGCAAGGTCTTGGGCTTGACCTCTACTGCGTGGGCCTCGAGCCACTGGTCGAGGTAAGCGGCCACGGTAATCGAGTTGCGGTTGATGTACTGCCCTTGCCGGGCGCTCACGCGGGCTTGGTCGCGCGCGGCCTTGGCGTCTTGCTCGGTGGCAAAGCCGCCTACCCATCGGGGTTTGCTGATCCCCGTCTCGGGGTCCTTGACGCGGATCACGTACGACCAGGTGGTGCCGCGTTTCATGACGCCATCACGGAGCCGCGGCGTGTTCTTGCGGGTGGTTGCGGGCATCAGGCGGCGGTCCTTTCGGCGAGCAGCCTGGAGACGTATTCCTCCAGGGCGGTGAGCGGGATGCGGCGTGATCCGTCGATGCGGATCGAGGCGATGGTGCCGCTGGCCAGCAGTTCGTAGAGCTTGCTACGGGAGATAGCCAGGGTCTCGGCGGCTTCGGGGACGGTCAGTAGGAGCCGGGGCATAGCGGACCTCCCCTCGGCGGCGGGGACATTAGGTCGGCGGCCAGCAAGTCAATAAGCGGGTGGCCGCGTCCGGCGTAGTGCCAGTCAGTCAGGACGAGCGTCGTATCGGGATCGAGGTCGGGTTGCAGTCCGGCGGCGATGGCGTACTCGCGCTGATGGGCGGCGCGATCGGCCCGGAGTGAGCCGAGGGTGACGGAGTAGGCGCGGCTCTTGGTGGAGAAGTGGCCGCGGAAGCCGAGCATGTGCGCCCACGCGGCCAGCCGCAGTTCCTTGAGCTGGGAAAGCTTGCCGAGGCGGAGGCATGCGGCGATGTGGCGGCGGGCGTGCTCACGGACGGGCAGGTCGCCGATCCGGTCGGCGGGGGTGAGGCGGCGGTCGAGCGTGCCGGTGCATTCGGCGGCCTTGGTGGCGTACTTGGCCACGTACGCGGCGACCTTGGTGTCCGTCACGTCGCCGTTGGTGGTGATCGGGCGAATGTCGAGTTGGCGGCCCCACGTCAGGACGCGGGCCGGGAGTCCCGGCGCGGCGGGAGTCGTGACGCTGACAGCACGGGCGGCCTGATCGATGGCGGTGGTGAGCAGAGCGATGGTGACCCAGGCGGGCGGGGCGTCGGCTGGCCCGGCGGAGCCGTCGAGACGGATGATGGCGTGGAAGTGGACGACGCCGCGACGCTGGTATTCGGCGACCTTGGCGTAGGAGACCCGGAGTTGCACGGCGAGGGCCTGGCCGGTGAGCCCGGCCTGACGGGCCAGCGTCCGGCGCAAGGTGATGGTGAACCGTCGCCACAGTTCGGGAGCGCAGGCGTTGAACAGCACCGCCCCGACGTAGTCGTAGCAGTCTGGACAGAGCGGCTCGCCAAGCCGGTCGTCCTCCCGGGCGTGCTTCTCTGAGCAGGACAGGCGGATGCCGTGCGGGCAGGTCTTTTCTTTCCTGCGCGGTCGGCAGGCGAGTACCCGGCCGTCTTTCTCCCGTCGGGTGTGGACCGGGCCGAACGACGGCGCGGTCAGCGTGACGAAGACGCACGGATGGTCCGCGACGGTGGCGGGGATGCCCTTGCCGCCGGTCAGCCCGGCGCGGATGAGCTGGTAGGTGTCGGCGCGGTAGATCTCGGCGCAGGGCGGGCAGCGGGAGGCGCGGCGGGTCTTGCAGGCGATCGGCAGGACGCCGCCGGGTTCGTGGACAGTGGTGTAGCGGTGGATCAGTTCGCCGGTGCCGCCGTCGATGTAGTTGGCGCGGCCGCGCAGCAGAACCGGTTGCAGGCACCCTCCGGTGTGCCGGATGGCACCTGCGGGGACAGGGGTGGGCAAAGGCGGTACTCCTCTCGTCGGGTGGACGAGCGGAGGCGTGCTCCAGCCAGGCAGACGCGGGGTCGGTTCGCTGATCAGCGGTGCTGTGCCGCATGCTGGGCCTGGTCAGGAGCGGCCTGCCGCTCAGGCGTGTCATGTGGTGGCGTGTGCACCGTGACCCGGGGTCCCCGGTGACTCACCGGCCCGGCATCTGCACGGTTATCCCTCGATAGGGCGAGGCTCTTACGTCCTCACTATCACAGTACCCAAGGTGCGTGACTAATACACAAAGTATCAGTCCGATTTGGCGGTCAAGCGTCTGGCCAGGTCGCGCAGCTCGCCGGCGGGCGGGTCCTGCATGGTGAGCAGGTCAGAGACGAGCTGGCGGACCAGGACGTGTCCGCGGACCAGTTCCGGGGTGATCTGCTCGGCCTGGAGCAGCGCAGTAACGGCCTCGTCGGCTTGGCGGCGCTGGGCGTGCGCGCGGGCTACTTCGATGAGCAGGCGGGCGCGTCGTTCGGCTGACAGCCCGCTGGTGTCCACCGAGGCAGCGGTCCGCAGTGCGCGGCCCGCGTCCGCCAGATCGACGGCGATCGCGACTTCCTGCAGCCCCACGTTGGCCGGGCCGAATTCGGTGTTGTAGTCGTTGCGGCCCTCACCGAGCCGTCCGGCGATCTGCCTAGCGCGCTCGAGCTGGTCGTAGGCAGTATCGGGATCGTTGATGCGGGCGGCGATGACGGCGCGCTGCAAGGTCAGCCCACCCCATAGCGACATGGCCTGCGGCTCGTCGCCGTCAGCCAGAGGCCACAACGCCTCCGCGGCTGTCCGGGCGGTCTCCTCGGCTTGGTCATAGTGGCGGGCGGAGATAAACACGAACACCAGCCGGAACGCTCCAACGGCTACCAGCAGCGGGTTGCCCGCCCGTTCGGCGGCAGCCATGGCCCGGTCGGCAGCGATCCACGCTGCCTCGGGCTCTCCAAGCTTGGCCAGCGCAGCGGAGCAAGCCTGGTAGGTCGCGGCCATCAGCTCGAACACCTCGGCCCGCTGATCTTCGGCCATGGCTCGGGCGGCAGTTTCCAAGTCCGGGACAAGGCCCCGTAGCAACTCGGCCAGCTCGGTGTAGCGCCCGTCGTGAGTCAGCTCCCACGCCTTGCGGGATTTGCCGCGAAGTGTGCTAACCGCGGGAGAACGTCGGCCGTCGAGCATGGCGCGCAGGGCATAGGCCCCGGACAGAACCAAACGCAGGCCACTCGCGCCAGGAGTTTCCTCGGTGACAGCGGCGACCACGGGTGCCTCGGCGGCCAACTCGGCGAGCGGGACATCCAGCGCGGCGGCCAGGGCTTCCAGAACGGACATGCGGTCGACCTTGCGCACGCCGCGCTCGACCTGGGAGACCCATGCGACCGATCGGTCCACCATCCGGGCCAGCTCGGGCTGGGACAAGCCCCGGCGACGCCGCTCGGCGGCGATTTTCCGCCCGAGGGCCTTCTGGTAGTCCGCGGTCGTCACCCGCCAGTGCCCTTGCCGGTCTGCAGGGTCAGCCAGTCCACCTCGGTACTGGCCAGGTACTGTCCCCGCGCCTCCAGGTAGCGGCGAGTGTGCGGGGATGCCTCGTGCGCCTCGAACGCGGCCCGGTCCCGGTACAGCTCATAGAAGATCCGCTGCAGCGGCTGGCCCTCCACCGTGTGGGAGGTGTACACCAGCGTTCCCGGCTCGTTCGTCTTGATGGCCTCGATGGTCTCGGCGACCAGCTTGTCGTAGGCCTCGGCGGCGGCCTCGTCTTTGCACGTGAAGCGCACGCATAGACCGAACATCGCTCTCCTCCGGGTCGTGTGACGCCATGCTCGCACCTAATGTGCCAGTCCAGTACGTGAAGTAACACGTATTTATTGTACGGTACTAAGAGTCAGAGTACGCTCATAGGTGCAGAGACGCGGACCAGCGCAGCGAGGATCCATGCACACGCCAGCACCCAGAACCATCGGACTACGCACCACCGAGGTCACCTATCCCGGCGGCACCGAGTACATCCGCGCTGTCCGCGCTGACCTGCGCGCATTCCTCGACGACTGCTCACGGGCGGATGACGTGATCTTGTGCGCCTCCGAACTCGCCGCCAACGCCGCCCAGCACAGCCGCTCTCGGCTCCCCGACGGCACCTTCACCGTCCGTGCCGTCACCAGCCCGGACCACTACGCGCGGATCGAAGTCCAAGACAACGGCATTCCCTGGAACCAGGGAATGATCGATCCGGCCCGGCACCACGGATTGGACATCGTCCGGGCTGTCGCCGACGAATGGGGGATCGACGGCGACAACACCGCCCGCACTATCTGGGCGCGAATCGACTGCCCCGAGTAGCCGTAGCAAGGCCTGCGCCGGGGTGATCCGACGGCCGCCATACCGATGCTGTGAGGATTTTCTTCACGATCATCAAGGGCGCACCTTCGGCGCGCCAGGCCGACCGGTTCTAGCCGATCTCGCGGCGGATGCCCTGGACCTGGACGGAAAGAGTGAACGAGCGGTACAACTGCGCGGTGGCGGCCGGGGTGATGGGGACTCTCGCCGCGGGTGGCGGGGCAGCCTAGCCCGCTTCCTCTTGCGCGATAGCGCACCGTCGCGGGCCGCTGCCCGCCGCGCCGATGCCCCGCACCCCGCCGCAGCACGAACCCGCCGTAACGCACCGTGGGTCATGCGCTCCGCGAGCTGGCCGGGCCGGTCGTTACGCGCCAAATGCGCCAATCGCTGTGAAAGGTCACAGCGCCGGGGCGGAATGCCGCGCATTGTCCGGGCTGGCCCCTCCAGCGTCAAGGGCACCCCAAGATCGTTTCTAAACGCTTCGCAGAAACGATCTTCGGGACCCACCCTTGAGCGCCGGAGCCTCTACCAGCCCAGCGGGCCTGACGGCGAGGGCCAGGCCAAAGGCCAGGCCCGAAACGCGCGCGGCATACCTCCTGCAATTTCATTCTTTCAGGGAAGTGAGGACTAGGGAATTCACAATTTGATTCATAGAACCAAGAATCTCTTGGATGTCGGTGGCCTCATCATTCCGAATCTCCCGACCAATCAGATTGCTTATAGCTCGCCCGAGTTCTCGGTCTGGTGAATTTACATAGTGCTCGAATGTACGATGCAGAGCGCGAAGGCGCCAATGACCCCATAGCTCGGGCATATATTCAACAATTTTTGTTAGAAGTGAAACCCACGAAGAGGGATTCAACCCTATGGTCCCTGGGATATCCGGAGCCATACGATAAATGGCCTGACTAGTGGATGCGAGCTTCATCTCGCCGCCGTCACCATACCTACTGTGAATTGATTCCCAGGCGTTCTTCCACTTCGCCCGATGCCGGACCTTATCCTTGAGTGACACAGATGGGTCATCTAGCAACTGTTGAAGCTGACCCAGTCTAGTGCGGAGTTCTGTGAATTCCTCGCGCACAGTCAACGTCGAGGAAAAAACGTTATCAAATGAGCGAGTCTGGCTGAATACCTCGTAGCCTATTGGCGGAAGCGGGACGGTCACATACGCGGAAGGATTGATTCGGACTTGCTGTCGCATCGCAACGACACTAGAGGACAGGGATGAATAATGCCCCGTGAGATCGCATACGCTATGATCCGCTCTAACATTTGCTGAGATTTCATAGAAGATTAGTTGAAGTGGCATGAGACTTGCCGGGCGTTCGAATGCCCGCTCCGCATGTAGAGCATTTCCTGCCTGCAGGACGATCGAGCCGAAAGCGTTGTTGTCGGCGTCAATAGTATTTTCTGGTTTAATCTCTGGAAGTGCTGATATGTTAACTGCAAACGGATCTTGCTGTTTAAGGGTCCGAGCCGTTTCGCTGCTTATAGTCTCATATGAGACCACCCCGGCTGCCTGCCAACCCGCCAGCATCTCCTTGACCAAATTACGCCCTTCTGTTTCGTCATTTGTAGGCGGCTGGTCATCCTCAATGGTGGTGATTGTAACCTCATCTCGGAGCACAAGCTGTTCGGCTAGGCTGCAGAATTGGAGAGCGTGAAATAGGTCACGTTCTTGGTATAGGCCCGCTAGAAGCAATGCGAGCATGTCAATATCAAGAACGACATCATTAGTATCTTGGGAGACCACCTGTTACTACCGCTTCCCTTGGAGTGTGGAAATCAAATAGATAGACTTGCTGAGCTGGGAAAATTTATTACCTTACATCTGCTAAAGCCAGTATGTCATGCTCCCTGTCCCTGGAGACTCCCGAGCGTAGACTTGACCAGGGCGGGTGCTGATAGTCCCACGCTGGCGAGTCTGCAGACCAGGCGTGGACCGGTAGCCCTCACGGATTCTGATCCAGGCAGACAGTACGGCAGACGGCCAACCGCCTCCGGAGCCGCGAGCTTCCGCCGGACCAGGAGAAGCCAGTGCCGCAGCAAGCGCAGCAACCAGACCGGCACCCATCGATTCCAGATGAGCGGCCCTGACCTGGCCACCTGCGTAAACGACCCTAATCGACCTCACTGCCGATAGTTCCCATCGAGGGGATCGGTATTTCGCGGACCAGACGCGGACCAAGCGTCAGGTCTGCTCGCGATTTTCGCAGGTGGCCGCACTGCCGACCTCCGGCCTCCGGAGCCGTGAGCCTTGGCCGTCGCCTACTTGTCCAGGGGCAACTCGGTTCCTTGCTGGCAATGAATAGACCAGTTCGTCGCATCCGCCGCACCACGGCCAGTTATGGCGACTCCACTGAAAACTGTGCGCGTTTGCCCCGCAGCTTCACGGTCTATTGTGCGGATGACGTTGCCGTTCGGAACAGCAGTGGACTGCACCGAGTTGAGCAGCACGCACACTGGAGTACCCGGCACCTTACTCGTATTAGTCACATCGAACTCAACCGTGTATGTCGCCACCCCGTGCGAATCTGGCGGGCCCATCAGCAGAGGGGCTTGATCGAACTTTGCACTAAACGATGCCCTTGATGCGGCTGCAGGAGTGGCCGACGTCGACGTTGAGGCGGCGGCGGCCGTCGGCGAGGATCCGGCTACGGCCGGGGCGGACGGCGACGCATGGTTGCCACCGCCTGCCGCGCTGGCGATCGACCCGATGATGATCAGCGCGACCAGGCCGCCGAGCACGGTCAGGGCCTTGTGGCGTCGCGGCCATGAGTTACGCGGAGGCCGCCCGTAATATCCGGAAGGCGGTCCGGGCTGCTGGCCGTATGACTGCGCCTGCGGCGAGGGGTGCTGTCCGTACGATGTCCCCGGATACTGCGGATGGCCCTGGTACGGCGGTTGCCCCGGAGGCGTGCCGTACTGAGGATCAGGCGTGAAGGAAGACTGGCGCGGGTCCTGACCGTAAGGCTGCTGCGGATATACAATCGGGGGTTCCTGCCCCCTTCCGGGCAGGGGCTGGGTTTGCTGGCCCCATTGTGTGCCGTCCCACCAGCGCAGGACTTGATGCCCGGCCGGGTCAAGGTACGATCGCGGGTCAAGGTACCATCCGGGAGGCCGCCTTCCAGCGGCATCGTCCCTGTCACCTGGTCGCGGCCGATAGCTCACGACTTCCTTCCCCCCTTGCGTGGCTGCCGTGCCGCGCTCTCCCGTTCAAAGGACGCATCGAAGGCAGCTACGGTGCACGGTGGGTATGAACCTGATACATCACTGTTACCGGGCTGTGTTCGCATGGCGGGAGCAGTCCAGCGAGTAATTGGCTTCGGGACGACGAAGTAGTCTGCGTCCACACACGGCGTGCCACATCCGTGCCAGAACGGGCGGAAAACTGCGGTCACAAGCGGTCAGCCACGGGCACCGCGAACGGCCTCCGACCTGGGGAGCAGGCGATAGGATCTCCACATGAAGGAAGATGCCACCTTCGTCGCAGGTGTGGTCGTGGCCATCGCCGCAGCGATAGTTGTGCCCGCAATATGGCAAGGTAACCGAATAGCATGGGCAGTTACTGTCGTGCTTATTCTCGTAGTGGCAATTTCAGTAGGCATGTACCTGGGTAAGCGCCGCAAGGCATCCTCGACTCCCGTCGAGGATAGCAACACGTCGGGCGCTCTCTCGCCTGTAACTGTCAAGCTAATCAGCACACACGATCGATCGATCGCGGCCAAGAACAAGGTTCGCTCGACGGTAAATATCTACAATTCTCCATCGTCTGCTCAATCTGAGCCACCGAAGAATTCGGATATCTCTGATAGCTAACCGCAGGCGAGACAGCAATGCCGGAAAGGAGCGCGTTCCACGTGAGTGCCACTGATGACAAGTCGGATTCGCCCGAAGTATTCAAGCTTAACGATGAGTCGATCTTGGCGGGCAACGACATCAGATCCGAGATTCATATCGCGCCTGGCAGTAGCACGGTTCATTATCCTGGCCTGATAGTGACAGGCGGAAAATCTTTTGTCGCCAATAATGATATTAAAATCCGTGTGTCGTACGGTATGCCATTGCCGCCTGAGGTGGTTCCTGCGGAGCCTGATCAGATCTCGATTACGGAATCCGAAAAGAATGAGATCAGGCAAGAACTTATTAAACTCGCGCAACAGATTGATGAGATACTGCTTGGGGGTGAATGGTGGCTTCCTATGCATGAAGCGTCAAAGCGGTCTGGTCTAGGGGATGACTGGAGTGCTGTGCGGGAGTGGCGAGAAAACTACCACCGGGCTATAGAGACAAGGTACATCGAAGAAGTTCGTCCTCAAGTTATTGACACTTACAAACAGGCGCGAGTTAGGGGTTTTTTCGACCCAGAGCTTGAAGAATACTACGAAGGTCATATCTTGGTGGTGGCAGAGAAACTACCAAATCTTCTCCGTAGGGCAGCCAGCAAGCCGTGAATCTCGGCGCCGTCGGTGCGTCCGACATCACGCCCGTTCTGGCCGAACACGACGGGCCGGTGAATCTTGGCCTGCTTCGTCCTGGGTAACCAACTGAGTAACAACACCCAACGATGCCGGTGTACACCAACGGACGTGAGCGGACGAGTAACCACAGGCCAGATTGGATATGTCGAAGGTCAGAGCGACCCCAGAGCTTCCCTGACACAGAAGCGATCGGATCTACGGCCAGATGCCCGTCAAAGCCCGGTGCTGCTCCCGACGGTATGGACCTTACCGGGCTGGCCGGTACTGAGAATCTTGCGCCTTGCGCAGGGCCTCGACCCGTTCCTGGCCGCTCAGTAGCCGAGTGGTCCTGGACGACTTGACCGCGCCACCGGCGGTAACTGCGAGATCGATGCTGGCAGCCGTCGCATCATCAGCTGCCTCGACGATGATCAATACGTCATACTCGCCAAGCGGATACCCGCCCACCACGATCTTGACACCCATGGCCTCCAGCGCTGGCTTGACCGCTTCGAGGCGGTCATGCGGCTCCTTGATCTGCGCCGCCACCGACTCCGGCGTATAGGCGACCTCGTACATGTACAGCCCCATGGCAGTATCCCTCCCTTGTACCGTCGTAGTATGACCGTCCTCGCCTGGGCTACGTCAAGTCGCGGGTCCCCGCCCCGCATGCATGGGCGGCCGAGTGACCAAGTGAGTGACAATCGCCGCAGCGTGCGTGGCCTGGGACAGTCCAGACGCCAGGCTGATCAGCAAGCACTCCAGGCGAGCTGACGTCAACTCGGTCTTGACGGCTGATCGGCTGCTAGCTTCAGATCGATAGCCAGACATGGCTGGCCCTATTTTGGCCTTACAACAACGCTCAACGCTGCCATCTACCGCGCACCAGTGAGCAGCACTTCGGCAGGTCAGCGCCGGAATGGGCAGGTAGCAGACGGGCGTGACACAGTCTACGGATCAGAAGGTTGGGGGTTCGAGTCCCTCCGAGCGCGCCCAGGTCACAGGCCCGTTGCCCGGTCGGCGACGGGCTTTTTTGTCGTTCTGGGAGTCACGCTGGGAGTCACGCGCACATGTCAGCCACCGAACAGCGCCCGGCTCATCGACTCCGCCGCCGCCCGCTTATCGCCTTCGAGCAGATGGCCATTAACGTCTTTAGTGATGGCGATGCTGGCATGCCCGAGTACCTCGGAGACCACGTGCAGCGGCGTACCCTGCGTGAGCATCAGCGAGGCCCCCGAGTGGCGCAGCTCGTGCGGGTGCCAGTGACTGAGCCCGGCCCGCTCGCACAGCCGGGCGAAGGGGTGCGGGAATTGTCGGGGTCCATCGGCGTACCAACCTCGCTAGCGAAGATCAGCCCGTGATCCTGCCACAGCGGCCCGGCTGCCATCTGCGCCTCAGCCTGCTGCACCCGATGTTGCCGAAACCGTGACACCAGCTCGGGAGTCAGCACCAGCGTCCGCCGCGACTTAGGCGTCTTCAGCTCACTGACCGGCTGGTACTCCGCGGCCACCTTGACCTTGACCGTCCGCTGCCGGGCCTCGGGGTCCGCGTCGATCACCTCGACCACCCACAGCGGCAGCTCGATGATAACGGTGACCCTGTCTCTCTGCTTGACTACCCGGTCGCCCTTGGACTTGTCGAAGTTGCGCCCGCACACCCAAGGTCACCCCCTGGGGGGTGATGCCGGGAACTTCATCGTGCGGCACGCTGGTAGTGTGCGGGCGCTTCAGGGTGGGAGGCAAGATGGCACGATCAGGGCAGGATGACGGGGAACCGCCGCAGGCCATCGTCGCGGGGGGCAGCAGCAGCCCGGCGCCGCGGCCGGGGGCCTCGGGTCTTGACACCAAGATGACGTGGGGGCTGGTCGGGCTGGGTCTGGTGGGTCATGTGCTGCGCAGCCCTCGCTTCTATCAGACGGTGGCCGTGGCCGCTATCGCGGTAGGGGCGCTGCGGCAGGTCGGCCAGCAGAACCGGGCCAGCATGACGGCGCGGCTGACGGCCTGGGACAAGCGGCAGATGCAGCGCCTGGAGCGCCGGGCTCAGCGCCAGGCCCGCACGGCCAAGGGCTCCGCGCAGATGGCACGGTCGGGGCCGCCGAGGGGCCTGGCCGGGAAGAGTCACGAGACCTGACAATCATTACCTGACGGCGGCCAGGGGCCAGCGAGGCATTCACTGTCGGCGCGGTCATGGCCAGCTGGGCGGTTACCAGGTGGAGGGAGACGGCGATGCTCAAGTTGTTGTACAAGCCGGTGGCCATCGTGGCCGGGATCGTTGGCGGCTTGCTCAGCGGGCTGATCTTCAACAGGGTCTGGAAGATCGTCGGCCGCGGATCTGACGCGCCTGCGCCGATGGATTCGGAGCGCGGCTGGGGGGAGATCCTGCTGGCCGCAGGTCTGCACGGCGCGATATACGCGCTGGTCAAAACGGCTGTCGACCGCGGCGCCGCCGAGTGGACGCGCAAGAAAACCGGAATCTGGCCAGGCGGTACCCTCCAGCAACCTGACAAGTCGCCTGACCACCGCCAGGCTTAAGCCGCCGTCCATGCGGCCAGGTGACGCGGCCGCGCCGGAGCCGGTCAGCGTCAGCGCTGCCATCAGCGCCCGGTGACAGGCTCCATGACCACCGGGTCCGGGATGACCGCGGAAGCTGCAATGGTCCCTCACCAGACTGCCGCCGGATTGTCATACGCCTCCGGTACGGCATCAAGGGCCGATCTGACCGCCGGGCAACGAGCGCAGGTGAAGGTGCCTGGTTAACGTATACGCGAATCAGCCCCTTGCCACCTCCCCTCCGGCGAATAGCCCGGCAGCAATCAGTCCGATGGGGGGAAGGGGCGGCGCACAAGCACCACAGCCGGGCCTGGAAGGTGCCGGGCGCGGATGCGTGAGCGCGGACCGCGATGGGATTCCCGCACTACGCACATCCGAAGAACGCTCGACGATCCGGGAGATCAAGCACCTGCTCGCGGCGACGGCTGCCAACGAGCAGAGATCTCTCACAACTTTCTCGCGAACTGGTAGGACGACACCGGACACGAGCTCCAATGCTGGACAAGCATTGGACTATGACCTGCGGATACGGATTCCGGCGCACTGACCGGACATGCTCCATTGGTCTACGGATCTGATGGTGGCTCCTCCGCTGCCTCGGATACGTCGAGCAGCGCGCGGCATACGTCGGTGATGTCCACTATGCCGACCAGACCGGCGTCTCCCATGACCGGCAAGTGGCGAAAGCGCCCGCTCGTCATGACCCTGGCCGCGTCACGGATGCTTGCCGTGGTGCTGACGACAGTCGGGCGAGCGGTCATCAGCTGATAAATCCGGACGTCGTTCGGGTTCTTCCCGTCCGCGATCGCGTGCGAGATGTCAGCCTCGGTGATGATGCCGACCGGTTCGCCGCCCGGCGCCTGCGTGACGATCAGGGCGGTCGCATCTGCGCGCTTCATCAGATAGGCGGCCGCGGCCACGTGGTCGTTCTGGTTAACCGTCGTCACCGGTGGATGCATGACGTCCGCAACGGTAGCCAGGAGCGGCGCCGGATGCTGTGCTGAGACGTCTGTCATGATCTGCTCCCTCGGAGATCCGATCACCTTGTTAGGTATTCGATCACACCGTCAGGCCCCGGGCAGCGCCCGCTTGGGTGGCATTCGCCGCCGGGCTGCGCTGGGATGGCGCTGTGGGCAGCTGCGAGGACGTGTCCTCACGGGATATGCGCGGGATGATCTTGGATGACGTAGTAGGCGGACACGCTAAGAGTCCAGGTGGGAACGGTGGCGGACAGTGAATCTTCTCGGCTGATTCTCCTCAGGCTGGAACAATGCCGACGAGGTTGCCTTCCGAGTCCTTGAACCACGCCGCCTCGCCTCCACCCGGCATCCGGGCAATGCCGTTCTCGGTCCGTGTCTCCGGCGTGTCGTACTCCTCGAACTCCACGCCGCGACCCCTCATCTCTTCGACGGCAGCGCGCACGTCGGTCACATGGATGACGGCCTGCGTGAACTCCCCTGACGACCTGGCCCGGGCGGGATAGACGAAGAGCTGGCCGACACCATCTCCAACCGTGAAGCCCACCTGCCCATCCCTTGCCTTGAGAAAGGCCGACTCAAGTGCCTGAAGTCCCACTTTCGCAACGTAGAACGCTTTGGCTCGGCCCACGTCCTGTGCCGGCAGCGCCGCCGTAATCCCAGACGTCTTCATGCCGGGATGGTATGACGTCCCCGCCGGCCGCTGCGCTCCCGGTCCGCCAGTCCGTGCACTGGCTGAAGGTCCGCCAATGGCAATAACGACCAGGGCGCCACGATGGGCAGCTGTTGCGTGCGGCCGGGAGCCACTCTGGGCCACACGACCGAACGACTTCCGGATCCGCGGGACTCCGTGGACAACCGCCATGAACGAGCCCGAGGTTACGGACTGATCTGAACGGCCCCGGACGCCCCCGCGGTATCTACAGACGAGAAGGTCTTCACGGCGGCTGGAAGGTGCAAGAGTCCTGGCTGGGCTCAGATCCGGGCCGCTCGCCGGGCTTGGCCGCGAGGGCCAGGCGGAAGGCCGGGCCCGAAGGCGCACGCGGCGAACTTCCTGACTCAGGGACTGCCGCCGAACCGGCTGATCAAATCGTCGTGGGAAAGGCCGTGCTGCGTGCCCCATGCCATGAGCCGGTCGACATCAACCGGATCGGGTAGAACTCGCGACGCCTCGTCGGCGAGGTCTGACCATCCCGCGCTACGCAGCACGTCGACCACGTGTTGCCTGCTGTATTCCATGGCTATCATCATGCCCCTACCTCAGTTTGCCGCCGCTGTAGCGCACGTGTCAGGCCGGTGGCGGCCGTATCGGCAGCGGCCATTTAGCCGCGGCGCGGCGGGTGGGGGATCCAGCGCGAGACGTTGTGCCGGTACTCCCGGTAGCTGCTGCCGAAGCAGCGGCCCACCGCAACCGAGCATGGCTGGGTAAGCGCTGCGGCCTTGAACCTCGCGGCCCTGGAGCCAGCGGCCCTGGATCTCAGATGAGGCTGAGATGGTGCGCTACGGCTTCCTGGGCACCGCTGGAGTATGCGACGGGCGGGGTTTAGCGTCGTGCGCCTTACGCGCAGCGGCCGCCTTGGCCGCGGCGGCGTCGGCCTTCACGGCTTGCTGGGCCAGTTGCGGCGTCATCCAGGTGAGCATCGGGCCGAGGGCCGCGCGCCATACGCTGCCCTGGTGCCCGCCACCCTGAATGATCACGAACGGCACGTTCGCCACTCTGGTCTGGAGCAGCTGCTTGAAGTTCGCTGCGGCGATGACGTCCTGTTTATCCTGGGCGCCGGCCGCGAGCCAGAAGGCGGGGAGCACATCGTTGATAGGCACCTGGGTGATGTATGCCCTGGGCGTGTTGATGAGCTGCAGGCCGGGACGGCCGAGGAACACATTGACCAGGTGCGGCTTAGCCCCCGGCTTGTTGCCCTCGGGTACCTGGCTCCGGATCGGGTAAAAGTACCCCGACATCACGCCCACAGCACCGTAGCCTGCCGGATCCTGCAGCGCGATGTTGGCGGCGCAGTAGCCGCCCTCCGAGTAACCAGCCAGTCCCCAGGCCCGGCCCGGCGGCTGGACGCGGGCGATTCGCGCTATCGCCCGGGGTACGTCCCGCGCCACGAAGGTCATGTCCTGGATGCCGCCTGGGGCGTTGAGACACTGCAGCGCATATTGCCGGCCGCCGTCGGTATCGGGCATCACGAGCACCGCGGCGTCCGCGGGATGGGTCTCAAGCAGGTTAAGGAAGGTAGGAATCACGCCCATGACGTCGACCCAGGCCTGCGGGTTGCCCGGTGAGCCGTGCAGCAGTTCGATGACGGGGAACTTGTAGTGCGCGTAGGACTTCTGGAAGTACTGCGGCGGAAGGTAGACGTATACGTCGCGGGTGAGGTGGCTACGCACGCCAGTGACCGACGTCTGGAACAGGTATCCGACCTGGGCATCCTCCGCGAGGCTGGTGACCCGGCCGATGTTCTTGTCGAACTGCTTGTTAGTGCCGGTCCCCGCGGCTGCGTACTTGGGGATGCTGCTCACGCCCTGGCCGGTGAGATCATTGATCATTCCGCCCCAGGTCTGGTAGTAGTCGTAGAACTTATTGACGGCGGCAATTCCGAAGACCATGGCGGGAATGAACGCTAGGCACGCAGCGAATACGCGGAACACGATCTGCCTGGCCAGGGCCACCCAGACGAGCAATCCCCCGAAGACCACCATGAGAAGCAAGAAGAAGCCGGTCCCTTGCGGTTCAAACACTCGGTTCTCCTCGCCGGAGTCTGGCCTTACTGGTAGTCCGCCTCACCGAGGGCAGGCCGCACCACCAAACCACCACGTGATCACAACAGCGAACGTCCGAGGCATGACATTAAGTTCCCCGGTGAGCACGCCAAACGAGCATGCGGCCCCGCTCAGCGGTGGAGGTGGGATTTGAACCCACGGAGGGGTTGCCCCCTCACACGCTTTCGAGGCGT